>ERZ802821.58-NODE-58-length-53252-cov-18.1487_pt1 | contig 53252 bp, 44 predicted proteins | sample MGYA00345648_ERZ802821 | MGnify/ENA primary metagenome ERZ802821 (study PRJEB30503, sample SAMEA104212357) | marine metagenome | biome: Westerlies Biome; feature: [SRF] surface water layer (ENVO:00010504) within the epipelagic zone...; material: water (ENVO:00002006)... | reverse complement strand
TGATACAAATACAACTGACTCATCGCTACTTGATAATCTTGCGCTTCGGCGCCATAAATACCTACATTTTTCTCCGCACGTAATACAGCAGATTCCGCCATATAAACTTCAATAAGTATATCAGCAACCGCCAACAACAACTGTTGGTGCTCTTCCAATTCAGTACCGTATTTCTGTACGCCTGCACCTGCAATCATCAAAAACACTTTTTTAAGGTTTTTAAGTACGTGTTTTTCTTGGCTTAGGGGAGCTGAAAAATCAGGAATGGCAAAATCGGGAATGCCCAGTAATTCCTCACCAACAGCCGTGGCAGGACCGATTAAATCCAACTGTCCTTTCATGGCTTTCTTAATCAGCATGCCTACGCTTAGCATACGATTTATTTCGTTTGTGCCTTCGTAGATTCGTGCAATTCGCGCATCGCGCCATGCCGTCTCCATAGGTGCATCCGCCGAAAAGCCCATGCCGCCAAAAATCTGGACACCTTCGTCAGCAGTACTTTGCATATGCTCCGAACACGCCACTTTTAAAATAGAACATTCAATGACGTATTCTTCTACCCCTTTAAGCTCCGCTTCCTGATGGCTATTCCCCGCAGCATCACGAAGGGCAATGCGATCTTCAATATCTTTTGCCGCACGGTAACATGCCGATTCACCGGCAAATAAATTTGTAGCCATAATGGCTAATTTTTGTTTGATAGCACCAAACTTTGAAATAGGTGTTTTAAACTGTACACGCTGATTGGCATAGGAAATAGCTTCGTTAATGGTACGACGCTGCCCGTCAAGTGTAGCAACCGCTAACTTAATACGACCAACGTTTAGCGCGTTCATGGCAATTTTAAATCCATTTCCACGTTCCGAAAGCATATTTTCCACAGGCACTTTGGTATCGCTAAAAAAGACCTGTCGGGTAGAGGAGGCATGAATACCAAGTTTCTTTTCTTCTTCGCCCATGCTAATCCCATTTTCAGGGTCGTTTTGCACAATAAACCCTGTGATATTTTTATCATCCTCGATACGTGCAAAAACAATCATCAAATCGGCATAGCCTGCATTTGAAATCCATATTTTTTGCCCCGAAATAAGGTAGTGCGACCCGTCTTCTGAAAGTATAGCTTTTGTTTTTCCGCTATTGGCATCTGAACCTGCAGTAGGCTCAGTTAGGCAGTAGCAGCCAATCCATTCACCCGATGCTAATTTTGGAACGTATTTGTTCTTTTGCTCTTCGTTTCCATACAGCACAATAGGCATGGTTCCAATTCCTGTATGCGCACCAAATGCTGTAGATAACGAACCTGAAGCTCCAGACATATATTCGCATACTAGCATGGTGTTTACAAATCCCATTCCCATTCCGCCGTAGGCTTCGGGAACACTAACACCCAAAAAGCCCATTTCGCCAATTTTCCGCATCAGTTCAAAGGTGTAATCGTAGTCTTTAGCCTCAAAGCGTTCACGTGCTGGCCACACATCACGATCAACAAATTCTTGAATGGCTTCACGCATCATGCGCTGCTCTTCGTTAAATTCTTCTGGAGTAAATACATCTGCTGCTTGCGTTTCTTGTAAGATAAACGCTCCTCCTCTTGTTATTTTTTGTTCTATTGTTTCCATAGCTTTACTTATAATCGTTCAAAAATTCCTGCGGCACCTTGTCCTGTACCCACACACATGGTAACCATGCCGTATTTGTTATTTCTCTTTTTCATTTCGTCAAAAAGCTGCACCGAAAGCTTCGTTCCCGTACACCCAAGGGGGTGACCTAGAGCAATAGCGCCTCCGTTAACGTTAATGATATCCGGATTTAGCTCCAATGTTCGTATCACCGCTAACGACTGTGAAGCAAAGGCTTCGTTTAGCTCAAATAACTCCATATCTTCTTGTTTCATTCCCGCTTGTTTCAGCGCTTTTGGAATGGCCGCTACTGGGCCAATCCCCATGATACGTGGCGGAACGCCTGCGGCGGCATAGCTCACCATTCGGGCAATGGGCGTAACGCCCAATTCTTTCACCATATCTTCACTCATCACCAGTACCATAGCAGCACCATCGCTTGTTTGTGACGCATTTCCAGCTGTAACAGAACCACCATCAGCAAAAACAGGACGTAGTTTAGCCAGTCTTTCCAAAGCGGTATCAGCGCGCGGGCCTTCATCGGTATCTGCCACATAGTTGCGTGTTTTTTTGGTATTGCCTTCCAAATAGGTTTCCTCAATATTTATGGGAACAATTTGTTCTTTAAAGGCGCCACTTTCAATAGCGTTGAGCGCTTTTTGATGCGATGCATAGGAAAAGGCGTCTTGATCTTCGCGAGAGATATTGTATTCTTTGGCTACTGCTTCAGCAGTAAGCCCCATACCCCAATAGTAATCTTCTTTTCCTTTTTTTACGATTTCATAATCCGGTACAGGTTTGTATCCGCCAAACGGAATAAAACTCATGCTTTCCGATCCACCTGCAATAATGCACTCTGCCATTCCTGATTGAATTTTGGCGGTTGCCATAGCAATCGTTTCCAAGCCAGAGGCACAGTAGCGATTGACGGTTACACCAGGGACTTCATCTGTTTCTAGGCCCATAAGCGATATGAGTCGTGCCATATTTAAGCCTTGTTCGGCTTCGGGCATGGCGTTTCCAACAATTACATCGTCTATGCGTTTTTTATCTAATTCTGGAATAGAATTCATAAGATGCGCAACGGTTTCTGCTGCGAGTTCGTCGGGACGCTTAAAGCGAAATAGACCCCGAGGTGCTTTTCCAACTGCGGTGCGATAGGCTCGAACGATATATGCGGTTTTCATAATTAGTTTCTTAAAGGTTTTCCTGTTTTTAGCATATGTTGAATACGTTCCAACGTTTTTCTTTCGGCACAAAGCGATAAAAATGCCTCGCGCTCGATATCTAATAAATAGCGCTCACTCACTTTGGTGGCTTGCGACAAATCGCCACCCGCCATGACGTAGGCTAGTTTGTTGGCAATTTTTTGATCGTGTTCAGAAATGTAGTGTGCTGCTTCCATACTATCTGTTCCAACCAAAAACATACCCAATGCTTGCTTTCCAAGAACCTTGATGTCTGTGCGTTGAAGGGGTTGTGTATAGCCGCGCTGTGCCATTAAAAGCGCTTCTTGTTTGGCAATACTCAATTGACGTTTGCTGTCTACAACAACTGTATCTTTTCCTTTTTGAAGGACACCAATATCAAATGCTTCATAAGCTGAAGTAGCCACTTTTGCCATACCAATGGTGAGGAAATACTCTTGTAAAACATTAAGCTCAACATCGTTTTTGCGGAAGATATCCGAAGCACGAAGTGTCATTTCTTTTGAGCCACCACCACCTGGAATGACACCCACTCCAAACTCTACAAGTCCAATATAGGTTTCTGCAGCAGCAACTACTTTGTCGGCATGCATGGAAAGTTCACAACCGCCACCTAGAGTAAGTCCGTGAGGAGCAGCTACGGTAGGAATACTCGAGTAGCGCATGCGCATCATGGTATCTTGAAAATACTTAATTGCCATATTGAGCTCATCGTATTCTTGCTCTACAGCCATCATAAAAATCATACCCAAATTGGCACCTGCTGAAAAATTAGCTCCGTTATTTCCAACTACAACGCCTTCATAACCCGCCTCAGCCAAATCAATACCTTTATTGATACCTTGTAGAACCCCTGCGCCGATGGTATTCATTTTGGAGTCAAATTCGATGTTTAGAATGCCATCGCCTATGTCAATAACCGAGCATTCTTTGTTTTGCCAAATCGTTTTATTTTCTTTGACATTGTCTAAAATAATAAAGGCATCCTGACCAGGAATTGGAATAAATTCTGCTTTACCAATATTGTAGTAATGCTTTTTGTTCGCCTCAAGTTTATAAAAGCTCTCACATTTAGTTTTAAGTGTCTCAATCCAAGGGGCAACAGGATGTCCAGCCTCTTTAATGAGTTCAATTCCAGTGGTTAGCCCAACAGCATCCCAAAGTTCAAAAGGCCCGTGCTCCCAACCGAAACCCGCCTTCATGGCGTCATCAACATGGAATAATTCATCTGCAATTTCAGGGATTCGAAACTGCACATAGGCAAAGGTTTCACCAAGAATTTTTCGATAGAAAGCAGCAGCTTTATCATTGCCATTAATCAATATGGGAAAACGATCTGCAACACGCTCAACTGTTTTTGTTTTTTCAAGTGTAGCAAACGAAGCCTTCTTTTTTGCTCTGTACGTCATGCTGTCTAAATCCAATACTTGTATTTCAGACCTTCCGTCTTTGTTTTTTACTTTCTTGTAGAACCCCTGTCCGGTCTTGCTACCCAACCATTTTTCATCCATCATTTTTTGGATAAAATCAGGTAATTTGAATACCTCATGACGCTCGTCGTCTGGGCAATTCTCATGAAGTCCATTGGCGACATGAACAAGTGTGTCTAGACCTACCACGTCAACGGTTCTGAACGTAGCAGACTTTGGACGGCCCATTACAGGCCCTGTAAGTTTATCCACTTCTTCAACTGTTAACCCCATGGGTTTCATTTGATGAAACAGATTTTGAATACAAAAAATCCCCACGCGATTTCCAATAAATGCAGGGGTGTCTTTTGCTAGCACAGACGATTTTCCAAGAAATCGACTACCGTAATCCATCAGGAAGTCCACAACCTCTGGCTTGCAATTTGGCCCCGGGACTACTTCAAATAGTTTTAAATAGCGGGGTGGGTTAAAGAAATGTGTAATTGTAAAGTGCTGTTGAAAATCTTCTGACCTTCCCTCGTTCATAAACTTGATCGGAATCCCAGATGTATTGGAGCTAACGAGTGTTCCCGGTGTGCGGAATTTTTCCACTTGTTCAAACACTATTTTTTTAATGTCTAAGCGTTCTACGACTACTTCAATAATCCAATCCACGTCGGCAATCTTAGACATATCGTCTTCAAAATTTCCTGTGGTAATGCGGTCTTTAAATGCAGCGTGGTAGAGTGGTGCAGGCTTGCTTTTGATGGCTTTCAACAAGTTTTCGTTTACAATTCGATTGCGGACTTGGGCGTGTGTTGTATCTAAGCCTTTCGCTTTTTCAGCATCGTTTGGCTCTTTGGAGACTATATCTAAGAGCAGCACTTCGGCGCCGATATTGGCAAAATGACATGCAATACCAGCGCCCATTATGCCAGAACCCAAAACGGCTACTTTGTTAATTCTTCTTTTCATTTGTCGTAGATTTTTTTGGATTGGATAAGTTGAATGATGGTTTCAGAAACTTCTCTAAAAGCTTCAATTTTATTTTCACCAACACGCTCCTCAATCTGCTTATTAAATTGCAGCACGAGTGATTTTGATAAATCTCTTTTTTCTAATCCAAGTGTGGTAAGTTTAAGCAATACACTTCGTCCATCTTCAGGATTAGGTACGCGCTCAATAAGCTTTTTGTCTTCAAGCGCTTTAAGCGTTCGAGAAAGACTTGTAGCTTCCATTCCCATTTTTGGAGCAATGGCGGTAGATGGCGTTCCATGAACAGGATCAATGGAAAGCAGCGCTAATCCTGTTGCCATAGTGGTGTCATATTTAGATGCTTCTTCATTATACATTTTGGCAATAGCTTGCCATGTTGCACGATAAAGGGCGTCAATGGTAGGGTATGAAGTTGTTACTTGCATGCCCCAAACATACAAAAAAATACTATGCGTGCATAGTATTTTTTATAAATTGTAAATGGAATTGTAAAGCGTTTGGTATTTTGATTTAACGCTCTTGCGCTTGAGTTTCATTGTGGGAGTGAGGTGTCCTTCTTCAACAGACCAGACGTCAGGGGTGATGCGAATTTCTTTGATTTTTTCCCATTGTCCAAAGCGTTCATTGATTTGATTTACTTCATCAAGTATTTTCACATATACTTTTTTATTATCACTCCAAGTTTCATTTTTTGCTAATGAAATCCCTTGTTTTGAGGCCCATGCTTCAATAGTGTCAAAATTAAGTTGGATCAGGGCAGCAGGAAACTTTTGTCCATCACCAACAACCATTATTTGGTCTATAAACGTAGATTGTTTCATAGCGTTTTCAATCACCTGCGGTGCAATGTATTTCCCCCCTGAGGTTTTAAACATTTCCTTTTTCCTATCTGTAATTTTCAGAAAGCCGTCTTTGTCGACAAAGCCAATATCACCTGTGTGGAAAAATCCGTCTTTGAGTACCTCATCCGTTTTTTCTTGGTCTTTGTAATACCCTATCATCACATTAGGCCCTTTGCATAAAATTTCCCCGTCCTCTGCAATTTTAACTTCGACACCATCTAAAAGTGGCCCAACTGTTCCAATCCTCATTTGAAAATTACGCATATCGTTAACAGACACCACTGGTGAAGTCTCAGTAAGCCCATAGCCTTCTGCGATGGTCATTCCAGCAGCAGTGAACACACGCGCTAATCTAGGCTGAAGGGCCGCACTTCCCGATGCAATCGTTGTCAAATTGCCACCTAAAGCTTCTTGCCATTTTTTGAAAATGAGTTTTTGTGCAATTTTAAGTTGAAACTCATACCACCAACCATTCTTACCATATGGCTCATAACGCAGTCCAAGGTCAACAGCCCAATCAAACAATTTTTTCTTTATCCCGCTCAGTAATGCTCCTTTGGCAATAATTTTATCAAAAAGCTTTTCTAAAAGTCGCGGCACAGCCGTCATAAACTCAGGCTTTACTTCGTTCAAATTTTCGGATATGGTTTCTAATGATTCAGCAAAGTAGATTTTAGTCCCACTATAGAAATACAAGTACAGCAGCATGCGTTCATAAATGTGACATAACGGCAAAAAACTAAGCGCTTTTGCTTTAAAATAGCCTAGCGGCAACCTTTTTTTGCTCGCAATGACATTGGTAACGATATTGTTATGACTGAGCATAACTCCTTTGGGCTTTCCTGTTGTTCCTGAGGTGTAAATAATGGTAGCGAGGTCAAGTGGGTTTATGGCATTTTTTCTTTTTTCAATTTCCGCAAGTGTTGCTTTATCGGCTTCTTTAGCAAACAAGGTTTCAAAATGTTCGCAACCATTAATTTCGTCAAAACTAAAAATATTTTTGAGCGTAGGGCATTTTGATTGAATCTCTCGAACTTTACCCAATACTTCCTCGTCAGAAACAAAGCAGCACGTAACTTCAGCATGATTCATAATATAGGCGTAATCTTCAGATGAAATGGTGGGGTAAATAGGGATGTTTATGGCACCAATTTGAGACATACCAAAATCGGCTAATACCCATTCGGTACGATTGGTTGAAGAAATCATCGCGATTTTATCTCCTGCCGAAATACCTAAATTTAGCAGGCCTACACTACACTTATCGCCTTGTTTTTTTACTTCTTTTGTTGAAAGACCTACCCATTTACCTTTTACTTTTGAGTTTACCGCATTGTCTTGTGAACGATGCTCAGCCATTAAATCAATAAAGTCAAATAGTCTTTTAGGTGTTTCCATGTGCGTAATAAATTAGTGAGTTGACAAAAAGCCAATAGTCAAAAAAACGATATTTTTTTGATTTTACCTATTGGAAATCCATTTGAGGGCATCTTCAAATGCCAAAATCCATGGGCTTACAGCATCTGTTCGGTCTTGCGGATAGTGTGCCCAGTTCCAAGGAAAAATAGAGCGTTCCAAGTGCGGCATCATAACCAAATGACGTCCATCTTCACTACTCACCATAGCGGCATTAAAATCAGAGCCATTCGGGTTTGACGGATAGGAGTCATATGCATATTTCCCAGAAATAGCATAAGCTTTTTCTTCTTTTGGGAATACAAATTTACCCTCACCGTGAGCGGCCCAAATTCCCAATCTACTGCCTTGTAATCGCTGCAACATAATGGCAGGTGATTCTTCAATTACAACATCTGTAAACACACATTCAAACTTACCCGAATCATTGTGCAGCATACGCGGTTTTTCCTTGTGGTTTGGATGTAATAATCCTAATTCAATAAATAGTTGACAACCATTACAAACTCCTAGGCTAAGCGTGTCAGGACGTTCAAAAAATACCTGGATTGCTTGTTTTGCTTTTTCGTTATACTTGATGGTTCCTGCCCAGCCTTTCGCTGAACCAAGGACATCTGAATTGGAAAATCCGCCCACGGCAACAAGCAATTGTATGTCGCTTAAATCTTCTCTCCCGGAAGTTAGGTCCGTCATGTGAACATCTTTGACCTCAAAGCCCGCCAGGTGCATCATATAGGCCATTTCACGTTCTGAGTTGCTGCCTTTTTCACGAAGTACAGCTGCCTTTATTTTGGGCTTTGATTCTGATTTGAGAATGCCATCAAAACTTTTTGGAAAGTTGAATTGCAACGGGGTTTTATCAAATGACTCAAAGCGTGCTGCAGCTTTTTCTTCGCCACTTTGTCTGCGATCTAATAAGTAAGAGCTTTTAAACCAATGCTTTCTATATGCTGGAATATCAAATTTATAGTCTGTTTTACCCGCTTTAATAACCAACGTATTTGTTTTCGTTAGCTTTCCAATGCGTTCAATTGTAATTCCTTTTTTCTTCAATTTTGATGCCGTTGCATCATCTGTTTGGATGAGTATTCCAACTTGCTCAGATAAAAGCGTTTGTTCGGTGCTACATTCAGATTTTGGTAATTTGACATCCATACCGAGTCCATCAGCAGCAAAACACATTTCGAGCAATGTAGTAATGAGTCCGCCAGAACTAATATCATGTCCAGCTACGATTGTGCCTTTTTGTAATTCTTTTTGAATAGCGTTAAACACTGTTTTGAAATACTTTGCTTTGGCAACATCGGGTGCTTGCGTGCCAATAGCTTGATTGAGTTGACCATAAGCTGAGCCTCCTAATGCAGCCACAGAGTCCGACAAATCAATGCGATATACATGCCCGCCACCATCCTTGAGCTCAGGCGTTATGACTTTATCAATGGCATTACAATGAGCCGCAGCAGAAATGATTACTGTTCCTGGCGCAATAACTTCTTGATCTTTATATTTCTGTTTCATAGACAGGGAATCTTTCCCTGTTGGAATATTGATTCCTAGACTGACAGCAAAATCTGAGCAGGCTTTTACAGCTTCGTAAAGTCGCGCATCCTCTCCAGGATTATTGCACGCCCACATCCAATTTGCTGACAAGCTCACCGAGGATAGACCTCCTGAAATAGGCGCCCAAATAATATTGGTCAATGCCTTTGCGATAGCATTTTTACTTCCCAAACCAGCATCGATAAGTCCAACAAGTGGTGCATGCCCAACAGATGTTGCCATGCCATGAACTCCTTCAAAATCAAATGCCATAACACCACAATTTGCCAATGGCAATTGATGCGGTCCAATACATTGTTGTTGTGCTACACGCCCTGTAACGCAGCGGTCTACTTTGTTCGTTAGCCAATCTTTACAAGCCACGGCTTCAAGCTGAAGCAACCAAGCTACACTTTCCTCAAGCGATTTTGGTTCTGGTATCGCTGCATAAGCCGTTTCACTGGTGCTGTCTTGCATGATTGTTTTTGGCGTTTTTCCAAAAAAGTCAGAGAGCGCTAAATCAATGGGTGATCGACCACTCTTTTCCGAGCGCACTTCAAAGTGATTATTTTCTTTGGTTTCTCCTACCTCGAAAATAGGAGCTCGCTCACGTGCGGCAATTTCTTTTAATTGTTCCAGTCCACGAGAGTTGGTAATAAGTCCCATACGCTCTTGCGACTCATTTCCAATAATTTCCTTTGCCGATAACGTTTGATCGCCAACAGGTAATGTGTCTAAGTTAATTGTCCCACCGACTTCTTCTATAAGTTCTGATAAACAATTTAAATGTCCGCCTGCTCCGTGGTCGTGGATAGAAATAATAGGGTTGTTTTCGGCTTCAACAGCAGCCCTGACAGTATTGGCAACACGTTTTTGCATCTCAGGGTTTGAGCGCTGTACGGCATTAAGTTCAATTCCCGACTCAAAAGCACCTGTATCGGCCGATGACACGGCAGCACCTCCCATTCCAATACGGTAATTGTCGCCACCCATAACCACAATTTTATTGCCTTTTTTCGGTATTTTTTTGAGACTTTGCTGTGCTTTAGCATAGCCTATTCCCCCCGCAAGCATAATGACTTTATCATAGCCAATAGTTTGCTCATTTTCGTTGTGTTCAAACGTGAGTAGCGAGCCAGCAATTAGCGGTTGTCCAAATTTATTTCCAAAATCGGAGGCACCATTGGATGCTTTTATCAGTATGTCTTCAGGGCTTTGGTAAAGCCACGGTCTGGGAGGAAGTTGTTCCCAAGGACGATTGGCTTCTGATCGTGGATATGCGGTCATATATACGGCAGTTCCCGCCATTGGAATAGAGCCTTGCCCACCTGCCAAACGATCTCTGATCTCACCCCCCGAGCCAGTAGCTGCACCATTAAAAGGCTCTACGGTTGTGGGAAAATTATGAGTTTCTGCCTTGAGCGATAATACAGAAAGAAACGATTTTTTGGTATAAAAATCAGGTACATTTGGTCTTTTTGGTGCAAACTGTACAAGTGTTGGCCCTTTGATAAAAGCGACATTATCTTTATATGCAGAAACAAGATTTGCGCCATTCTTTTTAGATGTTTTTTTGATGAGATCAAATAGCGATTGCTTTTTTGTTTTACCATCGATTATAAACGTACCATTAAAAATTTTATGCCGACAATGCTCCGAGTTTACTTGAGAAAACCCAAAGACTTCAGAGTCTGTAAGCTCTCGACCGAGTCGCTTTGCTAAATCCTCCAGATAGGATACTTCATCTTTGCTTAGCGATAGGCCTTCTTGCTCGTTGTAAGCCGTAATATCTCCGATATAAGTAACAGATTCAGCAGAACGCTTGGTGTCAAAAATATGTTGGTCTAACTCATTAAAACGCTGATGCACCATGGCATCAAAAGGACTTATGTTTTCTTCTGCCCAAAACTGTTCAATGCGAATTATATCCTTAATTCCCATATTATGACATATTTCCACAGCATTGGTACTCCAGGGTGTAATCATGCTGATACGTGGCCCTATTAGCGCAGCTTGCACAAATGATTTTCTGAGAAGGGGGTAGCCGCCAAAAAGCCACTCTAGCTTTTTTTGGTCTTCTTCCGATATCGGAAGTTCTTTCTGGACTACGTATAGGTGCTGTTTTGGGTCACCAAAAAAACAAATCATAGACAATGATTAAACCACAAAAATAGGGATACTACTGCTCGCTTGACTAGTATTATGAGTGTAAAAAATAAACGAAACCCACTTATTTATCAACAAACTAAACAGCCCTTTGAAGGCGCGCCATATAAAACCCGTCAAACCCATGGACGGAGGGCCAAAAGTGTTTTTCTTTTTCTAGTGAAAAAGCTTTGCCGATTTCTGACTGTAAAAACTGAGCAATTTGTGCCTCATTTTCTTGTGGCAATATGGAACATGTAACATATATGAGTTTCCCGCCAGGTTTTACCATATGCGCATATTGCGTTAGGATTTGTTGTTGTTCTTTCAGAATACGTTCAATGAATTCTTGACTTAGTTTCCATTTTGCATCTGGATTTCTGCGCAATACCCCAAAGCCACTACAGGGCGCATCAAGCAAAACTCGATCTGCTGTTTGATGCAGTTTTTTTATCACTTTGGTAGAATCAATCAAGCGTGTTTCTATGTTGTGTGCACCAGCGCGTTTTGCTCTGCGTTTAAGCTCACGTAGTTTGTATTGATGGATATCCAATGCAATAAGTTGCCCTTTGTTTTGCATAAAGGCAGCAAGATGTAGCGATTTTCCACCCGCTCCTGCACAGGCATCAATAACACGCATGCCCGATTCTGCTTGCGTAAAAGGCGCAACACATTGAGAAGCAGCATCTTGCACCTCAAAAAGACCTTTTTGAAATGCTTCTGTACTAAACACATTACTACGTTCATCAAGCATTAATGCATCAGCATACTTAGACAAGAATTGTGTCGTTATTTTTTCCTCAAGCAATGTATTTCGCAAGAGTTTAGGAAGTGTCTTTATGGTGTTTGCGCGTAATACAACTGGCGCCATGGTATTTAGGGCTTCAAGTTCCTGTTCCCATTTTTTTTCTCCCAAGGCATGCATTCCCAGTTCGTCCAACCAGTCGGGGATAGACTCACGGTATTTGCGTTCTTTCCGTAATGCTTCAAATCGTCCTTTTATACGCCTAGTTGGCGTTCCAACAAAAGGTTTCCAATCGGGAAGGGGATATCCACGCAATGTTGCCCAAACAGCAAAAATCCGCCATAAATCATCTTTATTGTAAGGCTCTTGTACTTCAGCAATGGTCGCGTAAAGGCGTTTCCAGCGTACAATTTCATAGGAAGTTTCTGCAATAAAACCACGGTCGCGACTTCCCCAGCGTTTATCGCTTTTGAGTACTTGCGCCACAACTTTGTCGGCGTATTTATCTTCATTAAAAATTTGTTGAAGACCATTTAAAACAGCCAAAACGAGGTTTTTGTGTAAGCGCATAATGTTAGTTAAATGATTGTAAATCAATCAGTTTTTTATACATGCCTTCTTGTGCCATCATTTCTTTATGTGTGCCTCTTTCTACAATCTCTCCTTTGTTCAGAACAATGATTTCATCTGCACTTTTGATTGTGGATAGACGGTGTGCAATGACAAGCGAAGTACGATTTTGCATCATTTTTTGAAGGGCATCTTGAACAAGTTTTTCTGATTCGGTATCCAAAGCCGAAGTAGCTTCGTCCAAAATCATGACAGGCGGATTTTTAAGTACGGCACGGGCGATGGCCAAACGTTGTTTTTGTCCACCCGAAAGTTTGTTTCCAGCATCACCAATAATGGTGTCGATGCCTTGCGGGAGCTGATTTACAAAGTCAGATGCGTTGGCAATCTGTAGCGCCTTTTCGATTTCTTTATTCGTTGCGTTTGGCTTTGCTACAAGTAGATTCTCTTTTACCGAGTCATGAAAAAGTATGGCGTCTTGCGTTACGTAAGCAAACATGCTACGAAGCTCTTTTAGATCTACCAAATTAATAGGTGTATTGTCAATTTTTATGGTCCCTTTTTGCGGGTCGTAAAAACGCGCTAATAAGTTTGCTAAGGTTGTTTTACCACTTCCTGATGCACCTACCAGAGCTACAGAATGTCCTTTTGGTATTTTTAAATTTAATCCATGAATTACTGTTTCTTCTTCATAGCTAAACTGGACCTTGTCAAAAATGATTTCTGAGGAAAATTCAGGAAGTACTATGGGCTCTTTCGGAGATTGAATTTCTGATTTGTGGAAGAGGTATTCCATAATACGTTGCGCTGCAGCGTTACCTTTTCGAATACTGTATACAGCTCTACTCATAGATTTAGCCGGAGTCAGTACACCGTAAGCCAAAGTCATATATGTGATGAATTCTTCTCCGCTTAGCGATTGCTCAACCAAAACAAGGCGCCCACCTATATATAGTATAACACCAATTACAGCAACTCCTAAAAATTCGCTTATTGGGCTTGCAAGACTTTCTCTGTGAATAAGTTTATTTGAAAAATTAAAAAGTCGTTGGGTGATAGCAGCAAATTTTTTATTGAAAATACCTTCTGCTGTAAAGATTTGAATGATGGGTATTCCCGTAAGAGATTCTTCCAAATAGGACAGCAGTTCTCCCTGTTCTCGCTGTACTTTTTCTGACCGTGATTTTAAGCTTTTTCCAATAATTGAAATAAGCCATCCTGCAATAGGAATAAATGCCAAAACAAACAGTGTCAACTTAGTACTCAAAGCAAACATGGCAGTTAACGCAAAAATAATGGTAAGAGGTTCTCTTATTAGCATTTCAAAGACGCTTAAAAAAGAGCGCTGTACTTCTGTTACATCTGATGTAACACGGGCTATAGTATCTCCTTTTTTGTTGCTGGCATGGAAACTTGCAGGATATGAAATCAACCTTTTATAGAGGTTTCGTTGTATGTCTTTAACAACACCATTACGCATATAAGTAATAAAAAAGACAGCAAAATAATTAAAGAGATTTTTTAGTAAAAAGGTTATTAAAACACCACCTATAACCAGCATTAATGCCTTAACAGCATCGTCTTGTGCATAATGAGCAATTTGAAATCTAAATGAATCAAACACATATTCACGATAGGATTCACTTCCTTTTAGTGTAGGCATTTCTAATGGTGCTTTGTTGTTGCCAAAAAGCACTTCCAGCATGGGCATTAAAGCCAAAAAAGAGATGGCATTAAAAAGCGCGTACAGCACATTAAACACAATATTAAGTGCGATGTACCCCTTGTAAGGAAGCGCGTAACGTAATATATACCGAATGGGACTCATGATATGCCTAATTCAGTCAAAATACGGTTGATTTTTTGATCTAAAACCGCTTTAGTTGTTCTGTAGTTTTCTGTGGCATTTAATGAAGTATTTACACTCACGTAGAACTTAATTTTTGGTTCTGTTCCACTGGGACGAGCAGCTACTCGTGTACCATCTTCAGCTATAAAAATCAATACGTTGGCTTTGGGCAAAGGTATTATTTCTTTTTCTTGTGATTGCAAGCTGTAGCGAGTTGCCGATGCGTAATCTTCAATATGTGTGATGGTGTTACCGTCTAAGGTTTTGGGCGGATTGTTGCGTAATTCCTTCATTAGTGTTTCAATTTCGGCTGCCCCTGCCTTTCCTTTTTTCACTAGAGATACCAACCGTTCTTGAAAAAGGCCTAAATTATTATATATGGATAGCAGCGTTTTAAAAAATGAACTTCCATTCGATTTAGCCTCTGCTGCCAATTCGCAAGCTAACAAAGCAGCTGTGACGGCATCTTTATCACGAACAAAATCTCCCACCATAAAACCAAAGCTTTCCTCGCCACCACCAAGACACTTTTGGTTGGGATAATGTTCTATCATCTGGGCAATCCACTTAAACCCTGTAAGTCCAAGTTTGCACTCAATCCCGTAATGCTTGGCCAAAGACAGCATCATGGGAGTGGAAACTATCGTAGAGCCCACAAAAGCATTGTCAGTATCTGTAAAACTTCCTTTGCTTAGGATGAAGTCCGTCATAGCAACCATAGTTTGATTACCATTCAAAAGTTCTAATTCGTTGTTTTCATTTCGCACAGCAATCCCCAATCTGTCGGCATCGGGGTCGGTTCCAATCACGATATCTGCACCAATGTCATTTGCTTTTTGCATGGCGATCTTCAATGCCTCAGGTTCTTCGGGGTTTGGAGAATTTACAGTTGGAAAATTTCCGTCAGGTTTTGCTTGTTCTTCAATGATGCTGACATTATCATAACCTGCTGCTTTGAGCACTTGCGGAATGGCGGTGATGGAAGTTCCGTGCAATGAGGTAAAAACAATTTTAACAGCGCTTCTGTTTCCGTTCCCAATCCGCCCAACTTCTACAGAAGCCTTTTGAAACGCATGGTCAACATCTGAATCAATATGTTGAATTCGGCTTTGTTGTGTGTCAAAACGTATGTCCTGATAATTTGTTCTGTTGATTTCATCAATAATAGCACGGTCTTGCGGTGGTACAATTTGCCCTCCGTCTTGCCAATACACTTTATAGCCATTATACTCTGGCGGATTGTGTGATGCGGTGAGTACAACTCCACAATGACAACCTAAGTGACGTACGGCAAACGACACTTCTGGAGTGGCACGAAGATCAGTAAAAAGGAATACGTCGATATTGTTTGCAGCGAAAATGTCAGCTACAATTTCTGCTAATTCTTTGCTGTTGTGACGACAATCATACCCAATAACAACACGTGGTGTTTCTGTTGTAAATTGACTGTTTATGTAGTTGCTCAGTCCTTGCGTTGTACGCCCAAAAGTGTACTTATTTACTCTGTTCGTGCCGACACCCATAACCCCTCGCATTCCGCCTGTGCCAAATTCTAAATCTTTATAAAAGGCATCTTCTAGGGCTTCTGGGTTGTTTTTCAATGCGGCAACTGCTTGTTGCGTTTCATTGTCAAAAGGTGCTTTTTGCCAAATGTCTACTTGTTCTAAAAAAGATGTGCTCATGAAGTGTTTTTGCACGACAAATTTACGTATTCCCGTTTGAGTTGGGGCTAATCGTTTCTTTTATTTTGTAGCGCAATTTGTGGTCTCGATTTCGAACAATAATTTCTCCAATAAATCCTGCTAAAAAAAACTGACTACCTAAAATCATAGTGGTGAGGGCTACGTAAAATTGTGGCCTATCGGCAATCAGACTTCCAGACGGATTGACAAAAAGCTTATCGAAACCTAAATATATAGCGAAGCTAAACCCTAGTAGAAGCATTATGCTTCCAATCAACCCAAAAATATACATAGGACGTCGTCCAAATCGATGCAAAAACCAAAGTGTTATAAGGTCTAAAAAACCTTTTACAAATCGTTCTGGGCCAAATTTGGAATGTCCAAATTTTCGCGCTTGATGTCGCACTACTTTTTCCCCTATCCGAATAAAGCCAGCTTGCTTTGCCAGTACTGGTATATAGCGGTGCATTTCACCATAGACCTCAATTGTCTTCACAAGATCTGAACGATATGCTTTGAGTCCGCAATTAAAATCGTGCAATTTGATGCCCGAGACTCTGCGTGCTGCCCAATTAAAAATTTTAGAGGGGGTGTTTTTAAACAAAATAGAGTCATATCTCTTTTTTTTCCAACCCGAAACCATGTCATAATCATCATCAGTGATTAGGCGATATAAACCGGGTAACTCCTCAGGAGAATCTTGTAAATCCGCGTCCATGGTACATACAACGTCTCCGTTACATTGTAAAAAACCTGCGTGTAATGCTTGGGATTTACCATAGTTACGCAAAAAGCGAATGCCTAACACGCGCTTATCGTTCTCTGCAATTTCTTCAACCCAGGACCAAGAACTGTCGGTGCTACCATCATCAATTAAAATGAGTTCAAAAGAAAGGGCAGCTTTTTCTAAAGTACGAACGATCCACGGATAGAGTTCAGGTAGCGACTCTATTTCGTTCAAAAAAGGAATAATTACCGATAATTGTGGGTGTTTTGCCAATTAGCTGTTTTTTGCAAATAATCCAGTTACAAGCCCTATAACAAGACCTATAATGACATTCATAATCAATATGAATGGAAAACTCATATAGAAAAATTTCTCTGTATTATCTTGTTGCATTTGGATGACATCCTCGCCTAGTTCAGGATTAGTTTCTCGCAGTGTTTCGGCTTGCAATTGTGCCGTATTGGTAACAAAATCTGGTTCAATCACAGTAATAAAAATGGCAAAATAAAAAAGGCCTATGATTCCTGTAACCAAGAATACGCCAACTCCCATCTTAATGGATTGCTTTAACGAAAGCAAGCCTTGATTGTCTTTTTTAAAATTTACTATTGCTAGAACGGCAAGCGTTGTTGGAATAAGTACGTTAAAAGCCTGAATTATGGGTGATTGATTATAGGTCATGTCCATAAAGTAAAGCATTAGGCTAAATACGATGCTAGTGCCTGCTGCAATAAGTCCAAAACGGTAGCTGTAGGTTCCTAATTTTGGTGTAGTTTCCATGTGTTGTCTTTTTTATCGATTAAGTGTATGGTAAATTTAGATAAAATAATTAAATTTGCATCCCTTTAAAGGTAAAAGCATTATGAAACAAGGTATTCATCCAGAAAACTATCGCTTGGTGGCGTTTAAAGATATGTCTAACCAAGACGTATTTATTACCAAATCAACTGCCAATGCCAAAGAGACTATTGACTTAGACGGTATAGAGTATCCGCTTGTTAAATTAGAGATTTCTCGTACGTCGCATCCATTTTATACGGGTAAATCCAAATTGGTGGATACTGCTGGTCGTATCGATAAATTTAAGAACAAATACGCGAAATTTAAGAAGTAGTTTAATTTTCCGCACAATTTAGAGCTTCCCTTGTGGAGGTTTTTTTATTTACGCTTATCTTTGGAAAATGCGTTTATGCTTATTTGACGGACCAAACCGCACCGACTTACTTCCACTTGTGTATACGCGGCCTGTAGCAGATTTGTTTATGGGCGGGATGACGCTAGCAAAACGCTGGGAGCATGTGCTAGATGCCGTAGCTGTTGCAGAAACAGAAGCCTACTTACAACCAAAAACACCATCTTTTGATGTAGCTGTTTTAGCTGGTTGTTTGCCGTCTACAGATTTAATAAAAGCGATTAAGCAACTAAAAGAGGGGCAAAAGTTGCTATATAACGATCAGCTATTAGCCTTTAGGGGAGCGCAGTCTAGTGCGGCAGATAAAATAAATGCACTCGAAAAAATCAGTTTTTCTAAACCCGTAACAATTATTCGCTATCCTTGGGATTTGTTTACACACAACGCACAAGCTATTTGTGACGATGCTACCTTTTTTGAAGAAACCCATAACAACATACTTCACGATTCTAATCAACATTTTGGAAAACACCCTGTCATAGTTGGTGCCAATGTATCAGCGTTAGCAGCTACTTTTAACACTACTCAAGGGCCTGTCATTTTAGATGACGACGCAGTAGTCATGGAAGGCTCACTTTTGCGAGGACCGCTATATGTTGGTAAAAACTCCGTTATCAAAATGGGAGCTAAAGTGTATGGCGGGACTAGTTTGGGTGAAAACTCGAAAGTTGGAGGTGAGCTCAACAACGTTATTTTTTTTGGAAATAGCAACAAAGGACACGATGGTTTTTTAGGTAACGCTGTTGTAGGTGAATGGTGCAATCTTGGCGCGGCCACAGATGCATCAAATCTAAAAAACGATTACGGTGAAGTTCGCGCATGGAATTATACCCAACAAAAATTTATTCGCACAGGACTACAGTTTTGTGGACCTATAATAGGAGACCATTCCAAAACGGCTATTCACACTGCATTAAATACTGCCACGGTAATCGGAGTGTGTTGTAATATTTTCTCGACTGGTTTTCCGCGCGCTTATGTGCCGAGTTTCTCACGTGGAGGAGCTCAGGGGTTTGCCGAAAATCGACTTGATAAAGTCTTAGAAACGGCTGCGACTGTTATGGAGAGACGAGCGAAAGATCTCAGCGAATCCTCAAAACTAGTACTAACCTATATTTTTGAAAACACAAAGAGTTTTCGTCAATCATTTCTTTGATTAATAGCAAATTAGCATTGTATATTTGCCATAAATTATCAAATGTCCACTTCAAAAACGGTAGCATTTTATACGCTGGGATGTAAACTGAATTTTTCAGAGACATCTACCATTGCCCGATCGTTTACTACTGCTGGTTACGAGCAAGTTTCCTTTGATAAAACTGCCGACGTATATGTAATAAATACGTGTTCGGTAACTGAAAATGCAGATAAAAAATTTAAGTCTGTCGTGAAACAGGCACTCAAGCAAAACCCTGACGGCTTTTTGGTTGCTATTGGATGTTACGCCCAACTAAAGCCTGAAGAGTTAGCCGCATTAGATGGTGTGGATTTGGTTTTAGGAGCAAATGAAAAATTTAATGTAGTAGATTTTCTTGAGAGTAAATCACCCCGTGGCGTTCATGCATGTACTATTGATGAGGTAGAGCAGTATGTTGGTAGCTATGCCATAGGAGAGCGTACACGCGCGTTTTTAAAAGTTCAAGACGGATGCGATTACAAGTGCACTTACTGCACTATCCCGCTAGCTCGTGGCTTTTCTAGAAGCGACACGCTTTCAAATATTTTAAATCAGGCACATGAAATCGTGGCGCAAGGCATTAAAGAAATTGTCCTAACAGGCGTAAATATCGGCGATTTTGGCAAAGGAGAATTCGGTGCTAAAAAACACGAACATACTTTTTTTGACTTGGTTCATGCGTTAGATGAGACAGAAGGATTGGCCCGTATTCGGATTTCATCAATTGAGCCCAACTTGCTGCGGCAAGACACCATTGATTTTGTAGCGCAGTCCAAGCGCTTTGTCCCCCACTTTCATATCCCCCTGCAGAGTGGGAGTAATGCTGTTTTAGCGGCTATGCGCCGTAGGTATCAGCGCGAATTGTATGTTAAACGTGTAGATCAAATTAAAAACCGAATGTCACATGCGTGTATTGGCGTGGATGTTATAGTAGGATTTCCTGGCGAGACGGATGAGCACTTTATGGAAACCTATCATTTTTTAAGTGAGCTAGATGTGTCCTATTTACACGTATTTTCATATTCTGAGCGCGCCAATACAATTGCCGCTGAATTGCCAAACCCTGTCCCAAAAAATATACGCGTAAAGCGTAGCAAAATGTTACGCGGCTTATCGCAAAAAAAACGTAGGGCATTTTACGAACAACAGTTAGGAACTACCCAAGAGGTGCTTTTTGAATCAGAAAACAAAAACGGATATATTCACGGCTTCACGCCCAATTATGTTAAAGTGAAAACCTATTGGGATCCTGCTCTGTGTAATACCATACACACCATAGAGCTAACCCAAATAGCCGATGATGGCTTGGTAGATTTTAAATTTAATAACGCTGTGGGAACACAGGTGGCTTAGATACGCACACCAATAGGGAGCATGCTGCGATAACGCTTATTTTTTCTAATAAAACGCACAATCTCTGGACTTGTTGGCATCATACTAACGTTGCGTTCCGCAATTATGGAAAGTACTTCTTTAATAAATGCATCGCTAAAGTCATTGGGACAATTGTCTTTTGGGACAACTAGTTTGGTGAGAAATATTTTACGCTCTTGTTGTGCGTATTCTATTTTGGCGAGTTCTCCTTCAACTTCTGTTTCAAATTGGCGCAAGAAAGAATTGTCAGTGACGTTAATTTTACCCATAAAAAATTGCTAGGATGCAAATTTACAAAAAAATATGTACATTTAGTTAACAATGGAAAAGGCGAATATAATACATGTATACATGATGCCTGGAATGGCTGCTAATACGTCTATTTTTGATTTTATTACACTAGGTAATTTGTTCGAAATTCATCGCTTAGATTGGCTTACGCCAAATAAAAATGAAACGTTGACTTCTTACGCCATGCGGATGTGTGAGAAGGTTACACATCCAAACCCTGTATTAGTCGGTGTATCTTTTGGTGGTGTTTTGGTGCAGGAAATGTCTAAACTTATTTCTTGTCGAAACGTAATTATTGTTTCAAGCGTTCGAAGTCATAAAGAATTTCCTATACATATGCGCATCACTCGTAAAACAAAAGCGTATCGTTTCTTTCCTACACAATGGGTAGACAACTTAGAAGATTTTGTTGGATTTATGTTTGGGCCTGCGGCACGAAAACGTATGGATTTAAACAAAAAATACCTGTCTGTTAGAGATCCGGAGTATTTAGATTGGGCGCTAGAATCTTTTTTTAATTGGAATCAAGAGGAGCCGTTGTCCAATGTGGTGCATATTCACGGCACTTATGATTTGGTTTTCCCTGTGTTTTATTTGAAAGACTATATCCCTGTACCCAAAGGGACGCACGTGATGATAGTTTTACGTGCAAGTTGGTTTAGCGAAAATTTACCTAAAATAATCTTAAATAACTGGAGAGGTTGAGCTAGATTTTCTTCAACTGTTGTTGCATCATTTTTATTTGGTCTGTCAACATTCCTTGCTTATCAAGCTTTTTGGCCTCATTGAGTAGAGAAGTGGCTTCACGCTTGCGACGCTTTTGCATTACAATTCCCGCCAAGCTTAGCTTTGCCATTGCCAAGTCGTGCTTCATGTTTAAACCAAGAGAGATAGCTTTTTTGAAATGCCGTTCTGCTTTGGTTAGATTTTTTTGAGATTCAATGACTCCATGTAAAAAGAAAAAATAGCCTTGTTGTTTTTGAGTCAGTGCTGATTTAGGATTTTTGATCCGTTGCAACCACCGCAATGTGCCATCAAAGTCTTGCTTTCGAAGTCGAAGAAATGAAAGAAGTATAAACTCGTTTTTATAGTATAAGAACACAAATACACCCGAAAGGAAAATTAGAGCGATTCCATTTCCAATATTAGATTCGATAAACTGATAAATAGCATAACCGATGGATAGCGTTGCTAAAACAATTTTTATAGTTTTTGGGAACATAGCTTTCTTTTGATTTGCAAATTTACACATTTATGTAATAAGGTTGTTTGTTGGTGAGGTCAGTTATTGTATATTTGCACCCAGTTTAAGTAAAAATAAGATGAAAAGAACGTTTCAACCTTCAAAAAGAAAACGCCGCAACAAACACGGTTTTATGGATCGCATGTCGTCAGCAGCGGGTCGTAAAGTACTGGCATCACGCCGTGCAAAAGGACGCAAAAAACTTTCTGTATCATCTGAAGTACGTCACAAAAAATAAGTGAATAAAACGTTGAAAACATCAAGGCGCTACTTTATGAGTAGCGCCTTTTTTTGTATATCTTCGAAAGAATTTTGACCACCTTTTAGCAACAACATATGCCAAAAAGAAAAGACCTAAACAGCATACTTATTATTGGATCTGGCCCCATTATTATTGGCCAAGCATGTGAGTTTGATTACTCGGGATCGCAGTCGTTACGCTCACTAAGAGAAGATGGAATTGAAACCATACTTATCAATTCTAATCCAGCAACTATCATGACCGACCCTTCAATGGCAGATCATGTATATCTGTTGCCGCTAACCACAAAATCCATCATTAAAATCCTAAAAGCGCATCCTCAAATTGATGCCGTGTTGCCCACTATGGGTGGACAAACTGCTCTAAATCTGTGTATAGAGGCTGACGAAAAAGGGATTTGGAAAGACTTTGATGTAAAGCTCATTGGCGTAAACATTGACGCAATAAATATTACAGAAGACCGTGAGAAATTCCGTGAGCTCATGGGTAAAATTGATGTGCCGATGGCGCCACAAGCCACAGCAACATCATTCTTGAAAGGGAAAGAAATTGCTCAGCAATTTGGTTTTCCCCTTTGTATCAGAGCTTCATATACCTTAGGTGGTGCAGGTGCTGCCATTGTATATAAGGAAGAAGATTTTGACGAACTCATGCGACGTGGATTGGAAGTTTCACCCATCCATGAGGTCATGATCGACAAAGCCATGATGGGATGGAAAGAATACGAATTGGAGTTGCTACGAGACAATAACGATAATGTGGTTATCATTTGTTCGATCGAAAACATGGATCCCATGGGAATCCATACGGGCGATTCTATAACCGTCGCGCCAGCCATGACATTGTCGGACAGAACCTATCAGAAAATGCGTGATATGGCTATCAAAATGATGCGCAGTATTGGAGATTTTGCAGGAGGTTGTAACGTTCAATTTGCGGTGAGTCCTGATGACAAAGAAGATATTATTGCCATTGAAATCAATCCACGTGTGTCACGCTCATCCGCCTTGGCAAGTAAAGCAACAGGATATCCTATTGCAAAAGTAGCTACCAAATTGGCAATTGGCTATAGACTTGATGAGCTAGATAACCAAATTACAAAATCGACTTCGGCTTTGTTTGAGCCAACGTTAGATTACGTTATTGTAAAAATTCCACGTTGGAACTTTGATAAGTTTGAAGGATCAGATCGAACGCTAGGATTACAAATGAAAGCTGTTGGCGAGGTCATGGGTATTGGACGTTCGTTTCAAGAAGCCCTGCACAAAGCCACGCAATCGTTAGAAATTAAGCGCAACGGATTGGGTGCCGACGGGAAAGGCTACACAGACTACAATCAAATCATTCATAAGCTTACCCATGCCTCTTGGGATAGAGTTTTTGTTATTTACGATGCTATTGCCATGGGCATTCCATTGAGTAAGATTTATGATATTACCAAAATTGACATGTGGTATTTGAAGCAATATGAAGAATTATTCCAATTACAGAAAGAAATTTCTACGTATACCATTGACAGTATCAATAAAGAATTATTATTAGAAGCCAAACAAAAAGGGTATGGCGACCGTCAAATTGCGCACATGTTGGGTTGTTTGGAAAGCCAGGTGAATAGTAAGCGCGATGAAATGAATATCCAGCGTGTTTACAAATTGGTGGATACGTGCGCAGCAGAATTTACTGCAAAAACACCCTACTACTATTCAACTTTTGAAAGCACAATGGAATCCGCTGACGGTAATGTAGCTGTACACAATGAAAGTGTGGTTTCTGATCGTAAAAAAATCGTAGTCCTGGGCTCTGGACCAAACCGAATTGGACAAGGAATTGAGTTTGATTATTGCTGTGTTCACGGCGTATTGGCTGCAAGCGAAGCAGGCTATGAAACCATTATGATTAACTGTAACCCCGAAACAGTTTCTACCGATTTTGACACGGCAGATAAACTTTATTTTGAACCTGTTTTCTGGGAACATATCTACGATATCATTCGTCATGAAAAACCCGAAGGCGTCATCGTGCAGTTGGGTGGTCAAACGGCATTAAAACTTGCCGAAAAATTAGACCGCTACGGGATTAAGATTATGGGGACGAGCTACCAATCGTTGGACTTAGCAGAAGACCGTGGAAGCTTCTCTACATTACTTAAAGAGAATAACATCCCGTACCCTGAATTTGGTGTGGCAGAAACTGCAGATGAAGCACTTAACCTAGCGGATAAGTTAAACTTCCCCATATTGGTTAGACCCTCATATGTATTGGGTGGACAGGGAATGAAAATTGTCATTAATAAAGAGGATTTGGTCAAGCATGTGGTTGATTTATTACATAAAATTCCAAACAACAAACTTTTGTTAGACCACTATTTGGATGGTGCTATTGAGGCAGAAGCAGATGCTATTTGCGATGGCGAAAATGTGTATATCATCGGAATTATGGAACATATTGAACCTTGCGGTATTCACTCCGGTGATTCTAACGCGACGTTGCCTCCATTTAATTTGGGTGACTTCGTGATGCAACAGATTATTGATCACACCAATAAGATTGCGCTAGCGTTAAATACCGTTGGGCTTATCAATATTCAATTTGCTATAAAAAATGATGTGGTGTACATCATTGAGGCTAATCCGCGAGCTTCGAGAACGGTTCCCTTTATTGCGAAAGCATACAAGGAGCCATATGTAAACTACGCTACGAAAGTTATGATCGGAGATAAAAAAGTGTCTGATTTTAATTTTAATCCGCAATTGGAAGGCTTTGCCATCAAGCAACCGGTTTTTTCATTTAACAAATTTCCAAACGTCGACAAGGCACTAGGTCCAGAAATGAAAAGCACAGGCGAAAGTATCTTATTTATAGACAACCTTCAAGACGACGAATTTTACGAGTTGTACGGACGTAGAAAGATGTATTTGACCAAATAGATTGCGTGAATTCACGTATATTTAAGCAAACATTTTAGTATGGAGTGGATTACAGTTGCCATTGTTTTAGTGGCGCTTGTTTTGTTTTTTCTTATCAATCAAAAGAATCAATCCAAAGGCGTTTCGGATGCGTTTTTAATGCAACTTAATGCGCAGCTGCGTGAAGAGATACAGAGCATCCGCAAAGAAACAGACGCCAATGCCAAAGAAACCCGGGTTGAGCTGGAGCAGAAGCTAGATAATATCACCAAAGGTATTAGCGATTATCAGCGTTCCTCGAACCTGTCCATAACACAGCAATTTACAGAGTCCAAAAAGGCCATCACCGACGTGACCAAAGCGCTTTCTGAAATCAAAGGCACCAACGAGCAAGTACTCAGTTTTGCCAACCAGATGAAAACACTGGAGAAAATTTTGGGCAATTCCAAACAGCGTGGCATCTTGGGTGAAATCCAATTAGAAAATTTATTGGCAAATGTGCTGCCTCCCCAACTGTTTCAAATGCAATACAGCTTTACCAACGGCGAAGCAGTAGATGCAATCGTAAAAGTGGGCGATTTTATTATTCCTATTGATGCGAAGTTTTCATTGGACAATTACAACAAAATGGTAGAAAGCAGCGACGCTGAAGCCATTAAGACATTGGAACAAACCTTTAAGGGAGATATCAAAAAACGCATTGATGAAACGGCAAAATATATTCGCCCAAATGAAGATACAACAGACTACGCCTATATGTTTATTCCTGCCGATGGGTTATACCAAGACTTACTGAATAGTCGAGTAGGAACCTTGCAAATTAACTCCCGAGATTTGGTGTCTTATGCCTATGAAAAAAAGGTAATGATCGTGTCACCGATGAGTTTGTTTCCTATGCTACAGATTACGGTTAAGGCGCTGCATAACTTGAAAATTGAAAACTCCATACAAGATATTTTAAAAAATGTAGATAAACTCTCTGCACACCTTAATGCCTTTGAGGATGTCCACGGAAGGTTGGGGAAATCCATTGGAACGGTGGTAAACCATTATAACAGCTCGGCAAAAGAGTTTAAAAAGATTGACAAGGATATTATTCGCCTCTCTGGTGAAGGAAATGCCCTAGATTACCAACCCGATATGCTAGAACGTCCAGCAAGCGAAGAGTAGACTCGCCTGAGATGATTGTAATGTATAGGTGTATGATTTAGCTTCATGTTTTAAAACAGAACTTTACACATAGTTCGTCGTTTAAGGAACTTTATGCCCTTGACTTTCAGTTAAAAGCATAAACCAATCTTCTAATTCCAACGTAACATTTAGCGCTTCATTAGCGCTTTTAATTCGTTTTTTATTTGTTGTCCCAATAACGGGAGAAATATTTGCAGGATGCTTCAATATCCAACTTAAAAGAATGGCATTTTCAGAAACACTATATTTTTCTGATAGTTTTTTTAGCATCTTTTTTACTCTTAAATTCTGTTCGTTTTCTTTTTTAAAAACAGTCCCTAATGGACTCCAAGCCAGTGGGTGAATAGTATTCAGTAACATTTGGTCTAAAGTTCCATCTAGCATGGCAGTATGCTGAGTTAAAGAAAACTCAATTTGATTTACGGAAACTTTAATTTTATTAGAGATTAAATCTACTTGAGCTGGTGTAAAGTTTGACACGCCAAACTCGATAATTTTTCCACTTTCTTGAAGATTCCTAATTGCTTCAGCGATTTCAGTTGGGTGCATTAAAGGACTTGGTCTATGTAATAAAAAAGTATCTAAATAATCTGTTTTTAAATTCCTTAAAGACTCTTCAGCACTCCAAATAATGTAATCTTTTGAATAGTTGTAATGTTTTATTTTATTGTTGCGATTTTTGCCAACATATTGAATCCCACATTTAGAAATGAGTTGAATTTCCTCTCTGTTAATGGTGCTCTCTGCTAATGCATTTCCAAAACTTCTTTCAGTGGTGTAATCCCCATAAATATCGGCATGGTCAAAGGTTTTGTTGCCACTTTCTACGCAAAACGCTATCATTTCAGTGTGCTCTTTGAGAGATAATTGTTTACCCCAATCTCCCCAAGCCATACAACCAATAATAATTTTCGAGTTATTTATCATGTCTTTTTACTTGCCTTTAAGTAGCATCATTAACTTCAATCCAATAGGTACTTGGGTCTTGGAAATACAGTTGTTTTATGCCATCGTTTCGGACGTTGTAGGTGTTGGGCGATCCCAACCAATCAAAATATGAAATGTTTAGAGAAGATATATGTGTCATAAACCCATCAAAGTCGTTTGTACTAAAGGCAATATGAACGGCTTTAACTGTTTTGATATTGGCCTTAGGTCTTGGGATGATGTGCAATTCTTTACCTTCGCCAAGCGATAACCACCTCGTTTTTGATTTTGATGCGGTGTTGTCTATTTCCTTAAAGTTAAATACGGCTTGGTAAAATGCCGTGGATACCTCTACGTCCTTAACAGCTAATGCAAGGTGATTGAATGAAAAGGCCTGCATAGTTGTAACACTTATGCTAATTGCATTCGTTTCACAGCATAACGATAGCCAAACAGCAACACAGCACTAAAGAAAATATCGCCTATAAGTGAATTTATAAAAAAAGGTATGGCAAGTGTAAAACACGTGATGAGCCCTTCGGGGGTAAGAGGGTAATGCAATACCCAGACGCCAAGATTAGTGAAAACAAAAAAAACGAAACTGCTCAGCAGCACCGTGCCTATATTCATTTTCTTAAACAGTATGCCTACTGCCGTAATCGCTAAAAAAGAAAAATATACTATGGGTGTAATCGTAGAAAAGCCCAAAAACATATCAGTAATAACCATTGCCAAAAGCGGCATCAGGAAAGCCCAATGTTTCTTGTTAAAAAACGTACCGGCAAAAAGTGCCACGGCGGTAATGGGCGCAACATTTGGGGGGTGCGGAAGAAATCGTATAAGAACAGCAACGACTACAAAACTAATTAGGACGGTCTCTTTTTTGCTAAATGCCATAGTATTAAGTTCTTATACAAAGGTACATTTTTTTCGTTTTTTATCTTATTATTTTATTAAAAACCTACCTTTGAGTTAGCTTTTAGGTTCTTTTGTAGTGAAGGATGAAAAGGGAAAAAGGTGCAAGACCTTTGCTGTTCCCGCAACTGTAAGTACTGCAAGGTTCAATGCTTCAAGCCACTGTGCGCCACGGCGCATGGGAAGGCACATTGAACGGTACAAGTCAGGAGACCTGCCTAAGAGATTCATGCTGCTAGCGCTCGGGATAAGCATTATCAGTTTACAGTTTAGTAACAAATAACATGAAATACATTGTAGCCATGCTACTTTGCTGTGCGGTAGCACATGCACAAGAGCGTCTGGATGAAGTAATCGTTTCAGATTCGCGCATCCCCAAATCGAGAAAAAACAGCGGAAAAGCTGTCGTTAAAATAACAGCAAAGGAGATTGAAAAAAATAAAGGAATATCTCTTGCGCAACTTTTAAATCAATATGCTGGAATATACATATCTGGAAGTCAGTTGCATCCCGGACAAAATCTATCGTACTTTATTCGTGGCGGTAATAACCGTCAGGTATTGGTGCGTATTGATGGGGTAGTGGTAAGCGACCCATCTCAAATAGAATCTGAATTTGACTTGCGTCTTCTTGCCTTGGACCAAATTCAGTCCGTTGAGGTGGTAAAAGGGGCATCGAGTAGTCTGTACGGCAGTGGCGCAGCAACTGCTGTAATTGATATCACAACCAAAAATACAGCTACCGAGAAAACAAGTTTGCAAATAGCGCAAGAATGGGGTACTCAAAATACACACAATCAAAAATTGGGTTCTTTTTCTGATGTTCAGAAGCAATATCTACAACTTCAACGTAGTATTGCCAAAATTGGACTTAGTGCTTCGGTAAGTCGCTTTACTTCTGATGGGATGTCTTCTGTGGTGGGTACAGAAACCGATGCCGTTTTAAAGGAAAATATACAGCTTAATGCCAAAAGCCAATATGATGGACCTTGGGGGTGGAAGGCCTTTTTTCATCGAGATCTTATTGATTCCGATTTCGATGATAGCTTTGGCTTTGTGGATGCGCCTTATACCTTGTCAAGTAAAAATAATCGATATGGTATTTCACCTTCCTTTACAAAAGGTAAATCACACTTGCAAGCGCATGTATCATGGTCAGATACAGAACTTACTTTTAATGATAGCTTCCCTCGTTCGTCCTTCTCAGATGTGTTTACTTCTGAGCTTACATGGCGTTACGATATAACAGCGCAATTAACTTTTTTGGGAGGAGGTTTGTATCAAGATTTTAGCTCTGAAAGCTCTTCTAGCGAAGATACTTTTGCACATGAAAACGTAGCTTTTTTTATAAGCGCGAATTGGCAACACCCGAAAGGCTTTGCATTACAGCTAAGTGGTAGAAATTCGGTACATAGTGCCTTTGGCGCCCACCAAACATTCACCATCAATCCCTATTATATTTTTTCGGATTCCGAAGCAACGTATTGGAAGCTTTTTGGTTCTTATGCAACCTCGTTTATCGCGCCCACACATTATAAATTATTTGATCCAATGTATGGCAACCTTGGTTTATCACCTGAGGAAAATAAAACATGGGAATTGGGTGTTGAGTATGTTGCGGAAAATAGTCGAATTACGGTAGTTGGTTTTCAGCGTACCGAAAATAATATAATACTCTGGAAGAACCCTTCAGGCTATTTTAACGATGCTAAAGAACAAAAAGTTAGAGGCATAGAGCTAGAAGGGAATTTTTCGTTTCAAAAGTTAAGTGTACAAGCCAATTATACGTTTACAGAAAAAGTGAAACAGGAGCCATTGCGTTTGCCAAAACACGCTGCAAACGTAGGGCTAACCTATGCTGCGGCAAAAGCGCAATGGGGTGCGCATTTTCGTTATGTGGGTTCTCGATACGATGCGGACTTCTCCACATATCCGTCCACGACTCAAAAACTAAAGGAATTTGCACTCGTAGATGTGCGCGTCACTTTACCCAATTTCATTGGGAATGCTAATGTATCATTTGCGTTAACCAATCTATTTGACGTGTCATATACAGAGTTTATTGGCTACTCGGTATTGGGAAGAAATCTAAATATTGGCTTGCAGTACGCTTTTTAGTTGGAAGGGCTATATATAGCCCTACCTTCTTTCATTTGGATTTCGCTGAACGGTAATTTGTTGTTTGTGGAAAACGAATTCGTAGCAATTACTCTCCCACTAATAACATCAAGGGCTTTTTTTAACAGCGGTTCGTTTACATCACCAAGCAAACCTAAGTTTGAAAGGGTCTCAGGAAGCATAATAGTTGGGGTTAGTCCATCGGAATAGTCGCCAATACCATCACTGTTGTAGTATTTGAATGTAATGGGTAATAAAAGATAGGCATGATTTGGATTTACGGTTCCTTTGTCGTCAATAATGTCTAAAAAGGGATTAGATCCCACATCTTTTCCTGCTGTTTTATCCCCAATTTGAATCACATTCATATAAGGCTTAAGTCCGTTAATTATCATTTCGCTAGCCGAAGCAGCGCTTTTTGTAGTTAGGAAAAACACCCGTGACAATCCAAGTCTTATATCAGTATTGGTAATAGAAATTTCATTGTTTTGTGCGCTTCGTTTTTCATTGAAAATAAGCCGACCAAAAATCTTGTCTCCATCCTCCCCTGCAATGAGCCCAGCCATTAATTGCGCGGTGGATACTCGGCCTCCACTGTTGTAGCGCAAGTCTACCACAAGCTCGTCTATTTGTGCTGCTGAAAAAGTAGTAAATGCTGCTCTTAAATTATCTTCTTGTGGTTCAATAAAGCCATTATACATCAAGTAGCCTACCTTCTTGCCGTCGTACTCTATTACTTTGGCAATATGCACGCTTTGCTCGGTTTGTTGAGAGTTGTTTAGAGCTACGCTTTCTCCCGTAGTTGTAATTTGACTGTTACTAATAGTAGCTAAACCAATGGTGTAGCTAGGGGCATTCGAAAATAACAAACCTAGATAGTTTGTGTCTGAGAGTTTTACTCCGTTTACATGCGAAAAAATATCTCCGCGCTTTATGCCTTTTGTTTTGGCATCGGAGTCGGGTAATACATAACGCACATATCCAAAGATTTCAGAACTGCCTTCTGAAAGCCGAACCAATCCAAATACCATACCATTACCAAGAGCTATCCCTTTTTGACTTTCTAAGAAAGCAACATAATCGTTAGTGATATAACTGTATTTATCTTCGATAATCTGTAAGCTATCAAACAGCTCTTCAGGTCCATCAAATGATTGTAAAAAAGCAGTATATTCTTTGTCATTACTAAATCGATTATCGGCCAAATTCGGAACGTCCTCTTGCCACAAGTACCAATAGTTCATTACCTTGTAGATGAAATCTTCAATTTCTAAGTTTTCGGTAGTAGTTACTAGTACGCTGTCATCTATGTCATCTTTACAAGCAAAAACGAATAAGAAAACAAAAAGGAAAAGTAATTTTTTCATAGGTTTGATTGAAAGAGACTAAGCTAATGTACAAAAATATCGAAAGTAGTTCTTGTAACAATCCGAGCGTATAATCGTTAATGAAACAAACACCCACTAAATCTTTGGCAACTCAAATGGATAAAGGCGCATTTTTACAGCGAATTTTAGCTATTCAAGATAGCATGTTTCGTTTGGCAAAAAGCTTACTAAAATCCACAGAGGAATCCGAAGATGCCGTACAGGAAGTATTGGCAAAATTGTGGCAGAATATGAACAAAATAGCAACACTATCAAACATTGAAGGGTACGCGATGACCATGACTAAAAACTATTGTTTAGACAGGCTAAAATCAAGGCAAGCGTCAGAGTTACGGTTGGTGCATTTTAAGCACGATAAAGCCTCAGCTTCTTTAGACAAACAAATAGAATATCGTGACAGTGTGGCACAAGTTTTTGCCTTTATGGAGGCATTGCCCAAACTCCAAAAAATTGTGCTACAACTCCGTGATGTAGAGCAGTACGATTTTGAGACTATAGCCCAAATTACTGAACTCTCAGAAGGCGCTGTTAGAGTGGCATTATCACGCGCCAGAAAGACTTTACAAAAAAAACTCATCAAAGCACACCAGCATGGAATTGAAACAGGTTCATAAGTACATAGATCGCTACCTAGAAGGAGAAACTTCATTAGAAGAAGAAGACGTTTTGGAAGCTTATTTTTCTCAACCAAACATTGACGAAACCCTGTTGCACTACAAACCGTATTTTACCGCTATTGCACAGCAACGTAAGCAACGCTTTACAGGAAGTTTTAACCCTGTAAAAAGCACAAAAATAATATCATTAAAACGTTTTACAGCAGTAGCTGCGGCTTCAATTGTAGGGGTTTTTGTATGGCAACAAACCTTCGTGCCACAGCAACCTTCGCCAGAAGAAATTGCTTTTGAAGCATTTAAAACAAAAATGTATCTCGTAGCCGAACAGCTAAACAAAGGAAAGCAAGGCGTGGCCTACATAGATACATTTAATGAAACCACAAATAAATATTTAAAAACAGAATAACATGAAAAAGAAAATTCTTTTAGTTGCCCTTTTGACTTTGTCGCTAAGTTGGGGGCAAGACGTATTTGAGAAATACGAGTATGACGACAGCGTCAGTTATTTTTCTATAAGTCCGAAAATGTTTGAAATGCTAGCAAAACTCAGCATTGAAACCAATGACCCAGAAGCAGACCAATTTTTATCTCTTGTCCAAAAAATCGAATCTTTTAAGGTAATTACAACCGAAAGCAGTGATATCTCAAGTGAAATTCAACGTTGGGTAGATAAGCATATTAAATCAGTGAAAATGGAAGAATTGATGCGCGTCCGTGATCAAGAGGCGTATGTAAATTTTTATGTGAAGTCAGGTAAAAATAATGATTTAGTCGAAGAGCTTTTGATGTTTGTAACTGAAATCAATACCAAAGAAATCAATTTGGGTGATCGCAAACCTGAGACCGTTTTACTCTACTTAAGTGGTGATATTAACTTGACACAAATCTCCAAACTGGTCAATCAAATGAACCTTCCAGGAGGACAACAATTGGGAAAATTAAATGAAAAAGAAAATGAATAGACTCTGGTTTTACGTTCTTGCTTTGGTGTTGGTGAGTTGTTCCTCCACCCCAAGCATTCAAGAATATTATGTATCTAAATCCGAAGACCCAAATTTTTTAGTGATTGATATTCCAACATCGATTTTGGGCATAGACAATAACGCGCTTTCCAAAGAAGAACAAGATGCACTTAGCTCGTTTCAAAAAGTTAATGTGTTATTGTTTCGCAAAACAGCAGCTAATGCAGATCAGCTTCCTGCAGAACTATCCACAGTGCGTTCAACTATAGACGATACGCTTTTTGAGCCTCTTTTGGTTATGAGCGACAGACAATACTCGGGAAAACTCGTTCTTGAAGGTTCAATAGAGCGTCCTGACGAAATTGTGTTTTTTGGCTCTGCTGACGAAGGTTTTATTTTGGCACGCCTCATTGGACGGAATATGCAGGTAGAAAAAGCGATGTTATTGGCAGGTGTTATTCAACGTGGAAATGGACTAGAAAACGCTGCAAAAATGATAAGCGGGATGCTCTAAATTCCGGTATAATTCTCGGGACGTAAAGCACGCAGTTCTTCTTTTACTGCGTCAGACACATCCAATGTTTCAATAAATGCACGTATAGCCGGCTCGTCAATATGTTTGTTGGTGCGTGTAAGCGCCTTGAGTGCTTCGTAGGGCTTTGGATAACTTTCGCGGCGTAACACCGTTTGTATGGCTTCGGCGAGTACTGCCCAATTTTGATCTAAGTCATTTTGAATTTTTCCCTTATTAACCAATAATTTACCCATTCCTTTGGTTAACGATGCAAAGCTGATAAGCATATGGGCCATCGGAATTCCTGCATTGCGTAGCACAGTACTATCCGTTAGGTCGCGTTGCAATCTTGAGACTGGCAATTTTTCTGCCAAATGTGAGAGTAACGCATTGGCAACACCAAGGTTTCCTTCTGCGTTTTCAAAATCAATTGGATTGACCTTATGCGGCATCGCAGACGAGCCCACCTCACCGTCTTTAATTTGCTGCTTAAAGTAATCCATAGAAATGTACGTCCATATATCACGTGCAAAATCAATTAAAATGGTATTGATACGTCTTTGTGCATCGCAAAACGCGGCGTAGTGATCGTAATGCTCAATTTGAGTTGTTGGGAAAGAATGCTTCAAGCCTAAGTTTTTCTCAACAAATGCAGTTCCAAAAGCCTTCCAGTCTATGTTCGGATAAGCAATAACATGCGCATTGTAATTCCCTGTAGCACCACCAAACTTCGCTGCCATTGGCACCTGTTTTAGCAATACGATTTGCTCTTCAATACGCGTTTTAAAAACTGAAAGTTCTTTGTCTAACCTTGATGGCGATGCAGGCTGACCGTGTGTTCGTGCCAACATGGACACACCATCACATTGAGATATTAGCATATCCAGAGCGTTTAACACATTGCTCAGTTCTTTTACATAAACCTTCTCATATGCTTCTTTAATCGAAAGTGGAATTGCGGTATTGTTCACATCTTGTGATGTCAGTCCAAAGTGGATAAACTCTTTATATGCGCCAATATTTAAGTCATCAAACACATTTTTTAAAAAATATTCAACAGCTTTGACATCGTGATTGGTTTCCTTTTCAATGTCTTTGATAGCTTGCGCTTGGTCTAAATTAAAATGCCGATATACGCTACGCAGTTCTTCAAAAATAGATATTGGGAAGTCGGCTAATTGCGGTAAGGGCAATTCGCAAAGCGCAATAAAATATTCTACTTCAACACGCACGCGGTATTGAATCAATCCAAATTCAGAAAAATAAGGGCTTAGTGGTTTGGTTTTAGCACGATAACGGCCATCAACCGGTGAAATTGCACTTAATTTGTTTAGTAGCATATGGTTTCAAAATGCAAAGGTAGAGAATTTCGCTATTTCTTAACGATTTAACACTTTGTATTCTTCGTAGCATCCACTTATGGCTTCCAAAATTTGCAAGTCGTTGGCACCTTTAATGAAGCTGTCTGAAAAACTGCATTTGCGAAGAATTTCGTCGATATCCACACGATCTATTTGAAGAAGTTCTTCGAGTGTCTTTCGGTCATATTTTACCGCTAACAGGTCACGAAGCTCATTGTTTGCGCGTACTTTTTTAAGCTTTCGCAATTGATTGGGTTTTCGTCCGAAGATATTGTATAAGAAATCGGCTGGATTGGTAACAGCTTGCAAAATTCGCATAGCTGTTCCTGGTGTTCGATTGCCTGCTTCATATCCACCAGATGGTAATCCGGGAATGCTGTAGCGACGTGTTCTGTTGATAGGGATATTCCTTGCGTCAATATCTAAATACCCTGTTAATTGATATGGCCTAACCACGACCTCTTCCAAAGCTAGTGCTAGTTCGGTAAGTTGAAATCGGGTGTTCGGATATTTTATAAGGTCATTAGAAACACGAACTTTGATGGACTTGTAGCCCAAATATGAAAAGTAAAGCGTATCGTTGACCTCAGCATCAATTTCAAACTTTCCCTCTTTGTTTGTAATTGACATGGTAACTTTATTAAGATTGATGATATGCACTGTTGATATGGGTTTTTGATCCGCAGAGCTCTCAACAAAGCCAACAACTTCTTGACCGAAAACCACGGAACAACTCAACAATAAAAAACAAAGCGTAAAGGGTCTCATCATATGATACTACAAACTACGTGCATTCCATTTTTGTCTGCAATATTTTTCCCTAAAATTAACATTATGTTAGGGATTTTAAATAACGGTACAGCTTTGCAACGGCACGACTACGATGACTTAAACGTAGTTTTACTTCATTGGGAAGGGCAGCAAATGTTTTATCGTATCCCTCTGGAATAAAAAGGGGATCGTATCCAAAACCACCCGAGCCTGTTGGCTTTTCAGCAATAAACCCATTAACAATGCCTTCGAAAGTCATTTCTGTTGTGGCATCTTTATACGCAATTACAGTCTTAAATTGCGCTGCTCGACTCGACTCGCTTGCTAACTCTACCAATAACTTGGCGTTGTTTTTGTCATGGTTTTTTTCTTCTCCAGCATAACGCGCCGAATACACTCCAGGGGCACCGTTTAATGCAGTAACTTCCAAACCACTATCATCTGCAAAAACAGGTGTTTTGAATACCTCAAAAACATGCCTTGCTTTTAGGAGAGCATTTCCAACAAAAGTATTTTCGGTCTCGGCAATATCTTGATGATACCCCAAATCAGCTAAGCTTGCTATAGAATAGTCCTCAAAAACAGCTTTTACTTCCTGAACTTTATTTTGATTGTGTGTGGCAAAAATGAGTTTTTTCATTCGTGATGGTAGGGTTCGTTATTAAGAATTGAAAATGCCCTGTAAAGTTGTTCTGCCACAAAAATACGCACCATTTGATGCGAAAATGTCATGGCAGATAGGGAGATTTTATATTGAGCTCTTTTATATATTTCATCTGAAAAACCATAAGGACCGCCGATGACAAAAATCAGATTTTTAGTTCCAGCATTCATGCATTTTTGTAGAAAATTAGCCATACCCTTTGAAGTGTATTGACTACCAACCTCATCAAAAAGCACCAATAAGTCTTGTGAATTGAGTTGTTTGAACACCCGTTTTCCTTCTTCTTCCTTTTGTACAGATTCACGTAAGTTTTTGGTATTTTTTAACTCTGGTAGCTCCACCCATTCAAATTTGACATAATGCGAAAGGCGTTTTTGGTATTCGGGTAACCAATCTCGTAAAGAAACGTGATTGGTTTTACCCATACAGATGACTTTGATTTTCACAATGCTAAGGTATTAATTCTCATGGAAGCCTCCATTTTAATAGTTAACTTAGCACAATGGTTGAAAAAATCGGGCAACATATTACAAGTTGGATGCATCGCATTCGCTTTGGCGATGCAGGTGCTATTTCCCTTTATCAAATTGTTGAGCTTTATTTTTTGGGTATTATTAAAGGAACACTAACCACAAGAGCAAGCAGTATTGCTTTTAGTTTTTTTATGGCAATGTTTCCTTTTTTAATTTTTGTTTTAAACTTAATTCCATTTTTTCCAATTGCCAATATCGAAGATACGTTTTCCTCTTTTTTTTTATCTGTGGCACCTACTGAGGCTCAAGAATTTTTAAACGGTGTGTTGTATGATATTCAGTCTAAACCAAGGCGTGGTTTGCTTTCGTCTACCTTTTTACTCTCTATATTTTTTATGGGTAATGGTGTAAACGCCATTTTCGGAGGGTTTAGCGAATCCATTCATGTAAGTCTTAACAGACATTTTATCAAACAGTATATTTATGCTGTTGGAGTAGGAGTATTGTTAGGATTGATTTTTTTAATTTCCATTGCCGGATACTTATTCTTTGAACTTTTGGTAGCACAAATATTTGATTTTGGATTTGAGTTAAACATGTGGATACGACTGGTTTTTTTCTTTGGAATGGCTTATTTGGTAAGCTCTATCCTCTTTTATTTTGGTACACATCGCGGTTTTTCAAGCTTCTTTTCTGCAGGTGCGTTGGTCACCACTTTTTTATTCGCTCTTACTTCTTATGGCTTTGGGGTCTACTTGGATAATTTTGCCCAATACAATCAACTCTATGGGTCTATTGGAGCGATCCTTATTTTGATGCTTTATATTTGGTTGAATGCGATTGTCTTGTTGTTAGGATTTGAACTCAATGCCTCTATCGCTAAGCTAAAACAGTCTCGCTAATGTCGTTTTTTTTAGATGTAGTTCTTCCCTTACCGCTAAAGGAGACCTTTACTTATGTTATTACACCAGCCGAAGCCGAAGTGCTTCAGCCCGGAATGCGCGTAGTGGTTCCATTTGGAAAAAGAAAAATGTATACGGCAATAGTTTTTAAGGTGCACCAAGCTGCGCCAAAAGCCTATCAACCCAAACAAATAGACAGTATAATTGATAGCAGTTCGGTGATTTCGTCAGTTCAGCTTTCGTTTTTAGCCTGGATAGCTTCTTACTACCAAGCGCCTTTAGGATTGGTCTTTCGAACAGCACTGCCTTCTGTAATGTTGTTAGAAAGCGAAACGGAAATTATTATTCATGAATGGGAAAGGCTTTTGCCAACGCTATCCAAAAACGCCATAAAACTATTACAACAAGTACAGCCAAATAGCACAGTGTCTTTGTCTCAGGTGCAGCAGCTTATTGGGGTCAAAAACCCTTTTCCTGTTTTAAACGAATTGGTCGAGTCAAATTACGCTGTCTTAAAAGAGGAGGTTTATGCGCAGTATCGACCCAAAACTCAAACAGAAGTAGTGTTGCATCCACGGCTAAAAAATGATGATGCACTCAAACAATTACTAGAATCTTTAGCATCTAAACCAAAGCAACACAAAACATTGCTGACGTTTTTACAACAGAAAGATACCGTGGTTTTTTCGGCGTTTTCAAAACTAGAAACGGTTAGCCCATCATCATTAAAAACACTAATAAAACAGGAGGTTTTAGTGAAGCAAGCGCGTGTAGTAGATCGCTTGCCTGCCAAAACGACACCTGACAATCCGCTATTGCCGTTATCGCCTCCACAAGAAAAGGCAAAAACTTCCATTGAAAATCATTGGAAAACAAAAAATATTACACTGCTTCACGGCGTTACGGGTTCGGGAAAAACAGAAGTGTATATGCAGCTTATTGCCAATCAATTACGCTTGGGAAAACAAGTGTTGTTTTTAGTGCCTGAAATCAGTTTGACTACGCAACTGATGCAGCGTCTGTTTACTTTTTTCGGTCAACAGTTGGTTGTGTACCACTCCAAATATAGCCCGCAGGAACGCGCTGAAACTTGGGGTAAAATTAACGAAAGTAGAGCTGATGCAAAATTGGTTTTAGGTGCACGTTCAGCGGTTTTGTTACCCTTTCAGCGGTTGGGGTTAATTATTGTGGACGAGTCACACGAAACCTCTTACAAACAATACGATGCTGCTCCACGGTATCACGCCAGAGACGCTGCCATGGTTTTGGCACATATGCATCAAGCAAAAGTAGTTTTAGGAACAGCAACTCCTAGTGTAGAATCGTATCAGCATGCCTCTACAGGCAAGTACGGCTTGGTATCGCTCACCGAACGTTTTCAAGATGCGCAAATGCCCGAAATTCACTTTGTTGATTTAGCAGAAGCCTATCGAAAAAAGCAAATGAAAGGGCATTTAGCACAATCACTTGCGCAAGCGATTGAAAAAACCTTATTGGCGAAAAAGCAGGTATTGTTGTTTCAAAATAGGCGTGGATATGCCTCATTTGTAGAATGCAGTCAGTGCGCACACGTGCCGCAGTGCCCTAGCTGTGATGTGAGCCTTACGTACCATCAAGTGAGTAACGAGTTACGTTGCCATTATTGTGGATATATGGAGCAATACGCAGCGGCTTGTGTTGCATGCGGGACCGTTTCGCCCCAAACGCATGGACTGGGAACGCAGCAACTGGAAGAAGAAATACAGCAACTATTTCCATCGGCAAGCGTAGCACGAATGGATTTAGATACTACCCGAAAAAAGCATGCACATCAGAAACTAATTTCAGCTTTTGCTCAACGTCAAATTGATATTTTGATCGGTACACAAATGGTTACGAAAGGACTGGATTTTGAGCATGTTACCTTAGTTGGTGTGTTGTCAGCAGATAATTTCTTGCATTTTCCAGATTTCAGAGCACACGAACGTGCCTTTCAAGTGCTCACACAAGTGGCAGGTCGCGCGGGACGATTAGGCGATAAGAGTAAGGTTTTGATACAAACATTTCTCCCTAGTCATCCTGTGTTGAAATTTGTTCAAGAATACGACTATACTTCTTTTTTTGAACAACAAATTGAACAACGGGAACAATTTGCTTACCCACCGTTTAGGCGCATTATCCGAATTGAGTTGCGCCACAAAAACATGTCTTCGCTTATAGATGCTGGTAACTGGCTCAAACATGGACTACAAGAACGTTTTTCGTCAGTGCTAGGACCGGTACCGCCGTTGGTAGCAAGACAACGTAATTATTATATTTTACATACGCTTATCAAGCTTCCGCTTGACGCGTCGCAATCGGCTGCCAAATCTCGTTTGAGTGCATTACTGCACAGCTTTGCGCAAGTAGGCGCGTTTAAGCAAGTTAAGGTATCCGTAGATGTTGACCCACAATAATTCTATAAACAGGTTTGTACAACCCAATAAAATCCGTATTTTCGCCGTCCAATTAAAAAATCATTTATGAACCATTACGAAACTGTTTTCATATTGAATCCCGTTTTATCTGAAGATCAGGTAAAGGAAGCAGTAGAAAAGTATGAGACGTTTATAACGTCTCGCGGTGGCGAGATTGTCGCCAAAGAGGACTGGGGCTTGAAAAAGTTTGCCTATCCTATTCAAAACAAAAAAAGTGGCTTTTACCACTTATTAGATTTCAAACTTGATGGCGAAGCCATCAATCCTTTTGAAGTTGAATTCCGTCGCGATGAGCGCATCATGCGCTACCTTACGGTAAAATTAGACAAGCACGCAGAGGTTTGGGCTGTTAAGAGAAGAGATCGTTTAACTGAAAAAGCATAAATTATGTCTATTGAACAAGAAAGTAAAGGCGGAAAACAAGGCGAAATTAGGTATTTAACTCCGTTAGATATTGAAACTTCTAAAGCCAAAAAATACTGCCGATTCAAAAAGGCTGGTATCAAGTATATCGACTACAAAGACGCAGATTATTTGTTAAAGTTTGTTAACGAGCAAGGTAAAATTTTACCACGTCGTTTAACCGGAACATCTCTTAAATACCAACGTAAATTATCGGTTTCGATTAAGCGAGCGCGTCACTTGGCGCTAATGCCTTATGTTGCTGATATGCTAAAATAATTGCCATGGAACTTATTTTAAAACAAGACGTTGAGAACCTAGGGTTCAAAGACGATATCGTAACAGTAAAAAATGGCCACGGACGTAATTTTTTGATTCCACAGGGTTTAGCAATTTTGGCTACATCTTCTGCGAAAAAAGTACTGGCCGAAAATCTGAAGCAACGTGCCTTTAAAGAGCAAAAGCTTATTGAAGATGCTCAAAAGAAAGCTAAAGATTTGGCCAAATTGGAACTTAAAATTGAAGCAAAAGCAGGTGCTGGTAACAAACTATTTGGTTCTGTTGGAACTATAGATTTAGAAGCAGCACTTTCTAAAGCGGGTCAGTCTATTGAGCGAAAAGCTATCAAATTACCAGGAGGATCTGTTAAGACCTTAGGGAAACATACGGCGTCAGTTCGTTTGCATCGTGAGGTATTTGCGGATGTAGCATTTGAAGTGACTAAGGCTAAAGAAAAGGCATAAACCACCTTTTTTTCAAAATATAAAGCCGCTTTTTGCGGCTTTTTTTCGTTAAAACCAGATATTTGTATAAATTGTTGCCATGGCACAAAAACCGAGTATTCCAAAAGGCTCCCGCGACTTTCTACCCGCTGATGTAGCGCGCCGGTCATACGTTATCAATACCATCAAAACCCAATTTGAACGCTATGGTTTTCTGCCAATCGAAACGCCATCGATGGAAAAGTCGGCTTCTCTGCTAGGGAAGTATGGCGAAGAAGGCGATCGACTGATGTTCCATGTGTTGAATTCGGGCGAGAAGGTAAAAAAAGCAGATGTAGCTGCATTAGCAGAAAATAAGCTGGGACTTTTTACGCAGTCCATTTCTGAAAAGGCATTGCGTTACGATTTGACCGTACCCTTTGCACGCTTTGTGGTGCAACATCAAAACGAACTTAACTTTCCGTTTAAAAGGTATCAAGTGCAATCGGTTTGGCGTGCTGATAGACCGCAACGTGGGCGTTTTCAGGAATTCACCCAATGCGATGCGGATGTTGTGGGCGCTGTGAGTCCGATTTTAGAGGCTGAATGTATTCAATTATTTGATGCTGTTTTCCACTCACTTGATTTAAAAGACGCTACGATTCGTATCAACCACAGGTGTATTTTGTCTGGTATTGCAACGTATTTGGGCGCACCAGATCGCATCACAGATTTTACTGTTGCATTAGATAAGTTAGATAAAATTGGCGCAGCTGGTGTTTTTGACGAATTGAAACAAAAAGGCTTTGGTGAAGATGCACTTGCAAAGCTTACTCCCTTGATAGCGCTTTCGGGACCTATAGAAAAACAACTAGATACGCTCGAATCGTTGCTTTCAGATCAACCTTTGGCTGTTGAAGGAATTGCACATTTGCGTCATGTATTACGATTTGTTTCCCCCTTAAACGCGAGTAACTTGGCTTTTGATTTGACGCTTGCGCGCGGACTTAATTATTATACAGGAATTATTTATGAGGTAGCACCTCCCCAAAAGGTTGCTCTAGGCTCTATTGGAGCAGGTGGTCGCTATGACGATCTCACAGCACTTTTTGGTCTTAAAGATATGCACGGGCTTGGTATTTCTTTTGGCTTAGACCGTCTTTGTATGGTTTTGGAGGAATTGGATTTGTATCCAAAAACATTACAGCAAGCGGTAGACGTTGTTGTGCTGCATTTTGGTGATGAATTTATGCAAGAATTGATGCCACACATCATAGGGTGGCGTGCAAAGGGGGTTCGCGTATTTACGTATCCTACCACTCATAAACTAAAAAAACAAATGCAGTTTGCGAATCAGTCGAATGCCCCATGGGCATTGTTTTATGGAGAAGAAGAACAGAAGAAAAAAGTAATATCCCTAAAAAATATGGTTGACGGAGCGACTGAAAAAATTAGTATTGATACGATTGACGCATCGTTATTCATTAGGTGATTTTATTAACCTCTTTTTCCAATTCACGTAAATTATTCTTAATTAGAGTTACAAGTTCTTCATTTTCTGACTTTTTGCCAGTTATAATCCAATCCAAGCTGTATTCAGGAAAATTTATTTTGACTCCAAGCAGCACTTCGTGGTTTACACTTGATTCACGCCTAAGACATGAAGAAACTGAATTTTGCCCTACACCAATGGTGCGTTCGAACTTAGAAATGGATATTTTTTTGTCAGCAATAATTTGACGTAATCTGTCATGTATTGTCATTTGTCAAAGATATTGGGGTTTTTGCTAATAATTGTTTAAATAACCCGTTTTAGGTTAACCATTCACTAACATTTATTTAAATTAAAAAAACGAACATTAAAGCTTTAGTTTCATACATATAAAACATTAAAAGAAGCTTCGATATTTCGTTTTACTTCTTAGACCTTTTATGTAGATTAAGTATGTCTACTGTTTTTATCCGACGTAACATATACGTTTTGTATATGTAGTTGTATTGTATGGTTTTAATTTTAGATTTGGTAATAATATTGACATAATTTTATGCGATTTTAATTTTTAATAATAACATCTTGACAAATTTTTTCAAATTCACACTTTTTGTTTTATTTTCATGCAGTACCTATGCTCAAATAATCCCCGTTGGCAGTGGTAGTTATACCAATACATTTCCTGGGTCTGATTCAGCAGGAAGGAATGAATACCCGGGTGGATCTCCTCAGCTTTCTGGTGTTGCGCAAAGCAAGCCCATCCCAACAAACGATTGGTGGTCACTTCTTCTCAGGGACGACCATGTGAGTAATCTCTTTAACTACCCGTTTACTATGCGAACGACTACAGCTGGTTTGGGGATTACCTATATTCCTTTTGGGGTTGTTGGAGATAGACAAACGATAAATGTTGGTGTTCAAAACCTTAACAGCTCTAGAGCGACTGTTTCTAATCATTCTGATTGGACGGTAAGTATGGAATGGTCTGCAAATGGGCGCTATTTATCGGCCACAAGTGGTATTGGTATGCCCTTTATTTATTTGAAAAAGGGAAGTTCAGATGTTGCTTCCGTAGAGGTGAAAGCAGGCACGGCAACGCTTCACGGAGAAATGATTTTGATAGAAAACGCTCAAGATGGAGTTGATTATGCCATATATGCGCCTACAGGTAGTTCGTGGACGCAAAATGGAGCGGTGTATACATCGACTCTTAACGGAAAAGACTATTGGTCTGTTGTCATGCTTCCACAAAGTAATACCAACGCTTTGCAAATAGCCAACACCTACAAAAAGTTTGCTTATGTATTTCCTTCCAATACTACTGTAAATTGGAATTTCAACGAAAATACGAGTGTTCTACGCACCGATTTTGAAATAACCCCTGACGTTAAAGAGGGAACATACAACACAGTGTTACAAGGACTTCTACCGCATCAGTGGTCGCATTTGGCCGCAGATTCACCTTCACCAAACCGTGAAACGTATAGTTCTATTCGCGGAGATTTGAAAATGTTAGATGGGAATGCATTTGCTACTGAAAATGCATTTTATGGTATTTTGCCTACCCTTCCGTATTTGGCTAATTATAGCGATTCATTCAATCCCTCTGACATGGGCAGTAAGGTAAACTTGTTAGAAAATGATGCATTGGCAACGTGGACTGACTCATATAATGAAGGGCAAATGATGAATCGTTTGGTACAAACAGCACGGATAGCCCACAAAATTGGCGACACTGAGGCAAGAGACAAAATGATTGCCACGGTAAAAGAACGACTGGAAGATTGGCTCAGCTATGAGTCTGGTGAGGTTGCTTTTTTATTTTATTATAACAATGCATGGTCTACTCTCATCGGATATCCAGGTGGTCACGGACAAGACTCTAACATTAACGACCACCATTTTCATTGGGGTTATTTTATTCATGCGGCAGCATTTGTTGAACAATTTGAACCTGGCTGGGCAAATCAATGGGGAGATATGATTAATATGCTTGTACGGGATGCTGCCTCATCAAGCCGAACAGATGACAAATTTCCGTTTTTACGGAATTTTAGTCCTTATGCAGGACATGCTTGGGCAAATGGATTTGCAACTTTTCCGCAGGGTAATGACCAAGAATCTACTTCAGAAAGTATGCAATTTAACTCTTCTTTGATCCATTGGGGTTCGGTTACGGGAAATGACGCCATTCGCGATTTGGGAATATATTTATACACCACCGAACAAACTGCGGTTGAAGAGTATTGGTTTGATGTTAATGAACGTATTTTTTCAAACACCTATTCATACAGCATTGCTTCTAGAGTATGGGGAAATTCATACGACAGCGGCACCTTTTGGACAGCAGATATCGCTGCTGCTTATGGAATAGAGATGTATCCTATACATGGGGGTTCATTGTATTTGGGACACAACACGACCTATGTGCAAAAATTATGGAATGAAATGCAACAGAATACAGGAATTTTGTCCAACGAGGTAAATGCAAATTTATGGCATGATGTCTATTGGTGCTACGCTGCTTTTATCGACCCAGATAAGGCCATTGAACTTTATGACTCCAACCCTGACAGAGGCTTAAAATTTGGTATTTCAGATGCCCATACGTATTACTGGATACATAATATGAAGGCCTTGGGAACGGTCAAGACAAATATTACGGCAAACCACCCTATTGCTGCTGCATTTGATCAGAATGGAGAAACCACCTATGTAGCACAAAATTATTCTGACACTGACATAACCGTGGATTTTTCTGACGGATTTTCATTAAATGTCCCTGCCAATACCATGAAAACCAACAGAGATGTTGATTTGTCGGGTACAATAAGTACAAGCTTTAATCAGGCATATGTAGGAGGTAGTGTAGATTTGACCACCGAAGCTACAGGGATTGGAATCACCAAGATTGAGTTTTTCAATGACAGCGGACTGGTAGCGACTGACAACACGGCCCCATATATGGCAACTGCTGAAAACCTTACATCAGGCATTCATAATTTTTATGCCAAAGTGCATAACAGCTCAGGATTTGTTACGACAAACTCTGTACAAGTTGTTGTGGGAGAACAAAAACCCTATTTAAATCAACCTTTTCAAATTCCGGGTACAATTCAAGCGGGAAACTACGATTATTTTGAAGGAGGTAAAGGACAAGATATTTCTTATTTTGATTCAACTGTAGGAAATTCAGGAGCTGAAAATGGTGATTTTAGGACTGATGAATATGTAGATGCGGTATCCGACGTCGAGGGTGAAACAGTTGGTTGGATTGAGGCAGGGGAGTGGCTAGAATACACTATTGATGTCACGCAATCGGGCTATTATAAAATGGATTTTCGTTATGCAACGGAGAATAATTCTGGTGGGCCATTTAACCTTGAATTAGACGGTCAACAAGTTGCATCCAACATTACAGTTTCTTCAACAGGTAAATGGGATGCATGGGCAACCAAATCGGTCAATGGAATTCCTTTGATTCAAGGAGAACATGTATTAAGAGTTGATGTTGCACAGGGTGGATTCAATTTAGGCGATATGGTTTTCACACGAACTTCAGGCTTAGATTACACACCGCTTATTGCCGAAGCTGGAGGAAATATTACGGTTGTAATTCCAGCCACTACGACAACGCTTGACGCAACACAAAGTAGCATTCCTGATGTGGATAACACAATATCTAAATGGACACAAATTTTTGGGCCTTCGACAGTGAGTTTTGCAGACAGTCAATCACTTACCACCACAGTTTCAAATTTGGTGTCAGGGATTTATAAATTCGAACTGTCCCTTACAGCTTCTAATACTACCGTCAAGGATGCGGTTTATGTGAATGTGCAAAATGGCAGTAATGGATTGCCAAGTGTATCCATAACCTCTCCTGATGATGGCGATGTATTTGTTTTGGGCGATACTGTTGAGATTACTGCTTCTGCTTCAGATTTTGATGGAACGATTGCAAAAGTTGAATTTTATCAAGGTAACACAAAATTAGGTGAGGATAGTACTCAGCCGTATACATTTTCTTGGAGTAATCCCGCGGTGGATTCTTACAGTATAACAGCCAAAGCAATAGATAATGATGCTGGTACTGCCACCTCATCACCTATTTCAATAACCGTAAATCAACGTTATTATTGTAACTTTAGATCTGATGTTCACATTGATGGAAATCCATTTTCGACGGGCTATAACATTACTTTTGAAACTATTGGTAGCAGTGTAAAATTTACTTCCGAGCTTTTAGATACTGATAAGTCTGGAGTTGTAGTGTTTTTGTTTAAGCAGTCTCCATTTGGCGAGACGCAAATGGATGCTCAGGGCAAAAATGTGTTTACCAAAACTTTGGGTGGTTTTACGCAAGGAGAAGAGATAAGTTATGCCGTAAAATTTGCTTATGCGGGAGGGCTTTCGGTTACCAAATATTTTCAATACGAAGTAGGTACAAGTTGTACTTTGAGCTTTGATACGGCAAATCCTGATTTTCCTGTTGTGATGTATCCAAACCCAACTTCTGGAAAGTTTACTGTTACTTCAGAAGAGGAGGTTTATGTTGAGATTTATGATGTTTCAGGTAAAAAAGTTATGACAAGCTTTGATGAAAACATTGACTTTTCTAGTCATCAAAGCGGTATCTATTTTGCAAAAGTTATTGCTGTTTCAAATGCTAAATACCAAATCTTAAAAATTATTAAGAAGTAAAATAATTTTCGTAGATTTTGGTAATGTCTTGACCGTAACATTTTTAGGATATTTTAACATGCATTTATAATTTGAAATTCAAATAAAAGTGTATTTTTGAAATGCTTTAAAAAGAATATATCTCTGTGATTCAACAGCATCATTTTTTATTTTTTACACAAAAGACAATTAAGTCTTTGTTGTTTATTGTGTTGATGTCACAGCTTTCTACTATTGCTGTTGCTGCACTTGACTTTTCAACTCACGAGGCTTATGTATTATCACAAGAGAGTGAAGAGCCTAAACCTAAAGAGGGTAAAAATGCATCAGATTTTTTGGAGGAGAGTAAGTTTTTAATCACTGATTTTCCCAGATTTGCATTTTTTTCTGACGAAAACTTGAGCACACTTTACAATGAAAGCGTGTTTTTTGAAGTTACAAATACGCTGGATTCCCCTCCCCCTGAAGAAGCGTAAGTACTTTTGACTCCCCAACTTTCAAATTTCACATTTACTAAATACAAATAATGAAAAAAGCATTCATTCACATTAAGGGCGATATTTTCGGTGGGCTAACCGCTGGTATCGTTGCGCTTCCTTTGGCCTTAGCATTTGGTGTTTCCTCCGGATTGGGACCCACAGCTGGTTTATACGGCGCTATATTTTTAAGTTTCTTTGCTGCCCTTCTAGGTGGTACTAACACACAAATTTCTGGGCCTACTGCCCCTATGACAGCAGTTAGTATGGTTATAATCAGCACGCTAATTGCATCCAATGATGGTAGTGTTGAAAAGGCACTTCCCATTATTTTAGCAGTATTTATGCTTGCAGGTTTAATGCAAGTAGGATTAGGGTTTCTTAAATTAGGAAAATACATTCGCTATATTCCTTATCCAGTGGTCTCTGGCTTTATGACGGCTATTGGTCTCATCATTTTAATCACACAAGTTTTACCTGTTTTGGGGTACTATGCCAAAGAAGATACTGCGTATGTTGAAACCTTTAAACCTCAAGCCGAAGCCGTTATCTTGGGGAATATTTTGGACGAAGAAGCAGGTGAAGATCTTCTGGTTTTAGAAGATTTCTCAGAAACGGTTTCAAGAGGAGAAGCCATTACTGATTCGCAAATCTTGGAAGAATCACAAACCTTGGCCGCAAAATCTGCCTCAGGAGTTTTGGGGGCTTTGCGCGTTATGCCAAGCGCATTGCAAAACATTAGTTGGATAGAGTTTCTTCTTGCGCTCGGAACAATTTTTATCATTTATGGATTTAAACGCATTACTACCGCTGTTCCCAGCACGCTTGTTGCGTTAGTCGTCATGACAGGAGTTGCCATTATTTTTGTGCCAAACTACCGACCCATAACGGCAATTCCTCAGGGGTTTCCACTCCCAAAATGGGAAATATTTACCGAACTAAGCATTGGACAATTACTTCCTTATGTGTTCACGGCACTTACGCTAGCGCTTTTAGGTGCAATAGACTCGTTACTAACAAGTGTGGTTGCAGACAACATGACTAAAACCCGCCATAAACCTAACAAAGAACTTATTGGTCAAGGAATAGGAAACAGTATTTCTGCCATGTTTGGCGGAATTCCTGGAGCAGGGGCGACTATTCGTACGGTAGTAAATATCAACTCTGGTGGAAAAACCCGTATCTCGGGAATGGTTGCCGGAATTGTGTTGTTGATGATTTTATTATTGTTTAGTGATGCTGCATCAACCATTCCTGCTGCTGTACTTGCCGGTATTTTGGTTACAGTTGGTATTGGCGTTATGGACTATAAAGGGCTACGCGCTATTCCGTCTCTTCCAAGAGACATTAAAATAGGTAAATTAGGAATAAGTTCTGAAGTAGTTGTCATGCTTGTTGTTATGCTGCTTTCTACTGTTTGGAATTTAGTTTATGCTGTTGGTATTGGTCTTGTAATGGCATCGTTGATGTTTATGAAAAAGATTGGCGACTTAACCGAAAGTAGGTCAAAAGTTTTATCAGGGAGCAAAGAAAAGCTTTGGGATGACGAAGCATCTTTTGCTGAATTAAAAAGCGATAAAATTGCAATCAAACATATCAATGGGCCACTATTTTTTGGATCTACTGACGGGTTCAGTAAACTGGCTAAAGAAATTCCTTCAGCTGCCGAAACGGTTTTGTTCCGCTTTGATCGAATGGAATATATTGACCAATCGGGTTTATATGCACTTGAAGATTTGTTGGTAGATTTAGCGAAAGAAAATAAGGAGGTTCACTTTATTGATCTACCTAGCCAACCTCGCTACATGATGGAGCGCATTGGCATCGTGCCGAGATTGGTTCCAGCGGCAAATATTTTTGAGGAACTACCCGATTTTTTAAAACATATTAAGTCATTAAATAAATAATTGAATTATGAGAAAAGATATTTTAACAGCTGATGTTCAAGCACAACTCACACCAGAACTAGTACTTGAAAATCTTAAGAAAGGGAATTCAAACTATACCAACGACTCGCTTACACAAACAGATAATAGTAGCTTACGAGCGGCCTCTGAATCTGGGCAGGCACCACAAGCAATAGTATTGTCATGTATTGACTCTCGCGTTGTAGTAGAGGAAGTTTTTGATCAAGCTTTGGGCGATATATTTGTCGCTCGCGTTGCTGGAAATTTTGTAAATACCGATATCGTTGCAAGTATGGAGTATGCATGCAAGGTAGCAGGGAGTAAGCTTATTGTTGTTTTGGGTCACGAGGGCTGCGGAGCTGTAAAGGCAGCGTGCGACGACGTGGAGCTCGGCAATATTACGGCACTACTTTCAAATATTCAGCCTGCTGTCAATAGCGTTAAAGCTACTGTAGAGGGCCCCTATGATAGTGGAAATACTGTTTTTGTAAATGCGTCAATTGTAGAAAACGTATCACATACCATTACTGAGATTCGCAGCATGAGTCCAATACTCTCAGAACTTGAAGCAGAAGGAAGCATCGCCATAAAAGGCGGTGTGTATCAGCTTGCAAACGGAGAAGTTAAATGGCTCTAAGAATTATTTGAGCATAACAAATAGCTCCTTAGGGCGCTTTTTTTATTTGTCATTGATATTCTTAAGAATTAATCTTGAACTTATTTAATCAGTTTATATATGTTTTTCTTTTGATCAGTTGTTATTAAAAAATAAATGCCTTTATTTAAATGACTTGTATTTATTTTATTGTTTTTGATATTGATTTTAATCTGTCTTCCGTTAATATCAAAAAGCAAAAGATCATTTTTAATATTTTCAATATTTAAATATTGGTCGAATGGATTTGGATATATTTTTATTGTCTCCATAACCTCATTTACCGAAAGGGAATTAATGAGTCCGTTTTTATCAAATTTTGACAAAAAATTCCAGATTTCTTCATTTCCATCAATATCCATGTTGCCACTATTCCCTGGCCAATAATGACCACCACCTACTATTTTCAACTCAAGAACTTCAACACCGCCAGTACCGTTTTTCCATAGTCTTTTTTCAACGGTACTTCCATCAAATGTATTTGTGTTTGGCAGTTGAGTTGCAATAGGATTGGAATCAGTAGAATTATAATTTGACCAGTATGTTGTCATTTCATTAACCGACATATAATAGGGTTGTAGACCATTGTAAAGTCCATGATAATTTTCATCATTAGTTCCTAACATTAAAAGAATCGGTGTTGGATGCGACGGCGAACAATTACTAAAACCAAGTTCTCTTCTGTAGTTGTCGGTAAGCATAGTTCCTGCAACAGTGGCAACACCTGTAATAACGTTGCTTAGCCTACATGCTAATTCGTAAGTAAAAATGGCACCCTCAGAATATCCACAGGCATAAACTCTTGAATCATCAATATTGTAGATTGAGTTAAGATTATTAAAAATTTCTTGGATAAAAAAAATATCATTTTTGTTAGAGCCAGCTTTATCAATCCAAGAGTTTATATTACTGCTTAAATCTGGAGATGCTTGAGGATAAACCAAAATAAAATTTTCATTTTCAGCAAGATTCCTCATATCGCTTGTGTAATTTAAATGAGCTAATGCTGTTCCACCTCCACCATGAAAATTAAACATAACAGGAGTTTCGTTGTTATGATTATAAGTGCTAGGGACATATAGGTAAAATTGTCTGTTATTGTCTTGATATTGAATTGTTCTTAATTCGCTTACTTGAGCCCAGCAAAGTGATGATAATATTCCAAATAATGAGAAGATGGTATTTTTCATGATTTTTTAATTATGAAAGTTACATTATAAAAAGCTTAAGATTTTTAATATTAATGGAATTATACACATTTCTTGTTTTTCAATCATGCACAAGCGATTATAAATGAATTTTGATATTAGTTTTAAAAGAAAAAAACTTTATTAAAATTAACTAAAAAAAGTTATTTAAATTATTTATATAATAACTGATAATATCATCTCTTAATAATATTACAATAATATTTGTTATGTTTACTATGCTTATCATATCATAATGAAAAAAATATTATTATTAATAATTCTATCTTCTCTAACAAAGAACTATTCTCAAACTGATTTAAGTGGTACCCTATCTGCTGATTTAACCTTGTCAGCCACCAACAGTCCATACCAATTATCTGATCATTTAATTGTTTCAGAGGGGATTACTGTTACCATTGAAGCAGGGGTAACCATTAATGCATCAGATACGCAGCAAATTTTGATTAAAGGTGGCGCTATTGTTTCTGAGGGTACAAGTGAATCTCCAATCATTCTTAATAGTTCTAACGGAGCATCGATAGCTTTAAAAGAAGCAAACTTTGAATTATCATCATTTAAGTATACTGAGTTTAATGGTTTTCATTTGTTTGTAGCTGCAGGTGAAACTGACAATCAAGAAATAAAATGTAGTGGAACGCTTGTGCTCCATGATATAAAACTAAATAATAACAACCTTTCTGATGGTTCTAGAAGTAATAACACCACAATTGATATCCAAGACACTACTTTTGAAAATGTAACCCTTTCAAGAAGTCACCAAAATAATTTTATAATTATTGAAGACAGTAAAATAAGTAATTCTAGTATACAGGTTAGTGATTTTAGAATCAATCGTAATAACTTTTATAACTCTTCATTTCAATCCGAATCAGCATATGATTTTAAAGAGGCGATTGATAATAAAATAACGTTTACTGGGAATAATTTTTATGACGGATCATTTAGAATTTATTACAATTATGACCAAGTAATATTAAATAGGAGTAAGTTTATCAACACAACAATTAGAACTAATGGTTTTTACCAGGATAATTCAAACAACAATTTAACTATCTCGAATTCGCTTATTGTTCATAATCAATCAGATTATGTTGATGTTTTCAGAATTGATCATAGAAGTAGAATTCACCTTTATAATGTTTCGATTGTTTCAAATAATGATAGATTAGTTCATTTTAGTGACGGCTACACAACAAACATTGATTTTTCTAACACTACAGTACAATCTGAATTACCTGATAGTGGTAATTACTTTAATTTGTCTCATCCTAATGA
>ERZ802821.55-NODE-55-length-54926-cov-66.2192_pt1 | contig 54926 bp, 57 predicted proteins | sample MGYA00345648_ERZ802821 | MGnify/ENA primary metagenome ERZ802821 (study PRJEB30503, sample SAMEA104212357) | marine metagenome | biome: Westerlies Biome; feature: [SRF] surface water layer (ENVO:00010504) within the epipelagic zone...; material: water (ENVO:00002006)... | reverse complement strand
GCGACGCGTAATGGGATTATGCTACGACGAACAAGTGCACCTTTTTCTTTCCTAAACGGGTGATGAAGTAGTGGCCGTGCATAGCGCGCGCGGGTGCGAAGCACGCGCTCGGATCGGCATTATTTTCCGCCGATATTGCGACACCGTTAATCGAGACAGCCGAGCGACCCAAGGCGTCCTTAACTTGCTTCCCTGATGCAGCTAGACCTGCATCAGTTAATAACTGGGTCAGCGTTTCAGGCATAGCCTCGCGCGCGACTGTCGAGCTCGGCAGTCCGTCGAGGCTCAATTGTGCTAAGTCGGAGGCTGACAAGCTTGCTTCGTCACCGCTAAACATCGCTGCCGTAATTCGCTCTGCCGCCTCCAGACCCTCATCGCCATGAACTAGGCGCGTTACCTCTCGGGCAAGTACTCGCTGCGCTTCGGGTCGTCCATCGCGCTCGGCATCGGCACGCTCGAGTGAGTCGATATCGCTGACGGATATAAAGGTGAAGTACTTTAAAAAGGTGTATACGTCGGCATCGGCAGTGCTCAACCAAAACTGATAAAACGCATACGGCGACGTCTTAGCTGCATCTAGCCAAATCGTACCTGACTCGGTTTTACCAAATTTTGTACCGTCGGCTTTCGTAACCAAGGGCAATGTTAGACCTTGTACTTGGTTACCGTTCATTCGGCGCGTTAAGTCAATGCCACCAGTGATATTGCCCCATTGATCGGAGCCACCTATTTGCAACTCACAACCAAAGCGTTTGTTGAGCTCAGCAAAATCGAAAGACTGCAAAATCATATACGTGAATTCAGTGAAGCTGATGCCCGAGCCCTCGCGCTCGATGCGCTGCTTGACCGACTCCTTGGCAATCATCGAATTGATGGAAAAGTGCTTGCCTACGTCCCGTAGGAATGTCAGCACATCGACGTCGGCGGTCCAGTCTAAGTTGTTGGCCATTAGGGCAGCCGCCTCACCGTCGAATGATAAAAACTGTGACATCTGTTGCCGCAGCCGTTCGACCCAGCCGGCAACAACATCCGGCGTATTTAACGAGCGTTCCTGAGCTTTGAAGCTGGGATCGCCAATGAGCCCGGTGGCACCTCCAACCAAGGCTATGGGCGTGTGCCCTGCGTGCTGAAATCGCTTTAAGGTGAGTAAGGGAACAAGCGAGCCGATATGTAAGCTATCGGCTGTGGGATCAAATCCACAATAAACGGTCCTTGGTTTTTCCGACAGCCATGCATCAAAGTGCTCATCATTTGTGGTCTGAAATACCAAACCTCTCGCTTTCAGATCCGTAAAAAGCCCCATCTATGTCACCTTTACATATAGTTTCGAATTATCACGCAGGACAGCAGTAAGGCATCCCAAGCGGTATCAAGGCTAAATTTAGGAAATGAAATCCCGGCAGTTAGCATGCCACTTACTCGCATTCGTTTAAACGCTATTGTCGGTTATGATGCGGGCTGATGAACAGCCCCCTGTGGGGCGGGACGTGGAAAAGCTTTGCAACGTAACCCCAGAGGCGCAACGCGCCGAGCCGATAGCACGGAATTACCAATCAACGGACAGCGCCTCGCCTGGGGTGGTGCGACCCTGCTCGTTCTTGTGCTTTTGTTAAGACTATTCACGAACGGATCCGATGGCGAAGACGGATCTAAACAATCGACGTTAGCCGATCCATTACTCACTGCTACAACCCAGATCGCTTGGGATGCGGTCACTGAAGGTCAAATTCAGTCGATAGAAACCACGCCTCTCACTTGGAACGACGTCACGGTAAGAAGCGGTGACAATTTAAGCCTCATTTTCAATCGAGCGGGATTTTCCGATCGAGATGTCTTTGACGTTACCTCAGGTGTTCAAGGCCAGGCGTTGAGGCGTATTTTTCCCGGACAGTTAATTGGCTTTGCCGCCGACGAGGCAGCTGAGCTTATAGCCGTCAGGCATATCGAATCTCCTCTGAAGCAAACGGTCTACTCAAAGAACGAGGGACAGTTCGTCTCCGAGGTTATTGTCCGAGAAACCGAGACGCGAGAGCGGTCGGTTGCCATTACCATCGACAGCTCGCTGTTTCTGGCAGGTGATCAAGCTGGACTGTCAGCCGCCATCATTATGGAGCTTGCGGCCATTTTAGGTGGTGTTATCGACTTCGCGTTAGACCCCCGTCGGGGCGATGACATTGTTATTTTGTTCGAGGAGAACTACTTGGATGGCGAAAAGTTCTCAGATGGCAATATTCTGGCAGCGTCGTTCAATAACAACGGTCGTTTAGTAGAGGCCTATCGCTACACCGACAGCTTAGGAGATACCGGTTATTTCGACGCCGATGGTGTCAGCATGCGCAAGGCTTTTCTCAAAGCACCGCTTGACTTTACTCGCGTCAGCTCGAGCTTCAATCCCAATCGTTTGCACCCGATTTATAAAACCAAACGCCCCCATAGAGGGACCGACTATGCCGCACCCAGGGGGACACCCGTTTACGCTGCAGGGGATGGTCGAGTAATCGATGCCGGCTACACTCGGCCTAATGGTAACTATGTTTTTATTCAGCACGGTGAAGGGTTCAAAACACACTACCTTCATTTGAACAAGAAGCGCGTAAAACGCGGTGACCGTGTAAAACAGGGCCAGGTGATTGGTACGGTCGGCTCGACTGGGGCGGCAACCGGGCCTCATCTGCACTATGAATTCTTGGTGAACGGTGTGCACCGCAACCCGCGCACAGTGCATAAAATACTGCCCAAAGCTAAGTCCTTGCCAGATTCAGAAATCCCGCGCTTCAAGGACGCCATAAAAGCGCCCGTTCAGCGATTAGCGCGAACAAAGGCGAGTGATGCGATGACGGGGGCCGATTGAGTCAGCCGCGGCTGTTCATAGGTTTGATGTCGGGCACCAGCGCAGATGCCGTCGATGCAGCTCTGGTCTCATTTGCCGATGAACAGCAGCCGACCGTACTCTGCACTGAGTCGCTGGCGCTCTCGGAAAGCCTTAAGTCACGCATCGTGGCTTGCTTGACTGATGCGGGTACACCGGTTGATGTGATTTGCGATCTGGATGTCGCACTCGCAAAAATCTATGCGGCCTCAGTGACGAGACTTCTTAAAAAAGCTGATGTCAAACCCGCCGACGTCGAGGCCATTGGCAGTCATGGACAAACCTTGTTGCACCAGCCCAACGGGGCCAACGCCTTCACCTTGCAAGTAGGTGACAACCATCTTCTGGCAGAGCTGACTGGGATGTCCGTAGTGGGCGATTTCCGACGCAGAGATATTGCTGCGGGCGGACAGGGCGCACCCCTCGTTCCCGCCTTTCATAAGACGCTCGTTGAAGACGACCAGACCAGCGCCTTTCTCAACATAGGGGGCATTGCAAACGTCAGTGTCATAGCGGCTAACCACGTAATAGGATTTGATACAGGACCCGGAAATACCCTGTGTGATGCATGGATCCGCCAGCATCAGCAGCTTGACTTTGACGCCGATGGGGCATGGGCAAAAGAAGGGATCATCAATGAAGCACTGCTCGACCGCCTGCTAGCTGATCCTTACTTTTCTCAAGATGGACCTAAGAGCACAGGACAGGACTACTTCAATTTGACATGGTTGCATCGCTTCGATGTTGCAGCGCTGCGACCGGAGGATGTGCAGCGCACCCTTGTTGAGCTCACTGCTCGCTCGGCGGCCAAGGCCCTCAGCTCAATCAACTGCAGGTGTGTTTACATCTGTGGCGGGGGCCGACTCAACACGCTTATGGTCGAGCGACTCGAGTCATTGTTGGCGCCAGCAAAGGTCGTGGACACCCACAGTATCGGCATCGATCCTGATTTCATGGAGGCCATCGCCTTCGCCTGGCTGGCAAAGCAGTGCATCGACGGCATACCCGGAAACGTACCTGAAGTAACCGGCGCCTCTGGACCACGCGTCTTAGGCGTTATTTACCCAAAGACTCACTAGGCACTCGCGAAATAAACTGACCGCAGAGCTCAATCTTTCAAATTGAGAATGACGCGCCGCAACCGCAGGTCGTGGTCGCATTTGGATTATTTACTACAAACCTGGAGCCCTCAAGGCCCTCTACATAGTCGATCTCGGACCCCATGAGGTACTGGTAACTCATCGCATCTATGAGAGCGGCAACACCCTCACGCTCGATCACCCAGTCGTCATCGGCCGTATTTTCATCAAACGTGAACCCGTATTGAAAACCAGAGCACCCGCCACCGGTGATGTAGACACGAAAACGAAGCGATGGGTTTGCTTCTTCCTCGACTAGATGCTGAAGCTTACTCACTGCACTATCTGAAAGACGTATTTCTGTGGGATCAAAACCCGCGACGACAGTCATCTACTACTCCGACTCTATGATTTATCAGCTGACAAGACAGAGCCGACGGAGGTAAGTTGCTCTACCTTGGCCGATGCAGTCGTGTGCTTTAAGTTGCCGTCTATTTTACTACCCATCGACATCTCAATCAGGTTGTAAAACACATCACCCGTTACCACAGCGCCCTTGCTGACCTCTAAATTTTCAGCACTGTAGATGTTGCCTTTAACCGCACCACTAATCGACGCAGACGGCACTCGGATCTCACCCTCTACCGAGCCACCCGCTACAACACGCAGCAAGGCTGAAGCGCCAGGCTCTGCACTGATACAGCCAATCACGCGTCCCTCAATATCGAGGTTACCGGCAAACGTGATATCACCCGAGACCGTCGTACCCGCCGAAATGAGGGTGGTCGCGCCCTTTGCTGTACTAGGCATCTGTGGTTGTTTGTTTCTCATCGCCTTGCTCCTACTCTATTTCGCACTGTAGACAACTGATGTCGTCCAGTCGAACGTCTGCTCATGCGTCCGCTTACGCGGCGCTGACAATTCTATGCCAAAGCGCACCGCTACGGGAATAACGCTATCGGGAAGCCGTATAGTGCCCGAAATTCGTTGAAAATACTTAAATGCAATGTCGTGACTCGCTGTCAGCTCCGGTAACAGAATGGGGCTGCCCGCTTCGTCAATCAGATGAATGGTTAGATCGCCCCGATAAAACTGTGATCCCTGTGCAAGGCGTTGAATCACGGCCCGGTATTCAAGTTCTCGACGCTCGGGGTGCCAGATTAGCTCCGGCTGACGCACCTTTACCGAGCTCAAGTCATCCGATGACCCCATGATATCGCGGTAAAAGACCAGCTCCTTCTCAAGGTCATCGACCTGACGCTCTGAGCCTGCGAGTTCTGCGCGAAGACGATTGATCGCCTCTGAGTCGACAGCGCGTCTAGTCTCTAGCTTGGAGATTGTATCTTTGAGGCCTGCCTCATCGAGTACCAACGGTACGCGGTCGTCAAAACCGTGTTGATAACCCAGGACATACACCCCTGCACCCGCGACCAAGACCAGAACAGCAAGGCCGATACGCAGACGGCGCTGCTGCACGACATTGACGCGCGTCACAACCGTCTTAATGTTGTCCGTCGGCATATCGAATTAGGGGCCGACTGCCGGAGCGGACAAGCCCGCAGCCTCGTCGACTCCAAGCATAATGTTCATCGCCTGAATGGCCTGCCCAGCAGCACCCTTTACTAGGTTATCGATCGCGACCGTCACAACGACCCTGTCACCGGGCGGGTGAGTCACGTCGATTTCGCACATGTTAGTGCCGCGCACATGGCGTGTCTCTGGCTCGTAGTTCCCTTCAGTCAATCGAATGAAGGGCTCGTTGCAAAAGCGCGCTTTGAAGACCGCCTGTAGATCAACCGCAGTCTCGGTCAGTGTGGCAAACAGGGTGGCGTGGATGCCTCGCACCATGGGCGCCAGATGCGGGACAAAGGTGAGGGACACGTTAGTACCCGCCATTCGAATCAACCCCTGCTCCATTTCCGGTAGATGCCGGTGACCACCCACACCGTAAGACTTCATGGTCTCCACCGACTCAGACAGTAGTAAGTTCACTTTTGCACTCCGGCCAGCACCGCTCGTGCCCGAGGCGCAGGATGCCACCAGACTCTCCGGATCAATCAAGCCTGCCTCCAAGAGTGGCAGGAATCCAAGCTGAACTGCTGTCGGATAACAGCCCGGGCAGGCAACCAACGATGCAGTCGCTATTGCCTCCCTATTAACCTCAGGCAGACCGTACACAGCCGAATCAATCAGCTTAGCTGCCGCGTGCTTTACGCCATACCACGACTCCCAAATACTGATGTCGCTTAACCGAAAGTCAGCGGACAAATCAATGACCTTAATTCCCTGGGCCATCAACTCGGGTACCGAGTGCATTGCGACAGCGTGCGGTGTCGCAAAAAACACCACATCACAATCATCGAATTGCGCCCTCGTGGAATCCTCAAAAACGAGATCGATGTATCCCCTCAAATTAGGGAATAAACGGTCCACTCGAACGCCGGCTTCGGCGCGCGATGTGAGACGCCGAATCACAACGTTTGGATGCCCTAGCAACAACCTAATAAGTTCCACACCGGCATACCCGGTGGCGCCGACAATGCCCACTTTAATCATTTCAGGCCTAAGATCTGATATTGTGACGCTAGTTTACTCGCTGTTCAGTTCGACACCAGCATGGAGTTGTAAATGCTTTGGATTCAAGGTTTGCACGTTGTGTTTGTTGTGACGTGGTTTGCCGGCCTCTTTTACTTGCCGCGCATATTTGTTTACTACGCCCAAGCGGAAGATGACATAACCCGGACCACGCTGGCTGTCATGGCTCGAAAGCTTTATAAATTTGTGACACCGCTAATGATGCTCGCTGTGGCGCTGGGCCTGTGGCGGCTTGGTTATGCCTTGGATTACTACCTCAGTAGCACGTGGATGCAACTGAAACTGATCGGGGTCGTATGCCTCCTGATCTACCATATTCAGTGCGGCCGATACGTCGCACTTATTAACGGCGGGGACACGAGCAAAAGCCATGTTTTTTATCGCTTTTTTAACGAGGTCCCGGTGTTATTTTTGTTTGCAATCGTACTCTTGGTGTATGTACGACCGGGCTCATAATCAGGCACCATCACTAAAAAATGACAATACGTCGGGGGACGCTGGTCGATGACCAAATCAGAAACACTATTCGAACGTGCGCAAGGGCCCATACCGGGCGGCGTTAACTCACCTGTTCGCGCCTTTAAGGCCGTCGGCGGCACACCACGCTTCATGGCGCGATCTGATGGCGCCTATATTTTCGATGTTGACGGTAATCAGTACATTGATTACGTGCTGTCGTGGGGTCCCATGATTATGGGACACAATCATCCCCGTGTGCGGGAGGCCGTAGTCAAAACAGCGCAGGACGGACTGAGCTTTGGTTGCCCAACGGAGATTGAGATCGATCTGGCAGAGCGCCTATGCACGCTCGTACCCAGCCTCGAGCAAGTCCGTATGACCAGCTCCGGCACCGAGGCGACCATGAGCGCCATTCGTCTGGCGCGAGGTGCAACAGGGCGCGACAAGATTGTTAAGTTTGAAGGCTGCTATCACGGGCACTCAGATTCACTACTGATCAAAGCGGGATCGGGCGCACTCACCTTCGGCGTTCCCAGTTCGCCCGGAGTCCCTGAGGTACTAGCACAGCACACTGTCACGCTTCCATTCAACGATCTCGAGGCATTAAAGGAAGCGTTTGATCAACTGGGTAATGATATTGCCTGCGTCATCACCGAGCCGGTAACAGGCAACATGAACTGCATTCTCCCCGAGCCAGGTTTCCTCGAGGGCATGCGCGAGCTGTGCACACAATACGGTGCGATCCTCATCTTTGACGAAGTCATGACGGGGTTTCGTTTCGGTACACACTGTGCCCAGGGATACTTGGGCATTGACCCTGATCTCACATGCTTGGGTAAGGTGATCGGAGGCGGTATGCCGGTGGGTGCCTTTGGCGGTAAAAAAGAGATTATGGCGCACATATCGCCCCTCGGGCCGGTCTACCAAGCAGGGACGCTATCGGGCAATCCGGTTGCCATGGCCTCAGGTCTTGCGACGCTGGACATTATTTCCGAGCCCCATTTTTATGAGGACCTGTTCCGCCACACGACGCAGTTGTGCGAGGGCATGCAACAGGCGGCAGATGAGGCCGGAATCCCGTTCACGACAAACCACTTAGGGAGCATGTTTGGCTTCTTTTTCACCGAGGACAAAAAGGTAACGCAGTACCCGCAAGTTATTGGGGCAAACGTTGAACGCTTTAACCAGTTTTTCCACCTCATGCTCAACGACGGTGTTTATTTAGCGCCTGCCTCTTTCGAGGCGGGATTTATGTCCGCAGCTCACTCTGATGAGGACATAGAGAGAACTGTGGATGCCGCTAAACGCGCGTTCAAAGCGCTTTAAATGAGGCCATGAGCCAAAGACCTAGAGACAGAGACAGAGACAGAGACAGATTTGTAAAGCAGAGCAGCTAACATACGAACAGCAAGAGAGAGAGTTTATGACCACAGCACGAGGCCCTTTTCCATTCACGCGCATGCGCCGCCTGCGCGCCTCGAATTTCGCCCGATCGCTGACGGCCGAGAACGCCCTTACTCCCCATGATCTCATTTACCCGATGTTTGTTTTGGAGGGCGAGAATCAGCGTGAGGCCGTTCCATCGATGCCCGGGGTAGAGCGACTGAGTATCGATTTGTTAACCGCTCGCGCGCGCGAAGCTCACGGACTAGGCATCCCTGCCATCGCCTTATTCCCGGTTGTGGGCGAGGCGAAAAAGTCCTTGGATGCGTGCGAAGCCTACTCGCCAGATGGTCTGGTACAACGAACTGTTGAGGCGTTGAAGTCGGCCCTTCCTGACCTGGGCGTGATTACCGATGTCGCGCTGGATCCCTACACGACGCATGGACAAGACGGCATCATCGATGATGACGGATATGTCCTGAACGACATCACGAAGGATGCGCTCGTGAAACAGGCGGTTAGTCATGCCAATGCCGGAGCAGACGTGGTAGCCCCTTCCGACATGATGGACGGTAGGGTCGGTGCAATTCGAAGTGCTTTGGAGTCAGAAGGCCACGTCAATACACTGATCCTATCTTATGCAGCTAAATACGCGTCCACGTATTACGGTCCGTTTCGCGATGCCGTCGGATCTTCCGGCAATCTCAAAGGTGGTGATAAAAAAACCTATCAAATGGATCCAGCAAACAGCGATGAGGCGGTTCACGAGGTCGCACTTGATCTTGCTGAAGGGGCCGATATGGTCATGATCAAGCCCGGCATGCCCTACCTAGACATCGTTAGAAGAGTCAAGACTGAACTCCAAGTCCCAACGTTCGCCTACCAAGTATCCGGTGAATTCGCGATGCATCAAGCTGCCTTTCAGAATGGCTGGTTGGCGCGCGATGCGGTCATTTTAGAAAGCCTATTGTCATTTAAACGCGCCGGTGCCGATGGCATTCTCACGTACTTTGCCATCGATGCTGCGAGACTTCTCACGCAGAAATGAGCGGCCAGAGACTGCCACAAGCCCACTATTTCCTGGTCTTGCTAGCCGCTCTTTGCACCACAGCATTTGCTCCGGCCAGTCGCGCCTGCGACTGTCTCTGGGAAGGTAGTTTTACCGAAGTCGCACCCAGTGCCGAGCTTCTGGTGGTGGGTACCGTTGCGACAAAACGCGGCAATGCCATGGATGTCGATGTTGACCTTACATTGGCTGGTCCCGATTGGATCGAAAGCCCACGTGTCTGGCTAAAAACCGGTAACTACTGTCGACCTGACCCGGCCCTGTTTGCTGAAGGCGATCGTTTGATTCTCGCCCTAAAGCGGCTTAAGGCGCTACCGAATGACGGCTTTAATCCATCCACACCCAATGTCAGCTTCGGTCGACTCGGTGACTACGAGCTATCCAATTGCGGCGGCTACTGGCTCACGGTAGAGGGACTGCGAGCCTCCGGAAACCTTGTCCCTGGCATGCCTCGCTTTTCGCACGATCCAAAAATGTCACCGGTCCTTATTGGTCATATCATCGCCTTTTTAAAAGGCACCGCGAGCCTTAAGTCACTTATTGACGCCAGTATGGAAGACCCTGAGTTGGAGGAGCTAAAGAAGTCATCCAGAGGCTTCTTGAGAGGTTTACCACCCGTCACTCTCGACCCTGAAACGATACTTAAGCCCGATTGACAGGCGCCGACGCCGTATTCCTGCCGCTTATAATGGTGAGTAATTCGTCAATCATGAGCAGTGATAAACCCCAAATCAGCCTGCCGTCGTAACTGAACGCGTCCGACTCGAGCACATCGCCGCGCCAATCCCACTGATGTCGACCACGGTTTGTTTCATCGAGCAAAAAATCCAATGGTACCCACAGGGTGTCATCAACTTCGTGATTAAGATCAAAGGCCGGGGTTTCAACCATGTTGTAGACAAAAGGGGCTACCAACATCTCTGGGCGGTCTGCTCGCCAGCCCGTATTCACATCAGAGAGCTGGCAAATGAGCTGCCCGTAGACGTCTAAATCAACACCAATTTCCTCATGTGTTTCCCGCTTGGCACAGGCGATATCGCTGTCATCCGTGGCATCTCTGCGCCCCCCGGGAAAGCCCATGTGGCCCGACCAGGGATCACCCGCTCTGACCGCGCGCTGAATCATGAGAAGCTCAGGACCCCGCAGCCCCAATCGCAGTGACATCGCCACAGCAGCGCGTTTTGACGGCACGGGCTCAAGCGGTGGTGGGACAGCCGCAAGGCGCTCTATGATCTGCGTAAAATCAGGCAACAACGGGTACCTCTCTCATATTTTCTAACGGTCGATACTGCGTGACTGAAAAAGAATGAATTAATCACAACTTCAACCTAGACAGGTAATGATCCACGTTGGGCACCATGCGATACTACAACATTGGATTCGCTTATTAAGAGACTTACGCATGCCTAAGCACTTTGTTTACGCTATCGGTGCCGCCCTGGTTGATACCGAAATATCAGTATCGGACCACGATCTCGAGCAGCTCGGTATCGAGAAAGGCATGATGACCTTGGTTGACGAGGCTCGACAAGCCGAGATTACACACTACCTCGCAGACAGACTGAGCAGTGCAAATCATGCCTGCGGTGGCAGTGCCGGCAATAGCGTTATCGCTGCCTCACAATTTGGTGCCCCCGCGTATATGAGCTGTCTGGTCGCCAACGACACAGATGGCGATATTTACCTTGCTGACCTTGAGGCGTCAGGCGTTGCACACGGGTTCGATGATGAGCGTCGCGCGGGCACTACTGGCAAGTGTCTGGTACTGATTACACCGGATGCCGAACGCAGCATGAATACGTTCCTCGGCCTGTCCGAAACGCTGTCAATTACTGAGGTCAATGAGTCCGCTATCGCCGCATCGAGCTGGGTTTACTTGGAAGGTTATCTTGTGACCTCTTCCACCGGGCATGCAGCCGCACTTAAGACCAAGGAAATAGCTGAAGCGAACAACACCAAGGTGGCGGTAAGCTTCTCAGACCCTGGGATGGTGACGTTTTTTAGGGACAACATGAATGCTATGTTAGAGGGCGGTGTCAACTTCGTTTTCTGTAACGAGATAGAAGCGCTCGAGTGGGCTCAGACGGAAGATCTCGACGACGCCGCTGTAAAACTGGCCTCGATCTGCGAGAGCTATGTCATTACTCGAGGCGCGAATGGGGCATTGCTGTACGATGGCGAGCAACGACATACCATCGCCTCGCAAAAGGTCGACGCAGTAAACACCAATGGCGCGGGTGATATGTTCGCGGGTGCGTTCTTTTACGCATTGTGGCGAGGAACGAGCATGGTAAGTGCCTGCGAATTTGCATCGAAAGCCGCAGGGGCAGTTGTTTGTCAGCCGGGCCCAAGACTAAGCTTAGCCGCCTCAGCGATGTTGAGGAACGCACACTTTGACGAATAAATCGCCAGCGCAGGGAGTTAGGAATGAGTAAGCGCGAGATAAAGCCTCAGGTAAAACAGGATCCTCTGTATCAATTTCTGCGGCACGAGGATGTTGATAGCTTCAACAAGAACCGAGAAACAATGGACGACTCGCAGCTGTCCGGTGGTGACTATCGTGGCCGCGACTTACGAAAGATGAATGCGCGCGGCTTGGACTTTTCAAGTGCCTATTTTAGAAACTGTGACCTATCAGGAATCGATTTCAGGGAAACGAATCTCGAGGGGGCAAGTCTGTTGGACGCTAAGGTCTCCGGTGTGTATTTCCCTGACGAACTGAGCCCTGAAGAAATTCGTTTATCACTCGATCATGGCACCCGACTCCGGTACCACAAGTAGGTGACACTAATGCCCCGAAGGGTTGCGACAATCGTGCGGCGGTGTTTCATCGTTCTGGCACTGCTAATGCCACTGATTTCCCAGGGTCAGAACGCACTTTCGTCATACACGCAGCAGCAGACCGAGTTTTTACCGGTTGATGCGGCTTATCAGCTCACAGTCGTAGCGGATGGCGACCGCCAGCTGTTGATGCAATGGGTCATCGCACCGGAGTATTACCTCTATCGGCATGCGTTCAAGGCCACCGCCGAAGGCGGTGAGGGCCTCATTGAAACCGACCTCATAATCCCTGACGGTCTGGCGAAAACGGACGAATTCTTTGGCGACGTTGAAGTGTATTACGGGTCGATCGACGCCACACTCAACATCGCGGCAGCGACAGAGCTCGCGCAACTCACCGTAACCTATCAGGGGTGTGCTGACGCAGGTCTTTGCTACCCACCAGAGACCAAGTCATTTCTGTGGCATATGGCCTCAGGTGAAGTCAAACCAGGTAAGCTCGAGCTGGCGCAGCCGAATAAAAAATCCAGTGCTGACATTCCTGACGATGACGAACTAGGCCTGTTGGCAGCTATGCTATTTGCCTTTTTAGGCGGCATTATCCTGAACATCATGCCCTGCGTATTTCCTATTTTGTCGCTGAAAGCGCTTAGCTTCACCCATGGCAGCGCAGACCAGCATCGGCGCGCAAGCCTGGTCTATGCGGCAGGCGTAATCGCCAGCTTTTTGGCGCTTGCCAGCCTCTTAATCGCTATTCAACAAACAGGCCGGCTCATAGGCTGGGGATTCCAGCTGCAAAACACTGGCTTCGTCATCGGGCTCGCCTACCTCTTTGCCATCATGGGGCTGAGTCTAAACGGATTGATCCACTTCGGTACGTCCATGATGAATGTGGGGCAGTCGTTAACCGAGCAGGACGGTGACGCTGGCAACTTCTTTACCGGGGTCCTTGCCGTCGTTGTGGCCAGCCCGTGCACAGCGCCTTTCATGGGCACTGCGCTCGGGTATGCGCTCACCCAGCCCATCGCGGTAGCGCTGCTGGTTTTCGCCGCGCTGGGTGCGGGAATGGCGCTACCTATGGTGATTCTTAGCCACAGCAGCGCGGCTGTCCGAGCACTGCCCAAACCGGGCCCATGGATGGATACGGCTAAAAATCTGCTCGCCTTCCCGCTGTACCTCACCGCCGTATGGCTACTGTGGGTAGCCGGCAGTCAGCAGGGTGTCAATACCATGGCATTCGCGCTAACAGGTTTGGTGCTGCTGGCACTAGCAGCTTATCTTTACGGTGAAGGTTGGCTACGAAAACTTTCTAGTGCGCTACTGGTTGCAGTCGCGCTCTTTCTGGCAGTCCCCGGTGGGGATGACGCCGGTAATAAAAATGCTCCCGGGGCGCTCAGCAACGGTCAAATCGCCTGGTCCAGCGATGTACTGAGCCAACACATTGAACGCGGCGATCCCATCTTTGTCGATGTGACAGCCGACTGGTGTATCACCTGCCTTGCAAATGAAGCAGCCGTGCTGTTCCGGCCAGAGATCGAGCAGGCTTTTGTAGACGCCGATATTCCCTACATGATTGCGGACTGGACGGACTACGATGAAGATATTGGCGTATTTGTAAAGTCGCATGGGCGCAGTGGTATACCCCTGTACGTTATGTACCCTCGCGGGCTGGGCAGCAAACCCGTCATCCTGCCGCAGCTGCTGACCCAAGATATTGTCCTCAGCGCCATTGAAAAAGCGCGCTGAAACCCCATCTAGTTAGCTCAGTGAAACCAAATTATGGGAGTGCCATCGGAGTGTTGAAGCAACTGGTTATGAGCGCGTTTCAGCTGCAGGTAATAGCGGTGGTTTGCTTATCAAGTGCAAGTGTTGTGGCTGAGACGCTAACAGTATCTGACGCCTGGGCACGCGCTACCCCACCGGGAAAACGGATGACAGCCGCTTATGCGACGCTTCAAAACAGTGGGCGTCAGCCGCTAGTCATTATTGGTGCCGCGTCGAATATAGCTGGAGCCACCTCGATACACGAAACCCGCATCGACCGTGATCGCGCAACAATGAGTCCCGTAAAGCGACTAACGATCGAGGCCGGTGAGCGTGTAACACTGCAACCCGGTGGCCTTCACATCATGCTAATGCATCTAAAAGAAGGACTGAGCGAGGGCCAAAACATCGACATCTGTCTCGAGCTGGAGAACAATGACAGTTACTGCAGTGCGTTTGCTGTGGCAAGAAATGGTATCGCGTCGCATCATCAACACTAAGCTCAGGCCCACCGCGAAAGGAGCGGGAAGACAATGACATTTAGGGAGCGTTTTTCTGAAGTATTAACGCGGGTTCGCAGCCTCGTCCCTGGCTCGAATTCCCTCGACATTCTGCAAAGTAAAGGCGGAAGACGCGCCGTTGTCGCGACCCTATCAGCCTATTCTCTTCTAACACTGGGACTCGGTTTTTACTGGAGCATGTCACCAGATGCATTCGATGTAACGGAAAATCGCGCGCATTACCTTGAATCGACTGATAAGTCCGTAACTGGTGCTGCAACGACGGCGGCATTGCTCGAAGTAACTCGCTTGCTTCTCGAAAAGCCCGGTGGCTACATCAGCAATGACATTACACCCCCTGGCGCCTTCATGGACAATATGCCGAGCTGGGAATACGGTGTGCTCATTCAGTCTCGCGACCTAGCTCGAGCGTTGCGCGAGGTCCTGAGTCGATCGCAATCGCAGTCGCAAGAAGATGTCGATCTCACGCTCGCAGAGCCAAGAATCAATTTCCAGAACTCGAGTTGGGCGCTACCGGCCACGGAGTCAGAATACGGCGATGCGCGCAGATATCTGAAGGCCTATCTCAATAGACTGCCGAAGCAAGGTGAGGAGTCAGCGCAGTTTTATGCCCGAGCCGACAACCTCAGCTTTTGGCTGGGTATGGTGGAAAAGCGACTAGGCAGTTTGTCGCAGCGACTATCAGCCAGCGTTGGGCAACGGCGAATCAATACGGATCTCGCAGGTGACAGTGCCGCGACGCAATCCACACTAGAAACGGATGAGTTCTTGGTGAAAACGCCCTGGGACAAAATCGACAATGTGTACTACGAGTCTCGCGGTGCGGCCTATGCGCTGATTCATTTTCTAAAGGCGGCAGAGGTCGACTTTGCCGACGTGCTCGAAAAGAAAAACGCCACCGTCAGTCTTAGACAAATTATTAGAGAGCTCGAAGCCACTCAGCAAACCGTCTGGAGTCCCGTGATTCTTAACGGCTCAGGTTTTGGTATCTGGGCAAATCACTCGTTAGTGATGGCAAGTTATCTATCACGCGCCAATGCGGCGTTAATTGACCTTCGCGAACTTCTCGTACAAGGCTAGTGAGGTTTTTGGCCGACCAACAGAATCCAGCCGTCTCGCGAATTACTAGTCCGTAATCCCACCTCACGATAGCGCTCAATCAACTGAGGCGCCTGCGCTTCTAGAACTCCGGTCAGCAACAAGCGACCACCTGGTAAGGTTAGACCGATCAAGCGGTCGGCGAGTTCAATTAACGGACCGGCAAGGATGTTTGCAACTGTTATGTCCGCGCTGGCGCACCGATCAGCTAACTGGTCATCGTCGGGTAAGACCACCTCAAACCTGTCGGCGCCAATCGCGTTGCGCTGCGCATTGTCACGACTTGCGGTGATCGCCTGGGGGTCGTTATCGACCCCCAAAGCACTGCTCGCGCCAAGCTTCAGTGCTGCAATCGCTAAAATGCCAGATCCACACCCAAAGTCGATAATGCGTTCACCACCCTCAATCATCTCGTCGAGGGCGCCAAGACACATAGCAGTGGTTGCATGAGTGCCGGTTCCGAAAGCAAGTCCGGGATCTAGCATCACATTGACCGCGGCTTTATCTACGGGCGGTATCCAGCTAGGACAAATCCATAGCCGAGGACCCATCTGAAGCGGTGCGAAATCGTCCATACAGACTCGCTCCCAGTCGCGATCATCAAAGGCCGAGATCGCACTTTTAGAATCGGGGGCGAGCAAGGGCTGAGGCAGTGCAGCTTTTATTGGAGCCAGATCAACATCACCCGCAAACAGCGCTGTAACCTGCACATTTTGCCACATAGGGGTCTCGCCCGGACCGGGCTCGAGCAACGGCTCGTCGGCATTGTCCTCGAGTGAGACAGCCAGCGCCCCCCGCTCAAAGAGCCATTCTTCTAAAGGTTCGACCAGCTGGGCATGTGTTTCGACAACCCATTCTTGCCAGTCGCTCAAGCTCAATGCTCGTGTTCCAGCTTACTCTCTAAGTAGTGGATACTGACCCCACCCGCCACAAAAGAGGAGTCGACAACCAACTCACGGTGTAAGGCTGCATTGGTTCGGATGCCGTCGACAACAAGCTCATCTAGGGCCTGACGCATTTTTTTCAAAGCAATGTCGCGTGAATCACCGTGCGTGATTAATTTGCCGATCAAACTGTCGTAATGGGGAGGTACCGCGTAGCCGCTGTAAATATGCGAATCGACTCGCACCCCATGACCGCCGGGCGCATGGAACGTTTTAATGGTGCCCGGTGAAGGCATGAATGTGCGAGGGTCTTCCGCGTTGATACGACATTCAATCGCATGGCCATTAAAGGTGATGTCACTTTGTTTGACTGAAAGGGGATGACCTCCAGCAATTAATAACTGCTCTTTAACGATATCGATCCCCGTGATCATCTCGGTAACCGGGTGCTCAACCTGAACGCGTGTATTCATCTCGATAAAGAAGAAGCGCCCGTCCTCATAAAGAAACTCAAATGTGCCTGCGCCCGTGTAGCCAATGTCAATGCAGGCCTGCACACAGGCAGCACCCACCTCGTCGCGCAGTTCCTGCGGAATCCCAGGCGCCGGGGCTTCTTCAATGACCTTTTGATGTCGGCGCTGAAGCGAGCAATCGCGATCACCCAGGTGAACTGCATTGCCCTGGCCATCGGCCAATATCTGAATCTCAACGTGACGCGGTCGCTGTAAAAACTTCTCCATATAAACAACGGGAGACCCGAAAGCCGCTGCGGCTTCAGACTGAGTCACCTCAATCGACGAAAGTAGCACCTCCTCGTTATGTACAACGCGCATGCCACGGCCACCGCCGCCGGCTGCCGCCTTAACAATGACCGGATAGCCGATATCGCGAGCGATGCGCAATACTTCATCGGGATTATCGGGCAACGCGCCGTCGGAACCGGGCACCGTAGGTACGCCTGACTTTCGCATTTGGTACTTTGCAGAGACTTTGTCACCCATTAATCGAATAGTCTCAGACCGGGGTCCAATGAACTTAAAACCGCTGCGCTCCACCTGCTCTGCAAAATCGGCGTTTTCTGACAAGAAGCCGTAGCCAGGATGGATGCCATCAGCACCGGTGACTTCAGCCGCAGTTAAAATAGCGTGGGCTTGCAGATAGCTTTGGGTGGATTGCGCAGGTCCAATACAGACTGCCTCATCGGCGAGTCGGACGTGCTTTAGCGTGCTGTCGGCAGTCGAGTGGACGGCGACAGTCGGAATATCCAATTCACGACAGGCACGCAAGATTCGCAGCGCAATCTCACCGCGGTTCGCAATGAGTACCTTTTTTAACATGGGCGTTAGTCCTTAAGCGAGGTGTGTGCGCTTATTCAACAGTGATCAAGGGCTGGTCAAACTCGACGGGCTCACCATTTTGCGCGTGAATCGCGGTGACGGTACCCGCACGATCCGTTTCAATCTGGTTCATCATTTTCATCGCCTCGACGATGCAGAGTACGTCACCGACGCGAACGGTCTGACCGACTTCAACAAATACCGCTGCTTCAGGACTTGGTGATCGGTAAAACGTTCCCACCATAGGCGACTTAACCGCATTGGCGGAACTGGGCGCAGCAGGTTCGGGCGCTGCGGCGACCGGTGCGGCTGGCGCTATCGGTGTTGGCATAGCTGGCGCTACTGCAACAGGCGGTGCCATGGCCACGGGTGCGCCCGTATTTCGACTGATCCTCACCGACTCTTCGCCCTCTTTGATCTCTATTTCATCAACGCTGGAGGCTTCTAATAGCTCAATTAATTTTTTTACTTTTCGAATATCCATAAGGTTACCTTTCTGATCTCTTGTTGTTACTTATCTCAGTGATTTCGGTTCAATAATCAGTGTTTTCGGTTCAATCAATGTCGGTTCAATAATCAGTGGTTGTGGTTCAATCAATTGCGTTTCAATAATCAATGGCGGTTCAATAAAAAGTGCAGTGCATGGTCATAGCCGACGCTTCCGAGCCCCGAGATAACACCAATCGCCAAATCGGAGAAAAAGCTGTGGTGCCTAAAGGGTTCACGCGCATAGACGTTGGAGAGATGGACCTCTACAAATGGAATCGCAACACCCGCAAGCGCATCACGAAGCGACACACTCGTATGCGTGAGACCTGCCGGATTAATAATAATCGCCTGCGTTTCCGCTCTCGCTGCATGGACTTTATCAATCAGCGCCGCTTCTGAATTACTCTGGAAACTCTCCAGTGACCGCCCAGCGGTAGTCGCAATCGCAGCCAGTCGCGTATCGATCGACACCAAATCTTCGCTGCCGTACACATCGGGCTCTCGCGTTCCCAACAAATTCAAGTTCGGGCCGTGTAATACTAAAATGTCAGCCATCAGTTGCCGCTCGAACAAATAAAACTGTTCGAAGTCTCTATCAGCACTCAAGTGCTGTCTACTGATTTCGCAAAAAGCCAGTCATTGTGTGCTTTTTTAACGAAGATAGGCTCTTTTTAAGGTCTTTAAAGTGTCTTCCTGGAGCTTCTTATACAAGCTCAATCCGCGATACGTCTGGAGGATTTGGCGTGCCATGCCAAAACTACCAAAACACGAGGCTTCAACACTGGGGACGGCTTCTTTAAACTATGCCACTCACACTCGTTAGCGCGTTCCACATGCAGCTTGGCTCATTTTCTAAGGTGACACCGGTTTTTCTGGCGCCCATGGCAGGCGTCACAGACTTACCCATGCGCCAACTTGCCATTCGCTGCGGCGCCGACATAGCCGTAGGAGAAATGCTAAGTGCCGATGCATCACTTGCCGGCTCTCGAAAGTCTCAATCACGCACTCAGCACAGTAGGGATGCTGGATTACGGGTGGTGCAACTTGTTGGCAATGACCCAGTCACCTTAGCCAATGCAGCCCGCTATAACGCCAACTGCGGTGCCGAAGTCATTGACATCAACATGGGCTGCCCAGCTAAAAAGGTCTGTAAAAAAGCGGCAGGCTCTGCACTGCTAGCTGACCCTGCGCTGGTCCAAACCATATTAAAGGCAGTGACCCATGCTGTGTCCGTGCCGGTTACACTAAAAATACGAACGGGACTCTCAAGCGACTGTCGCAATGGTGTAGAGATTGCGGAGATTGCCCAGCGAGCCGGTGTCGCTATGCTCACTGTTCACGGACGAACGCGAGCAGATAAGTTCAGTGGAGCGGTTGAATACGACACGATTCGGAACATCGTGTCAGCAGTGGATATCCCAGTCATTGCCAATGGCGATATTACATCCGCCGTGAAAGCCCGGCAGGTGCTGGACTTTACAAAGGCCGCAGGTGTTATGGTCGGTAGAGCAGCTCAGGGAAGACTGTGGCTACCCGGCGCTATAGCTAGGGCGCTGCAAGGTGGCGACTATCGGGTGCCGGATATAGCTGATCGCTTCGCAATTATGCGGGAGCATCTCCAATCTTTGCATGGTTTTCATGGCGAAACTATGGGACATAAAATTGCGCGGAAGCACGCGGGGTGGTTCTTTGAGACAGAACTCGGTGAGCAATATGCTCGCTTCAAGCGCGAATTCAATGCGCTATCCTGTCAAGATGCTCAGACTCACTTCATCGAGACAAAACAAGCTGAAATCGTGGACTTAATGCTGCGCTCAGAACGCAACACCCAGTGGGGGACGCTAGCGGCATGAGTGACAACACACAGGGTGCTCTCAAAGTCGCAGCTGAGGACGCTATTCGTCAGTTCATCGCGATTTTAGATGGCGAAGATACGACCGATTTTTATGAACTCGTGCTCGCGGAAGTCGAAGAGCCCCTTCTACGCGTAGTCATGGAGTACACAGGCAATAACCAGAGTCGTGCTGCTGCCATGCTGGGGCTGAACCGAGGCACACTCAGAAAAAAACTACGTCAATATAAACTTCTTTAACAAAAAGGTATCCCCATGAGCGAGGCGAGAATCGCCCCAATACAACGCGCGTTAATCAGTGTTTCAGACAAAACGGGGGTTGTGGCTTTTGCAAAAGCACTGGCTGAAAACGGCGTGACCATACTGTCAACTGGTGGCACCTGCCGACTGCTGATGTCAGAGGGCATTGCGGTCACCGAAGTGTCTGATCACACCGGCTTCCCAGAGATGATGGATGGTCGAGTCAAAACACTGCATCCCAAAATCCACGGCGGTATTTTAGGGCGTCGTGGCACCGACGATGCGGTCATGTCGGATAACGATATTGACGGTATCGATCTTGTTGTGGTGAATCTCTACCCCTTCGAGTCAACGGTGGCGAATCCGGATTGTTCGCTCGGTGATGCCATTGAAAATATCGATATCGGAGGACCAACAATGGTCCGTGCAGCGGCGAAAAACCATCGGGATGTCGCCATCGTGGTCGATAATAGCGACTTCCCGCGGGTACTCTCCCAGCTCTCCGCGCACGGTGGTACCACCGATGAATTGCGGTTCGATCTCGCAGTAAAGGCCTTTGAGCACACCGCTGGCTACGACGGCGCCATTGCCAATTACCTCGGCCGGCGAGTCGATGCGGGTGAGCCGAGCGCCTTCCCGCGCACGGCAAACTTTCAGTTCGAGCGAAGTTCAGTCATGCGCTACGGTGAGAATCCTCATCAAAGTGCGGCATTTTATGTAGATCGCAAGGCCAGTGAGGCGGGGGTAGGATCCGCTGTTCTGCATCAGGGAAAACCTTTGAGCTACAATAATGTTGCAGATGCAGACGCTGCAATTGAGTGCGTTAAATCATTTGATGCGCCGGCGTGTGTCATTGTGAAGCATGCCAACCCCTGTGGCGTAGCAGTGGCGCCCACTCTTCTCGAAGCCTATCGCCTAGCCTTTGAAACGGATACCGAATCAGCCTTTGGTGGCATTATTGCCTTTAACCGCGAACTGGACGCCGAAACCTTATCTTCCATTATCGAATCTCAGTTTGTTGAAGTGATCACGGCACCAGCCATTGCCGAAAGTGCGTTGGAAGCCGTTGCAGCCAAACCCAATGTACGGGTTTTATCCACCGGCTATTGGGGTGACAGAAGCGCCGCCTGGGACTTGAAGAAAGTTAACGGTGGCCTACTTATACAAGATCGAGATGATCATGTTCTGTTACCTAAAGACGTCAGCGTGGTATCCGACCGCGCGCCGACTGAGCAAGAGATGGGCGATCTATTATTTGCCTGGCGAGTTGCGAAATTTGTGAAATCCAATGCCATTGTTTACGCCTCTCACCAGCGGACTATTGGCGTGGGAGCAGGTCAAATGTCCCGTGTCAATTCAGCCCGAATAGCCGCCATTAAGGCCGAGCACGCGGGTCTTGATGTTGCCGGTGCGGTCATGGCATCTGATGCCTTTTTCCCGTTTCGCGACGGCATCGATAATGCCGCCGAGAGGGGAATTCGGGCAGTGATTCAGCCCGGCGGATCTATAAGAGACGAGGATGTGATCGCAGCGGCGAACGAGGCTGGGATGGCCATGGTATTCACCGGCGTACGGCACTTTAGACACTAACAGACACTAACAGGCACTGACCATGAATGTACTGATGATTGGCGGCGGTGGCCGCGAACATGCTCTGGCATGGAAACTCGCCCAGTCGAAGGCAGTGCAGACGGTTTTTGTCGCACCGGGCAATGCGGGGACGGCTGCTGAGCCAAAGTGTCAGAACGTGGATATCAACCCAACTGATTTTGCTTCTTTATCGTCATTCGCCGAACACAACGATTGCCAACTCACCGTAGTTGGGCCTGAAGCGCCACTGGTTGACGGCATTGTTGATCACTTTGATCAACTGGGACTGAAATGCTTTGGCCCAAGCGCCGCCGCAGCTCAACTAGAGGGATCAAAAGCGTTTACAAAGGACTTCTTGGCACGGCACGATATTCCCACAGGTGCCTACGCCACCTTTGTAGAGGCTGAGGCAGCTTGCGACTATATTCGGCGTCACGGCGCACCCATTGTGGTTAAAGCCGATGGACTAGCCGCGGGCAAAGGCGTCATTGTCGCAATGACCATCGAGCAGGCCGAGGCGGCAGCGAGAGACATGTTGTCAGGCAATGCCTTCGGAGAAGCGGGTGCTCGCGTCGTCATCGAGGAGTTCTTATCAGGCGAGGAAGCCAGCTTTATCGTCATGGTTGATGGCACTGACGTGCAGACGATGGCGACATCGCAAGATCATAAGCGCGTTGGCGAGGGTGACTCGGGTCCAAACACGGGGGGTATGGGTGCGTATTCCCCAGCTCCCGTAGTGACGCCCGCCATCCATCAGCGCGTGATTGAGGAGATCATCACACCAACCGTGGAGGGTATGCTCCAAGATGGCAATCGGTATCGTGGTTTTCTCTATGCGGGCCTGATGATCGACGACACTGGAGCACCCAAGGTCATCGAATTTAACTGCCGCTTTGGCGATCCGGAAACACAGCCGATTATGATGCGTTTGGAGTCAGATCTCGTTCAGCACTGCCTCGCAGCCTGCTCCGGTTCGCTCGGGAACGAGTCTGTGCTGTGGAGTCAAGATGCCACTATCGGCGTCGTGCTTGCATCCGAGCACTACCCAGAGTCGAGCCCTACTGGTCTGCCGATTGCAGGCTTAGACGCCGGCTCCGAGTCAGTAAAGGTTTTTCACGCAGGCACCCGCACTGAGGCCGGCAGCGTCGTAACATCTGGAGGTCGCGTTCTGTGTGTTACAGCCAAAGCGCCCTCGTTGTCAGAGGCTGCTAAACTCGCCTACTCAGCCGCATCCAACATCAGCTGGCAGGGCATGAAATTTCGCAGCGATATTGGTTGGCGAGCACTAGAGCGCTAAGCTCAGAGCAAAGAAAAAGGTACTATCGTCATGCAAAGACAACTGACACGAATGGACCACGTCCTTTCGACGATCGACACCGCCATGCGAGAGTTAAGCCAGCGGACAAGCGCCATGTCTGGTGAACGTCCGTCTCCCGCGGCAGGCCACAAGGATGCTGAGCTGAACGACTCAGAGCGCAAACATGCTGGTGGTTTGATGCGAATCAACCACACGGGCGAGGTGTGCGCGCAGGCCCTGTATCGAGGACAAGCCCTAGTCGCTAAGTCTGAAAAAACACGTGAGGCACTGCTGCAGGCAGCGCAAGAAGAGAAGGATCACCTAGACTGGTGTGAGGAGCGAATCGATGAGCTAGGCGCCCACACAAGCCGCCTCAACCCACTATTTTTTGCCAGTTCTTACGTTTTAGGCGCTATCACCGGGACGATTGGTGACAAGGTCAGCCTCGGCTTTGTTCACGCAACCGAGGAAGGTGTAGCCGCGCACCTCAAAGAACACTTACAGAAGTTGCCTGCCGACGATCGAAAATCGCAATTGGTTCTGCAACAGATGCTGGTCGAAGAGGAACGACATGGCGAGCACGCGCTTGAACACGGCGGAGAGGAGTTTCCGAGGGGAATCAAGCGAGTCATGCGAGCCAGCAGTCAACTCATGACAAAGACAACCTACTGGTTATAAAAAGAAGTGGAAAAAAACAGAAGCGGTTATACAACAGAAGGCAACGCGAAGTAGTTAAGAGCCGTCAGTGACTTATCGTCTCGTGAGAATGTGTCACCTTAACGCCACCCGTCGCGAGCATAATTGACGCCGAGCAATACTTTTCTGCTGACAGCTGAACGGCGCGCGCAACTTGATTGTCTTTGATTCCATCGCCCTCTACGACAAAGTGCAGATTGATCGCTGTAAACACGGCAGGTGTGCCGTCAGCACGCTCCGCCTGAAGTTCGACGCGACAATCGGTAATGTCTTGCCGTGACTTTTTGAGCATTGTCAGAACATCGAATAAGGCGCACCCACCGGTGCCAAGTAGCAACATCTCCATGGGTCGCAAACCGTGGTTTTTCCCACCAAGCTCCGGAGGACCGTCCATCACCACACTGTGGCCTGAGCCAGACTCACCGAGCGTCATCACACCATCCACCCATTTCACTGTGCCATGCATCATTATTCCTCGTTCTGTTTCACTGCTGCGGCCGGCCACGCTAGAGTTGGCAGCGCGTAAAATGTACCGCTATGCTACTGTAACTTCGCGCGCAATCACATAAATGGCCCGATCGATGAACTACTTAGTAAGCAAGCGTATTCCCAATGCTGAAGCATTTCTCGAGCATTGTGAGCGTGTCTCGATGAAATCGCGGGCCATTGTTTTTCGGCAGGGCGAGCCGAGCCAGGAGCTTTATTTGATCCTCGACGGCTCCGTATCGGTCATTGTTGATGACATTGAAGATCCCGAGCAGGAGATGGTCGTCAGCTACCTCAACCCCGGAGAGTTCTTTGGTGAAATGGGGCTCTTTGGCGAGGAGCACCGTACCGCTAATTTGGTCACGAGGACACCCTGTGAGTTTGGGCGCATCAGTTATGAAAAGTTTCATACGATTCGTCAGCAGTACCCTGACGTGCTTTACGCACTGACAACGCAGATTGGCCAGCGCCTTAAAAATACAACGAGAAAACTCGCCGACCTCACTTTTATTGACGTCTACGGCCGCATTCACCGCTCGCTGATTCAATTGACCAGCCTTCCTGAAGCCATGACACATCCAGACGGAATGCAAATCCGCGTAACGCGCCAAGAGCTTGGTAAGCTCGTCGGCTGTTCCCGCGAAATGGCCGGCCGAGTGCTCAAAATGCTGGAAGGTGATGGCTATATCACAGTCGCTGGAAAGACTATCGTCGTGCTCAGGGAGCCCGTCAACATTGCCTCTTCAGTCATTAACTCTTAGCACCCGCGACCATTTGGGCAAGCGCATCGCCGGGTGAGGGTTGCCGCATAAAAGACTCGCCAATCAGAAACGTCGATACGCCCTGTCCCAACATCAGCTTCATATCCTCCGGTGTATGCAGACCACTCTCTGTGACCACCTCGACACCCTCGGGCACACTAGCCAAGAGATCGAGCGTCGTAGTTAAGCTGGTGTCAAAGGTGTGCAAATCGCGGTTATTGATCCCGACAAGATCAAGATCCAAGACAAGCGCCCTATCGAGCTCGGCACGATCGTGAACCTCCACTAACACATCGAGTTGCGCAATACGGGCCTCAGCAAACAGATCGGACAGTTGTTTATCATCAAGACAGGCGACGATCAGTAAAATGGCATCGGCACCAAGGGCTCGTGACTCCCAGATCTGATAACTTTCCAAGGTAAAGTCTTTGCGAATAGCGGGCAGGTGACTCGCTGCCCGAGCCGCCTGCAAATACTCATCACTACCCTGAAAAAAATCGATATCGGTCAGGACAGAGAGACAGGCAGCGCCACCCAACTCATAACTTTTCGCTATTGACGCTGGGTCAAAATCGTCTCGAATAACCCCTTTACTGGGGCTCGCCTTTTTGATTTCAGCAATAACTGCGGGACTGCCCGTACGCACCCGTTGCTGCAACGCATCGATAAATCCGCGAGGTGCACTCTGCGCTTCAGCTCGAGCCATCAACTCAGCAACCGTCGTCTGTCGCTTGCGCTCAGCGATTTCCTCTCGCTTGCGATCGCAAATACGTCTTAGTACGGTCGGTGTGGTAGTCGACATTATGCGTCTCCCATGGTCTGAGTTTTCGCTGCAAAACCGTCGAGACGCTGCAGAGCCTTGCCTGAGCGGATGGCCTCATATGCTAAAGCGATTCCCTCTGATAATGAATTTGCTTGGCCTCCAACGTACAAACCTGCCCCAGCGTTCATTGCGATGATAGAGCGCGCTTTGTCTGCTCGAGGGGTATCGACACCACCCAAGGCGGCACGAATCAGGGCGGCCGAATCATCGGCATTGGCCACGGACAAATCCTCGACCGAGTCGTGGGCATGACCGTACTCTTGAGGATCAATCTGATACTCAACTAACTCGCCATCGACGAGCTCGCAAACCTGCGTCTTCGCACTGATCGATATTTCATCCAAGCCATCTTCTCCATGAACGACCATAACGTGCTCGCTACCCAAATCACGCAGTGCGGCCGCCATCACCTTGCATAATGAGGCTGAAAAGACACCCAGCACCTGTCGGCGTGCACCGGCCGGGTTAGTCAGTGGGCCCAGAATATTGAAAATAGTTCGCACAGCCAGTTGTTGGCGCGGCCCGATGGCGTGCTTCATTGCGCTGTGGTGCATGGGTGCAAACATGAAGCCAACACCCAGCGCATCAATGCAGTCGGCAATTGCATCGGGGGTGACGGCTAAATTGACGCCAAGCGCCGACAGTACATCAGATGATCCGGAGGAGCTCGAGACTGATCGATTGCCATGCTTGGCAATTCGACCGCCTGCCGCTGCAACGACGAATGTGGCCGCGGTAGATACGTTAAATAAGTTGGCGCCATCACCACCGGTGCCAGCTAGGTCAATCAGTCCGTCAGTGCCAATCGGGACGGGGGTCGCCAGGGCGCGCATGACAGCTGCAGCACCGACAATTTCGTCGATAGTCTCCCCCTTCATCCGAAGACCGACTAGCAAGCCGCCAATTTGTGCCTCGGTTGCCTCGCCCTGCATAACCGTTCGGATGACGGATTCCATATCGCTGCGCAATAAGGACTGGCCACTAACAACGCGCGCGATTGCCGTTTGAATATCCATTGAAAGACCTCAGCTCGCTTGCTGTAAAAAGTTTTGCAGCATGGCGTGCCCATGCTCAGTGAGAATCGACTCGGGGTGAAACTGGACACCCTCTACCGCGAGCGTCTTGTGACGAAGGCCCATGATGACATCTATTTCTCCATCAGCACCAACCGTCCAAGCAGTGACCTCTAAACACTCGGGTAAGGTCTTTGGGTCAACGACCAGCGAGTGGTATCGGGTGGCCGTAAATGGCGAGGGCAGGCCAGCGAATACACCCTGCCCCCTATGATGAACATCACTGGTCTTGCCGTGCATTACTTCCGGCGCACGAATAATATCGCCACCATAGGCCGCACCAATGCTTTGCATACCCAAGCAGATACCAAATATCGGTATCTCACCCGCAAATTGCGTTATCGCGGCAATCGACACGCCAGCCTCAGTTGGCGAGCACGGTCCAGGTGATATACACAATAATTCAGGCTTGAACCCTGCGATCTCGTCAGTCGTAATGTCATCATTGCGATGCACGGCAACCGATGCGTCAAGCTCCCACAGGTACTGCACGACGTTCCAAGTGAATGAATCGTAATTGTCGATCATCAATACATTAGGCGCACTCATTGGCTTAACTCGCCTCCACCATCGCAGCTGCTCTCAGCACGGCTCTTGCTTTATTCAGAGTTTCCTCCCACTCGGATGCTGGTATCGAGTCGGCAACGACGCCAGCACCGGCTTGCACAATGAGTGTGTCATCTTTGACTATTGCCGTACGAATGGCGATGGCCGTATCCATATCCCCAGACCACGCTAAATAGCCGACGGCACCGCCATAGACGCCACGCTTCACAGGCTCAAGCTCATCAATAATTTCCATTGCCCTAATTTTCGGCGCTCCGCTCAGTGTTCCGGCCGGTAGTGTGGCTCGCAATGCATCGATAGCGGTCACATTATCCCGCGACTCGCCTGTCACATTTGAGACGATGTGCATGACGTGAGAGTACTTCTCGATAACCATCTTATCGGTCAACTGAACGGTCCCGGGTGCCGCAACTCGCCCGACATCATTACGACCCAAGTCTATCAACATCAGATGTTCCGCTCGCTCCTTCTCATCCGAAAGCAGCGTGGCAGCGAGGGCCGCATCCTCCTCCTCAGTTGCACCCCTGCGTATGGTGCCCGCGATCGGTCTTACCGTGATTTGACCTCGCTCTGCACGAACTAAAATCTCAGGCGAACTGCCAACAACATGAAACTCATCAAGATCGAGATAATACAAATACGGCGACGGGTTTAAGTGACGAAGTGCTCTATATAAATTCACGGGGTCTGCAGTGAATGGCAACGACATCCTTTGCGAGACGACAACCTGCATGACATCGCCGTCGAGAATGTAATCCTTAACACGCGTCACCCAAGACTCAAATGTCGCTTGATCGGTTTCGAATGTCACCCGAGACTCAATGTCTGTCGTGTCTGTTGAGCTAAGCTCAAATCGCGTCAGGGGTGCCATGGGCTCATGCAATTGCCCCTCTAACTCCGCAAGCCGCTGAGTTGCCTGATCAAATGCATGTTGATTGGAGGCATCTGCACTCACAATCAAGGTAAGCGTGCCGCGAAGGTTGTCAAAGACCACCACCTCTTCAGCCAGCATCAGCAAAATATCAGGCGACTCCAATGTGTCTCGATTGGCAGATTTGGCTAATTTAGGCTCTACATAACGAACCGTGTCATAAGCAAAGTAGCCGACCCATCCGCCATGAAAGACAGGTAACGTCTCTAGCGGTGCGCTCGATGCAGATCCATGTAACTGCTCAATTTCGGCCAGCGGATCGTCAACTTCGTAACGTTCAGAAAGTCTGTCGCCTGTAAAGCGCTCGATAATGTGGCCTCGGACTTCAAGACGCTCAGTAGCTGGCAGTCCAACAATGGAATAGCGACTCCATTTTTCTCCGCCCTCAACTGACTCAAATAGGAATGAATACGGTGATTGACAGAGCTTTGTATAGGTCGAGAGCGGCGTCTCGGTATCTGCCAAAAGCGTGCGCGTGAGGGGAATGCGAGAATACCCCCGCCCCACCAGCGCATCGAATTCAGCGCGACTCAATGTCATTGCGATTTAACCTGTGCCAACTCGTTGCGCATGTTACGGATGACGTCTGCATAGTCTGGCTTTCCAAATATCGCAGAGCCAGCAACGAACGTATCGGCACCGGCCTCTGCCGCCGCCCTGATGTTAGCCGGACCAATGCCGCCATCGACCTCGAGGCGAATATCGAGTCCGGATTGATCAATCAGTAAACGTGCCTCGTGTAACTTATCTAACGTAGAGGGGATAAACGATTGTCCGCCATAACCAGGATTGACTGACATCAGCAAAATCATATCCACTTTATCGAGCACATACTGGAGCGCATCAAGGCTGGATGCCGGGTTGAATACCAGGCCTGATTTGCAGCCTGCGTCACGGATCAACTGAAGCGTTCTATCGACGTGTGTTGACGCATCGGGGTGGAAGGTAATGTACGAGGCGCCGGCATCAGCAAACATGCCGACCAATGCATCGACAGGCTTGACCATGAGATGAACGTCAATGGGCGCTGTAATGCCGTAATTCCGAAGGGCGCTGCAGACCATGGGTCCGACTGATAAATTCGGCACATAGTGATTGTCCATGACATCGAAATGCACGATGTCGGCACCAGCTGCCAGCACGGCCTCGACGTCCTCGCCCAAGCGGGCGAAATCCGCAGCCAAAATAGAGGGTGCGATCAGGTAATCACGCATATCAGTGTCCGATGATGTAAAAGTGCGTAGTGTAAAGCGCGGCGACCAAAGCCACCAGTCGAGAGGACATTAGTCAGCGGCGCGCGACAGCCGTGCTTCAAGAACTGACAGACGATGCGGCGTTCCTACATCTGACCAATGCCCATGCCACAGCTCGCCTGATACTCGTCCGGACGCGATCGCGAGATCCAGCAGTGGCTTCAGGGGCACAATCCCTGCAGGCGCGCTAGCGAACAACTCGCGGCGCACGACCGACAAACCGGCAAAGGTCGCCCTAGGAGCACCGTTCGCAGCAAGTCGTCCATGGCTGATTGGGAAATCGCCAGCGGGATGTTGTGAAGGATTCGGGACCATAATCAAGTGTGCCAGGTCGTCTCCCAATTCAACTGCACACAACCGAGATAGTGGGTAGTCGGTAAACACATCACCATTGACGACAATAAACGGGGCGTCATCCAGTAACGGCAGTGCCTTGATGATGCCGCCACCCGTTTCGAGAGGACTGTCCTCCAGCGATATGTGTATGCGACAGCCCCAGCGACTGCCATCGCCACAAAAATCGACTATCTGGGCCGCCAGATATGACGCGTTAATTACCAGCCTGGTAATGCCTGCCGCAACGAGCGCCTCAATGTGATGCTCCAGAAGCGGCCGTCCAGCAACCTCAATCAATGGCTTAGGCTTCGTATCGGTCAGTGGTCGCATACGACGACCCTCACCCGCAGCCAGAATCATTGCCTGCCTCATGATCCGGCGTACCAATTTTGACGAGAGGCGGTGGGCATCACTTCCTTTTCGAACCAATCCCAAAATAGTAACAATTCTGGGAAGTCGTCCCCCCACTCGATACACGCCTCGCGAATATAGCCAATAACAACTGGAATATCCCTCATGTAACCCGGCTTATCATCGCGCAGCCAGAGCCTTGAAAAGACACCTAAAATTTTGACATGGCGCTGCAGCCCTATCAGATCAAACCACTGAATGAACTGGGCCCAGGAGTCCGAGGGCAACTGTCCCGTTTCGGTTAAGAGCCGCCAGTAATGCGCAAGCCATTCCAGTTGCCTACCACGCGGCCACACAACATAAACATCCTTCAGCAAGGATGCAGCGTCGTAACACACCGGCCCAATAATCGCGTCCTGGAAGTCGATGAGTGTCGGTGTCAGCTTGTCACTGCTCATCATCAAATTTCGGCTGTGATAATCCCTGTGGACCAGTACCTGGGGCTGGGCATGCGCGGCGTCAATCAGGCGCTCACTGAACGCTCCAAACAAAGCAACCGCTTGCTTATCGAGATCAAGCCGCAGGACCTTACTAAAAAACCAATCGGGACATACATCGAGCTCGCGCTTTAACTCGGTGTAGTCGTAGCGCGGTAAGACGTGGTCCGCCGATCTAATGACTTGAAGACTCGCTAGAACGCTGAGTGCGCCGTGATACAAGCTATCAACCTCGACTGCCTTTGGGGTGTTTTCCAAGGCCTGCCAGAAGGTGATGTCGCCCAAATCTTCCAGGAGGAAGTAACCGCGACGCATATCGGCGCGCGGCAGACCCGGTACGGGAATGGCCTTACTCTCCAACAGGCGCTGCACTAAGACAAACCGCTCGTTATTCTCGGTGGCGGGTGACAGCATCAATATGTGTGTCTGAAGATCAGCCGTCGTAATACGATAGAACTTCCGAGGACTGGCATCACCGGCAATAAGCTCTGATACGAGAGATTCCGTTGAACACCTAAGTATGTCAGCTAACCACGCCAACCCCTCTCGATGTTCGTCTGAATTCATTGCCACTCCTTGCGCCTACGATAAATCCGCAGCATTGCCAAAAAAACTCGAAACCAAGTAAACCTCCAGCACGTTACACTACGGTCCATCATAATAACCTGAACCTGGCGCCGAAACGCTTGTGCACGCCTCTTTGACAAACCAAATATACCCTCTGCTAATTGCCCGCATGCTGGTTATCGCGCTCATTTTGATCGCCACAGTGAACGGGGCTATTGCAGATGACCTCATCGATGAAACAGCTATTCAAGCACGGATAAACTGGGTGCCACTGGCCCTTGTTCGCGAGGATGATCGCGACGAACGATGCATAAAGTGCGGCGGTCGCTACCAAGATCCGCTAGTCAACGTGGACCGCTCTGTACCCCCAGCGCAATTCGATCTCGAAGTAACGGCTGGCGATACTGATATTACGGATGAGACTCTTTATTTCTCAGATAATGTCACTGTATCCCAAGGCTACAGAACGTTGAAGGCGCAGGAAGTCAGCATCGACCGGATAGAGCAAACCGTCGTAGCACAGGGGCCCATCGAGTTTCGGGAGCCCGGTATCGTCATGTATGGCGACACCATGAACTACGACAGTCTAGGTGAGCGCGCGCTACTCGCAAATGCTGAATTTGCGATGTACGACCAGCAGCTGTACGGCGTTGCAGATGCGATTGCGCGAGACGCTAATGGGTCCTTGGAAATCGAAGATGGCAGCCTGACGTTTTGCTCGCCGATCGAGCCAAGCTGGGTAGTAACGGCAGAAAATCTTCGCGTCGACTCGACCACTCGTATCGGTGAGGCCTGGGGCGCGCGGATCGATGTTAAAGGGGTGCCTATTGCTTATCTCCCCTGGATACAATTTCCACTGGACGACCAGCGCAAAACCGGCTTGCTATTTCCCGATGTCAGTAGCGACACTCGCGGCGGTGTTGACATAACTGTACCCATTTATATGAACCTTGCGCCTAATTACGACGCGACTTACTCGCCGCGACTGATACAGGACCGGGGATTACTGCACAGGTTAAATGCGCGACTGCTTAGTCAGCGCACCGGCTTTTGGGATATCACCGGAGCTGTCTTGCGCAGTGATGATCTGAATGCCTCACCGCCTAATGAGGACCGCTGGTCAATCAATGTTCAGCAATCAAGCGATCCATCCGATCGCCTACGCACGCACATTGACTACTCAAAAGTGAGTGACAATCGCTATTTGAGAGATCTCGAAAACAATACACTTAGCGCGCAACGGCAAACTGCCTTGTTACAGCACGCACGCCTCGATTGGTTAGCCGATAACTGGCTGTTTGGCTTAGAGGCACAGCAGTTTCAGAATATTACCGATGACCTCTCTGACAATTACAAGCGGCTGCCGCAAATCAGTGCTATTTGGCGAGGCAATGAGATGATTGGACCTTTGGCACCCATCATTCAATTGCAAGCGGCAAACTTTGATACCGATGCAGACAAAGTCACGGGGCAACGTCTATATCAAGAACTGGGCCTAACACTGCCTATGACGCGCGACTATGGATTTTTAAACACGAGTGTTAGCTACCGAGCCATCGACTACCGTCTTAAGTCGCCGGATAGCAATCAGTCGTGGGAAGCATCGGTAGATTCCTGGGTAACCAGAATCGAAGGCGGTCTTGAATTCGAGCGCCAGACCACCCTATTTGGAACATCATTTATACAAACCCTTGAGCCCCGCGTGCAGTACCTTTACGCAAGCTACGATGATCATTCGGGCATTCCAGACTTTGATAGCGCTGAACTCACGTTTAGCTACCGCCAGCTGTTCCGGGCTACTCGCTTTTCTGGCTATGACCGACTAGCTGATGCAAACCAACTGTCACTTGGCGTCACATCCAGACTCGTGGACCCTAAGTCGGGGATTGAGCGTGTGTCAGCAAGCATAGGTCAGGTTATAAATTTTCGTGACCAACGTGTCCGACTGAGCGAGAGAGACGCGGCGCTCACTGACGAGGGTTCCGCACTCGCATTTGCTCTTGATGTTCGGACCAGCGAGCGCTGGAGCATCCACAGTAACGTCCTGTTCGACAGTTATGATCAAGAAATCGATGCGACCAATATCCGAATCGGTTTTCGGCCCAGCGACGACGCTATTGTCAACGTTGGCTATACGTTTCGGGAGCCACCGGCATCCTTTTCTGCGAGACCTGTGACGGAGCAGGTGAATTCGTCTGCCTATTTCCCAATCAATGAAAATTGGAGCGCATTTGGTGCAGTGCGATATTCGCTAGAGATAGGCAGCAGCGTGGAAGATATGATTGGCGTCGAGTACGATGGCTGCTGCATCAAGGTGCGATTAATTTATATGAGTTACTTGGACGCACTCCGGGACGCCGAATTCTTCGTATCTGAACCGGAACTGGTGCGCGATCGTGCGTTCCAATTCCAGTTCGTTCTTAAAGGTTTAGGTGGCTTCGGAAACCGAGTCGACAATCTCATGCAAGACATGATTAGAGGGTTCAATGCTAAACGTTAAAGTTACATGGTTTTTCGCGGTGGTCATTGCGGTGACATCACAGCTCGCAGTGGCGCAACTGGTGCAGCTTGATACCGTCGTCGCGATTGTTGACGAAGATATTATCCTAGCGAGCGAAGTGCGTGAGCGTATTGAGCAAATAAAAGCCAGCGCAGCGCAGCGCAATATGGCATTGCCCGATGACGAAACCGTCCTTCAGGAAACGTTGGATCGCCTAATTTTAGAAAATATACAGCTTCAACTTGCCGAGCGTTTTGGCGTGCGGATACCCGACGCACAGCTCGATCAGGCTATGGCCAGAATTGCCGCCCAGAATGGTCTGAATCTCGAGCAATTTCGCGATGCGCTCACTCAAAGTGGTCAGAGCTACCTCGAAATGCGTGAGGGCCTGCGCGATGAATTAGCGATTCAGCGCGTGCAGCAAGGCAGCGTAATGCGCGATATCAACATCACGGAAAAAGAAATCGATAATTTCATGAATACCGAGGAAGGTATCGAGCTGACGGAGCCCGAATATCGCGTTGTGCAAGCACTTCTGCCTTTTTCAAAATCTGACGACGCAGAGCGACGGATCGCTAAAGAAGAGTATGTCGACGGTGTTTTGGCGGCGATCTTGGCGGGCGCGGACTTTTCAGAGGCAGTGGCTATTGAGGGGGCTTTTTCCTTTAGCGGCGGAGACCTTGGCTGGCGGAAGTTCAGTGACATCCCAAGTATGTTCGCTGGGATTATTCCAAACTTAAAGGCAGGGGATACCGGCAAAGTCGAATCCAACTCAGGCCTCCATTTGGTCCATCTCGCTGAGGCGAGAGGACTCGAGCGTCTGGTCGAGCAAACAAATGTGAGGCATATTTTATTAACACCCAATGAAGTACTCGACGATGAGGCGGCGCAGAAATTTGCGCTGGATCTAAAAAGTCGCATTGCAGAGGGTGAAGATTTTGCTGAACTTGCCAAAAAACACTCCGATGACATTGGCTCCGCTCAAGAAGGTGGCGAGCTAGGCTGGACCAATCCGGGTCAAATGGTCCCAGAGTTTGAAGCTGCCATGGCGAGCGCTGAAATAGGCGTCATTACTGACCCCGTTAGAAGTGAGTTTGGCTGGCATATACTTGAGGTGACTGGACGACGAACTGAAGATTTTGCAGAGCAGGTGCGACGAAATCAGATTGCAGGCTATCTTCGCGAAGCAAAATACGAAGAAGAGCTAGACAACTGGCTCAGAAAAATTCGCGAGGAGGCGTTTGTCGATATTAAGTAAAGGAGGCCGCCGCTAACATGGAAGCGCCGCGCATTATGATCACCGCAGGAGAACCTGCGGGCATTGGGCCTGATGTTATTCTAAACGCGCTTCACTCAAATTTCGAAGCCTGCATTACCGTTGTTGGTGATATTAACGTCTTGCAACAACGTGTCACCGCGCTGAACTTAGACACACGTATCCTCCCTATTGAAATCAACGCAGCTCCAGTACAACACGCACCCGGCACGGTGCACGTGCTGCACACGCCCTGCCCTCGCTCCGTAACACCGGGCGTGTTGGATCCCGATAATGCAGCACACATCATTCAGATGTTAAATACGGCGGCAGCGGGTGTCGCCGACGGCCGCTACGACGCCATTGTCACTGCACCCATTCAAAAGTCGCTGCTGAACGATGCCGGAGTCCACTTCACGGGCCACACTGAATTCTTCAGGGACTATTTTGGCTGTGATGAAGTCGTAATGATGCTCGCTACCGAGGGGCTGAGAGTCGCCTTAGCCACAACTCACCTGCCTTTACGCCATGTCTCCGACGCAATAAGTGAGGACTCACTCACTCGACAGTTCAGTATAATCGACAATGCATTGCGACAGTTCTATGGCATCGAAAAGCCGCGTATCGCGATGCTTGGTCTGAATCCGCATGCAGGAGAGGATGGTCACCTAGGTCGAGAGGAAATAGAGGTGCTTATTCCCGCTCAGAAAACTGCACTGGCAAACGGATTGGATGTCAGCCTTCCCATCCCCGCGGACACAGCCTTTGTCTCACCCGAGGTCAAAACAGCGGATATTGTCCTCGCTATGTTCCACGACCAAGGTCTACCGGTCTTGAAAACGCAAGGATTTGGATCCTCAGTCAACATCACCTTAGGCCTTCCTATTATTAGAACGTCGGTAGATCACGGAACGGCGCTCGATCGAGCTGGGCAAGGGAATGCCTCGTGCCAAAGTATGATCGCAGCCATAACGGAAGCTATCAGCTGCGCCCGTCATATCCAATTAGGACGTTAACGATAAAACCCGCTGCAGTGTATCCTGATTTTCGTCGATCAAGCGGTCCGCAATACGCTTCAAATTGCTTATGTTAGCGTCAGATGCGTCGTCCATATCATCATTAGCCTCATCAAGAGTGACTTGCAATCGGATATACAACTCACCCAAAAACATCCGCATTTGGTGATTGGCTGCTTTTGTCGCGCCATCGAACATGCAATCCAGCAGAGGCATCACCCACCCTGCTTGGCCCCAGTCTTTTGCGGTTTCAAAAGGGATAGGTCGGACAAGTTCACCCGTTCCCAACGACAACACCATAAGCGGCTCGTTCGGGTACAGCTTTAACGCTTCAGCATAGGCGGATACAACAGGCGAGTTCACAAAGACGCCGCCGTCAATAAGCGCACGCTGGCCCCCGTGTACATCAATCAGCGCCGGCTCAAAGTAGGTGGGCGCTGCACTGGTCGCCCTAGCGGCATCGCGGCAACGGACAGTTTCGTGGTCGGGGTGCCAACTTTTCAAAAACAGCGTTCGTCGATCCTCGATGTCATAAGCCGTTACCATCGTCGACCCGAGGGTCTCGCCCAGCTGTGTATTAGAGAAATACTTTCGCAACACCACCTCCAGCGGTCGCGCCGAGTAAAGTTCATCCAACACACCGCCCGCAGATCGAATATTCCGCCAAAGGGTCTTTTCAAAAATTGTCCTGCCACTTTTCTCAAAAAATGCGGCCAAATCATTTGCGGAAAACTTAGGCCGTTGATCGGCATCAGCTTGTGCCAGCCCCAAAGCAATAATACCGCCCGATGATGTGCCGACCACCAAATCAAAAAGATCAGAAATAGGTCGACCCGACTCACGTTCTAGGTAGTCGAGTACTAAGGCAGGAATAATCCCTCTGATTCCACCGCCATCAATCGAGAGAACTGAACGCATATTGATTTAATCAGCCATTTAAAAAATAAGTTATTAAGAGGTGTGAGTTTATTTTGTTTTACAGTAATATAACACTACGACAAAAACGACAATTTAGGTTTCAGTTATATGAATACTACTATCTCCTTAGAAAGTATTGCCAAATCAAAAGCAGCTGCAAATCGTGCCGTAAAGACAATGAGCGTCGAGCAAGTTGAGCGCGCCTTGCATAATTTATCGGCTGCGGCGGAAAAAATAAAACAACAAGAATCAGTGCGCGCGCAGCGAAAAAAGGAAATGGCAGTTAAAAAACTTAAATCCATGATGGACGAGCTCGGTATATCGCCTGATGATATTGTGGGTAATACTAAAAAAGTAGCTGGGAAAAAACGATCTGCCGGCCCGCGCAAGGGGAATAAGGTCGCTCCAAAATACCAACTTACCGTCGATGGTACGACACATCAGTGGACCGGGCGCGGTCGAACACCCGTTGTTTTCAAAGTACACGTAGAAAATGGTGGATCTCTCGACGACTGCCTCATTTAAACTGCCGATTCTCGTGTCAAAGCGCAGTAAGAGCGGCAGTAGATTAGGGGCACAGTCTCACGCACCTCGCAAGCGCTTTGGCCAGAACTTCCTCACTGACCAAGGCGTCATCACGGCCATAGCACGCGCCATCTCACCATCGAAAAACGACAACGTAGTCGAGATAGGTCCGGGCCAAGGCGCACTCACAAGTGCGCTTTTTGATAGCGGCTGCGCTATTAAAGCAATTGAAATAGATCGTGATTTACAAAGTCAGCTTCGCGTCATGTTTTTTAATCGCGACTTCATGCTATTTAACTCTGACGCACTCAGATTTGATTTTTCTGAATTATCAGAAACATCAAATGATTTAAGGATTGTTGGTAATCTGCCTTACAATATTTCGACACCCTTAATATTTAAATTACTCTCACAGCTGCATGTCATAAAGGACATGCATTTCATGTTACAAAAAGAAGTTGTTGATCGGATTGCCGCCAGACCCGGTAATAAGAACTGGGGGAGAATTAGCGTCATGACCCAGGCTGATTGCGAGGTTGAACATTTATTTGACGTACCACCCGAGGCATTTTTCCCAAGACCGAAAGTGCAATCAGCAATCGTACGACTCACCCCGAGAGCCAAACAGTTCAGACCACAGTGCTCTCGTGTGGACTTGGGACGACTGGTCCAGCACGCGTTTTCGCAGCGCCGTAAAACCTTGCGTAATAATCTCAAAGGCGTCATTGAGGACGCCACAATCGAGGGTCTGGGCATTGACCCGGCCTGCCGCGCAGAGACGCTGTCCCTTGATCAACTGTTCGATCTGAGCGAAGTGCTTCCTCCCGCCACTATCTGATCGGCCTGTACGACGTTACACTCCGCATTGTCGATCCAAGCGCAACGAGATGAGCCATGACAACCTACGTAGTGGGTGACATCCAGGGATGCTTCGAGCCCTTTCAATGCCTGCTCAGGAAGGTCAAGTTTAATACAGATCGGGATGTTATCTGGAGTGTTGGTGACCTGATCAATCGTGGACCTCAGAACCTCCAAACCCTCAAATGGTTTTACGATCGACGCGATAACGCGACCATTGTTCTCGGCAATCATGACCTGCACTTGATGGCTGTATCAGCCGGTGCGAGAAAAATGAGTAAGTCGGATAACTTCGATGACATTCTGGATGCACCAGAGCGTGAAACCCTCATTGAATGGCTGCATCATCAACCGTTAATCCACCATCAGTACGGCGTCACCCTAGTGCATGCGGGCATACCGCCGATGTGGACCATCAACGACGCAATTAAGAGGGCCTCAGAGGTTGAGGCGGTGCTTCGTGCGCCTAACTGCATTACATTTTTTAATGAGATGTACGGTAACGACCCCATAATCTGGAGTGACGACTTGACGGGAATGACACGCCTAAGGGTCATTACAAACTACCTCACGCGGATGCGCTACTGTACCAAAAAAGGCAAGCTTGACCTCATTAGCAAGGGCTCCACGCCAACTGCAAACGCGCTTGCAGGGAAGAAGGTTGCGCCTTGGTTTAGTCACGAAAATCGACTGACGAAAACAGATAGAGTTATTTTTGGCCATTGGGCGTCGATCGATGGTATGACCAATTCTGTCAACACCATCGCACTGGATACTGGATGCGTATGGGGCAATAAAATGACACTCATGGAGCTCGAATCCGGTGTCTTACATCGGTGCAGTTGCTAGTGGCGTTCGCGCAGTTTGGACCCGATGCGCGCGTCTACCGCGTCGGTGGCGCAGTCAGGGACACGCTTTTATCGCACCCCTACACCGAGACAGACTGGGTTGTCGTGGGCACAACCCCTGATGCTCTTCTCGACGCCGGGTTTAAGCAGGTTGGCGCAGACTTTCCTGTTTTCCTCCACCCGACCACGTCTGAGGAATATGCCCTTGCCCGAACAGAGCGTAAATCAGGTCAGGGTTATCATGGCTTTACGGTACACGCCACCCCCACAGTGACTCTGGAGGAAGACTTGCTGCGCCGCGATCTCACCATCAACGCCATGGCAATGGACGAGCACAACAATCTAATTGACCCGTATGGCGGCGCACGCGACCTGAACTCAAAGACGCTGCGCCACGTGTCAGCTAGCTTTTCAGAAGACCCACTTAGGGTGCTACGCACCTGCCGCTTTGCCGCGCGATATCATCATCTGGGATTTACAGTGGCAGCGGAGACAATGCAGCTGATGCAGGGCCTTGTCAGTTCTGGAGCGCTGTCGGAATTAGCGCCAGAACGACTATGGCGAGAGACCGAGCGTGCACTCCGAGAAAAAAGCCCTCACATTTACTTTCAACTCATCTCAGCACTCGGTGCTGAACCTGGCGTCTTCCCGTGTCAGTTTTCCGAAGCCTCGCAACTCGGGCTCGAGTTGGTGTCAAAGGTCCATGACGCAAGTCTGCACCGGTGGGCAGGGCTGGTTGCACCTGCATTGCACGGACAAGCGACAAGCCGCCAATACATCATGACAGTGCCAAAGCAATTTCAGCAGTTGTCAGAGCGTGTTGCCATTTGCCTCGGAAACCCGCCAGAAACAGCTGAGAGTGCTCTGGCATTCATGGAGCATTTTGATGGCTTTAGACAAGGATCTCAGCTAGAGGAGGGCCTGCAGGTGCTTGCTTGCATTGACCCTTTCTATGATGCGACACAAATTGCCCGACTCCGCGAGGTGCACGCAACGGCGCTCGGCATAAGCGGCGCTGTTTTTCGAGAGCAGGGCCTGGTTGGCACCGACATAAAAAAAGCCCTTAACGCCGAGCGATTGGCGCGAATTAGCTCGCTTTTTTGACGTTATTCGCCTCTGCTGAGGGTCAGCGTCACGCCTACAACGCTGGCCGTAGAGACAGCGCCTGGCTTGTCTATGCAGACGGTGACTTGGCTTATAGGCCAGCGCTCAAAGAGCTGATCTGCAATGGCCTTCGACAGCGCTTCGAGCAATTCGAATTGCGACTCACCAACGAAAGTCATGACCTCGGCTGCAATAGCGGCATAATCCAATGCGTGCTCGAGATCATCCGTTTGTGCAGCGCGCTTAAAATCCGTGGTTAAGTCTAGGTCGATGCTCAGTCGCTGCTTGATCGTGCGCTCCCAGTCGTAGCAGCCTATGACTGCCTCTGGTTGGAGGCCACGAATCCTCACGATCCCCTTCATGCTGCCGTCTCACTATAGGGTGACCGCAAGTCTGTGATTGGCCATCGTGCCCGCACCTCGGGCGACAGAGAGTCCTTCTCTCCCTGTGACAGGCGAATCGCACCTGCATAGGCGATCATGGCGCCATTGTCGGTACAGAGGTGGGGCGCGGGGTAAATCACTCGGACGCCGTCACTTGCAAGTACTTGATCGAGGCGAGAGCGTAATCGTTGATTCGCACTAACACCACCGGCCATTACCAGTGTGGATACCGATTGCTGCTTGAGCGCCCTGCGACACTTAATCACCAAAGTATCGACAACGGCCTCCTCAAAGCAGCGCGCAACATCCGCTCGGCTCTGTTCATCCCATTGCTCAGACCCTATCAGTTGTTTTATGCACGTTCCGACGTGGGTCTTCAGTCCAGAGAAACTAAAATCAAGGCCTGGCTGTTTCACCATGGGTCGGGGAAATGAGAAACGCTCTGGATCACCCCGCTTGGCCAGATTGGCTACGTGAGGTCCTCCGGGATAGGGTAAATCGAGCAATTTTGCGGTCTTGTCGAAGGCCTCTCCGGCTGCATCGTCCAGAGATTCACCCAGTAAGTGGTAATCACCAAACTCGTCAACTCTGATTAACTGTGTGTGTCCACCGGATACCAAAAGAGCGACAAAGGGGTAATCTACCGGCTCATCCGATAATAACGGTGCCATCAGATGACCCTCCATGTGATGGACACCTAAAGACGGCACGCCCAATCCCACAGCGATCGATCTGGCCACGGTTGCGCCTACAATCAGCGCACCAAGCAAACCAGGGCCAGCCGTATAAGCGACTGCGTCGATGTCAGTTTTATGCAGCGACGCATCCGACAGCACCTGATCGATAAGCGGTAATGTTTTTCTTACGTGGTCGCGAGACGCAAGCTCAGGTACAACACCCCCGTACTCAGCGTGTATCGCGACCTGCGAATAAAGGGCCTCCGAGAGCAGCCCGCGCTGGGTATCGTAAAGTGCCACGCCCGTCTCATCGCAACTGGTTTCCAAACCCAAAACAACCAAAATTAAACGCCCTTCGAAAAATGGGAACTTAGCACGATGCTAGCCTTTGCAAAACGTCGCAAGCCTACCTATACTTCGCGACCCTATTTGTTGAGCGGTCCCGTCGGTCCGCTAATAGAACTACAGGATAAAATGAATGCCTTCAGTAAAGCTAAAGGATAACGAGCCTTTTGACGTAGCACTGCGTCGATTTAAGCGATCGTGTGAAAAAGCGGGCCTCTTAGCAGAAGTGCGCAAGCGCGAGCACTATGAAAAGCCAACAACGGTACGCAAGCGCGCAGCTGCAGCTGCTGTGAAGCGCCACCTGAAAAAGATGTCACGAGAAAATCGTAAGCACCAGCGTTTGTACTAGTAGACTGACCCTAGCGAGATGTCCGCATCAGAGACTTTAGTCATGCGTTTCAAGGCTGCCATGAAGGCAGCTATGAAGGCGCGTGACAAAGAACGGCTCTCCACCATTCGCTTGGTGCAGGCCGAGTTCAAAAGGATTGAAGTAGACGAGCGTATTGACATTGACGACGCTCGGGCGCTCGAAATTTTAGATAAAATGGTGAAACAACGCAGAGATTCTGTGAATCAGTTCCAGAGTGCCGGTCGCGATGAGCTCGCCGCGATAGAGACAGCGGAAATTGCCGTAATTCAAGAGTTTCTCCCACAGCAACTGAGTCAAGATGAAATCGAAGCGCTGATCGACGAGGCTTTGAGTGGTATTGACGCTACTGGAATGGCAGCTATGGGCCCCTTAATGGGCGCCATTAAACCGCAACTTCAAGGCCGTGCCGATATGGGTGCCGTATCAAAGTTGGTTAAGGCTAAACTAACGGGCTGATTCTCGGTCGAGGTCATCTAACATGGCCAGAATTGCACAAGCATTTATTGATCAAGTACTCGACAGAACCGACATTGTTGACGTCGTCGATCGGCGCGTAAAACTTAAGAAAGCGGGCAAAAACTACTCTGCCTGCTGCCCATTTCATCAAGAAAAGACACCCTCCTTCTCCGTCAATCCCGAGAAGCAGTTTTATTATTGCTTTGGCTGTGGTGCCGGCGGTAACGCGCTTGGTTTTGTCATGGATTACGAGCGAATGGAATTCCGCGAGGCCATCGAGTCCCTGGCTCACGCTGCCGGCATTGAGATGCCTCCCGAGGAAGCCGAAAGCACGACCCAAACGGATAATCAAAAGCCACTTTACGAGGCCATGGAAAAAGCGACGCGCCTCTATCAGTCAATGCTGCGACAACACCCAACCCGAGCGCGCGGTGTTGACTACCTGAAACAGCGAGGCGTATCTGGGGAAATTGCGCGCGATTTTCGTATCGGATTTGCCCCCGAGGGGTGGGATAATCTGATGTCCACCCTTGACTCTGCAGACGAGATTCAGCACGCATTGACATCAGGGCTGCTTATCGAGAACGACTCTGGGCGACAGTACGATCGGTTTCGAGATCGCATCATATTCCCCATTGTGAACCAGCGCGGCAAGGTCATTGGTATGGGGGGGCGAGTCCTTGGTGACGGCAAGCCCAAGTACCTCAACTCGCCGGAGACGCCGCTGTTTTCGAAGTCCCATGAACTGTACGGCTTACACCACATCCGTAAGTTCGCAAAAAGCCTGACGCGCATCGTTGTTGTAGAGGGCTATATGGATGTTATTGCCTTGGCGCAGTTTGGCATTCATTACTCAGTTGCCACCCTCGGGACCTCAGTGGGTAAGCCACACCTCGATCTGCTCTTTCGACGGGTCGACCAAGTAATATTTTGCTTCGATGGCGATGAGGCGGGACGCAAAGCGGCGTTTCGGGGTATGGAAGCCGCGCTGCCCTTAATGGAAGATGGCCGCCAAGTGAAATTCCTTTTCCTGCCAGAGGGCGAGGACCCCGATAGCGTCGTGCGTCAGAAAGGTCCGCAACACCTTGAGCACCTGTTTGACGGCGCGGCGCCATTGGAGACCTTCCTGTTTGATCAAATGGGAGCGGGTATCGATTTAGACACCATGGAAGGGAAAGCCCGACTCTCCAAATTGGCGGCACCCTATATCAATCTCATCCCTGATGGCGTTTTTAAAACCCTACTGTTTAAAGCGCTGGCCGACCGCACAAATATGGATCTCGACAGCCTAAGGCGATTGAGAGAGATTGAAAAAGACAGCAGCTTTGACGACGAACCAGTCTATGTCCCTTCAGATGCTGACTCAGCGTATGGGGCAGATGACCCAGAGGCATTCGCAGACTATGACATGTCGCCCTCAGGGCCAGACCGCGCATTGGCCTACCGCCCGCGTGACAGCAACGACGCAAGCCTACTCAGCGCATTGGGCCTAATCGTACTCAAACCCTCTGCAGCAGCACTCATCACTGACGAGTTGCTACCCCAAGGTGACAGCGCACTGACCACACTGCTATGCGATGTCGTGACCCAATTGCGAGAAAATCCAGACCAGAGCACGGCGGCTCTCCTTGGCTATTGGATGGGTACGGAACAAGGAGACGCCCTGAGTGAGGCCGCCGCCAAGGAGGTAATTGATGATGAAAATCAGATCGATGAGCGCGTATTGGCTATTCTCAACAAGCTCTCAAGAGATCGGCATGTCGCTATTTTGCGTAAACGCGCTGAAAGATTGAAATCTGTGGTCTACACTGATTTGAGCGACGAGCAAAAGCGCGAGCTGGTTGCACTGACCACCGAGATCCGACAACTCTCGGGACGAAAGTGAAGCGCCGATCATTGAAGACGCGGGAATACTGACAAAAATTGAATAAAACACTTAATGCCAACCTTTTGCCGTGGCTAAATGAGCGCCCTAAGGCTATTATTGCCGGCTTAATTTTCTCCGCCCCCCCTACTACCGGACCGTTACATGTCTGAATCCATACAACAACAATCCCGTCTCAAGCAACTTATTGCCAAAGGCAAAGAGCAAGGCTATCTGACCTACGCAGAGGTGAATGACCACCTCCCTCAGGATATATCCGAACCCGATCAGGTCGAAGACATCATTCAGATGATTAACGACATGGGTATTCAGGTATTCGAGCAAGCACCTGACGCCGACGAGTTGATACTGACAGAGGGCGATCGCTCTGCAGATGAGATTGCGGCCGCAGAGGCAGCTGCAGCACTTGCTGCGGTAGAGAATGAGGCCGGCCGAACGACCGACCCCGTCCGAATGTACATGCGCGAAATGGGTACGGTAGAGCTCCTAACACGTGAAGGCGAAATTGTTATTGCCAAGCGTATTGAAGAAGGTATTAGAGAACTGCTATCCGCTCTCGCCTATTACCCAGGGATCGCTCAGAAGTTGTGCAATGAGTATGATCTCGTGGCTAAAGAAGAGCGCAAGCTCTCAGATATTCTCGTCGGCTACCTTGATCCCGCCGATCATGTCCCCTCGGCACAAGAAATTGCCGAGCAAAACGCGAATAACAACAATGACGATGCCGAGGAAACCGAGACAGGCCCTGATCCAGTCGAGGCCAAAAAGCGGTTTACCGCGTTAAAGCGACAGTGTGCAAAAGCCGCCAAGGTGCTCGAAACGCATAGTCACAGTAGTAAAGAAGCCCAGAAGGAGATGACCAAGCTTGGTGAACTGTTTAAGTTCTTCAAGCTGACACCACGTGTATTTGATCCGCTAGCCGAAACACCGCGCGCGGTACTCAGTGTTGTCAGAGAGTCCGAGCGGGAAATCATGCGCATCGTTGTGCGTGAGTGCCGAATGGATCGCAAAGACTTTATCAAGAGCTTCCAGGGATCAGAGAGTAAGCTCGACTGGATAGATACGGCCGCGAAGAAACCAGACGTGGCGGAGCGGTTAGCTAATTATCGCGAAGATATTATTCGGTTGCAGAAGCGCATTGCCATTATTGAAGACGAGGTCGGTCTATCGACGCTCGAGATCAAAGAAATTAATCGACGGATGAGCATGGGCGAGGCACGAGCACGGCGTGCGAAAAAAGAGATGGTAGAAGCGAACCTTCGACTCGTTATCTCGATTGCTAAGAAGTACACCAACCGTGGTCTTCAGTTCTTAGATCTTATCCAAGAGGGCAATATCGGTCTGATGAAGGCCGTTGATAAATTTGAATATCGACGCGGATACAAGTTCTCAACCTACGCGACGTGGTGGATTCGGCAGGCCATTACACGATCCATTGCCGACCAAGCGCGCACGATCCGGATTCCGGTTCACATGATCGAAACCATCAATAAGTTGAATCGAATTTCCCGTCAAATGCTGCAGGAGATGGGCCGTGAGCCCACGCCAGAAGAGCTTGGCGAGCGGATGGATATGCCGGAGGACAAAGTGCGAAAAGTCCTCAAGATCGCGAAGGAACCGATTTCAATGGAAACGCCAATTGGCGATGATGAAGACTCGCATCTGGGCGACTTTATTGAAGACATCACTATTTCGAGCCCCGTTGATGCGGCTACCGATGAGGGACTTACCGAAGCGACTCGCGAAGTGCTTGGTGGTCTCACAGCACGCGAAGCTAAAGTTTTGAGGATGCGATTTGGTATCGATATGAATACCGATCACACGCTTGAGGAGGTCGGCAAGCAATTTGACGTGACCAGAGAGCGCATTCGCCAAATCGAGGCTAAAGCCTTGCGGAAGTTGCGCCATCCAACGCGCTCAGATTATCTGAGAAGCTTCTTAGACGAATAACGACTGTTCTGAAAGCGCAGTACTATCTGTGCAGTACTATCTGAACAGCCGAATCCCGTAGTCTCGTCTTAACTGATCAAGCGGTGTGGCCAACATGTCGCTGGTTACCGAGGCATGGGGCCATTTTGTGCGCATCGGTCGGATATGGTTAATCCATATCCACACATACAGTGGCAGGTAGTAAATAACAAACAACATGTAGGCCTTTAATCTCCCTCCTAGTAAATCAAACCCCTCTTGATTTAGGCGCTTCACTTCGGGATCTGCGGCATAGGCGCTTAATTCACTGCGCGTTATGGTTGTCCCAAACAAAATCCACGGATTGAGCAGAATCTCGCCCTTCAGGGATGTATCGCAACCAAATATCACGTGAGTCAGATCATGATCATGGAAGGTCTTGCCCTTGAGCTGTGACACTCGTGCTACCTCGGGCGCATTGAGATACAACTCATTGAGCCCTTCTTGCAACGTTAAAGCACAATCTTGCTGCATAAATTTCATACTGCCACCTTTTAATGGTCTAGAGACGCTGACATCACTGTCCTGTATCGGTAAGGCAATCCGGGTCATCAAGACCCTAACCGAAGCGTAGCACCGACACGGCTATCGCGAACAATACGCATAATCCAGTCTCGGTCGCAATAATGACGGCATGTCATTCAGTTTATGTGACGCTCAGTTCATGTGGCATTTGGTTCACGTACCATTCAGTTCACGTGCCATTCAGTCCACGTGCCATTTAGCTCACGTACCATTTAGCTCACGTACCATTTAGCTCACGTACCATTCAGTCCAATAGTTATCTTTACTCACCCAAATGCGGCGTGGCTTGCTACTCAGTCGCTTCGCTATTTCTTCCTCAGAAGTACTCGTCAATTCGAGCACCCCGACTTATTGTCAGCTATGGGTTAATAGCAGCAGTGTCCTCTAGCAAAATTTGGTAAGTGAATGTTTAAAACCGCCACCAGATGGAGGCTCGGCATTCATTCAGAAACGACATGTTGTCTTGCCCACGCACCCCCTATACTGTATTCGCGATAACTAATTAAAAAGAATGACATGCGATACAGAAACCGTCTTGCCACACTAGTATTGGCTGCTCTGGCCGCCGGGCTTTCTGTTGTGTCGGTAAATGCTGGGGACGCCTACACGCAGCACTGCGCGCAATGCCATGGCGAGTCGGGCGCGGGTAACCTAGAGCTCGGCGCGCCAAACCTCACAGGCCTCTCAGAAAGCTATATAAGCCGACAGCTGTCTGGCTTTAAAGCAGGGTGGCGAGACAACCGTGATCTGCAGACGCGGACCATGACCTCAGCAATTGCCACACTCGACGATAACTCGCTGTCGGCAGCAGTCGCCGCAATAGCCCGTTTGCCCCATCAAAAAGCCAAAAAAACAGCTCAAACACAAAGTGGCGATCTGGCACGTGGTAAGGACCTTTACACAGCTTATTGCAGCGCGTGTCACGGCACCAACGGAACCGGTAACGATGCCTTAGGCGCTCCCAGCTTAGTGGGACTCGACAGTGATTATATGAATCGTCAGTACCGTCACTTCGTCGAGGGGCGGCGTGGCTTTCATCCTGATGATCGCTACGGCAAACAGATGGCACGCCTATCCTTAGCGGTTAAGGACCCTAATTTAATTCACGATATCAGTAGCTATGTGGTTCAACTCCCTTTCTAGAGCCCTAGGCTGCTGCCTAGTCATCGTCTGTCAGTCGTCAATGGCATCCTCCGCCGACGACAGTCCGGAAGTATTTGTGCTCAACGATCAGTGCCCGGCAGGGTTTGCCCGCAACGCGGAGAATCACTGCAAACTAGACAGCCTCTACAACAATTATCAATCACCTCACGGCAGTGGTGTCGGCGGACTGCGAGCTGGGCTTCCAGCACTACGCGATGGCTTTTCTCCACGGGTGATTGATCTGGGAAGGTATCTTTTTTTTGATCCCATCCTGTCAGCTGACCACACCGTTGCCTGCTCTAGTTGTCACGACCCTGACTATGGTTTTGCAGACGGCTTAGCGCGCGCGCGCGGCATTAACAACGTGCTGCTCGGGCGCTCAGCACCAAGCCTCTGGAATATTGGCTTTTTCGACACGTTGTTGTGGGATGGCAGTAAAGCCTCTCTCGAGGAACAGCTTGTTGGGCCGCTTTACGCTGATAACGAAATGGGCAATCGCCCTGATCAACTGCTAAGAGACCTCAATGGCAACACCATCTACCGTGACCTTTTTCATCAGGCCTTTGGCACATCCAATATTGCGCTTGATCATGTCTACGAGGCAATTACAGCGTTTGAAGCCTCGCTCGTTTCGCTTAATAGCCGCTACGATTTTTACGCGCATGGTCTGCAAACCGCGCTATCCCCTAGCGAACTTGAGGGCCTAAATGTCTTCCGCTCATTCGTATCACGCTGCGGCGAGTGTCACACCCCGCCACTTTTTAGCAATCAAGAAATAGCCATCATTGGTGTCGGGGAACCAGAGGGTCGACCGTTTGATCCCGGTGCAGCTGCAACATCAGGTATACCAGGCCAGCGCGGTGGATTCAGAGTGCCCAGCCTACGCAATGTCGCTCGGACCGCACCCTACATGCACCAAGGCAATTTTGACTCGCTCAGAGAAACAGTCGCTTTTTATAACGGTGGCCGAGGACATGCTGTACCCGAGGACGAAGACCTCTTGATTCATTGGCATATCTGGGACCCAAAACTTCGCGAGGAAGAACTCGACAGATTGGTCGATTTCCTCCACGCTTTAACGGATGAGGGCTTTATGCCAGATATACCTGAGCACGTGCCCTCCGGCTTACCGCCAGGGCGGGCAATAAGCAGGAATAACCTTACATCGAGGTAATAATAATGAATAAGAAGACGGTATTTCACGGGTTTGGGGTGTTGTGCTTGCTGCTGATGAGCGCGGTCACACTGGGTGCGGTACACGAGGTCAAAGACGGTGAGTCGATTCAAGCGGCGGTCACCAAGGCCCAGACTGGGGACACCATTCGCGTCTTTCCCGGGACCTACCACGAAACAGTATTTATCGATAAAGATGACATCTCCCTGGTTGGGGTGATCGAAGACGGTGAGTGGCCTCACCTCGATGGCGAAAAAGTGTTGAATGACGCTATTTTGTACTCGGGCAATGGCTTCAGTGTCGAGTGGTTCAAAATTACCCAGTACAAGGGCAATGCCATCATGGGCCAATCGGGAAATAACTTCTCGATTCGGAACAACTGGGTCATCGATACAGGCCTCTACGGCATTTTCCCCGAGTTCGGTCATAACGGACTTATCGAAAATAATATTCTCAGTGAGATCGAAGACGCTGCGATTTACGTTGGCATGTCCGATTACATCGATGTTCGCAATAATCAGGTGTTCGATAATGTCGCGGGCATTGAGGTCGAGAACAGCCGTCATGTTCTGGTCGAGGGAAATGTGGCGCGAAACAACACCGGTGGCATTTTGGTGTTCATAACACCGGGACTACCGATTAAGTCTTCCTATGACGCGATTATTCGCCGCAACTTTGTCACCAACAACAACACGCCTAATTTCGCCATTCCCGGATCGTTGGTTGCCGGCATTCCCTCGGGAACGGGCATTCTCGTCATGTCAGGTGACAAAGTAGTCATTGAAGACAACATCATCACCGGCAATAACACCGGAGGCATTATCGTGACCAGTGGTGATTTCGTGACCGAGGTGGCTAGTGACAAAGAGTCTGACCCCCACTCTGATCAGGTCGAAATTCGTAACAACATCATGTTTGATAACGGCAATGATCCCGATGGTGAAATGAAACTGCTGATGCTCAGTAAGTTCAGCACGAAAGGGCCTGACATTCTCGCCTACCAAAGTGCCACCCAAAAAGAGCGCGGTAGCTGCATTTCGAGACGCGAAGCCTACCGATCCTATGGCCTGGACGAGTGGACAGACTGTGACGCACCAACCGTACGCGCCGTCGACGCCGTCGTCTCTGCGGACGATATTGGTACAACGCGGCAACTAATGACCAAAATGCTGGAGGCACCCGCCGACCCACGTGTCATTACCGCTGATGCTGATGGCGCCGAGGTCGTCTACAGCGGAATCTGCGCCGGATGCCACGCGTACAATGTTCGGCTCATTGGCCCGCCCGCTTTAGTCATACAAGCGCAGTATGGTGATGATGTGCAAGCTGTTGCTGATTATGTGGCTAATCCCGAGAGGCGGCGACCTGACTTCCCAAGCATGCCACCACAAGGACACATTTCTGAAGAAATGCGCCTCCTAGTCGCTGAATACATGCTGGGACTAGAGGGGTGAATATTATCGCGGTGCAAGAATCAGCACCGCACCGAAAGCTCTGTACCGATTGTGGCGTAAGTCGCACTGAAGATCCCAGTCGCTGTGGCTATGCTTGCCAATTTATTTCTCCAGACTATGCGACGTTGGAGCAACAAGTCCACGGCCGAACCCGCGGTTCGGCGGGTGATATTGAGCCTTTTTTTGGGGTCGTTAAGGAGATGCATCAGGCCGCTCTCAAACCCGCGCGTCAGGGCGCACAGTGGACTGGCATCACCACGCGATTAGGCGAGGCACTGCTTGAGCGAGGCGAGGTCACTGCCGTGCTGTGCGTCGGACCCGACCCCGAAGACAACTGGCGCCCTGTTCCGAGATTGATTACATCGGCCGCCGATATGGCGTCTTGCCGCGGCATGCGGATGGGGTATGCACCGCTGCTCGAGCTACTAGAACCCGCGATCGCCGCAGGGCACACACGCTTAGCCGTTATCGGCATTCCGTGTCAGATTTATGCCTTAAGAGCCCTAGAGGCCGAATTAGGCCTAGAACATCTGGTCGTCATAGGCACACCTTGCTCCGACAACACGACAACTGAGCATTTTCACGAGTTCCTGTCGTTGCTTGACAGCAACCCTGAACAGATCAATTACTTAGAATTCATGCCCGATTTTCACGTGGAACTGCGATTTGTCGGTGGCGCCAAGAAGCGTATTCCTTTTTTACAGCTGCCTATCGCCGATCTCCGAGATGACTTCTTCCCGCTGACATGTCGAACCTGTGTCGACTACGTCAATACGCTGTCTGATATCACAGTGGGATACATGGGTGGTAGCGGTGAGCAATGGTTGCTAGTTCGTAATCAACGCGGGCAGGACACCCTAGAACAAATTCGTCCAGAGCTCTCACTCAAGGCGCCGTCATCATCGGGTAAACGCGCATCCGCTGTGAAAGGCTTTATCGAAAATACTCGACGCGCGACCGGCGGGCTTCCCTTGCGCAAAATGCCACAATGGCTGCGCCCAATAGTGGGGAAAATCATGCCGCTGACAGGTCCCAAGGGGCTTGAGTTCGCGCGAACGCGTCTCGAAATGAAGGCTGCAGAATCTATTTTACATTTACGTCGCGCAGCGCCCAAACGGCTACGATCGATGATTCCCGACCATGTGTGGAAGCTTGCTGCACCTTACGGAATTACGCCTGATAAAGACGAGTGCTGATCCATCCGCCACACCCCCATGTAACAACATCTCCCACCCAGTAAGGAGTTCCTTGTGGAAGGACATACCGTAGCCTATTCCCAAAGTACGATTATTGAATTGATGGTGCCGAGCTACGCCAATTTTGGCGGCAAAGTCCATGGCGGCACGCTAATGTCACTGATGGATAAAGTGGCGTACGTCTGTGCCAGTAAGCATGCGGGTAATTACTGCGTAACCGTATCGGTCGATAACGTAGAGTTTCTTCAGCCTGTCGAGGTCGGTGAGGTCATTAAACTTATGGGGTCGGTCAATTACGTAGGTCGAAAGTCACTGGTGGTTGGCATCAAGGTGGTCGCAGAGAACCTCCAAGTCGGTATCAGCAAGCATACCAACACCTGCTATTTTAATATGGTTGCGAAAAGTGACGATGGAAATACCGTAGAGGTGCCTCCGCTGATCCTGAAGACACACGACGATGTTCGTCGCTTCCTCAGCGCACTGCAGCGTAAACGACTTCGGATGCAGGATAATGAGTTCATGGATAAATATCGGCAAGACTTCGTCTATGATCTAGCCTCGGCAGATCTGTTGCATGATCAACGCTGCCACGTTCTTCTCGACGCAAAAGAATAAACCCTTCTTCGGAGTCGCCACATGCTAAACCAACCGCTAACACTGCCCTGCGGTGCGATTGTACCTAACCGCTTGTGTAAAGCCGCGATGACTGAGGGATTGGCCCACCCGGACGGATCTGCGAGTGACGAACTGGCTCGGCTTTATGGTGTCTGGAGCGACGGCGGCTCAGGTATTTTACTATCGGGCAACATTCAAGTTGATGGCGATCATCTCGAGCGCCCGGGCAATGTCATCGTTGACGGTGATTTGTCAGAGGCATCCTTTCAGGCGCTTGCTCATATGGCAAAGGAGGGCACACGCGCCGGAAATCACTTGTGGGCGCAAATTAGTCATGCCGGCAGGCAGACACAAAAACTCGTCAATCCGTCGCCCAAAGCACCGTCAGCGGTTCGGCTGCGTTTGCCGCAAAGTCAGTTTGGTGAGCCGGTCGCACTCACCGACGACGAAATCGAGGTAATCATCAGTCGCTTTGTGCACTGCGCCGTGGTCTGTCAGAGCGCGGGCTTTACCGGCGTTCAATTTCACGCAGCACACGGCTACTTACTGTCACAATTTCTCAGTCCCCTCACTAATCATCGGGACGATCAATGGGGTGGTTCGCTTGAAAATCGTGCGAGAGCACTCCTGACCATCGTCAGAAAAGCCAGGGAGGCCTTGGGACCCGACTTCCCTATTTCAGTAAAACTCAACAGCGCGGACTTTCAAAAAGGCGGATTTGATTTCGACGATTCACTGACCGTAGCGCAGTGGCTTGCGCAGGCCGGGATAGATCTATTGGAAATTTCCGGCGGCACCTATGAGCAACCACGACTACTCAATCTTGACGGTGTTGAACCCATTGAAGAACAAGCTATCGCGCGGAGCACCATGGCGCGTGAGGCCTATTTTGTCGACTTTGCCAAAGCCATGCGCGAGCAGCTGTCTATTCCCATAATGGTTACGGGCGGTCTTCGCCGACGCGAGGTTATGGAGCATGTTTTAGAAACAGGCGGCGCGGATATGATTGGTTTGGGACGCCCTCTTTGTATCGAGACGGACGGGCCAAACCAACTCCTCGCGGGAACCGACGAGCTCGGTCGTTACGAAAACAGCCTGTCACTGCTTCCCAAATGGCTGATGTGGTTGACCCGCTTTAACACCGTCAGAACCATTAACTCGTTTGCCACACAGTTTTGGTTCTACGAGCAAATCGCCAATATTGGGAGAACCGGAACGGTCGATAACAACCTGAGTGTATTTTCAGCCACCTTGGCACAGCAAAAAGCGGCAGGCGCCTGGGTAAAAGCTCGGAATCGCTAGCAGTCGTGGTACCGATCCCGGACGGCGTCCATCTGCGGCAACTCAAATAGAACATCCCGCATCATAAGTTGATCTTGCGCATGGGATTTCTCTATTTCCCATTCGGCCTCGAGGCAATAGGACTTAATCTCCGAGCCTTTTATGTTAAACTTTGAGGCTGGCTATAACGATTAATGATCTCTGGGTTGTTGATTTTATTGACTAAAATTTCAGGGCCCATAGCTCAGTTGGTTAGAGCAGTCGACTCATAATCGATTGGTCGTAGGTTCAAGTCCTACTGGGCCCACCACTTCACGTCGTTCGTGTTGATCCTCACCGGACTATTCCAGCCCTCGCGAGACACTCGGGCGTTCAGCCGGCGACGAGCTGCACTCGCCGAAACCCCGCCCTCACCCTACTGGGCCCACCATCTTTTATAAATTTCATGGACTTATAGATCTTAGAGCGTCCGACAACAAGGAAGCCACTGAGGAATTCGTTGGTCTGGCGTTGTTTGTGTCAGGTTTCGAAAGTGAACGAAAAAGATCTACAAGACCAGCAATGCGAGTACTCACCGCAGGCACTGCGCGAGCCTACATCCACGATCTCCTGCCTCCATGACCGCTTTCTGGACGGCCAGTTACTCCCGACACCCCATTGATACTTCTTATACTTTGCTTTACTCCCGCCTGATTACCCATCGCCGTCTACGTGCTGGTTGCCATCGACCTTCCCGAGCAACTCGTCATATATCTTGTTAACGAAAGTCACCTCGTGAAGTCGGA
>ERZ802821.54-NODE-54-length-55744-cov-13.4948_pt1 | contig 55744 bp, 49 predicted proteins | sample MGYA00345648_ERZ802821 | MGnify/ENA primary metagenome ERZ802821 (study PRJEB30503, sample SAMEA104212357) | marine metagenome | biome: Westerlies Biome; feature: [SRF] surface water layer (ENVO:00010504) within the epipelagic zone...; material: water (ENVO:00002006)... | reverse complement strand
TATACATAATAATATTATTAATTATTATTTATATTTTCTATCTAGTATAATGGTATTATTTACAAATTTTCTAAACTTTACTCCAACTGCTATTATTAAATGGTGATACTAAAATATTATCTATATTTTTTTTATAATAATCTGCTTTTTTATCTAATCTATAATCTTCTAAAGATTTGGGATATAGGGTTTGATTATTCATTAATTTACTTTCTTTAGATGTGATTTTTGGTTTACTTCCAAAACAATTTACACCAAATCGCACATCGGGATTTGCTATATATCCTCCATTTATACCTATTCGTCCACAATCATGTTCGTGTCCCTTAATTTTTTGTAATTTTTCCCAAACAGCTTTATTTGTAGGAAAAAACGCCATCTGATTTGCTGACCAACCATAATTGCACCAACTAGCTCCATTTTTATAAGCTTTTTCTAGTTGTTCATATGTTGCTAATTTAGCATCATATGCAGAACATATTGCTTGAGCATCTTCATATGTATAATCATTTTCTGGAATATTAAATACTTCTTCTCCAGATATTGTTAGTAATGCATGTTTATCTTTTTTATCTTTTTTATCACCTATATCTCCTACAACTTTATCAACTTTAATGGATATTTCGGGATTTTCTGTAAATAAATTTCTAATAGATGCAACAATATCTATATTAAAAAAATAAGTTAAACCATTTAATAATATTAAAATTATAAATAATCCCCATAATAGAGCTTCAATAAATACAATATTACCGTTATTATTATTTATAATAGGAGATGAATTAGTTACTCCCGATAAATTATTATGTCCTAAAAAAGCGAAAATAATATAATATAGTATAATTATTACTACCAATACAATTAAAACCATCGGATTTGTACCAAAATTATTAATAAAATTATAAGATTCTTCGGGTAGATTAGATAAAGAAGTTAAATTTACATCCATTATATATTATATATTATTAATTATTTTTTTTTGAAGAAAAAACAATATGCATTATTTGTTATTATTTTATTCGGATTTAATAAAGAAATATTCGTGTCATTAAATTCGTACCAATTATTATTAGCATTTTTAACATATGCCGTATAATGACCACCAAAACATCCACCATGATGATTACATATACCAAATAAATTATATATATATGTATCTTTATTATAACCATTTATGTAAGTCTGTAAATCTAAATTTTCAAGGGGTACGTGTATTAATTTATTTATTTTGGTCGAATTATTTGTAAAACGTTTTAAATCTATTATTAATACATTTGGTAAACTCCAAAACTTAATTTCTTTAGAAGCTGTCTCATATTTACACGTCTTATCATTATACCATGCATTATCATTTTCCAAAATTTCATTATTACAATATAAATTTAAGCAATCATATAAAGTATTACAATTATTATTTATTGGTAAACTAAGTAAACAATATGGTTCGGGAACAATACTTAATACCCGATTATCGTTAATTGATGAAATAGTTGTTACTTGAATAGCATAAAATATATTTATTATATCTGAATATTCTTTACTAAACATAGTTTTCATTGCTTCATAACATTTTTTTGCTAAAGTATCTGTTACAGTAACAGCCGTACCGTCTATTTGCATTTCTACTTCATGTTTTAATGCATTATGAAAACATTCCAATATAAATATTAGAAATTCAGGAAAATCATTTTGAATAAATCCAGTAAATAATTCTCTATTTTTAACTGTTGCTATTTTTTGAACGGCATTTACATATCTATTTGGAGAAATAATACAATTTTTACTCCACATTAAATCATGTAAATCATCCCATTCTATTAATAACACTGAATCTATACAATTATTTAATCTATTTTTAAATTCTTTGTCTGCTAATACATCATTAAATATATAACAATGAGATAAAATTTGCATACATGAATTTAAATAACAGGTATTACCTATATTTTTTAATCCAGTTAAACCTTTATTAGCATATTTAGATGAATCATTCATTATAAATATAATAATATTTAATAGTATATATTTAAACATATTTAATATATTATTAATATATAAATAATATGACTGATAATATAGATGATATGTTATTCTATTATAATTATATAAATATAATTAATAATGTAAATCGTTCATTTGATAACATAATTAATATATATAGTCAACAACAAATTTTATTAACAAATATTTATAATAATAGAAGAGAACATATCACAAGAGGAAATGATCCCAGAAATGATCCCAGATATGATCCAAGTCATTATCCCAATCATTATCCCAATCATTATCCCAACCATTATCCCAATCATTATCCCAATCATGATCCCAATCATGATCCCAATCATGATCCCAATCATGATGACATATACAATCCAGAAAATGATTCTAGATATTATCGCAGGAATAGGCCTAGACATAGATATGAACAAGAATATGGACGGAATTATAATCAAGAAACTGAACGCGAGAATTCAACTGGTCAAAATAATAATCTTGTTAATAATATGGAGAATGATGTGGATGATACAGTATATGATGATACACTATATGATGATATGAATAATGATATGAATGATACTGAAATATATAATGATTATATAAATAATTTATTAAATGAAAATATAAAGAAGGTAAAATTTTTTAATATTGAGAATCCTCTTAACATAACATGTCCAATAACCAGAGAAGAATTTAAACATGACGATGATGTCGGAATTATAAATCATTGTAATCATATTTTTTGTTATGATTCATTAATAGATTGGATAAAGGTTAATTTCGTTTGTCCAATGTGTAGATATGATATTAGAGGTACTACACATGAAACATTAAGTTATGGAGAAATAATGGATAGAATATCCGAGTTTTTACACAGTGATATATCTAATAATACTGGGAGAAGTTTACTAATTAGATATAGTAATCGAGTTAGGGATAATGATACTAGAGACAATTAAAACAATTGAAATTGTAAAAATATAAATTTTAAATTATATAAAAAAGAAAAATTTGAAAATAATTTTTGTAAAATTATAGAAATATATTACTAACTATGAATAATTTATATACAATCGACTCAGAGATAATTGATATGTGTCAACTATCAAAAGATAAAACATATATGACACCTATTAAATCATATACCGAACCCGATAATATTATATGTGCTTATGGAACTTTATCACCCCCATTTCTTAAAAGGCAACCCGCATTTTCAATAAAAAATGGATTTATTGATGATGATATTAGTAAATTAAGTAATATTAGAAATATTGCTCATATAATATGATGATTATACTTCTTATACCGACCAAGAATAGTTTACTTTAACTCGTTTAAATATTCATCAAATATCAAAGATTTAACTTCTTTGCATCTCAATTCTTCATATTTTTTTAAGAACTTTTCCTTATCTGGCCATTTTTCTTGTAATTTCTCGACGGTGGCTTTCCATTTATGTAAAGAATAACCATGTCGCTTTTTAAACGCATTCATATTCTCTAATACTAATGCAAATATTTGTTGAATAGGTTTCATAATTTGATTAGTAATATAAAATGAATAATTTATATTGAGATTATTTTCTTTTATAAAGTTGGTCGTTTCAATTTTTTCACCCTGTAATGCTTTTTTATTATCTGTTTGTATATAAACATATTGCATTCTGTCACCTGGTTTTGGTCTATTTCCCTGTTCACGATCACCTATACGATCAGCTAATACATTATGTGCTATTTGTTTTGGATTTTTATAATATCCACGAAGTGCTTTTGTAACTATTAATTTATCAATAGGAAATTTTTCATCAATTATATTTTGCAGATTTTCTTTTACAAAATCTATTGCTCGTTCAATATTTTTTTCTTTCATAATGATATCTATAATTCCCCCATAGATATCTTTAACTATTGCTGCATTATCGCGACGTTTCAAAACTATTCCCATATATTTAATCTTACCTTTATCTGGATCATTCTCATATAATACCCCAACATATCGTTTTTTTGAAAGTAAACACCACGGCCAAAATGTTTTTTCATATTCTAAATCGTGTGGGTTTTTCAAGAATTTAGTTGCTAATTTACCAGCATCTTTTGCTAATTCAATAGTTGGAGCCAATGCTTCTTTACCAATGATTTTATTATTATCTAAATCCGTAAGATTAAATTTAAAGAATACAGAATCCGTATTATGTACTATCATATTGCCAATTCCTGCTGCAAAATGATGATTTTCAGTAGTTAAATCATAAACATATACACTATTACTTTCATTAGCATAATCCAAATTTAATTCTACTATTTTTTTTATGGCATTTGGATTTTTACGCTGAGTAGCTTTTGTACAAGTTATTCTATATATATCTAGTTTATCAGTTCTAATATTAATAGATGTTTTATAACCAATACTATTTGCTAATAAACAAATATTTGCGATACTAATTTGACTTTTTTGATCAATTCTAATATACCCATTTTTATCTTTATCACCATCAGCATCATATAATCCTTCCCAAAACGCTTCTCTAATTTTATGAGAAGAATTTAAAATAAATTCAGGAATAATTTTACTATTTTTGTAATATGTTTTTTCTCTATATTCTTTTATAAAATTCATTTTTTTACCATAGTCTGATATAGTAAATGTTAATTTATAAACATTACTACTATTAATAGTATCGTATATTACCCAGTTAAAATCTAGATTCTTATATGCTTCTTTGCATAGATTCAAATATTTTTCAATAATAACAGGATTTTTATTATTCAATGCCCAACTAGCCTTCATACCACTTGGGCATTTATAATATCCACAACTCCCATCTCCGAAAAAGAATCCATATATTTTGGCTTCTTCAATACTAATATTATTAGTATTATTATCATCATTTATGTTATTTATGTTATTTAATTGCGTGAAATCAATAGTTTTATGAAGCAATTCTGTACCAATATTCACATTTTTTGGAGAAATTTCGGTACCGTCTAATGTTAATAATGAATGATCATCTGTTACATCAACAAGACCAGTATGTGTTAATATTCTAAACATCTTTTTATTTGCAGACAATTTATGTCTAATTATTGTTTTTAATTGTGACCACCCAAGATCTGACCAAGTTGAAATATTGAATTCCTTATTTATTGTTAAATCACAATATTCTTTTTCTTGTTTTCCATCTTCTATACATTGCTTCCAAATATTATTTGCATATTTTGTACAAATTTCATCCACTGTTAAAATTTCAATCATGTTGTTTACTTTAAGATAAATAGGAGAATAAGATGCAATACTGTCACCATATACACATTCTGCGTCGGTTTTCATTTTTTTTCCATCTTTCAAAGTAACTTCCCGATTTTTATATGCTGTTTCAATCACATTTTTTGCATATATTAATAATTTTCTACCAGTACCAGTAGTAGATGCTGCCACATCCTTTTCATAAAATGTACTAGTTCTTGCTCCAGTTTGCCCATATAAACTATTAGCTGTTACTTTAATAGTTAATTGCCGTTTATCATAGATATTTTTCATAAACGGATCTTCTTCTTTCGCCATTAATTTTTTGGTGGCTTTTCTAGCGGACAATAATTCTTCTAACACAGAAGGCATAATAGCTTTGCCATCGGGAAATTGTGCAAATCGACATGTTTTATATCCACATTTTTCCTTGGTTAATGCTGCTTTTAGTGTTTTTCGAATATAATGATATGTATCATATGTAACATCAACATATGTATAATCGGATAGATTATCATATATGTATATACCATTTTCATCTTTTTCGCCCCATTCCTCAATTAGATTATCAGATAAGTCATATTCTTTAGTCCATACTTTACTATCGTGTGATAAATTTTCACTAATAATACTGGAAGGATAAAGTGAACTATAATCTACACATGCAACAGGATCATCCAAATATAAATTGCATTTCGGCGGCAAAACAATTGCTCCTTCATAACCACCATCATTTTCAAGTTTTTCTATTGTAGGCATTAATGTACCTTTTTCACGACATTTTTTAGAAATATAACTGGTTAATTTAATACCTTGTCCACGTAATACTATAAATCCCATGGGAACACTACAATAACTAGCCATTTCAGTGAAATCAGTAATTAAATCTATTTTATCCATTATATCTTGGACTAATGTGCAATCCTTGATACAATATTTTGCAACAATACTACGGTCTTGATCAGAACCATTAGATAATCGGAAAATATCTTGAGGTGTTACATCGTCTTTAGCAATGCCCCATCTTACTTTTTTCGTCATATCTAGTCTTTCTATTCCAGCTATTACAAAATTTTTATTTTTATAATCAATTGATTCTATCATAAATTTTGCCCCACCTTTATAATAATCTGTACTATATGAAATTTCCTCAAAATTGACATAACTACCCACATTTAATCCTTTTAAATTTTTACTATAAATGATTGTTTTATTATTAATTTCATCATGTTCTATAGAATTAACATTATCTCCTATAAAAACTCCCGACACTATATCTAATTTATAACTTCCTAATTGATATTCGCGTCTAAAATAATTCAATAAATCAATTATTAATCTTCCCGTCATTTTAATATATTTTAAATTATATTCTCCACTGGCCAACATAATTTTACTGGTCTCCAATGATTCTTCACCTGTTTTCCAATCCCGATTTAAACAAACTTCATCTTTATTTCTCGATAATTTTAAGAATTCTTGCCTACAATTTAATTCTTGACTGCGCTTGTCCATAAAATCAAAATCAAAACCATTAATATTATATCCAATAACTATATCCGGGTTTTCTTTTTGAATTAAACGAGTCCAAGCCAATAATACTTCTGATTCAGTATCATATGTTTCTATTTTAATATTTTCTACATTTGTTGGTATATCGCAACCATTCAATACAATACAATGATTTAAATATGATTTTTCATCTCCATATTTTTTGAAACTAGATCCAATAAATGTAACTTTATCTCCTTTTAATGAAGGAAAGGTAATAGATAATGATTTTGTAATTTCATTTACTGCAGTAGCGTATTCACATTTATCGTCTTTTAACATGTCAATTATATTGGCCGATTTATTATTATATAATTTTGTCCTTTGTCGTTTATAATATGCTGGTGCAATTTCTGAATCCTCATTCTTCTTAATATCTGTATTTAATTCCAATTCATCATCGTCGCTTTCACTTAGAATTTCTTCAGTATTATCGGTATTATCATTATTTTTTAAAGATGCTGGAATTAATTGAATCCAGTCATTAAATAAATTAATGACTTCTGCTTTTGTAATTGGCTTTTTTGGATAAACTATATTTATATCCGGAAACTCAGAATAATTAAATGCTGTCAAAATCATATTTTTTAAAGTAATTTCATCATAATCATCTAATTTATTAATTTTATTTACAATATCAGTAGCCAATTTTTTATAATTTTTTATCGCTAGAGGAAAATCACCATGACTACTGCTGGCCTCAATATCAAAACTACATTGTTTATATGGAACTAATTTAGTTCTGTCCAATGGAATTATATCTTTATAATTAATAGTATATTCATAATCACATAATGTAGTATGATTTTTATGTCGTAGATAACATCTTTCTGGCATAGCAATCCATCCAGATGGACTAATATTTTTAATATGGAACATTCGCAATAGTGGGGGTATATTTCCTTCGTATAATATGATATTTGTATCTTCAAATATATATCCTTCTTTTTTTAATTTTTTTTCATATATCGGATGCGTTGTTATATTATACCATAATTTTTTTGCTTTATTACATGCCATATTGTTTTTAAAAATCAAAACAATAAAATTATGCAATTTTCCAGCATCAAAACCATACAATTTTTTTCTCTTAATTAATTTACTAGAAACTAGCGAATGCTCATAATATGGTCCCATTTTTATAGTCAGATCATTTATAAAACTGGCTCGCTTTGATTCATCCCAAGTTTCGTCAACTTTTGCATAAAAGAACGGATTAAATCCTTCTACAAAAATGCTTGCGGTTTTACCTGATTCATTAATTCCAAACATTTGAATCATAAATTCTCGATTATCCTTATATTTGTTAAAATTATCACTATTAGTGTTTATATCATCATAAATATTAAACTCAAGTAACTTGAATGCCACTTGTCTCATATACATATTATATTGAATTGTTTTTTAGTTGTTTTAAAAAATTTTTAAAAAATTTTTTTTCAATTTTAAGAAATAAAATTATATAAAATTATATAAAATTATATAAAATTATATAAAATTATATAAAATTTAAAAAACTTATTGTATTTTCAAATCTCTAAATGTATAAAGATTCGAAGATTTAAAGCATACAATGTCTATAACTACTCATATTACCGTTTGCTAAAATTGCATATTTTTGTGAGCGTGTTAGTGGTAAAATACTATTGCGATTATGTAATAATGCTAATTTTTTCCTATTAACTGGATCAATACATCCAGTTGTATCTATATGTGAACCTTCTCCAACATCATTACCTGCCAATTTTACATATGGTTTAATTGATAATAATTCAGGAATATTATATGTGGCCATATAAATATAGATTCTATTTTTGGGAACATTATTTCCATTTTTATTAGGAATTGCTACAACAAAATCGCCCATTTTTGCAAGATAATCAGTTCTTTGAAATAATATAGTGGTAGATATTTCCGTATATAGTATATCTTTTGTTGCTAATTCTGCAAGAGTAAATGGCCCACTAATATCACCCACCGATTGAGAATCGATAGTTTTTTTAGATAAAAGATAATAACAAGAAAAAGTAAAACTCATATATTAATATTAATTAATAATAAAATTAATATCAATTATATTATTATATTATTATTCTTATTTTATATCTTTGTAAATTTATAATGAAGGAAATTTACGTAGAATATTTTTCACCAAACAACCATTTTGTAGATAAATAATATGGATTAGATTCAGCTAAATTATTATCCTTATCTATTTTCAGATTTGGACCAGAATTAACAATTTGATCTACTTCAAATGTGCCGATACTATAATTAAAATATCTTAAACTTGATATAAATCCATCAAAACCACCATTAGCACTAACATATACATCGTCATAATTTTGCTTAATACTGTTATATAATTTAACTCGTTTCATTAAAGATCCATTAATAAAAATATCTACAATATTTTGAGCATTACATCTAATTATTAAGTTAACCCATTTCTTTATCGGCATATTTTCTATTATAATAGGTTGCTTATATATATATTCCCCGCTTACAGGATCATTATAAGGAAATATATCCAATACAATATATAATGATATAGTCACATTATTATATCCATCAACATAACTTCCAACATCATTTATAGGAACATTAGTCAGATATACACCAGGACCATTTGTATTATTATATATACCATTTCCTGTTTGACTCGTGCTACCTTTTACAAAAATATTTTTGTAGGTTTGTTCGCTTTTATACGTGGGATCATTTATATAAAACCATGTGCTCCATGTAAATTCTAATCCATTATATTGATCTCTGCTTCTATATATAGGTTTTGCGCCTTTTGACTGTAATGATTGTGGTATTTGTAAATATGTTTTTGCATCCTTCATTCCATCTACTAAATAAGGACTTTTTGATGGAGATAAAATTAGTGTTAAAATCCAATATCCAATATTAAATAATATAACAAAGCAAATAATTATTAATAATATAAAACTTATTCTGGCTATTAGACTATTATTGTTTACGAATTCTTTTGTACCTGAAATAAATTGATTTGAACCGTATATATCCATTATATAATATATATAAAATATATTATATAAATTACATTCAATTTAATATACTAAATTAAATGATAAATTCACCTTTCTTTGTATCATATTCATAAAATCCTACTTTTAATCTGTATTTATTTAAGAAATCATTCATTAACCCAGAATTAATTCCTTCTTTATAAATATTATATGCTTCTTGTGGGCTAATACTATTGGATTCATATCGAACTCTAGTTATATATCCTTCAAAATAATTAGAATTATTATTACCTAAATATAGCGAAGAATGATTAAATGCTCTATAAAATCCTTCTAAAATATATGAATTAATTAATTTTCCTTCTAAATAAACATCCATTGTTCTATCATTAACACTTATGATTAAACAATTCCATTTTTGTAATGGCACATTTTCGACATAATATAAATTATAATTACCCGATGTACCAACTGTACCACTACCACCACTACCACCGCCCGTATTTATACCTATTCCTAAATTATTGTTTAAAGGTGTTAAAAATAAATCTAAACTAGAAGAATATGTAGATCCATCCGTCCCAATATAACTAGCTATAAATTTATATTCCGGTAAATTTGTATTATAATCATCTATAAAAAACCACACCGATAACATGAAATTATTAGAATTATTTGCTGGAAATTGTGTATCGGGAACAAATGTACCTGTTGATCCTAAAGCACCTGTAAACTTACATGCCCCAGTTCCTAAACAATTATTTGGGACAATGAGTGAACCAGTGCTATTTGCAATATTTGTGTCGGTCGGGTATAAAACCGTTCCTGCATTTATTCCTCCTTTAACAGTCTGAGCTTTAATTAATTTATCATAAAGGATGTTTGATTTGAAAAAAAAGTGATTTAGTATTAAAATTACGATTACTGCAATTATAACTATTATAAATACATTTCTAATAAATGCCATTGTAATTATATAATTATATAAGAAATTATATTTTAATTATATTCTCTTTTTATAACACTGTTTAAAAATTTAATTTTATTAAGTGGCAATGGATTACTAAAATATGTTACATCTCGAATTCCACCATTAATTCCATCGATACTTCCTACATATATCTTAGAATAATCCATAAATGGTGCTAGATCATTTTTAGTCATTCTTAGTGTGCCATCAATGAAAATATCCACTGATCCACTATAATAATTCACTACAATATGCATCCATTTTTGGAATTTTATGTCATTTGTGCTATATACTTCTTTCTCTAAGTTTTGACTATCTTCACATATAAATTTCAGATTTTGATTTATTCCATTAAATACTATCTTTGGTTTACTATCATAATCAAATATAACAGTATCTTTAACATAAGCTACGCTTGTATTTGTTGGTTGTGGATTCAAATATAGAAAAAAACTTATACCATAATTATACTTGAATTCAAATTGTGATTTATCTTTATTATTTATTATTAGATCAGCTTTAATATTAAACATTGGCTTATCTATCTCGAATGTATTATCTGATAAATTACCTGATAAATCTAATTTGCTATAATCTGTGTGATCTTTGAATAATGATACTTTATATTCCTCGATTTTGTCTTTAAAAAATTTGTTTTTTTGAACATTTTGATAAGTACCTACTTGATATTTCTTATTTAAATAAACAGGACCTTTTAATAAAACTTTCCCATCATGAACATTTAAATGAGTAAATAAAAATGGAATTAAGAAAAATAATAAAATAAGTATTATTTCAATTATTAATATAATCCATACAGTGGGTATGGTGGTTTTTATTTCGTGTTTAATTATATCTAAAAATATAACAAATAAACAGGGTATTAAAAATACTAATTCTACTAAAAATTTGGCTATCTTTTCAACTATATTTAATTCATTCGATTTATAATTAATAATTTTATTAATTTCATTTTGAAAAAAGAAATATATTATTGCAAATATTGATACTACAAAATTTACTGTTAGTAATAAATTCCAGACATATTGTAATGCTATAAAATGATTAAACGACCATAATAAAAAAGATATTAATAAGATTCCTAATATAAAACTTCCCAATAATATGCCTACTTTGCTAAAAAAATTAAATAATGGTATCCCCATATTTGCTTTAATTTTTTCATCATCGTCTGTAAAAATATTTAATTTTTTATCAAAATTCTTTTCTCGATTGTACAAAAAATAAAAAAATAAAAGTAATAATAGAAAAATAAAAATTATTAATACTTGATTATTCTTATTTTGTATATTGAATATGTTACCCATATAACTGAAATACAGTGTCAATATGATTGTAAATATTATTCCTCCATAAACATATGCATTATTGACAAATGAAAGTAATATATCATTGAATAAAGTTTCCATATATAATTACAATCTATAAAGATTATAATTATATATTAAAATTTACTATATTCGAAATTTGCTGTATTTTACATTCGCCTATTATATTTTATAAATTTTCTAGAGCGGTTTTTTTTCCATGACAATCCCGACACAATGCTTCTAAATTATCTATACCATTTGATCCGCCATATTCTAATTTTATAACATGATCTACTTCGAACCATGCGGGTAATTGGTGCTGACAATGCTTACATTTCCAACCCTGTTCAGATGCTACATATTTCTTTTTGGTCTCACTTACACTTCTCTTAGTTTTTGCTCCATTCTTGCTACTTGCGCTACCACCCGACGATAATACACGTCTTTGAACCTGAGTTAAACTGTCGTAATTATTAAGATTACTATTATTAAAATCGCTTAAATTATTGTTTTGCATTTTTGCTGTTTGTAAACTGGATTTAGTGAAATCAATAATAGGCATCATCATGTTTACTGCATTACGATCTATAGGCATATATTTTACATATTGATTCGCATTTTTACATATATCATGTATATGTTGCGGGTTTTTTTTTAACATTAAATAAATACATAAACCAGCGAATGCAAAGAACGCTATTTGGTAATATTTTTTCCAGGTTTTCATAATTTGAAATAATTTTCCATCATAATATGCATTTGCTATAAAAAATATTGTTACGCCAATTATTAGTAATTCTAGTTTCATTATATATTCGTGATATATTTTTAAGACTAATTTTATCTTCTTCTTTTTTTTGTTTTCTTGTTTTTCTTAAAACCTCTGTTTTTATATTTTAAAGAACCTCTATTTTTATATTTTAAAGTTTTCCTCTTATATTTTTTATGTTTTCTACTGCCACCGCCCACCTCATCCGGGCGTTTCATCTCCCTCAACTGCGCCGCCTGCACCTCCTCCCTTTTCGCCACCCTCACCGCCTCCTTCCCCGCCTCCGTCGCCTCCGCCACCCTCACCGCCCTTTTCGCCTCCTCCGCCGCCTCCGCCGCCGCCGTCCTCGCCTCCTCCTCCTCTGCCGCTGCCCTATTCGCCTCATCCTCTGCCGCCTCAGCCTCTGCCGCATCAGCATTGTCCGTCGCCGCCGCCGCTGCCGCCATCCTCACCGCATCAGCCTCTGCCGCATCAGCATTGTCCGTCGCCGTGCGCTCGTCTGCCTTGCGCGCCGCCAACGCCACATCGTATGCAAGAGCGGACGATTGCTTCTCTCTCTTTTTACCCGTCACCAATTTGCTATCACTGTTATTGTCGCTGCGCCATTGTTTATTACCGACTGCATTATCCCCGAGTGATAATGCGTGGGTAATATCGTCTCTAAATTCTTCGTCTCCTATAATTTCGATATGACCATCTCTATCAATCGTTCCCATGACGCTACCCGCCTTCGCTAAAGCCTCTTTAAGTTTCTTAATATTAAAATCTCTCTTCACGTTGTCATGTTCGTCGTATATCTCCTTTTCAAACAACATCTTCGTTATTTCCAATGTCCTTACCCATTCAAGAGTTATAGGCATAGCTTCTGGCATTGCAGGTCTCCGACTCTCGTTTACATCGTCTACTAATTTTTGATCATTCTGCAAGATTTCTACTTTTTTCACTAATTTGTTTCCAACTTCGATCGCAGTAGTGTGTTTCAACATAGTAGATTGTGCTCTTTTAAGCGCCTGAGCTAACTCATCCTTGGTGCCCCAGGCAGCACTCTCAATTGACATGAGCGCAGCTAACATACCCAGCATATCGTCATTATTGGCATCTGCATTCGTGTATATTTTATTGAAACTTTTGGTGATCTCGGTGAGCTCTTTATCATGATTTCTCTTGATATCCTCTAATGTTACTGTAGTGTATACCGATCCTAAGTCGCCAAATGGCTGCTCATCAGTTTTAACCAAACTACTAGATATAATTGATTCGCCTCTCATGTGGAAAGATGTCTTTCTACTATCAGAAGGGGTATATATACTGCTAGTTATAAAAAATAATGGCGGGCGTGAATTGCCGGACCTTCCCTTAATTGTTATATTATCTTCATTAAATGTCAATGCATCTGTTTTTTCTTTTAACTGTGTGTTCAAAAATCCGTCAATAGACAATAAGGGTGTGTGTGAATTGCTGGGGCCGGGGTCGTGGTTTCTGGACCTTCCCTTAATTGTTATATCATCTTTATTAAATTTCAATACATGTGTTTTTTCTTTTAACCTTTCGTTAAAAAATCCGGCAATAGAAAATATGTTATCCTGATTCAAGTTATTCTGAGGTGAATTTAATAATAAATTTTTTATAGCGTCTTTTTCATTAAAAAAGAGATTTTTTGGGTTATGATAAGCTATTCCTCTTATCTCCGAACATTTTATTGCTAATATTATTATATCATTGGCTTCATTTTTTAAAGCCATATAAAAGTAGGGTGAAAACATTGCTCCAGTGCCTACTCCTCCCACCTCCTTTCCTATAAACATTTTTAGATCTCTCCGATGAATCCCGTTTATCCGGGAGTCGTCGGATGCAGACCCGGCGGGTGACTGCTTATTCATATCGCCTGTCATATACTCTAATAGTTTTGAAGTCTCCGGATCATAACTACTAAAAAGCCTAGAATACCCGGCGATCGTCCTTGGCAAAGTCCAAATCGGCAATTTATAAGCCTTCATATTATATAGACGCCACCACGCATCTTGAAAGACACCATAGGGCTGCCAATAGTCTTTCATGAACTCCTTGTACCTCTTTGTGTCGCGCAAATCGATCCCTGCCGCCTCCGCCTCCGACTCCAGCCAGACGGCGTAGACGGCTTGGGGGATGAAGGTGGCTGCGGTCCAGCCGGTGGCAACTGCCGCATATAAAGCAGTTAACGTCCCCACCACCGCCGTCGGCACCACCACCGCGCCGTCTAGGAGCGGTCTGGCAGCCGCCTGCGCCGTATCCGCCACCATCCCTACCATGCCCAGGGCACCCCTTTTCGCAACACCAGCCGCGCGATTGAGGTATGTCAACGATTTTGCATCCCCGCCCCTCTCCATTAAACATATACCTAGTTCATGTATAGTATAAGTATGAGTCCGATCCGCACCATCAAACTTTAGTTTCGGGCTATCAGAATATGTACTAATTTCTGGGTTTATATGATTAATATGTTCTATAATGTCATTATAAATTTCTCGCTCAGCTCTATATTTAGTTTTCCGAGGTAAAAGCGATGTTGAAAAAACTTTCGCCCCACCTAAATGTTTATTTATTTTTCTAAAACTTTTTTTTCTAAAACTTTTTTTTCTAAAACTTTTTTTTCTAAAACTTTTTTTTCTAAAACTTTTTTTTCTAAAACTTTTTTTTCTAAAACTTTTTTTTCTAAAACTTTTTTTTCTAGAACTTTTTTTTCTAGACGTCATATATATATATATTATAAAAATATAATTGTATACTAAATATTACTACTATAAATGTTACATAATTTATTTAGCATTCATTAATAATATTATTATAATAATAAGTACAACTAATACAGCAAAAAATATATACTTTTCTCTATTTTTTTTATCACTTTCCTTTTTTATTTTTTTTGGAATATAATGTTTATAATACTCTTCCATAGCAGCTTTGTATGTAATTTCTTGTTTTCCTAAATAAACATTAATTTTATTGTGTATAAAATGAATCCATTTTATAAACAATTCTCTAGAATCTAAATATGGTGTTACTGGATATTCGTCTAAAAATTCACTAAAAAGTTTACCATTCTCTCCGACAGGTAAAAACAATGGTAAATTTTGTATAAAATCATAATATTTACGTTTTGTAACATTATTATTTTGGCTATAAATATAGTCTCACTATATTATAATATGGCAGAACTTATAGTCGAAATATTTTTACCATGTGTATTTTGTCACAGATATTATAAGAAAAAAAATAAATTAAGACAAGCAGGATATACTGTAGATGCACCGTTAGATTATTATATAAATTCCCAAAATTATTCAGTAAAACAAACACATGGTATTCTAGATGTAACAACTTACGCAAAATATGGCACAACTTATACACTTGAAGAAATATTAAATAAGGATTATAAAACTTCCGATATTTAAATGATATAATAGATTTTACTTAATTGCCATTAAAATAATAATTATAATTATTAATAAGCAGATCATGCCAAAAAATATATATTTCTCTCTATTTTTTCGATCTTTTTCTCGCTTCTGTTTTTTGGGTTCATAATGTTTATAATAATATTGCATGGCTTGTGTATATGTTATTTCTTTTTTACCTAAAAACACGTTTATTTTATTATGTACAAAATGTACCCATTTTATAAAAGATTCTCTCGAATCTAAATATGGTGTAACAGGATATTTATCTAAAAATTGGCTAAAAATATTACCCATATTAGAAATAGGCAAAAATAATGGAAGATTTTGGATAAAATCATAATATTTTTTTTTCGTGACTGTATTTACATTTAAAGGATATGATACAGCAATTGTATATAGAACAAACCAATAATATGGACCCCATATTTCAGAAGCTAAATGCATATAAAGTTAAATAACATAAAAAGATTAGTTTAATAACTAATAGCGAATATAACGAATATGGCAAATACGAATTATAATAAAAGTAATCTTTTTTGTAACAATTGTGGAAAATCGGGACATTTATTTCATCAATGTAAATTACCGATTACAAGTATAGGTATTATAGTAATGAGACGAAATAATAATAAAACAGAATTATTATTAATTCGTCGTAAAAATAGTTTAGGATTTGTAGATTTTATGAGAGGAAAATATAACATAAATAATAAAATATATATAATAAATTTATTAAATAAAATGACTACATATGAAAGAAAATTAATTATAGAAAACGATTTTAATTATCTATGGAAATATTTGTGGGGGATAAATATTAATACTCAATATAAAAATGAAGAAAAGATTTCACGAGATAAATTAAATAACTTAAAAAATGGTGTTACATTTAATGATAAAATATATACTATAGAAACATTAATTGATGATATTTCTGAAACGTATGATCAACCCGAGTGGGGATTTCCGAAGGGTAGACGAAATTTCCAAGAAAAAGATTTAAATTGTGCTTTAAGAGAATTTGAAGAAGAAACTGGTTATTCAAAAAATGATGTAAAAATTATTTATAATATATTTCCACTTGAAGAAATTTATACAGGCTCAAATTATAAATCTTATAAACACAAATATTTTATTGCTATAATGGATAATAATAAAGAGCCAACCAATCATTTTCAAGAAACAGAAATAAGTAAGGTAGAATGGGTTAATATAAATGATGCTATTAGTTATATTAGACATTATAATGTGGAAAAAATTAACATTATTAAAACTATGCAACTTATTGTGAAAGATAATAATATACATTTATGATTTAATTTCTGATATTTATAACATTTAGAGTAAATTATATTTAAAATTTTTCTTATTTTTATTTAAAATTTTTCTTATTTTTCTTATTTTTATTAAAAATGTTATAAATAACTAATATCTATAATATTATATATGAGTTCTGATATAAAATCAAATTCTTCATCTCCAGAACAGAACATAGAATTAGGTTCTGATATAGAATTGGGTTCAGAAATATCTTCTTTAAATTCTTTATCAAAAATATCACCTGGATCTGAATTAAAATCAGATACATCACCTGGATCTGAATTAAAATCAGATACATCACCTGGGACAGATTCTGAGCCTGTTGCTTCTGAGCCTGTTGCTTCTGAGCCTGTTGCTTCTGAGCCTGTTGCTTCTGAGCCTGTTGCTTCTGAGCCTGTTGCTTCTGAGCCTGTTGCTTCTGAGCCTGCTTCGACTAAATCTAGTTTAAAATTTGTAAAAGAACTAAAAAAATCATTATATGAGCCAACATTATCTAGAGATGAATTTAAACAAATATATGCAATTATCAATAAACAAGATGATAAAGATGCAAATTATAAACGTAATTTAAATATTTTACTGAATAATAAAGAACTGTTTAATAATGAAGATTTAAAAGACGATAAAAAATATAATTATCTATATCCAAATTTAGATGATCCTAATTTTAATATTAAAATCGCCGAAAGAAAAGAATTTCATGAGAATCAAGATAAACAAAAAATTGTAAACGATTTAGAGTCACAAGCTGATGAAATTTGTAATGCAGATTTTGAATTAGCACCACACCAATTATTTGTGAAAAATTTCTTATCATTTTATACCCCATATAATGGTTTATTGCTTTTTCATGGACTAGGAACAGGTAAAACTTGCAGTGCAATTGGTATTGCCGAAGAAACACGTGACTATTTAATTCAATTAAATATTAATCAAAAAATTAAAATTATAGCATCTCCAAATGTTCAAAAAAATTTTAGGCAACAATTATTTGATGAAAGAAAATTAGAGTTTCGCGACGGTAATTGGAATATTCAAAATTGTATTGGGAATAAATTTTTAAAAGAAATCAATATTAATAGCTTTAAAGAATTATCTCGTAAAAATATCATTAGTCAAATTAATACCATAATTAATACATATTATGAATTTTCTGGATATACAGAATTCGCAAATGAAATTATTAAATCATCTAGTATAGACGACGCCCGGGTATCATCTAAAGAACATAAACGATTAATTAAAGATAAATTAAATAAGAATTTTAATAATAGATTAATAATAATTGACGAAATTCAAAATATTCGCACAGAAGATGATAGTAAAAACAAAATGGTAGCACAAGAAATAACCAGATTGGTTGATAATGTCGAGAATCTTAAATTAGTATTACTTTCGGCGACTCCAATTTATAATAATTACAGAGAAATCATTTGGTTAATAAATTTACTTAATAGAAACGATAATAGATCACAATTAGAAATCAGCGATGTATTTGATAGTAATGGAGATTTTGTAGTAAACGATGCTGGTATAGATGTAGGTCGGGAATTACTTGAACGAAAGGCCAGAGGATATATATCATTTGTTAAAGGCGACAATCCATATACATTTCCTTATAGAATATGGCCAGCTGATTTCAATATTGCAAAATCAGTATTAAATATGGATTATCCCAAAAACCAATTAAATAATAAACCAATTTTGCATAATTTGCAACATATTGATATATATATTGATAAAATTGCTCAATATCAAGAATTGGGCTATAATTATATAATAGATTATATTAAACATAAGAAAGAAGATCTATTTGCTGATAGTAATAATAGTAATGAAAATAAGAAAAAATTACAATTTCAAGAGCTAGATAAATTTGGTTATACAATGCTTCAAAAACCGATAGAAGCATTGAATATAATATATCCTAATTCAAAATTAGAAAAAGTTGTAGAAAAGAAAGAATTTACAATCAACCCAGAAGAACTTATTGGAAAATCGGGATTAAATAGATTAGTTAAATATGAACAAACTACAACACCCATGTCCCGCCATAATTTCGAATTTAAAACCGACGAATTTGGTAATATATTTAGCTATGAAAATATAGAAAAATATAGTTCTAAAATTAAATCCATTTTAGATAGTATATTAAATAGTACAGGAATTGTGTTGATTTATTCACAATATATTGATGGTGGACTTATTCCTGTAGCCCTTGCATTAGAATCAATAGGTTTAACCAGACATGGTGACGCTCATAATTTATTTAAAACTGCACCAAGTGAACAAATAGATTATTCGACCTATTTAAAGAAAAGTGATCCGAAGGTTAAGTCGGGCGAATTTAATCCAGCTACATATGTAATGATTACTGGAGATAAATCCATATCTCCAAATAATTTAAAAGATTTGAACGCATGTACAAATGATGATAATGTTAATGGTGCTCGCGTAAAGGTTGTATTAATATCTCAAGCAGCAGCCGAAGGATTGGATTTTAAATTTATAAGACAGGTCCATATATTGGATCCATGGTATAATATGAATCGGGTTGAACAAATTATAGGGCGAGGTGTAAGACATTGTAGTCATAAAAAATTACCTTTTCGGGAGAGAAATGTGCAAATTTTTCTACATGGAACAGAATTGACTAATAAAAATGAAGCGGCCGATTTATATGTTTATAGATTGGCAGAATTAAAATCTATTCAAATAGGTAAAATTACAAGATTATTAAAATCGGTTAGTGTAGATTGTATTTTAAATAGTAATCAACAGAATTTCAGAGAGAATATATTAAATAAAACTATCGAAATAAATTTATCCAATAATAAGACAATTAATTATAAAATCGGCGATAAACCATTTACTGCTGTGTGCGATTATATGGATAATTGCTATTATAAATGCGCACCAGATGTAGATTTAAAGGATATAGAAGTAAATAAAATGACATATAGTCTTCCACATATCGAATTGAATAGTGAAAAGATAATACAAAAAATAAAAGAATTAATGAAAATGCGGTATTTTTATTACAAATTAGAATTAATACCATTAATTAATTTACAGCACGAATATTCGGCGGAACAAATCGATTATGCATTGACCGAATTGGTGAATAATAAAAACCAATTTGTGGTTGATAAATATGAGAGAATCGGGAACTTAATAAATATAGATGATTTATATATATTTCAACCCATAGAGTTATCTGACAAAAAAGAGAGCGTGTATAATAGAATGACACCTATCGAATTTAAACATCAAAAATTGGTTTATAATGTTGAAGAAAAATTTAAAAATATAGAAGACGATAAAGGTATTGCGAAAGTAGTGAAAGATACTCTCGCCGATAAGAAACAGGATAAACCTGGTGTAGAAAAAATTCTAGAAGAAAATACTAGATTGGCATTAGAAATTATAAAAAACGTAAAAAAAGATTACAATATTATTATTTCTGATCAATTATTAGTGCGAGGCGAAGAAAACTATTATAAATCTATGAGTGTTGTTATTAAAAATTTGATGGATGAACAGAGAATAAATCGAGAATCGCTGTATGGATTCGCTCTTGATCATATTTTAGAATCTTTGACGTTTGAAAATACTATTGTTTTATTGAATTATTTATATAATAAGAGTTCAAGTGAACTGAGTGATATTGAACAGAAAATATTTAATTATTATTCTAGTAAAGTTATAACAAATAAGGGCGTTCGGGGGCTGATATTGCAACAGAAAAATGAAGTGGTTATTGTTGTTTTAATGCGGGATAATTTATGGAAATTGGCGGAAAGCGAAGATTATAAAGATTTAGAGCCAAAAATTAAGGATTTGATTATTCCGATTGAGATGTTTAATAAATATGTGGGATTTATTGGAAGTTTTAAAGGAGAATTCAATATATTTAGGGTTAAACAAATGGATAAAAAACGAAATAAAGGAGCGCGATGCGATCAAAGTGGGAAAAGCGAGGCTTTAAAAATATTGAATGATGTTTTAGGTGAACTTCGTTATAATGCCGAAAATACTAAGAGATTTAATCAGCATTTGATTTGCATTTATCAGGAGTTGTATTTGCGGTTATTTGATAGCGAGGCTCGAGGCGACAAGCGATGGTTTTTCTATCCAGGCGAAGCTTTAGTCAATAATATTGAAAAAGTTAGTATTTGATTTTTCTGGATTTTCTGGAATTTTTATATTTTAGATTATATAATAATGAATATTTCAGAACAAGAAGGAAAGGAAAAAGAAAGAATAGAAAAAGAAAAAAATGGTCAATGAAATCGTTACAAATTATGTAACAAAATCACATCAATTATTGGAGGAAAACAATATTAGTGAAGAAGAACTGCGTAAAGCTTTATCTGAATTGAAACTTATACCCGTTAGGAAAATTTTGCTTGCCGTTATAGGAAAAATCAAATCTGTGGATACGCAATACGCCATTGAATTTTACTCCTATAACGCAAACCGAGCCATCATTAATAGAAAATATAAAGAAACGGAAAGATACACAGGAAGTGACACCGGAAGTGACACCGGAAGTGACACAGGAAGTGACACCGGAAGAGACACAGGAAGACAAAAAGGGAGCCGATACGGGAGGCAAAAAATCTAGAAAACGTCGCAGGCGTAAGGGTCGGCGAACACATAAACGTAAGGGCGTTAAAAGATCACGAAAACACCGTCGTCGTAAAAGTAATAGACGCGGTTCACGAAGACATTAAATCGAAATCGTAATAAAAAATATATTTATGTAAAAATAAATATATTTTGCACAAAATTTAATTTACAAAATTATATAACCATATTCCGATAACAATAGAATTCAAATATATCATCATTTGGCATCTAGCCATATAATATGGCCAATATGGTAATAAATGTATTATTAAATTTCCGACTATTAAAAGTATAAAGCTCCAAATATTAAATTGAGTTAGGGTATAAAAATTATTATTATAAAAATATTTATTTTTATCTGTATCTATTTTTACTTTTTTCTTTGATTCATTATTATTATTATTATTATTATTATTATTATTATTATTATTTGAGGTTTTTTCTTTGGTTATAGGGTTTAAAATATTTGTTATCAACCTTTCACTCACAAAGAATGGTATTAATAATAATAAATGTAAAAAGACACTAATAAATCTAGATATAGTACTCAATTTTTTCTCATAAAAAATCGTTTCTATTATTCCAATTGCTATTATTGCCAACATACTTGTAGCAAAAACAAAATTTGTCTGTGGAAATATATACCATACAATGAATAATAGTGGAACTAATCCCCAAGATAATTGATTATTGAATGCATGTGGCCAATCTTTTTTTGGGAACATATCTAAAATTTAGATAGATAATATTTCTATAAAAAATAATAAATTTTTTGATTTATCTGTAATTTATTTTGATTTATTTTGATTTATTTTGATTTATTTTGATTTATTTTGATTTACTTTGATATTTTTTTCCACAACCACCACCTCTACTAGGTTCATAATCCCTTCCATGACTATCAGAAAATAAAAAGGTTTTTGCTAAATAATATAAAACTCCACATATAGCAACAATTGAAATTACCATAATTAATGCGCTATAACCTCGAGATAATTGACAATACCAACTATTATCATCGCTTTTACATTGATTAACGCCGACAGATCCTCCAACTAGGTGAAGATTGCTAAGAAAATTTCCATTACCACCAGATTGAACCATTATTAATATATTATAAATAAAATAATTTAAAATTGAAAATAAATAAAGAATTTATTTATATATATTAATAATGAGTAAACGAGAAAAAACTAAAGCAAATATTTATACTAAAATATTGATAACAAGAAAAATCCCATTAGAAATCAAACATGTAGATAAAAATATTAGTAATACTTTATTAAAAATATTGAATGATACTTTTGCTGGAAAATGTATTGATGAAGGATACGTTAGGACAGATTCTATTAATATTATATCATATTCGAGTGGATTAGTAAGAGCAAATGTTATTGTATTTGAGGTAGTTTTTGAATGTTTTGTTTGTTATTTAGTAGAAGGTATGGAAATTACGTGTGTTGCAAAAAATATTACAAAAGCCGGTATTAGAGCAGAATTAAATATGGATATTAGTCCAGTTGTAATATTTGTAGCTCGAGATCATCATTATGTGAGTCCCCTATTTAATAAGGTTGTTGAGGGTGATGAAATTGTTGTGAAAATCATTGGGCAACGATTTGAATTAAACGATATTAATATTTGTGCGATTGCTGAACTTTTAAAATTGAATACCGGTGAAGGAAATGATATTTCTAGTAAAATTGAGAAAAGTGCCAGTAGTAACGCCAGTAAAAGCGCCACTAGTAGCACTAGTAAAAGTGCCCCGAATGTATCGAAAGCATCCGTATCAGATGTCGCCGAATCAGGAACAAATCTTACACCAAAAACTCGAAAACCTGGGCGACCACCTAAACAGAAATTGGTTATTAAAGAAGATGATTAAAACATATGTTTAAAACATATGATTAAAACATATTTATTAAAGAAAAGATAATAAAATGTATTATTCTTTATCTTCTAAATACACGTTATCGCACACTTTTTTTATTACTTTTTCTTTACATTCTTCAACTGAACTTGTACATTTTCTTACAAGATTAATATATTCGTCTTGTAGTTTATCATCTTCCATATAATTCGGATGTTTGTCTGTCCATTGTTTAATATTTTTCATTTGTTTATGTTCTACCTTTTTCAACAAATTATTTATTAATTCTTTTCGTTCATCCTTTTCCCATTCATCATTTTTAATATAAAGAGTTTCCCTCTTCTTATCGGTACAATGCATTGGTCTCTCGTATAATGATAGCTTATTCATATTATCTATTATTATGTTTGTTATTCCCTCACTTAGTCCTTTATCCTTTGTTGTTAGTAAATTTTTCATAGAAATTTCTATTTTCTCAATAAACTGATCCATAGAAATCGCATCTTTGCATTTTTCATTCAAAAATACATTTATATTGAATCTTTGTTTAACATTATTTGTAGTATTATGATTTCCTATCTTCGGTATTAAATCTGTTATTGTTTTATGTGCTTCTTTTAAATCATGTGTTAATTCAAATATTTGATCTTGTTGTTTCTTAACCATTTCAATTATTAATTCTTGTGATATAATTGGAAATTCTTCGTTATTTTCTGACAATAATGTTAGTTCCAAATTTGGTTCCGAAAGTTCCATTTTTTGATTGCACTGTTTTTTGTGACGAGAAAGACCACTCATATATTTATATATTTTTCCACACTTACACTGTAAATTTTTGTCAGGAACTATATTGTTATCATTTATTATCATTTTATGTTTAGCTGTCAATAAATGGCGATTAAATTGGCTTAATCGTGACGTATAGTAGTCACATTGTATACAAGAAAATTTTTTGGAACATTTTGACTTATCATTTGTTATCATTTATTATCTTTTATATGATAAGAGAAAAAGTTCCTAAATCTTTTTAAAAATTATTTCTGATTTTTTCTTAAAAATTTATCATAATAAATTTTTCACGTAATTTCGGATTTCGCATCATTATGCTATAAAACCAGAAAGTGCATATTTTGACTTTCTATAATAGTATATAAATATAGATTTTGGACATTTTAAAATGTCCATTTTCTAAAAAAAATACCTCTTATAGAAATTGAAGATTTTTCACTTTTTAGAATCTTGAAAATATTTTATTCGTATAATATATATATATGGCTACTAGAAAACAAGGAAAAAAAAGAAAATACAATAGAAGAAAATCGCAAAAAGGGTGCGGTTGTAAATTATTTGGTGGGACACATGTACCTGGACATCGTGAAAATATTAAATTAGTAATTACGGAAAAACATAAAAAGAACTTGGTTGACAGATTTCGCAAAGCCGAGAATGAAAATAAAAGATTAATTACGGCCCACCATACTAAATTCAGCAATACATTGAAACGCTTAAGAAAAACAGATAAAAAGTTAGCAGATAAACATGCGTTTAATAAATTATTAAAGGGAGTAGAACATTTAGAAAAACAGAATCGTGGATTAAAATATAATATTTAGAAAAAATAAAATAAATAGTATTAAAAGCATTTTAATAGAAATTTTTATAATGGAATTAATTGAAGAACCGGAGCCTATAAAATTACCAGAAGAAATAGTTGAAACAATAATTATAGAAAAAATAAAAGAAAAAACAAAAGAAAAAACAAAAGAAAAAATAAAAGAAAGTATAGAATTGATTAAGGAGAAATCGGATGATACCGAAGATTTTGACGATTTGGACGATGAAAAAAATAAAGAATCACTGGAAAATACGGGATCACTGGAAAATACGGGATCACTGGAAAATACGGGATCACTGGAAAATACGGGATCACTGGAAAATACGGGATCACTGGAAAATAAGGAAGCAGAAATAATAAAAAAAACCGAGAAATTAACATATTTAAAAGATCGAATAGAACAAATGGATTCAAGCAATCACATGGAAGCGTTATATATGATTTCACAAAATAAATCAATTAAATTTAGTGAAAATAGTAATGGAACATTTATTAATTTATCAGATTTAAGTAATGATATGTTAGAAAAATTGGAAGAATTTGTAGTATATATAAATTTGCAAAATCAAGATATAGACGATATTGAATTAAAAAAACAGGATTTGGAAAATATTTATTTTAAACAAAATAAAGACAATCTAGTAAGTTAATATAACTTATATTAACTTAATGGAGTTGGTTTTTCACATTTCAAAATTAGATACTATTAAACAATTAGAACCATTTATGTTGCTAAATTCAAACATTAAATATACAGATAATTCTGATAATCCCGATAATCCTGATAAGGAAATGGACAACAAAAATAAAGCGAATACAAATTTTCAAAAAATGGCAAAAAATAAAAAGCCAAACATTAAATCCAATAATTTTTTCTGGCCAAAAGAAAAAGACCAATTGTTTTGGTGTTTTTATATTTCTCTATATGATATCGAGAAATATCAGGACAATAGAGCAAAAGTTTTTACTATTGAGAACGATTTTAAAATACATACCGTTGAAAAATTACGTAATATAAAAGATCAATTAAAAACTCATAAAATAAGACTGAATCCAGTTGAAGATGAATTGGTTAATTCAAAAAAAATCACTACTGCAAGTATACCAGCTCTTTGTTTACTTTATAAAAAAAATATAGTTATTGTTCGTTCTCGTATTTATTATCTTTTTTGTTATGATCAAGATAACAGTGAATATAATTTAGATAATTACAACACTATATTTAATCTAGATGATAGATATTATATTGACTATGAATTAACAAATGATAAATTCAAATCAATAATTGAAACGTATTATCGTGTGGACAATTTAGATAAACCATTAAAAGCACCATCTAGTTATACATTAAAAGAATTACAAGACATAGCAACAAAATTAGCTATATGTTTAGTTGGAGAAAATGATAAAAATAGAACAAAAAATGTATTATACGAACTTATATTAGAAAAAATGATATGAAATAAAAATGATATATGAAATAAAAATTTAAATAATATTTAAAATTGATTATCTTTAAATATTATATAAATATAATAAGCTTATAATATATATGTCTATTAAAAGGCCGGATGAAAATATGCCATCAGAAAAAATGAATAAATTATTAAAAATATATCTTGAGAAATTGCATACTTTCAGCGATAATGAAATACCAGAATTAGAAGTAAAATTTGGAACAAAAGGTATGAATATATCTAAGATAAATTTTAATAATGTAATACAGTCATTATTAAATTTTGGTTTTAATTGTAATGATCAAGACCAATATTTATTGAGAATAATGTTAGATAATACTGATGATGTAAAAAAAGCAAATTTATCAAATATTCGTACTGAAATAAATGGATTTAGTAATATACAGAATTATTGTATAAATAATTCCTTGCCAGAATTGTTAGATGACAATTATAACTTTATTGATAAATCTCTATATACATATGGGGGAATAACATATTATCCTATTGATTTCAATGATTTTAATTTTAGAATTAGTTATAATGTTGAGAGACAACATTCAAAAACATCTGATTCGATCAATGCTCTAATAAATAATTGGAAGAATTATAAGAAAATGTTTAGATATATCAAGCGTTATAGATTTACTAATTCAAAATTACCATTTGGTATAGATCTAAGTATAGTAAAATCGTCGTCTAGTAAATATGGTAAAATGGTTTCTACCTATAATATTAAAGATAGTAATGTTTTTAACAATTCAGAAAATTATGAAATAGAAATAGAATTGGTGAACCCCCTAGTAGGTGTATCTACGCAATTTAATACTGACGAATTATTAGTTTCTCTAGTTAGACGTACAATTAAATATATTTTAATAGGATTACAAGAAACTAATTTTCCAGTAAGCCGTTCTGAACAACTATTAATATTAAATAACTATTTTGAGTTAATTAAGAAAAGGGATTATAAAACAAAACCAATTGTTCCGAATGATTTTATAGGTCCTTCATCAGTAACGTTACAAATGGAAAATTTACAAGATTTGGAACAACAGACAGATTTGAATAGTACAATACCTAATATTCGGAAAAATTATACGGTAACAGATAAAGCCGACGGATATCGTAAATTGATGTTTATAAATGGTGATGGTAAAATATATTTAATTAATACTAATATGAATGTGCAATTTACTGGGGCATTAACAAAAAATAATGATTTATTTAATAGTATAATAGATGGTGAACATATTTTAAATGATAAACATGGTAAATATATAAATTTATTTGTTGCATTTGATATTTATTATATTAATAATAAAAATATTACAGGATTTCCCTTGTCGGTATCTAATTCCGAATCTGACGATAGCACCCACACTCAATTGGCTATCGACGGAACAGAAGAATCAAATCGCGAACCATCATCTCCTAGTAAGAAACAAGAGAAACAAGAGAAACAAGAGAAACAAGAGAAACAAGAGAAACAGATATTATATCGATTGCATATATTGTCATCATTAATTAAATCATTAAAACCAGTATCTATTATGGATAAACAAAAATCTCCGATGGAATTTGATATAAAAAAGTTTTATTCTAATAATATATTTCTTGGTGCTAAAAAAATTTTAAATAATGCAACCGATGGATTATTCAAATATAATACAGATGGTTTAATTTTTACACCCATTGATGTCGGTGTAGCAAGTGATAAAGTCGGGTTTGAAGCTCCTAATTTTAAAACCACTTGGATGCAAAGTTTTAAATGGAAACCTCCGGAATTTAATACGATTGACTTTTTAATATCTATAAAACGAACAGACGGTGGAGATTATTTTATAGGGAATAAATTTAATAAAGGCATAAATATGAATATAGATGATCAAATAGAAAATTATTATACCTTAATTTTAAGAGTGGGATTTGACGAGCGGCGACATGGATATATAAATCCCTGTCAAAATATAATAGATGATAAATTACCAAATACAGAATCTCACTCCAATAAACGTGATTATAAACCTGTACAATTTTATCCTACTAATCCAACAGATAATGATGCAGGTATAACTAACATAATGTTAAAAAAAGATAAAACAGGAGAATTAAAAATCTTTACCGAAGAACATGAAGAAATTGAAGATAATGTAATAGTTGAATTCAGGTATGATATAACTAAAGAAAGTGGATGGAGATGGACACCACTCCGTATTAGATATGATAAAACACAGGAATTAAGAAGTGGTTTAAAAAATTTTGGTAATGCATATCATACTGCCAATAATAATTGGCACAGTATACATTATCCTATTACAGATAATATTATAACAAGTGGTTTGGGCGTAATGAAACAATTAGATTATAATGATATTTATTATAATAAAAATAATAAAATATCACAAACAAAAGGTCTTCGGGATTTCCATAATTTATATGTTAAACATTTATTAATTAAAAACATAACCAATCCCGGCTCAACGTTAATAGATTATGCTGTTGGTAAAGGAGGCGATTTGCCAAAATGGATATTCGCGAAAATTGCTTTTGTTTTAGGTATTGATTTATCTAGAGATAATGTTGAAAATAGACTGGACGGAGCTTGCGCTAGATATTTAAATTATTGTAAAAAATTTAGATCTATACCGGATGTATTGTTTTTACATGGAAATACATCAGTTAATATTAAAAGTAGCGATGCATTTTCAACAGATAAAAATAAGCAAATTATAAAAGCATTATTTGGTGAGGGAACAAAAGACGAAACGGTATTAGGAAAGGGTGTATATAAAAATTATGGTTTGGTTAAAGAAGGATTTAATATTAGTTCTATACAATTTGCTCTACATTATATGTTTGAAAATACAGAAACAATGCATAATTTTATAAAAAATGTGAGTGAATGCACTATATTAAATGGATATTTTATAGGCACTTGTTATGATGGTTTAACTATTTTCAATATGTTAAAATCCAAAACAAAAGGAGAGTCAACAACATTATACAAAAATGGTGAAAAAATCTGGGAAGTAACAAAACAATATAATAATACAGAATTTAATAATGATGATTCTAGTATAGGCTGTGCTATAGATGTATATCAGGAATCAATTAACAAGGTATTCCGGGAATATTTGGTGAATTTCACATATTTTATTAGAGTAATGGAAAATTATGGTTTTGTATTATTGTCTCAAGATGAATTAATAGAGAAAAATTTAAGATTATCAACAGGTATGTTTGATGAATTATATAATAATTTAGAAAGCGAATTGAAATTACATAAGGAAAAACATAACAAATATGGAGAAGCAATAAATATGAGTGATGAAGAAAAAACCATCTCATTTTTAAATAGATATTTTGTATTTAAGAAAATAAGAAATCAGGATAGTGAATCTATTAAAAAACAATATAAATTAAATCTGTCGGAAGAAGAAATAGATTTGGCGGAACAAATTTTAAATTCGTTGGAAAAAGAAGAGACCAAGGGGGAGACGAGTAAAACATCTATTAAAAAAGAACAATCAAAACCTCCAACATCAAAACCTCCAACATCAAAACCTCCAACATCAAAACCACCAACATCAAAACCTTTATCGTCAAAAAAAGTACAAAAAACCACAATAAATAATACAATAAAATAATCTAAATAATTATATTATATCCATATAATATAATTATCATATGAATCATTTAAATTTACCAGATACCATAACAGATTTAAATGTTGAGAGCATTAAAGATAGTGCAGCGAGTTTATCCAATCCCGCTAGTATAATTAGTCCAACTAATCTATTCAGTATATTAGATTGCGCAAGTAATGTTAGTAGTGCGACAATAATTGATGATAATAATGATTTTCTTAATTATAATAATATTGATACTGATAGAGATATTGATACTGATAGAGATATTGATACTGATAGAGATATTGATCATGATATAGATAATGATACCGATACAGATATTTAGAGTGATAATAAGAATATTTATTTGACAGTATCTTTGAAATATTGGTTAAATAATATATATACGAAAAAAAAATATAATATACATTTATATTCGAAACAAGTAAAATTATTTGAAAATGCGTTAAATATATTATAACATAATGATGATAGTACTGAATATCGGGACCGCAAATTTTAAATAGATATTTATTAAAATAATCTAAACAAATAAATTCATGTTATATATCGCATCTAATATGAATCATTTTATTTTGCCAAAAATAATTAATAATTTAACGATTAATGATATTGATGTAAAATATACAAATAATATTGAAAATATTTGGATTTCAGAATCATTAAATTATTATTTATCTAACATCAAGCAAGAAATAAATAAACATTTAAATGAATGGGATATGTATAAAAAATATACAAATCCATATGAATATATTCATTCTTTAATTCCTGAAAAAAAATTTAGTATATCTAAATTAAAACCTTTATCTCGGTCATTTTATAAAATGGTAGAAATATGTAATAATTTTGAAATTATTCCCGCCAATGATAATCCAATTAAATCATTTCATTTGGCGGAAGGTCCTGGTGGATTTATCGAGGCATTAATTTTTTTACACGATAATCCAAAAAATATTTATTATGGAATAACTTTACAATCTACTAATTACGATATTCCTGGGTGGAAAAAAAGTCAAGAATTTTTAAAAAGAAATCCGAATGTAATAATTGATAATGGTCCAGAAAAAAACGGCGATTTATTCGAAGCAAATAATTTAAAATATTGTTATGAAAAATATAAAAATTCGATGGATATTATTACTGGAGATGGTGGGTTTGATTTTTCTATTGATTTTAATAATCAAGAGAAAAATAGTATAAAATTAATTTTTGCACAGATATGTTTTGCATTAAGTATGCAAAAACAAGGAGGTAAATTTATATTAAAAATTTTTGATATATTTACAAAATCAACAATAGATTTACTATATTTGTTAAATAATTTGTATGAAACAGTTTATATAATAAAACCAAACACTAGTCGAATGGCTAATTCCGAAAAATATTTGGTATGTATTAATTATTATAATAAGAATAATTTATTAATTGAATATTTTATAGATAATTTTGAATCTATTATTAGTTCAGAATTATATATTAATGGTTTTTTGAATGTAGATATACCATACATTTTTATTAATAAATTAGAAGAATACAATGCCATATTTGGTCAACAGCAAATAGAAAATATTAATAATACTATTAATAAAATTATTAATAAAGATAATTTTAATGAAGAATTAATAAAATCTAATATACAAAAATGTGTAATGTGGTGTACTAAATATGATATTCCATTTAATACTATATCTTAAAATTTATGCTTTTAATTTTTTATTTTTATTTTTATTTTTTATTCTTATTTTTACTTTTTTCGATATGATTTTACATAAAATAGAGAAAAGTAAAATAAATACATCAAATACATAATTAAACCATATTGATTCCCATATTTATTCTGTTGACAGTTATCTAAATTCATAGTATATATGATTGTTGCCAAACATATTATATGTTGAAAAATTTGAATTTGAGTTATCATTTTTCGAACACTATGAAGAAATCCTTTTGGGTAAGAAAAGTACCAATACATTGGTATATGAACAAAACAGTTTAACCCCATAAAAACAAACATATGGGGACTCAAATAGTCTATCATATTATTATACATTAAAAATGCAGTAGTCATATGATGTGTATACTGTAACATTGATATATGTTTTCCAGATAAATGTAAAAATAGCGTGTCTCCCCATTCTATATATTTTGAATATAGAAATATAAGTGCGCTATTGTATGCTACGCTATCGTTATCATATGGTAGACACAATAAATTATTCAATGATTTAAATTTTCCAGCATCATAGGTTCCATATGTTATACCTACCAACATTATGAGTGATGAAAAAGATAATATGATATTATGGGTTTTCCGAATAAACTTCATCACTATCGAATCCTGATATGTTGGAATAAAACAAATAAGTTTTACATACAAAATGTAAACAAACGGAGAATATAAATGAATTGACATAATATATATATAGGCGTTTACCTATTTATATATATTTATATATATTTATATATTTTATATATTTTATATATTTTATAGGACATTTTAAATACCAAATGGATTAAAGATACTTTTTATAATTATATAATGCTTTAATCTATCTAAAATTTACATTTCTGTCGTGATACAGTTCCGTTCGGGTTTGTTTTCTTACAACATTTGGGATTAGAAAATTTCTTATATAAAATAGGTTCACCACATGACTTACATAAATTATTATTTACAAATATTTGTGTACCATTAATTGAGCGATACGATTTACCAAATCTATATGCACTAGCAGATACAGCACCTATAGCATTATTAATATTATTATTAGTTGGGATATTTAGATTACAATTTAAAGAACAATCAATATTACATGATTTTTGAGACGGACACAAATTTTGTTTATATGTTTTGCAACGTCTTTCTAATAATTGTTTAGTACTTGAGCAATAAGTTTTATCTAAATTTGTTGAAGCCGTTTTTATAACATTTGTTTCTGGATTGCATGCAATACATTTATTTAGACTTGAATCATATATTCCTTCTAAATATTTTTCATTATTTGGATAAATTAGTTCTTTAAAAAATAATGTATTTTCATCATTATCACAAGTAGTACAATCATCTTTTGAATTAGTTATGATAGCCTTTCCTGGTAAATTAAATTGATTACCGACAATTTTAGATTGAATATTACTATTAAAATCATTTGGATCTACTGTTAATTGGCGACGATAATGTCTGATGGGATTTCTTTTATTTTTCGAATTTTTTGCAACTTCGGGTACATCAGATATGATTGGTGGTGGAACATATTTTGAAACTATTACATTATTTTTTGTCTTTGTATTATTCTTTAGATATAATGAATTTTCTCTCGCTTGATATGTAAAAAATAATGGCATTTATATATTTATAATATAATAAAATATTAATATATAATGTCTTTTTTATTAAATAAAAAAGCTGTAAAAAATATTTGTAATTTTACTAATATGTGTTTAATATGGATATTAATTGGGATTATCTTATTTATTTTTATTGATAATTTTAAATATAAATTAGTAGAGGGAAATAATGACAAAGATGATGATACCAATAATGGTGATGCCAAAAAGGATGATGCCAAAACGGGTGATGCCAAAAAGGATGGAGGGGTTGATGAACGGGCATTTAAAAAGAATCAAGCTGAGAAGGAAAAACTTTCTGAAAAGAAGCGAAAAGGATCGGTTAAAACGGCTACGGAACAAAGTGGTAGTGTAAAAAAATTTGCAACCTCTTCTCTCTAATATAAATAAATATTTAAGATACTCCACCGATTAATTATTATAATTATAATAATTATAATAATTATAATTATTATAATTATAATAATTATATAAATTATTTATAAATATAATTTATATAAATTAACTATATATGGGTATTAAATATAAAATTAATAAAGATAAGTTACCAACATTTCCAAAATATAATTATGGCGCTTTTATTAAATCTCCAGATGAACTGGGTATGAAAACAACTACGGATGGTTGGGGTATTGATACAATAGGGACTAATTTTGGTGGATTATTATCATATATTGAACTTTTAATTTCTGGAACAACTCCAGCAAGTCAGGCAGCAGATTTAAGAACCGGAAACCCATCAACAGGACAACCGTTGGGAAATGCATATATTTATCCAAGTGGTTTAAATTGCAAAGATCCAGATACTGGACAAGATATATCAGCAATGATGTATATGAATAATGTTCCTTTAGGAAATATACCATTTTTATCCACATTCACTGGTGATCTAAAAGAATTGCGTGGGTTAGTTCCAGGTGTATTAGAAGATTTAAATGGTTTTAATCCTCTGGAATTTTTATACGCACTAGAAATAGGTCCATCATCGGAATGTATACAAGTAGAACTCCCAATCACAAATATTAGTGAAAGCGGTGACTCTTATAAAGAAACCGAACCTAAAGTTCAATATTTAAAATTTCCTATGTTTAAAAATTACGCATCTTTAGTAGATGCATGTTTATTTAAAGCAGACAGCCGCGGTAGAAGAAAAAATCCGGTTAGCGGATACGAATGTTTTGGATCTGAAAGTACTGACGAAGGGTTTACAAATCTAAATAATAATCCAGACAATCAGAATAACCCAGACAATCAGAATAATCCGGACAATCAGAATAATCCGGACAATCAGAATAATCCGGACATACCTGATATGCTAGATATTTCAAAAATTCCTGATGATTTTTTTATCCAATTATATTTTATAGCGTTGGCTATTTTATTTTTATTTATTTTACTAAAATTACTGCATAAAAATAAATAGAATAAATAGAATAAATAGAATAAATAGAATAAATAGAATAAATAATTTGAATAAAATTTTTAGAAAATAAAATTTTTATTCATTAATAAAATTATGTATCATATTACTTTTATTTTTATTATTAACATTGCCAGATAAAACCGCTTTTTCATATAATTCTCTTAGAACATCATTTGGTGCATTTGTTCCTATTTTTATTAAATTATGTTCTCGTAAATATTTTTTTACTTCCATTATTTCAACATTTTTCAATTTACAAAAATCACGCTTAATATTTTTCAGTGTATTTCTATTTTTTATAAAAATAGCAATAGAATTTGTTTTTTTAGATTTACCTAATTTATATTTATATGTTTTAATATGCCTATGAATTTTTGGTACATTTTTTAATTTTAATTCGGTTAAGTCTGTTAATTCGGTTAAGTCTGATAATTTATTGTTAGTATCAGTTTCTTTTTGTTCCTCTGGTGGGTTTTCTGTTAATGATAGTGAACCTAAAACAGCATTTATATTACCAATATTTGTATCAGTAGATATATCTGTTGAAGTAGAAATATTTTGAGATGTGAGAGAAGAATCGATAGAGATTGGTGCATTAACTGGAGTTAATGGAGTAGAAAGTATTTTAGTTAATGGATTTGGTGGAGGTATAACCGATTGAGTTACTGGAAATGATGCAGGTTGAGTTACTAATGGTATAACTTGTGGAGTTACAGAGGGTATATCAGGTGGATTCATAGATATTGATAGGGGTTTGTTACCTTCTTGAAATTTTTTTTTCATTTCATTTAATTTATATTCGCGTTCACTAATTGTATCAGAATACGTATTAATATCAGTATTTATTTTTAACTTAAAGTTTTCTTTTGGATCAATATTATTTTTTTGAGTCTGTCTTTTCCATTCTCTATATGTGGGTAATTTGCCATTTTTTAAACAGCCATAAGTTTTTGTGGAATTAGGATCAAGATTTATTTTCTCTATATTATTTAATTCTTTTGGTAATTCTAATTTAATATTATAATTATCGGATTTTCTAATTTTCATACTTTTATTTAAATAATTTGGATTATCATGTAGTTTTTTTTCATAATTACTGGATAGATTTTGTAAAAAATTTAATGAATCTTCAAAATTATTTAATTCATCTAAATGTTCCTTATTTTTATTACTTTGTTTATTTTTTTGATATTCTTTAACCCTTTCTAATAATTTTTGTTTTACGCGATTGGTTTGTATATTTGAGCTATATGAATTAACTTTTGTATTTTTAACAGTTTTTGATTTATCTGATTTGTTATTTTTATTGACAGTAAATAAATCGGGATTTATTTTTATAGTTTTTTGCATCGTATAATTATAATTATGAAATAATAATTATAAAATATTATAACTTATTATAAAATATTATAAAATATTATAAAATATTATAAAATATTATAAAATATTATAAAATATTAATTATAATAAATATATTTAATATATTTAAATATAAATTGAAATATTTATATTATGACCTAATGTATAATATAAATATGGCGAACGATGATATCAATGATATCAATGATATAAATGATATCGATTATAATAATTATAATAACGTTCCCTGGGTATTAATTAATTCATATTTTAAAAACCAACATTTAAAACAACTAGTTAAACATCAAATAGAATCATATAATCAATTCATAAATCGAGAACTAGTAAATACTATAAATATGTTTAATCCTTTAACTATTCTGTCTGACCAATATTATGATAAAGATCTTAAAACACACACTTTGGAAGTACATATTAAATTTACTAATTTCAATATACATAGACCACAATTACATGAAAATAATGGAGCCACAAAAATTATGTTTCCACAAGATGCTCGTTTGCGAAATTTCACATATGCATCTAATATGTTAATAGATCTTAATATTGAATATGTTGTTAAAAGCGGTGAAAAATTAACTAATATTAGAAAAATCAATAAAATAATTCCAAATATTCATATTGGTAAAATACCAGTGATGTTAAAATCAAATATATGTATATTAGATCAATATAATCATTTAAATTGTGATGTAACTGGTGAATGTAAAATGGATCCTGGAGGGTATTTTATTATAAATGGTTCTGAGAAAACATGTATAGGTCAAGAGCGGGCAGCAGAAAATCAAATATATTGTTTTAATACTATTAAAAGTAATAAGTGGAATTGGGTTGCAGAATATAAAGCTGTCCCAGATTGGAAGTATATATCTCCAAAACAATTAAATATAATGATTTCTGTTAAAAATAATGGATTTGGTAATGGTATGTATTTAGAAATCCCCAGATTAAAGCATCCTATACCATTATTTATTATATTTAGAGCATTTGGTGTATTAACAGATAAAGAAATATGTGAAAAAATAGTATTAGATATTAATAATAAAAATAATAAAAAATTATTATTTAGTTTGCAGGCATCTATTGTTGATGCTAACAATTATTTAACATATGATTCCGCTATTAAATATATTACTAATAATGTAGTATATACACCTTTAAATCTTGATAAAGAAAATGGATATAAAAAAAAATATGATTTTGCCATAGATGTGTTAAATAATGATATTTTTCCAAATGTTCACAATAATACACAAAAAGTTTATTTGTTGGGTTACATGACAAATATTTTACTGAAAACTAGCTTTGGTTGGTTAAAATGTAGCGATAGGGATAGTTATATTAATAAACGTATAGATTTAACCGGTACATTAATAAATAATCTTTTTAGAAATTATTTCAATAAATTAGTAAAAGATATGAATAAACAAATTGTTAAAGAACTAAATACTGGTTCTTGGAAATCTACAGAAGATTATGATAATATTATTAATTTGACCAATATTTATAAAATAGTTAAATCTACAACAATTGAAAATGGTCTAAAGCGAGCATTATCCACCGGTGACTTTGGCATTAAACATATTAATAATAATAAAGTTGGCGTTGCTCAAGTTTTAAATCGATTAACATATATCGCTAGCTTAAGCCATTTAAGACGAATTAATACACCTATCGATAAAAGTGGTAAATTAATACCACCACGCCGTCTTCATAATTCTAGTTGGGGATTTTTGTGCCCCGCGGAGTGTTTTGATCCCGATACACCTATTATTATGTGGAATGGTAAAGTTGAACGTGCTGGTAATATTAAAGTGGGCGATATTCTTATTGATGATAATGGTTATCCTACTAAAGTTCGCTCAACATGTTTCGGACAAAAAAATATGTATGATGTAATACCAGATAAAAGCAATTTTATTAAGCATCGCGTTACCGATAATCATATTCTTACTTTAAAAATTCGCCAACATAAAAGTATTGTCTTAAATAATAGAAAAGATAGACCTAAGCGATTTATTGTAAAGTTTTTCGATAGAATGGTATTACAAATCAAAGAAAAAAGCTTCGAAACACTTGAAAAATCCGTTGCGTTTGTTAATGAATTTAATGATGATGACACATTAGATATTACAATTGAAGATTATTTAAAACTTAATAGCAATACGCGAAAACATTTAGTATTATTTAAAACTAATGAAATTAATTGGGAAAAGAAAGAAATTACTATGGATCCTTATTTACTTGGTATGTGGTTAGGTGATGGATTAAGTAATGGAACGGGTTTTGCTCTAAATTATAAAACCGATTTTGAAACACTTGATTATTGGCAAAATTGGGCAGATAATAATGGAGCATTAATTACAAAAGATAAACGATATAAATATTCTATTGTTTCTCTAAGGAATAAGTTAGCCGGTGAAATGGGTTTATGCAATCGTGTTGAAAAGGCACCATTGAAAAAATATTTACAAGTATATAATCTCATTAATAATAAACATATTCCCAATAATTATCTTATAAATGATAGAGAAACTAGATTAAAAGTTTTGGCGGGATTAGTAGATACAGATGGAAGTGTTCGCGCTAAAGGAAAAGAAATTCGTATTTGTCAAGGACCAAATAATTATCGTATTATTGAAGATGCGTATACTTTAGCAATGTCTCTTGGTTTTTCATGTGGAATTAAAGAAGGACAGAGTCAGTGGACAGATAAAAAAAGCGGTGATAAAAAATTCAGTTCATATAAAGAATTAATGATAACTGGAAGTAAAATATATGAAATTCCTACATTACTTCCAAGAAAAAAATTAAATAAAATCACGGATGCTAGACAAATACAACGTGCCAAATCATTTAAGGGAAGTCATTTTAATTTAGTGGAATCCGGTATAGGAAATTTTGTTGGTTGGCAGTTGGAAGACAAGCGAGGTCGATTTTTATTATCAGATGGTGTAGTAGTTCATAATACACCAGAGGGTGGTTCTGTTGGTGTTGTTAAAAATCTAAGTTATTTATGTCATATTACTATTCCTAGTTGTAATAAACCATTATATGAATACGTTGATCCAATGATTAAAATTTTAGATAAATGTACAAATGATGAACTATCAAATAATGTAAAAGTTTTTATAAGCGGCATTTGGGTTGGTGTTACAGATAATGCAAAAGAATTATATGAAAATCTTAAATCAAAAAAACACAATGGAATTATTAATGTCTATACGTCTGTAGTATTTGATTATAATTTACAAGAAATTAGAATTTGTAATGATGCGGGTAGATTGTGTAGACCTTTACTAATTGTAAAAAATAATAAACTCTTATTAAATAGTAATATTATAAAAAAATTAGAAAATAAAGAATTAGAATGGGATGATTTATTAATTGCAACAAAAATAGATAAATCCGTATTAGAATATGTTGATAGTTATGAGCAAAATTCATCGTTAATTGCAATGAAACCAAATCAGTTAATTAAAAACGATAATAATTATATTTATAATTATACTCATTGTGAAATTCATCCGAGTACTATATTTGGAATATTGGCATCGTGTATTCCCTTCCCTGATCATAATCAATCGCCAAGAAATACGTATCAGGCGGCAATGGGAAAACAAGCAATGGGTGTTTATGTCACAAATTATAATAATAGAATGGATAAAACTGCTTATGTGCTATCATATCCAATGAGACCATTGGTAGAAACGCGCTTTATGAATATTATTCAATTAAATGAAATACCATCAGGTGAGATGGTAGTTGTAGCAATTATGAGCCATACTGGTTATAATCAAGAAGATAGTTTACTTTTTAATCGTGGGGCGATTGATAGGGGATTATTTCAAGCAGTTATTTATCATACAGAAAAGGATGAAGATAAAAAATTATATGGTGATGAAGAAATTAGATGTAAGCCAGATAAAACAATAACTAAATGCATTAAATTTGCAAATTATGAAAAAATTAATGGCAATGGTATAGTTGACAAAGATACAATTATTAAAGATCGAGATGTAATTATTGCGAAAATTTTACCAATAAAAGAAAATCGTAATGATTATACTAAAGTTATTAAATTTGAAGACGATAGTCGAATATATAGAACAAATGAAGAAACATTTATAGATCAAAATTTAATAGATAAAAATGGCGATGGTTATAATTTTTGTAAAGTTAAATTGAGGACTGTAAGGAAACCTGTAATTGGTGACAAATTTAGCAGTCGCCATGGACAAAAAGGCACGATAGGAAATGTTATTCCTGAACAAGACATGCCATTTACCGCAAATGGTATTAGGCCAGATATTATTATTAATCCTCATGCTATACCTAGTCGTATGACTATTGCTCAATTAAAAGAAACATTATTGGGAAAAGTTCTTTTAGATTTAGGATTATTTGGAGATGGAACAAGTTTTGGCGATTTTGAAATTAAAGATATTTGTAAGAAATTACAGGATATTGGATATGAATCTAATGGAAATGAAGTGATGTATAATGGTATGACAGGTGAACAACTAAATTGCAATATATTTATAGGTCCAGCATTTTATCAAAGATTAAAACATATGGTTAATGATAAACAGCATAGTAGAAGCATTGGTCCGATGGTTAATTTAACCAGGCAACCGGCTGAAGGTAGATCTAAAGACGGTGGTTTACGGTTTGGAGAAATGGAAAGAGATTGTATGGTTTCTCATGGAGCTTCTAGGTTTACTAAAGGAAGAATATATGATGCATCTGATTCGTTTTCAGCATATGTATGTAATAAATGTGGTCTAATTGCTAAGTATAATGATAAACAGCATATTCATATTTGTAATACTTGCAATAATCGAACCGATTTTAAATATGTTGAAATTCCATATTCTTGTAAATTATTATTCCAAGAATTAATAAGTATGAATATTGCTCCGAGAATTGTGGCCGAATAAATAAAATATTTTTCGTAGAATAATCTAAGTGTTGCCATTATTAGTATGGTATTTTTCAGATTTTATACTGCGAAACAATAATATTTTTCATATTCGCTCCTTATTATCTGAATTATTTATTATTGAAAGTATAGAAATTGTCCGCATGTTTGATAATGGTATGGATGAGACAGATAAATTGTTAGACAAACTAATAAACTACTATAATATATATTCACCATCTCATGAAGATATTGTCTTTATGCAACATTTGGTTGAGTTAAACGCATATGATCATGGAATTCGTGGATTTTGTATTGTTACGAGATTTAGCGCAATGAAATATGTTACAGATTCATATAGACAATCTACAACCTAATGATAAAGATCTATTAACAATTAAAATATTTTTATTTATATAAATTTTTATTTATATAAATTTTTATTTCATATTTTTTTCTATAAATTTTTATTTATATAAATTTTTATTTCATATTTTTTTCTATAAATTTTTTATATTTATAAATTATATATGTCCGGATTTATTAAAGATACATTTAAAAAGAGTATATTAGGCGGAGGAGTTGTTGGTAGTCAACCTAGTGGTGGTTTATTTCAAGATGCAATAGTTGGTAATGATAGAAGTATTGACAGAAACATATTAAGAAAATCATTTGGAAATTTTAATAATGCTGGTTTAGGGGGATCTCCATTATATTTATCTAACAATGGGGGTAGTAAATGTGGCCCGTTTAGATGTGCATTTAATGCTGGTGATTTTAATGGAACGGTGAATGAAGCCAGTAATAAAAAATATGGTATAGAACATAATCAGGCTAATGGTAATCGTTATGCAATGTTAAATATTAATAATGTTGGCTTGAAAAGAAATGGTAATGCAGCCTATTCCGGTAATCCTAAAACGGTATATGATACAAGTGATTATGTTAGATATCTTAAATTAGCGACAAAAAATAAAAATTATAATGATTTAAGCACGGGTGGCGATAATCATCACGCTAGTCAGACAGCACGGGCTAGAATAAAAATGTAAATATGTAAATATACAAATATCTAATTTTAAGTATTAGTTAATTTCAAAATATTATAAATAATAATTTATAATATTTTGTTTTTCTTATTATATATTATAATATGGTTAAATTCAAGATTTATGATAAAAAACAAAAAAAATTTGTTGGGCAGAATGCATCAAAAAAGGTATGGGATGTTAGATATAATCTCGGTATATGGAATAATTCTGTTAAAGCAGATAAATTGGGAGAAATGTCTAAAATAATGGGACGCAATGATAAACATTTAGAATTACATGTAAAAAGCGATGGTCGATTTAAACCTGTTTCAAAAGAAATAATAGATAATTTGGTAAATCAGGATAAAAAAGAATATAAAGAAGCTCGTAAAAATTCAGGATCTAAGAAAGAACAGCTACGCGAATGGTTAAAATTACATATTGCTTCTCGAATAAAAAAGAGAGAAATGTTACATAATAAAACAAAAAAACAGAAATTAAAACATAAACTAAAATGGATACCAAAATAAAATATTTACTTTCTACACATCCGACATTTACATATCCATAATGATAACAAAATAAATAGCGCTAAACTTTCGCTTATTACAAAATAAGTATTTTTATCATGATTATTTATATCAACTGTATGATTATGTACATTAATAATAGTATTATTATTAATATGTTCGATTTGTGAATTCATAAATATCCAAAGAGTTGTATCTACACAAATGAATGCAAATAAACAATGTGAAAATATATTAAACAAATAAACACAACAATAATGATTACATAGATTTGCACATCTATAGTGGTTTATCCCTAAATAATACTTGCGAGATTTTACTAAAAATCGTTCATTTAATGGTTCTTCGTAAATATTTTCCAGCAATTCAGATGACATATTATAATATATAAATTATTTTTATATTGTATATTATAAAATATAAAAAAAATATAAAAAATATAAAAATATAAAAAAAATGCTCCTAGGCGGGCTTGAACCGCCGACCTTCGGCTCATAAGACCAACGCTCTGACCAACTGAGCTATAAGAGCATTAGATGCACAGAATGGGATTCGAACCCATGAGGCTAGCGCCATGCGAACTTGAGTCGCACCCCTTAGACCGCTCGGGCACCTGTGCATATAGTAAGTATAGATAATATATTATATTTCAATTTTTTTTTTTTTTTAATTTTATTTTTTAATTTTATTTTTTAATTTTATTTTTTTAATTTTTTTTATACTATATATTAAATATTTTATATTAAAATATTTAAATTGAAATAATTTATTTTTATATTAAATTTTCATATCAAACATGCTGTGTAATAATACAAATAGTAATCATACTGATACAACAGCGCCTTATTGGTCGGTAGGAATTCCTGTTAATTCTTCCAATAATGATGGAGATTTAGTATACGCAGAAATAGTAAAACCCAAAAAAAGTGATTTTGTATTTAAAGTTCTAAATATTGTTAGTTGTCAATTGATTATAACTTTTATTATAAATTATCTATTTTATTTAAATCGTAAAAATGTATTGGCCTGGTGTTTTAATGATAATTTATCATATTATAAATTTGTAATTTTAATTTTAATGATTATGACATTATGTTCAATGGTAATTATGTGGTGCTTTCGCGAAAACAAATGGTTGAAAATTCCTAGTTTTATAATTTTTACACTATCAATAGCCATAACTATAGGAATTAGTATTTTACCATATTCATCATCTGCTATCATAATTGCAATTTTAGCAACATCCATTACAGTTGTTAGTGTAAATAGTTGTGCTTTTTATTGTAGTAAACGCAATATAGAGTTTACATTTATGGGACCATATATGGTAAGTATATCTATGTGTTTCTTATTATTATCATTAGTTAATTTGATTTTTATGAATTCATGGTTAATTATGATTCTCGCTATTTTTGGATCTGCTTTATTTAGTGCATATTTACTATATGATTTAAATAATCTGTATCTTAATGAAGGTGATAACTTTTGCAATGATCCATTTATTTGTGCAATCAATATTTATCTTGATATTATTAATATTTTTAGTTATTTATTAATAATAATTGGAGGATGCAATGATACTAATTAAATATTACATAGATATATTTCATGTTAATGTTAATGGAATTATTGGTTTTCTTCTTTGTCGCGGACTAGTTGATTCTTCTGGTAATAATGGTATACCCACTGGTACCGGAACTTGATTTTCTCCATGAGAACTTGGTGGACGAGCTAGTGGAATGGGTGAAGATGCACCGGATGGCCAAGCTCTTTTAGTTCCTCTTTTTACTCCTGCTAATTTTTTATTACGTCGAGACGGTTTACGATGTCTGGTCGGTTTACGATGTCTGGTCGGTTTACGATGTCTGGTCGGTTTACGATGTCTGATCGGTTTACGATGTCTGGTCGGTTTACGATGTCTGGTTTTACGCATTATATATTATAGAAAGAATATATAATGTTAATTAATTATGATAAATTAAATATTATCAATTATATTTTGTAAACTTTGAGAGAGTTCAGTATATTGTCGATATTTTTGACCGTCTTCATTATCTTTATCTCCTAAAATATTATCCAAATTAATTGTTTTACTACTTTTATTATTAGAAAGTAAATTCATCATACATTTTGCTCCTTCTAAACCACATGATTTTTTTACTTCTTGCAATATTTTTTTTACATCTGCACATCCCTTTTCACCACCTAGTTCATCTGTTGTCGCGGTCACTTTGCGTTTTAAACATTCATCTATACTATCGTCTTTAATAGATTTATCTCCAGTGAAACCCTCGCGAGAATTTAATTGATAATCTCCCGAATTATAAGCGTTCAAATCTTTAACCCCATACAAAGTATTTAATAAATTATGTTTTATACTAAACCCATTAATTAATATAATTAATGCAAAAAATCCTAAAAGACCAAATGCCATAGTTTGCATTGTTGAAGTTTTAAACTGCATTATATATTTATTTATATAAAATATAATTAAATATATCACTAAATATTACTAACTAATTATTACTAATTATTACTAATTATTACTAATTTTATAGAGGCATAACTATTATACTAAATATTCTTTTATTGCTGAAATACAATTTTTACCAATCTTGCGACCACTATTCTTTAATTTGAGAGAATCCAAACAAGTTTCATCTTTTTTAATATTGTCTATTAATTCGCTCATATTTTTAAATCTGGATGCTATAGCTTTGCTAGTTTCAACGCTTATTCCTGGAATTTGCATTAACATAATCTCCATAATATTATCGGTTGTAACATAAGATTTCTTTTTTGATTTGATTGTTGAACAATAATTCTCTGTGTTCTCTGTGTTCTCTGTATTCTCTATAGTCTCTATAGTCTCTGGAACCGACTTGGAAGGATTGCAATAATATCCAGGTTTCGCTTTTTCTCTCAACAATTTATTTGCAAAACCATATATAATTAATCCAGTTTCAACATTATTAATAGAATTAAATACAGAGAAACCTTTATAATAATTAAGTGAAAAGAGAGCACTATATAATGTATTCTTAAATCCAGAACTTCGGTGATTTATAATATTTCCTTCTATTAAATAAATAATATTATGATTATGTGTTTGACTATCATTAAGCCTAAATGATTGTTCCGCATATCTCCCATCTTTTATTGAGGCTTCTAAATCTGAGAGTGATTTTCTCTCAATAATTATAATATTTTTTTCATTAATTTCATCATAAAATATATAATCACCTATATCGAGAGCTTTGATTTCGATTACAAATTTTTCTTTTGCCAGTCCATTCATAGCATTTATGTATTTTATAATTGATTGTGGTTCTCGATTATCTATTAATAATTTCATTAATATATTTTAAATAATTATTTAATAAAGGCTTTAAATAATTATTTTTATACTATTTATTGAAAATATTCTTAGCAGAAATGCATGCTAACACATCTATTGCCAACACCACCAGAATAAACTTGATTTGTACTAGACATTAAGCCATTGTCAATTAAATATTTACGAGCTTCTTTACAATTTAAATGCCAAGTATGTGAAATTGGTAAACAACAACATTTAGGATTGTCTGCTGTTGATCTGCAATGTAGTCCATAGTTTGGTGCATTTAATATTCTAACCGGAACGCCTACGCGGGGCGGTAATCCAGACATACTTCCAAAATGACACGTATTATTTGTCATAGATTTAACATTCTTTAATCCTCGAACTGAAATAGTCATTTATGATATAACATAATATAATAAAATAATTTTATAATAAAAAATAATAATTTTATAATAAAAAATAATAATTTTATTAATTTTATTAATAGTTTTACTAAATTATTAATAAAATTAATAAAATTAATAAAATAAAAAAAATAATTTAAATATAAATTAATAATAAATATTATTATGATAAGTTCTAGTGATAGTGAAAATAATTTTGAAGATAACTTTGAAAATAATAATATTATTATGTCAGATAATGATATTATTAAAACAGATAATGATATAACAAATACGAATGAAGGATTAGTTTTTAATCCGTTTAATTCATCAAATATAGAAATTACTAATGCAGATATAATAAGTATATTAAATCGATATAATATTTATAGCACACCCCATAATATTAAATTATATCAGCGAGCATTTGTACATAAATCATATACTAAACGACCCAATTTAGAAAATGTTCAATCAAATATAACAATTGTTGATAAACCAGAAAATTGTTTGCCCCTAAAAACAAAATCTAATGAACGGTTGGAATTTATAGGTGATGGAGTATTGGAATGTATTACCAAATATTATTTATATAGAAGATTTCCTAAAGCAGATGAAGGATTTATGACAGAAAAAAAAATAGCTCTCGTAAAAAATGAACACATTGGAAAATTGGCATATGATATGGGTTTACATAAATGGTATATTTTATCTAAACATGCAGAAGAAAAGAAAACTCGTACTAATCTAAAAAAATTAGGATGTCTTTTTGAAGCGTTCTTAGGTGCGCTATTTCTAGATTTCAATAAAATTGATATAGACGATGACAAGGGTTGGTTTAGAAATATATTTGTTACAGGACCAGGATTTCAAATGGCCCAAATATTCATAGAAAATGTTTTTGAAGAATTGGTAGACTGGGATCGTCTCATAAACAATGATGATAATTATAAAAATAAATTACAAGTTATAATCCAAAAGGAATTTAAAATTACGCCAGATTATGTTGAACTTAGTAACGATGAAACTGGTTTCACTATGGGTGTTTATATAACACTTGGGGATAAAATTTATAATATGGATATTTCAGAAGCATTAACATTTGAAGAAGTCGGTTCTTTTAATGGAATTCATACAAAATTAGAAAAATGTGGAAAATTATTGGTATTTTTAACAAAAAGCTCACATAAAATTAAGAAAAAGGCCGAACAAATGGCATGCGATGAAGCAATTCAATTATTGAATAGTAATGGTAAATAATTGATAGACGACCATATTAGTAATAGAAAACAAAAAATTAAACCTAATATACTCCCAGTTGGATATATATTTTTAAAAGAATAAATATTTAGAATAGTTGCTATAGTTATAATAAAAAATATACTAAAAAATTGTATTTTTTCTCTAAAGGTACCCGATTTATTAAAACTTTTAGGTAATCGTATTAAATATGCAATAACAGAAACTAATGCGACTGTTAAAACTTCAAGATCTGGGTTTTTATTAACTATATTCATATAACCAGCATAACCCATATAAGAAACTACACAAAAATTAGAAAGGTTCCTACATGATATAAAATATCAGATAAATTCATATATATATATATATATATATATGAATTTAATTAAAAAAATATAATAAAAACCATCTTAATTTGGATGGGGTATCTTCTACTTTAATATGACCTAAATCTATCATTTCTTCCATAGTTATTTCACATTGAACAATTTTATCAATCGTATCTATATTATTTGTTTGTATAGATTTATCCATTAATTCGATTAACGGTACAGAGTTATTTGATGTATTTGGGGTATTTGAGGTATTTGATGTATTTGAGGTAGTTAATGTATTTGATGTATTTGATGTATTTGATGTATTTGATGTATTTGATGTATTTGATGTATTTAAGTTATTAGAGATATATACCCCAACATATATTATTGTTCCTATAGTTATTATTGAAATTCTACTTAATAATATGTTATTTTTGTGCATAAACATAATGAGCCTATTATATTTAATATAAAATAAATTATATATTATATATGAACTAAATAAGAAAAAATATATATATTTCAAGTATATACCAATATAATTATTATTTTTAGGAATACATTATTTATTACATTATTTATTACATTATTTATTACATTAATTTAATTATATTTTAATGTAATAAATTTATATATGGAACAAGAACTAATTTCAAAATTAAAAGTTAAACCAAATCCAAAACCACCTGAAACTTTTGAAATACTTTTAAAACAACAAGAAGCAGATGAATTTAATGATATAAAAATTAAAACAAAGATTATTGACCAAACTCAAAAAAAACTAATAGATAGAGAAGATTTTCTAAAAGAATTAGATCTAGGTGTAAAAAAATCGGTTACTCCGCTAATAGATACTCCAATTGGTATTGGTGAGGAAAAACTGGATACAGATATACCGAAAACAGATATACCGAAAACAGATATACCGAAAACAGATGTAGCTATCCCTGATAAAAAATCTAAAAAATCGGATCCAGATTTAGATAAAATGAAAGAAGATTTATTAAAAAAACCCTTAATATTAAACATAAAAAAATTAAACGTCAAATTTACGATAACAAAAGAAAATATTCTTGTTGATATTGATGCGGTTGCAGATAGTAGTATATCGAGAAAAGACAGATTAACAAAAAAGCCCGAAGAAAGACCATTAGTAGGACCAGTAAGTTTATTAGGGTTAAAAGATCAACAAGTTTTATTTGAACGATTGCCAAATAAAGAACCCGAATTATTAATCAAATCACCTAATTACTATATGAATAATCGCGAAATATTTATTAATTTTATAAATTCTCTATTCGAACCATATAAACAAGAACTATTAGAACAAGATAAAAAACAAGGTGACTCCGATGATCCTAATAATCCGAATTCCTGCGATAAAAAATCCGACGAGTTTAAAGCATTAACCCATCAAAAAATTGTGAAAGATTATATTAATATTTTTTCCCCATATCGCGGATTATTATTATATCACGGTCTAGGTTCGGGAAAAACATGTAGTAGTATTGGAATAGCTGAAGGATTAAAAAATAATAAAGAAGTTATAATTATGACTCCTGCATCATTGCAGGCAAATTATAAAGAAGAATTGAAAAAATGTGGTGATATTATTTATAAAAAAACCCAATATTGGGAATTTTTAAATACTAGTAGCAATGCGGGTTTAGCAAATGAATTATCTAAAATTCTAAATATACCAATTGAATTTATAAATGAGCGAGGAGGAGCTTGGTTTGTAGATGCAAAGAAAAAAGCAAATTATGATAGTTTATCGGGTAGTCAACAAAAAAGCCTGAATGAGCAATTAGACGAAATGATCAGATCAAAATATAGATTCTTAAATTATAATGGATTAAGATTAACACATTTAACTGCTCTAACAAAAGATTATACTATAAATCCCTTTACCGATAAAGTAGTAATAATTGATGAAGCACATAATTTAATTAGTAGGATTATTAATAAACTAAAAAATCCAAAATCATTAGCAATGAGATTATATGAATATTTGATGAGTGCCGAAAATTGTAAAATAGTATTGTTATCTGGTACACCAATCATTAATTACCCTAATGAAATCGGTATATTATTTAATATTTTGCGTGGCTATATACATACATATTATTTCAAATTGAAAATAAGCGATAAACGAAAAATAGACTTATCTGCATTACAAAATATTTTCAAATCTACTAAAAATTCCAGTGATTTTATAGATTACATTGAATATAAACCTAGTTCCAATATGTTGGTAATAACCCAAAATCCTTTCAATTTTAAGTCTACATATAAATCTGGCGATTATCAAGGTGTAGAATTTAGCTCAGAAAATAATTTGACACATAGTGAATTTATAGATATAATAACCAAGGTTTTAAAGGATAATAAGATAGAGATTGAAGAAAGTGGTCAGGGATATAATATTAAAATAGAACAATATAAGGCTCTTCCAGATAATTATGATCAATTTAAAAATTACTTTATTGATGATAGTAATAATGTGAAAAATCAGAGTTTGTTAAAGCATAGAATTATGGGATTAACAAGTCATTTTCCTGATATGTACCAATTACTTCCAAAATATCAAAAGAGTACAGATTTTATCGTTGTTAAACTCGAAATGAGTGACTTTCAGTTTGGTGTTTATGAAGAAGCCAGAGTTCAAGAACGGAAATTAGAGCAAAATAATAAGAAAAAGAAAAAACAACAGAAAGATGATGTTTATAGTGATAGCGTATCTACTTATCGTATTTTCTCTCGTGCATTCTGTAATTTTGTTTTTCCTCGTCCCGATATAAAACGACCATTTCCAAATGACGATGATAATATTGAAACTGCTATAAATGATGAAAATTTAGATGCTATTGTTGATACTGATAAATTAAAAGAGGGCGAAGTATTCGATGCTGATCAAATAGATGAAGCAGATAAAATAGATCGTCACGATGAAGATATTGATGATATTGATGATGTTGATGGTGAGGGCGCTGAAGATTTGTCTAAAATTAAAACTAGTGCTATAACAAAGAATACCAAAAAGGCACTTTATGAGAAAAAAATACGAGAGGCCATTAAAAATTTAGAAAAAAATGGAGAGAAATATTTGACTCGAGAAGCATTAACGACATATAGTCCCAAATTTTTAAATATATTGGAAAATTTAGGTGATGCCAAATATCGTGGTCTTCATTTGATTTATTCACAGTTTAGAACGCTTGAAGGTATCGGTATATTAAAATTAGTATTAGAAGCTAATGGATTTGTTGAATTTAAAATAAAGAAAAGTGCTGGAGGTGACTGGGTTATAGATATCGCTAAAGAAAATTATGGTAAACCGAAATTTGCTCTTTATACTGGAACAGAAACTGTAGAAGAGAGAGAAATTGTTAGAAATATATTTAATAATAATACAAATATATTACCTGCATCAATTGTTGGTGAATTGAAAACTATTTCTGAAACCAATTTATATGGTGATATAATTAAGGTATTAATGATTACTGCGTCAGGTGCAGAAGGCATTAATCTTAAAAATGTTCGATATGTACATATTACAGAGCCTTATTGGCATCCAGTTCGCATTGAACAAGTTATTGGTCGTGCTCGTCGTATTTGTAGTCATTCCGATTTACCTATAGAATTACAAACAGTTCAAGTGTTCTTATATTTAATGACATTTAGTAAGAGTCAATTAGAAAGTGATGTGTCGATTGAATTACGATTGAAAGATAAGAGTAAGAAAGACGGTAAAACTCCATTAACAAGCGATGAAGCCCTTCACGAAATATCGACTATAAAAGAAACTATTAATAAGAATTTATTAACAACAATTAAAGAGTCAGCAATAGATTGTAGCATACATATTCGGGCGGGTTCTAAGGAAAAACTGCAATGCTTTTCTATTGGTAATCCTGATAAAAATAATTTTTCTTATTTGCCGAATATAAATCAACAAGAAGTTGACAAGATGGCTTCTAAAAATAAACAAGAAATAACATGGAAAGCTATTAAAGTTAAGATTGAAGGTATAGAATATGCGTTGCGGAAAGAAACAGGTGAAGTATATGATTTAGATAGTTATAAACAAAAAAATCCGTTATTGATTGGGAATTTAGAAATTAAAGGAAAAGAATATAAATTTACGAAATTATAGAATTTTTCTCAAAAATTTAGAGAAACGCCATTAAATTATATATTTTTTATCTCTTATATTCTTATGGTTCTTAATACCCCACAACCGATACCGCCATTTCCCACTCCATATTTTCACTGCAAGTCGTAGTGTATGGATTACAACGTTCCGTCCCCGTCTTTCTCTCCATTCAACTTCGCCGGCTTCCAGCGCGTTAATATAGCGTCATTAATTTTTGCTACCCACTCTAGTCTGTTGTCTATTTCTGGAAAAAATTTCAATATTTCTTGTTATTTCGCAGTGGATGATTATTCGACTAATAATGTTTCTTCCGGTTTTAATAATCCCAAAATAGTATCTTGTTTTTTATTAATATCGCCCAATAATTCAAAAATTTTACTGAGTTTTAATGAATCATTTACTCTTTTCTCTCCACTATATTCTTTACTAACAATATCATCCAATTTAAAATTTACTCGTTTTGAGAAATTAACATCACTATTGGGTTTTAATAATTCTTCAATATTATTTATTTTTTTTAAAGGAGTATCCTTGATTATACTTTGAGGAGGAGTAGGCGGTCTATGTTGTGATGACATGTTGGGTGTCTTTTGTTGTTGGTTTTGTTGTTGAATATCTTGTTGAATATCTTGTTGAATATCTTGTTGAATATCTTGTTGAATATCTTGTTGAATATCTTCTTGAATATTTAGTTTATTTGGTAGACTTTCACTTATATCTTGTGGAGGAACTAACGATTCTCTTTCTCGCTTCAAACGTTCTAACATTTCATCCATATTATTGGCCTTAATCGGTGTATCTTCTTGAAGTTTAAATTCGGGTGCATTGGGCAATTTGGGATTTATTAATGTTTCAAAGTTCTGTTGTGCAGTTTCCAAATTTTTATCAAAAACCAATACTTTTTCATTGTCAAATGTGGTTTCATTATTTCTAGATTTAAATATATTTACGCCTTGTCTTACTTGGATTATTACATTTTTGTTTAATTCTAACAATTTTACACTACCAATTTCCTGATCAATTTCTTGATCTATTCCACGATTTATATTATTTATTATATTTTCAAACATCATTTTTACATCAGAGAAATTATTATTTGGAACACTGTCAAATACTTTATTTGCGACTAACATATCCCATAATAAACTTTTGTTTTCATTACAATTAAATTGATTCATTTATATTTATAATATAACCAATTATTTATATTATAAAATTTTTATATATTTTACATATTTTACATATTTTACATATTTTACATATTATAGTAAATGCTTCTGTATTTTTTCATTTCCTTATCAGATATTCTGGTAGTCTTAAAATATTCAGCAGTTTTATTTTCCAATAATAATTCTATTATAAAATATAATACATATACACCGCATTGACCATCTTGTTTTTGATGTGTTAAATCACTATTATCAATATAATCAAATTCTATATTTAATAATTTTGCCTGTTCTTGAATCCTGTTCACTAAAATTTTTATTTCTTTTGGACATATATTACCATTACTATCAAAATAAAATATGAATTTATTTTTTATATCTAAAAATATAGAGATCCAATGTTCTCCATTTTTATCATGTGTATCTGTATTAAAAACTATACCAATTTTATTAACATTTTTTTTTATATAATTTTCTAAATTGAATTTACATAGTTCTTCCCATACACAATTATCATATAATAATTTAGTATCAAAATCTATCGGAGATGGTCCTATAAAATTAAAATTAGTATAAGCTTTTTCATATTGGTGCATTACTTTGCTTATATCGATACTACTTAACCATTCGCCTGGGTTTTTTTTCCACGATTCCGGTGCTTTGGGTGAAAAATTGTCTAATAAATTCCTATTATTATTTTCTATAAATTTTTGGCGCAACCAACACATTTCAGTATTGCATACATTTTTTAAATTTTCTTGAATCTCTTTCCATATTTCGAAAGGATCATTTGATACTATTTTTTTATCTGAGTGTCTCTCATTCCAATAGTTTCTTAATTTAATTAAACCCTTATTATTATAACAGGAAATATTATTTAATTTTTTAGTTTGATTATGTTTATTTAATAATGGAGAGCAGTTTAATCGTTTAAATTTCTTAGTTTTTTTAATGGTTTTTCTAATGTTTTTTTTAATGTTTTTTTTAATGTTTCTCATCTACTATATATCTATATTTTTCTTTTTTTTTTTCTTTTTTTTTATTTCTTTATTTTTTAAATCTGTCGATTTTAAATTTAATTCAGATATTTGTGGTAATATAGGTAATTGTTCTTTCTTAGAATCGTGAGTTTTTATTACAAAGTTATTCAAATCATATTTTTTTTTACCAATAATATTATTATTTATTGTATTAAAACTAATTTCCTTATTAAAACTAATTTCCTTATTATCTGGCTTCTTTAGAGTTTTCTCTTTTTCTATATAATCTGTTATGTCATTTAAATTTTGTTGAAAAAAATCTTTAGTATCTTCTTGCTTAAAATGTTTTATCAAATTTTTTATATATAAATTAAAAATCTCTCTTAAATTATACAATTTATCATCATCATAAAGTGAATTATAAGAATTATCTGTTTCTATTTTAATAAATTCTTTGGTTATATTCACAATGCGTTTTTTATAAAATATAATATCGTCTATATCATTGTTTTCGGTATCGTTATTATCAATATCTATTTCTTGTAGTTTCAAATATTTATTATACATCGAACGAGTCATTAAGCATTCAATAGTTAAGGTATTTATATCTTTATTATTCATATAAATTTATTAAATAAGTATAATAAATTTATATCTATTAATCGTATTAATT
>ERZ802821.46-NODE-46-length-57925-cov-21.8276_pt1 | contig 57925 bp, 52 predicted proteins | sample MGYA00345648_ERZ802821 | MGnify/ENA primary metagenome ERZ802821 (study PRJEB30503, sample SAMEA104212357) | marine metagenome | biome: Westerlies Biome; feature: [SRF] surface water layer (ENVO:00010504) within the epipelagic zone...; material: water (ENVO:00002006)... | reverse complement strand
GGACAGCGCTTACCGGGACTGGGTTGCCAAGAACCCACCGCCATGGAAGGTCGGCTATGCCTCTTCCTATGCAGGTAACACATGGCGTGCAGCGGTTATGGACCGTCTCCAGAACGAACTTATCCCGAAATGGGAAGAGTTGGGTATGCTGGAAGAGGTTGTCGTCACACAGTCCAATTTGAATGATGCCACACAAATTCAACAGATACGTCAGCTTGTTGACCAAGGCGTGGACGCCATCATTGTCTGCTGTTCTAACCCCACAGCGTTAAACGCCTCAGTTGAGTATGCGTATAACAAGGGAGTTGCGGTATTCTCAGGCATTGGATATCTGACAAGCCCATATTCTATCAACTCGTCAGCCAATTTCGTCGTAGGTGGCCGGATGATGGGCGAATGGATGGCTAATGAAATTGGCGGCGAAGGACGCATTCTCAATGTTGAGGGCATCCCTGGTGCATCAGCTTCTGATAGCCAGAATGTTGGTATCGAGCAGGCGCTTGCTGATTTTCCTGATGTGAAAATCAAAGGTCAAATCGCTGGCATGTGGACCGATCAGGTTGCTCAGGCCGAAGTGCAAAAATGGCTTGCAACCAACCCAGGCAAACTTGACGGAATTATCATTCAGTCTGCATCTGAGTTGGGCGCTCTTCGAGCACTTCAGCAGTCAGGTCGTGACATGATTCCTATTACAATTGGGTCTGAACTTGGCGCATTGTGTTACTGGAGAAACAACCCGGACTATGTGTCTGCAGCGATCCACGCGTGGCCCCCGGGGGATGATTTTGAAATGATCTGGAACATCATGATGCGTACTCTTCAAGGGCAGGGCCCAAAGGTCCAGTCAATTCTCACTGAACCCGTGCCAATGAACCGGGAAGAGATGATGGCCACCGTACCTGCTGATTGTTCGGAACAGTCTGACCAGTGGTACCACCCGGGCATTGAATCCTGGGCAGGCAAGGAATTCCTTGATAATTTCTTTCTGCGACCAGCTGATCCTGAAAAGTACGATGTAAGCTCACATCCAAAATCATAAGATAACAACATCTCCGGCTGCTGCTTTTGGCAGCCGGATTTTTTTAATGAATGGGATTGTCTGATCCAAGATGGCTATGAAGCCGCAAGGGGAGCCCATTGACGGCTGTTGCTGCAAATCTGAATGATGTTACCAAAAGGTTTGGCCCGACTGTCGCGCTGGATCGGGTTAGCCTGCAGGCTTTTGAAGGTGAGGTCCACGCAATAATCGGCGGAAACGGTTCTGGAAAATCGACTTTGGCGAAAGTTATTTCAGGTGTGCTGCTGCCCGATTCTGGACAAATTTCAATCTTTGGAAAGTCAGCGACTACACCTGCTGAGTCCAAGGCCCTCGGCATTTCAAATGTATATCAAGAAGTCCTTGTAGCAGATGAATGCTCAATTCTGGATAATCTGTTCCTTGGCGCTGACGGCTTGTTCGAAACCGCTGAGCCGCGCGAAGAGCGGTATAAGCGGGCCAAACAGATTCTAGACGATCTGCTTGGCTTTGAGCTTGATCCGGATACAATTGTTGGCGATTTACCCCTATCACTAAAGCAATGGATTACCATTGCGCGTGGTATGCTAACAAATCCTCGTCTGCTGATACTTGATGAAAGTTCAGCCGCACTGGATTTTGAGGCAACTGAACGATTGTTTGCTAAAATGCGAGAAATGAAGGCAGCTGGCTGCGCCATATTCATTGTTACGCATCGCATCGCCGAGCTTGTGCGCATCGCCGATCGAGCCACCGTTCTTCGGGACGGGCAATCGGTTGGTACTCTTGCGAAGGCGCAGATAACCGAAGACAACATCATGCAATTGATTGCCGGGGCAGATCGCAAGAAAGCGGATGAAGGGGATGGTTTGGCTAAGATGTTTTCTGACCCGCCTTTGTTAAGGGCGCATGATCTCCAAGTTTGGCCCAACACATCGCCTTTCGATTTCAACCTTCACTCGGGAGAAATCATTGGCGTCACCGGCCTTGACGGCCAGGGCCAATCTGATTTTGTCAGAGTGCTCGCGGGAGTCAGTTTGCCAGAAAACGGCTGGCTTAGCGTAATACAAGATGGCCGCGCCACTTCGGTGGGAGACATGCAGTCAGCGAGGAAAGCCGGAATTTCTTATGTATCAGGAGACCGAAAAAAGGACGGGATCTTACCAAATCTTTCTATTTTTGAGAATATGGTGATGTCCATATATTCGACAAATGCTGTCGGCGGCTTTTTGCGATTTGTTGATCGGCAGAAGCTAGACCCGACCTTTGAATATGAAACGGGTCAGTTGGCAACCAAAATGGGTGACTCGGGCAACCTGATCGGTTCACTGTCGGGCGGCAACCAACAGAAAATTCTAATTGCCAGAGCCTTCGCGGAAAATCCAAAGGTGCTGATCTTAAACGATCCGGCGCGTGGCATTGATGTTGGTGCTAAACTGGATCTTTATAGAAACCTGCGTAGCTTTGCATCGCGTGGCAATGGGGTGGTGTTTCTGTCTTCCGAGATTGAGGAATTTACCGATCTTTGTACAAAGGTGCTGGTCTTCCGCGGCGGTGTGATCTCCACACATTTCAAGCCTCCCTTTGATACGCATGTTATTCTAAACGCAACATTTGGGCGCCGGCCGAATGAACGCGGCGAGGCAAGTAGCAAAGACAATGTTGCGCATTTAGAAAATTGGCGGCCTGCGCGTAATGGCGACATACCAATTGCCAAGCCGGTTCGCACGCGCCCAAGCCTTTCAAGGAGACTGCAAATGAACCAGTCGGGTTTTATGCTTTTATGCCCTGATATAGCGCAGGGTAGCACTATCCCCGCTCGATTTGCCGAATCCAGCAAGGTGTCACCCGCTCTAGAATGGGAACAGGTACCTTATGGGACCCAAAGCCTGGCGTTGGCAATAACCGATCCAGATTTGCCTCAGGAATTCAACTTGTCACGCAATTTTGCACACTGGCTAGTCTACAACATTCCAGCGGACACCAAACAAATTCCTGAAGCTGCATCAATGACGGCTGCGATGCCCTCAGGCGCGCAGGAATTGAATTCTGATTTTGTTACATTCAAGATTCCAGGTTTTGAGCGCGGATATGCTGGCCCATGGCCTCCAAACGGCCCACACCGGTATGTCTTCACGCTGTTCGCGCTGAAGGCAAAGACGATTAACCTTCCTCAAGATGCAGATTTTGTCGCTTTTTCGCAGGCAATCCTGCCAGCGACAATTGAACAGGCAAGCTTTACGGCCATTTATGGCCCGGCTAACGCGGCACTGCCAGCCGCATGATCAATAGGAGAACAAAATGAGCAATATGGGTGGCAGACGGGTCCTTGACCTTGATTGGGTTGAAAGCTGGGCACGTCGCGTTAACGAGGACAGAGTGCTACCGGTAATTGGCCGATTTTTTAATGTGCGATTTGTGCTCGGGATCGATGATATAGATTTCTTGTGTGAAGTTAAGCGCGGAAAGATTGAGCGGATTTCCGAGGGGCTGGTTCCGTCCGATTTGGGCTATGATTTTGCCCTCCGAGCGCCATCATCGGCCTGGATGAAATTCAGTCAAAAGGTGCCGCCACCGATGTTCAATGACATCTGGGCAATGGCGCATCCTCTGCACAAGCAGCTTGTGATCGAAGGTAATCACAAGCCCTTTTGGCAACATATGAGAGCGCTCACCTGGATGCTAGCCCTCATGCGTGAAGTGTAAGGAGAGACTGCAATGAACAAGCACGATCCGATTGTAGGCCGGTACGTCTACGTTACCTGTCAGGGTAAAACTTACCGCACCTATTACGAAGAGAATGGCGAAGGCATCCCCGTCGTATGCCTGCACACCGCAGGGTCTGACGGCCGTATGTATAGGCATCAACTTTGCGATCAAGATATAACCTCAAACTTCAGAATGATCGTCTTTGATGTGCCTAGACATGGGAAGTCTTTACCCCCTGCGGGTTGGCATCTGGAAGAAGACGAATACAAGCTGACAACCAGCTTCTATGCAGAGTTTATCGTGGAATTCTGCCGCGCGCTTGAATTGCATAAACCGGTTATCATGGGACAGTCAATGGGCGGCAATATCTGCCTAGAACTTGCTCTTCGCTATGAGAATGAGTTTTCGGCCCTCATAGCGATGGAAGCTTGTGACTATTCGCCTGGCTGGTGGATAGATCCATTGCATCACCCGGAAATACATGGGGGTGAGGCCGTGGCAACTTCAGTATTTGGCCTGATGTCACCAGAAAGCCCTGACGAATATCGATGGGAGACTTGGTGGTACTACGCGCAAGGCGGCCCAGGGATCTTCAAAGGTGATCTATACTATTACTCTGTTGATTCTGACTACAGGGACAAGGTCCACAAAATCACTGGCAAGCTGCCAGTCTATTTCCTGACTGGCGAATATGATTTTGCCTGTACGCCCGAAATGACAATGCGCACCGCGGAAAAGGTGAAGAACAGCGAGTGCATTATCTTTGGTGGTGGTCATTTTCCAACCTCCGAAGATCCGGACAAGTTCAAGGAAGTGATTACGCCAGTTCTCAAGAAGATCCTGCAGAACGACCCTGAACGCCGCGGCACCTCTTCGCAAAACTGGTCATCTGGGCAAGTTGGTGGGGCTCGCGAGAGAGCGTCCAACACAGCACCATCACGCCGTGTAATTGATTTGTAGAGGGAATGGATATGCTGGTCCGGCCGGGCAGTCTCGATCCGGATCAGCATCAAGTGACTTAGTACGCTGATGGTTTTACGAGCTCAGACAACAAATATCTATCTGCTGGTGCCAATCGCGCTTCTTGCGGTGCTTCTGGGTACAGCAGTGATTCGCGGTCCGAGCCTGGTGTCGCCCGCAGGTGCAGGCAGTGCCATCATTGTCGCTGCACCTCTAATCCTTGCTACATATTCACTGATGGTTCTGGCAGTTGCCGGACGTGGAACGATAGATCTGGCTGTCGGACCATTGTTGGCCTTTATCAATGTTGTTGTGGTTAAGCTGAGCACTTCGGGTATTCTTGTCAGCCCAATTGCAACCTTCATCGTAGCGTTGGGGCTAGGCATGTTGTACCAGCTGGCCTTCGCACTGGTTGTGATCTATGTGCGGGTCCAGCCAATAATAGTATCGCTGTCTGGTTTTCTTGCGTTGACTGGAATCAATCTTGTCATTTTGAAGCGCCCGGGCGGGATTGCGCCGCCTTTCATGCAGGACTGGGGGCTGGGCACGACGATCTTTTCGCCCGTATTGTTGATCCTCGTTTTGGCGACAGTTGGTTGGTACCTGTTCACAGCAACCACTTTTTATTCCAACTTGAAGATGACTGGATATGACGAACGCGCAGCGTGGACGTCTGGTGTAAAAACTGATGTGGTGCGGATTGGGGCCCACCTCATTGCAGGCATTTATGTCGGTCTTGGTGCGATTTGTTACACAGCGCTTATTTCGTCGGGTGATCCAACACAAGGTCAAAACATGACGTTGACGGCGGTAACGGCTTTGGTACTGGGTGGTGTTGCTTTGTCTGGTGGGCGTGGAGGGGCTACTGGCGCGCTTCTTGGTGCTATCAGCCTTTGGCTCATTGGGTATGTGCTGGCAACATTCAATTTTGGCGCGATCCAAGCCTTCATAACGCAAATGATCTATGGCTTGATTCTTGTAGGCTCTCTGCTGCTTACCCTGTTGGTGCCTTTCATTGGTCGTTATGTCAGCTTTGTATCGCCCTGGTCGATGTTTCTCATTTTCGGTTTTGTGGTTGTTGGCATAATGTTGCAGGTCGCCACAATCGATTTGTACAACGAGGCCGGCGGTGTGGCTGCCAACCTGCCTTTGGCCGAACGATATTTCCTTCTAGAGCCCGCACGTATCGATAGTGAAGGGTCTGGGCTGTCACCCATTCAAGGGCTGGCGCTTTTAACATGCGTTGCTGCGATCAGTTTTACAGTGGCAGCCAGGCTTATGGACCAAAAGATCCACCAAAGGCGGATGGGCCTGTTCCAATACCTCTTTATCGCTGCTCTGATGCTTGCGTTTTTCATTGCGGTTGCCCTGCGTGCGTCAGGCTGGTCGATGGTGGGTGGTTATGGCTGATCACTCCTCCAATAACGTCCCAAGCCAAAAGCAGGATAACACGATTTCTCTTGCCAACGTCTTGCCGATACCGCGGTCACGAATTGTTTTGTGGGTTAATATTGCGCTGTCATTGATTGTGGCGACGATAGGCTTTGGCGTTGGCTTTGGAGAGGGCATACTGTCGGCGCAGCAGATCATTCTTTTTGGCATCATTAGCGCGTTGTTATTGTTCTTGTTGCTGAACTATGTGGCGACCATTTTTGACGCCCGCTCGGCTATCGAGCGTGCGGAGACTGAGGCACAGAAAGACGATCGCCAGCGTCAGACAAAGGTGGCTTGGCGTAACAACAGAATCATGGCCTTGGCGATGATTTCTCTGCTGATCCTTTATCTGCTTCTAACAGCCTCGATTGAGGAATTCCGGTCAATCAAAAATCTGATTGCCTTTCTGGTTCTGGAACTCATTCTTCTTTTCGCGTTCAAGGTTTCTGGGTATTTCGCCAGTGGTAGAAGTGCCTTTATAGGATTGATTGTCCTTGGCGCGCTGATCGTGATCTCTTCTTTCTCTATTGAAGGCTTTCTATCGGCGCCCAATGTGCGCGCAATTCTGCTTTTTGCTGCCTTCCTTGGCATTGCCAGTGTTGGACAGACGTTGGTTGCCCTTCTTGGTGGCCTGGACCTGTCTATCCCCTTTGTTATCGGATCGGCAAATATTGCGCTGCTATCTTTGATCTCTGCTGGTGTTCCTTCTTATGTGGCGTTTGGTTTTGTGCTCGTTCTGGGGGGCGCTGTCGGTTTCCTGAACGGAGTGATGAGTTATAAATTGCAAGGACAAGCGCTGATAGTGACACTTGGTACAGGCTTCGCTGTTGCTGGTTTCACCCAGATCATGACATCGATTGGTTCGGCATTTGCGGGCAATGTGTTCGGAACTGTTCCAGGTTGGCTTAGCAATCTGGCGGCAATGAATGGACGTTTTCTGGGCATGAAGATTCCGCCGACCATCATAATTTGGCTGGTTATTGCGATTGTCATGATTGTTGGTCTGAGAATGACGGCTTGGGGACGCAATCTTTATGCCCTTGGGGGCAATCGCGGTGCTGCCAGACTTCTTGGTATCAGCGAGTTAAAATACTGGGTAGCCTGCTATGTGATTTCTGGCGTGTTTGCGGCTCTTACGGGGTCTTTGCTGCTTGGCTGGTCTGGCGGCGCCTTTATCGGTGTGGGCGATCCCTATTTGTTTACGACATTGGCCGCAGTTGTCATTGGTGGCACATCACTGCTTGGGGGCAATGGTGGCTATGGATTCACAGTTATTGGCGTTCTTGTACTCCAGGTTCTTACGTCGTTTTTGCTTGGAATTGGTCTTCAATATGAATGGCAGCAGTTCATTTTTGGTCTGCTCATTCTGCCGATGGTCGCACTTTATGGCCGCTCGCCCCACATCCGGGCTACAGTATAGGAAAAGTCATGTTCACAACTCTTTTCACCTCTGCGGATGTTGTCGCCAGCTCGTTGACCGGGTTGGCCCTGATGAGTTTTGCAGCGGCCATAATTTGTTTTCTCGGGCTTAGCTGGTCCAATGAACGATGGCGGGTGCCAGAGGCGCTTGTCGGGACGGCATGTCTTGTCACTGCAGTCTATTATGCTGGGGCATCAGGATATTGGTATAGCGGTGGAGCAGCCAGTGCCGGAGTGCGTTTTTCGGCCTGGTACAGTGTGCACCCCTTGCAGGTGGTTGCTGTCTATTTCTATGCGCGTACACAAGGACCGTTGCCGGTTGGAGTTTTCTGGCGACTTGCTGGTGCGGCGTTGTTGATGGTTTTCGGACGCTGGCTTGGCGATGCCGGTTTCTTTGATGAATCGCTAGGCGCAATTCTTTCAATCGGGTTCTGGCTCTATATCCTCGGCGAATTCTACTTTGGTGCGATACCCGACAAGATCAGAGAGTCTGCACGCCCGGTGAAGCTCGGTTTCTTCTGGATTAGGCTGATGATCACTCTCGGCTGGGCGGTTTATCCCATTTTACACTTTGTTGACACTGTCATTGGCGTCGGTCAGGCGCCAGCTATCATCGTCCTATACAGTACATTTGATATAGTTAATCTTGTCATTCCATCACTTATTGTCGTGGCCGTTGCTGGCCAGGACAGATACTAACTGCCTCCGGCGCTAACCTAAGGAAAATGTCATGACCAGTGCAGACCTGATTGCCATAGTCATCACCTTGACCATATTGATTGCTGTAGGTGTATACCTGCTCCATTGGCTTTACCGTCACTCTTCGAAGGACCAAAGCTTTGTTAGAACCGGCTCTGGTGGCGAGCGTGTTGTGATGGGCGGTGGAGCGCTGGTTATACCGATCATTCACGACATTACCGTCGTAAACATGAACGCTGTACCTATCGAAATTCGACGGCAAGGAGAGCAGTCTCTGATCACAAAGAACAAGGTCAGGATCGACCTTGTGACAGAATTTTCAGTGCGGGTGGCGGAAACCAAAGACGGTGTAAGAACAGCAGCGCGGACACTTGGTGCAAGGACACAAGACCCGACGGCGCTGAAAGAAGTCATTCAGGGAAAGTTAGTTGACGCCATGTCAACCATCACGGCGTCCATGACGATGGATGATATCCATCAGGGCAGGCAGAATTTTGTAGCCCAAGTCTCGGAATTGGCCCGGCAAGCAGTTGCCATGAACGGGCTGGAGCTTGAGTCAGCCTCTTTGACGTCGCTCAATCAATCGGCCTTGGCCTATTTCGATGAAAGCAATCAGTTTGATGCCGAAGGTCTTACACTGATCGTCAAGGAAACTGAGGCGCGGCGCAAGTTGCGCAACCAAATCGAAAATGAAACTCGCGTCCAAATCAGCACTAAGGATTTTGAGACTGAGCAGCGGATAATAGAAATTGATCGCGAGCTTGAATTCACGCGTATTGATCAGGTGCGCGACATTGAAATGAAAAAAGCAAAGCAGGCAAGCGAGGTAGAAACCGAGCGCGCAGCATCGCAGATCGCTATTACCGAGGCACGGGTAAAGACTGATGAGGAAAGCGAGCGGTTTATAATTCGCAAGTCACGCAATGTGGAAGAAGCCCGCATTGCTAGCGAGAATGAAGTGCGGACATTAGCTATTGCGCGCGAAAATGAGACTGATATCTCAGAGGTAAGCGCACGCAGCAAACTTGAACAGGAACGCCTGCAGGCACGCCAAGAAATAGAGAGCGAGCGCGTTGCCAGAGAACAACAGATCCGTGAGGCGCAGATCCAGTCCAAACTGACGGTGGCGAAACTGGAAACAGATGTAGATGGCCAAATTGAAAGCTCGCGACTTACCATGCAGAACGAGGTCGAGACAACGCGTATTTCGACCGAGAAGTCGATCGAACTTGCAAATGTTGAGAGTGAGCGTCTTGTGCGCATCACATCGCAGGAAGCTCGGTCGGAATATGAACGTGCCGAGGTTACACGTAACCTGATCGTCGAGACCGAGCGTTTGCGTATGGAAGAAGAAGTCCGGGCGCGCGATATTGAACGCCAGCACAAAATCAAAATGGCCGAAACAGCCAGCTATCGTGAGGTTGAGGACGCACGCGTCGTCGCCGATCGAGACATAGAAGAGTTGCGCACGGCTGCACGTCGCTATGTTGAGCGCTTTGATATTGAAAAGCAGATGGAAACTGAACTTGCTGACAAAACGCGGTTGATTACGGTAGTCAACAAGGCAATCGATGAGGCAGTAGCACGAACGCGCGAAGCTGAGGCTTTGCAATCCCTCGCTGAAAGCGAAGAACGAGTTGAAACCCGCCGTGCAAAGGAAAAAGCGGAACGGGCGAAACAGGTCGACATTACCGATGCAGAGGCGCGGGCCGAAAGAGACCGTATCAAAACTGTAAAAATGGCTGAAGCGGATAAGGAGGCCAGCGAGAGACGCGCTGAAGCTGAGGTGGCTGAGGCTCGTGCCGCCGAAGTCAGATACGAGGTGGATGCAGCAGGTAATCGCAAGCTGAACGAGGCGGAAAACAGCCGCAACGATGAAAGCCGCCGCAGTGCACTTCTTGAAGGCGTTGTCAGCAGGTTGCCTGAGATTATTCGTGAACAGGTCAAACCGATGGAGAACATCGACTCCATTAAGATATTGCAGGTGGATGGGCTTCCTGGCCTCAATAGCCCGACCGAAGGTGGTGGCGGTTCAGCTAGTGGTACTGGTGGGGGCACACCAGATGGTAGCGTTTCGGACCAGGTGGTCAGTTCAGCAATGAAGTACCGTACGCAGGTCGCATTTGTCGATGGGTTGATGGAAGAGATCGGCCTGCCGATGAAAAATCTTGGGTCAGCAGGTGGTATGTCATTCAGGAACTTCCCAGAACCAAAGGATGATAAGGCGGACAAGTGACACCTCGCAGACCAGTGAAGATAGCAGTGTCTGACCTTACTACGTCAGTTCAACGCCTCGACCGCCACGCATTGATCATGGCGATATGGACTCCAGCATTGTTTGCGGCTGCGGTGCTGTTCCATGCTGGTTATCTTTATGAAAACAACTGGTGGTTTGTGTCATCATTTGGTGCGCTGATCATTGCATTCTGTGGCCATGTCATTGCCAATGCTGTGCTGCGAACGGGGTTTACGGCCGGTGAAACCGCGCTGGGAAGCACATTGCTTGTCGCTGCAACACTCGCCTTTCTTGTGATGATTCTTGTGGCGCCGGATGAACTTGTCTCCAGATTGCAATTGCCGATTGGACTGGGACTTGGGGTGCTTGTGCTCGTTGTGGCCATCAGTATGTTGATTTCATTTGGGCCTCGCCGGTCTTTCGAAAAGTTTGATGTTGTCCGCGATAATAATCTACGTGCAGCTTCGCGGTTGCCGCATCGCGGTGGACGTCGATGACATTCCTCCTCGTCATCATCTTCGGTTTAATGTTTGTTTATGCGCTGTATTTTGCAGCACAGACAGCCCGGCTTGGCAGCAAGCCGGGTGATTTCCTGAATGCCGGCATGGCGCTTCCCAGCTGGTCAGTCATGTTCTTGTTGCCGGCTATAGGGGTTGCAGCGTTGGGTTTGGAGCGGCAATTGCTGCTTGTCACCCGGTACGGGTTGCAGGCATCGCATGTGGCTATAGGACTTGTCACAGTAGCGGTAGCTGGTGTCTTGATCTGGAACAGGCTTTGGGTTGCTACGCGTCTAGCTTCCCTGCGGACGCCAGGCGAGGCACTAGGAAGATATTATGACAGCATCGCCTTGCGTGTGATCATGCTGGGCCTTTGCGTATTGTTTGCGTTGCCCTATTCGGCCCATATACTTTCACAGGCAGCGCAGCTTTTAGAGACCGCCACGGGCGGCACAATTTCGAGGTCTATGGCTGTTTGGATGTGCGCTATTACGCTGGCCATTCCGGCTATTATCGGCGGCTGGCGTGGCACAATACTGGTTTTAGCGATGCAGGCCCTCTTTTTGGCAGTCCTCTTGCCTGGCATCATGTTGTTTGGGGAAGTTGTTCTTGGCGGTGATATGTTTCCGACAAGCCCTATGCCAACTGCAGATGGCATTTTCTGGGACCGCATTCCGGGTGTACTGCAAGCATATGGTGGTGTGGGCAAAAATGTACCAACAGGTGGAATTTTTACGACGATCGCCATTTCATCAACAGCGATTTCACTTGTCGGGATCATGTGTAGCCCGGCAACCCTTTATCTTGGTCAAACAACGAAGAATGGCAAGGCATTTGCCGTTGGCGGCGTCTGGTTGACTGGTGGTTTGGCCGCCGGCCTGTTGCTGCTGGTTTTGCCGGTTGTTGCGGCGCGCATGCCGGACGGGCTTGCCGGTTATGCCAATGTTTTGGCTGATATTGTACCTTTGGCAGGTGTGGCGGTCATCTTGTTAGGCGTTGTGGGCTCATTACTTGCCGTAAGTTTTTTTGTGACTGGCGGAACGCTGATCCTTTTTAGTGAACTGGTGCACACATACCTGTTTCCCAAATTATCGCCAGCAAAGCAGCGTTTTGGCGCGCGCGTGGGGTTAGGCATTGCATTTTTCTTTCTTGGGCTGATGGCTGCGTTCATGCCATTCGTATCAGCCGTGTTTGCCAGCGTAGCATTGCCGCTGGCTTTGCAACTGCTGCCGGCAATTGTTGGATTTGGTTTCATGAGATGGATCAGTCGGGGCGCAGTTCTGGCTGGTATTGTGCTTGGTTCACTTATGGTGATTTTTACTGAGCCGCTGGGATTGATCCTGTTTGAGGGGTTGTTCGTTGAATTACCATGGGGTCGCTGGCCGCTTACAATCCATTCTGCGGGATGGGGACTGACACTGAATCTACTGATTGTGTTTCTCTCGTCAATGGTAACGCTGAAGGGACCAGACAGATATCAGCGCGACCGCTTCCATAACGAAATGGCGGCCCATCCCCCGACGTCAATGGGCCGACAGGGGCTGCTGTGGGCATTAGCAATATTGTGGGGATTTCTTGCTTATGGCCCGGGCGCAGTGCTTGGCAATTTCTTTTTCAGTGACCCAATTTTCACCGACCTAAAAGCTATGCTTGGTGTGCCTTCACTGTGGGTTTGGCAGTCGCTGTTCTGGCTTCTTGGCGTGGTTTTGGTTTGGTGGGTCGCCTACAGTGCTGGATTTGGCCACACACATGTCAGCGAGCGAAAGCCAATTCGTCTTGGTCTTCCGGATTCTACTCGCACCCCTGATTGGATTAAATCTGGACTGAAACGTGTCGTCAACCGCAATGGGGGTGATGAAATAGAGGGCGATCCTCTTGCGGCACCTGTGCGCGTATTGCGTTCCGATCTTGAAACAAGACAGCCGCGCGTAAAACCTGGAAGAGGCAAGATCAAATCTAGAAAATAATTGCTGGCTTACTGGAGTTTGGTCCTGAATTGTTTGTTTAAGGACAAAAAGGCTAACAACATTTGAAAAGAGACAGGATGACATATTTGACAGAAGAGCTTATCGCACTGGCAGGCCGGTCAGCTGACATCATACCGTCACGTGCGGCGCTGTTTGCGCGACTGTCGCTTCTTGACTGGATGACATGCGGGATTGCTGGCTGGAACGAGCCATTGGCAGTAAAGCTTCGTCAATTGTCGGAGATGGAAGGTGGAACCGGTCATTCAACGATCATTGCGGGCAGCCGCGCTCCGGCACGTATGGCGGCGCTGGTGAATGGGGCGACCAGTCATGCACTCGATTACGACGATACGCATTTCGCCCATGTCGGGCACCTATCAGTCGGTATCTATCCGGCTGCACTCGCCATCGCTGAACAGCAAGATTTGTCCGCGGCGGAAATGATGACGGCGTTTCTGCTGGGTTCTGAAGGGGCGATCCGGGTTGGCATTAAACTAGGCCGCGCACATTATAATCTTGGTTTCCACCAGACAGCCACAGCCGGCGCGTTCGGCGCGACGCTGGCGGCGGGCAGACTGCTGGGATTAGGTGCTGTGCAGATGCGACATGCACTGGGGCTGTGCGGAACCCGTGCATCCGGCATGACATCGCAGTTTGGCAGCATGGGTAAGCCCTATAACGCCGGCATTGCTGCGGCCAACGGAGTTGAGTGTGCGACCCTGGCGCACCTCGGATTCACTTCGGCAGATGACGGGTTACTTGGCCATCAGGGATTTGTCGGTGCGCATACACCCTCAGAGGCCAGAACAGATGCAGACGCTGAGGCCGGGATGCAGGATGCCAATATGGAAGACTATCTGTTCCCGGACAATAAATACAAGCTGCATGCCTGCTGTCATGGCTTGCACCCGATGATTGAGGCACTGCTTGCGGCGTACCAGATGTCAGGTGTTACGTTTGATGACATCAGCGCATTCACACTGGAAACCAATCCGCGTTGGCTGGCCGTATGCGATATCAAGGCGCCGCGCACCGGCCTCGAGGTGAAATTCAGTTATAACTGGCTGGCGGGCATGACCCTGCGCGGTGACAATACAGGCGATGACAGGCTGTATCAGGACGCGCTGGCTGGTGATGAAGAACTGCGGGCATTTGCCAATCGTATCACCGTCATCGGCAATGACGCGCTGACCGACCTTCAGGCCAGGGGCAGCCTGACGATGCGTGATGGCAGCAGCCTGCCCATCTGGTTTGATCTGGCGGAACCGCTGACCGAAGACGTGATCATCGCCAAGCTGCGGGCAAAGTCAGACACCATCATCGGTGAGGCGAGCGCCGCGATCTGGGATCTTTACCCACGGCTGCAGGATCTGGGCGCACGTGATATCGGCCATGCCCTGTCTGTTGGCGCGGGTGGTACCGGAAGGGCGAAACTGCGCGCTACCAGCTAGCCTGCGAGTGCATGGCGACCTGACCGCCTGTGCCGGCTGTCCACAAGGACAGGCCATCGTCCGTCTCTGCCGCGTTGACGGTGAACGGATTGCCTGCAAACAAGGGCGACTTGCCGCGATAGGCAAAGCGTTTCGGGGGGCTGCCTTTCACCTCGGCCGCCAGATGCGCCATAAAGGTGGCCTGCATCGGACCATGCACAACCAGACCCTCATACCCTTCCACGTCACGCGCATAGGGCGCATCATAATGGATCCGGTGACCGTTGAAGGTGATGGCCGAATAACGGAACAGCATGGTTGATGTCGGGTCTACATGGCGGGTATGGGCACCGCCAGGTACCGGTTCCGGCGTCGCAGATTGTCCAGTTTGCGGATTAGAATGTGAGCCAGCCATTTGGGCTGGTGGATCGCGATAGACAATATCCTGCCGTTCGCTGATCGCCGTCGCACCATCGCTGCTGATTTCGTGCCGCACCGTAACGAAACACAGGCCGCCGGTGCTGCCCTGCTTTTGCGTTATATCCTCTATAACAGATGTGCGGGTGACCTGCGCCCCAATCAGAAGCGGGGCTGAGAAGACCATCTCGCCGCCAGCCCACATGCGGCGGGGCAGGGCCACAGGTGGCAGGAAGCCGCCCCGGCGGGGATGTCCGTCCGGGCCAAGCTGGTCGGCTGGCAGCGCAGGCTGGGCAAGACAGAGATGGATCAGCAGCGGAGCCGGATCACCCGTGGCAGCCGAAAAGTCTGATCCAAGGGTGGCGTTGAAGCGGCCAACCAGTTCAGGCGACAGCGTTTCGTGCATCACCTCGGCCTTGCCGATCCAGCCGGACAGATGGTCCATGTCGAGAGTCATCATCGCCTCCGATATGTGGCTAGAAAGAACGTGGCATCCCAAGCACATGCTCGGCAATGTAGCTGAGGATGAGATTGGTTGAGATTGGTGCCACCTGATAAAGACGCGTCTCGCGGAATTTGCGTTCGATATCATATTCACAGGCAAAGCCGAACCCGCCATGGAACTGGATGCAGGCATTGCCGGCTTCCCATGATGCCTTGGCGGCGAGATATTTTGCCATATTGGCCTCGGCCCCGCATGGCTCGTCGGCATCGAAAAGGGCGCACGCCTTGTAGCGCATAAGATCGGCCGCTTCCACTTCGATGAACGCTTCGGCAATCGGAAACTGGACGCCCTGATTCTGGCCGATGGGCCGTCCGAACACCTCGCGCTCGCTGGCATATGCTGAAACACGATCGATGAACCAGTAACCATCGCCAATACATTCCGCGGCGATCAGCGCACGCTCGGCATTCAGCCCGGTCATGATGTATTTGAACCCTTTGCCCTCTTCACCAATCAGGTTTTCAGCCGGGATTTCCAGATTGTCGAAGAACAACTCATTGGTCTGATGGTTCACCATATTGTCAATCGGGCGAACACTCATCCCCGACTTAACTGCTTCATGGATATCAACGAGAAAAATAGACAGGCCTTCGGACTTCTTTTTCACGTCCTCGAGGGGCGTTGTGCGCGCCAGCAGGATCATCAGATCGGAATATTTTACCCGGCTGATCCATACTTTCTGTCCGTTGATGACATAGCGATCACCTTTGCGCACAGCCGTTGTCTTGATCTTGGTGGTGTCCGTGCCGGTGGTAGGCTCGGTTACGCCCATCGATTGCAGGCGCAGTTCACCAGAAGCAATTTTTGGCAGATAGGTGCGGCGCTGTTCTTCAGAGCCATGCCGGATCAGCGTGTTCATATTATACATCTGGCCGTGGCACGCGCCCGAATTGCCACCCGCGCGGTTGATCTCTTCCATGATAACGCTGGCAGCGGTCAGTGACAGGCCGGACCCGCCATATTCCTCGGGGATCAGTGCTGCCATCCAGCCCTCGCGCGTCAGTGCCTGAACAAATTCCTCGGGATATCCGCGCGCATGATCAACCTTGCGGTGGTATTCATCGGGAAACTGGGCACAAACGGCGCGCACACCATCGCGAATGTCATCATATTGTTTGGTGTCAAAGATCACGTTTGTCTCCTTGGGTTGATCCCAAAATATTGTAACCGAGGTCAGCGCCAAAATATGCTTTTGGTATACCGCCCATTCGGTTTGTGACTGACAGGCGTTCATTAATTATGCCAAGCGACAGCACCAGCGCGTGAAATAACGACAAGTTTCAGGGAAAACAGCAATGCGTTCATTCGCCACAGAATTGCGAACCGCTATCACTATCATTCCAGGCCGGTTTCGGGAACATTGATGCGTCAGTGTGCAGAGGCAGGGCTTGCTGACCGGTTATCTGCAGCGAAAAATCAAAAAAAGGGGAGGTTCTGCTATGGTTCCAGGAGCGTTTAATTACCACCGCCCAGACAGCGTTGACGGGGTTGTCAGTCTGCTGGGTGAATGGGGCGATGATGCCCGCGTTATCGCCGGTGGACACAGTCTTATCCCGGTCATGAAGCAACGGCTGACAGATATCAGTCATTTGATAGACCTTGCCGGCGTCGATGTGCTGAAAGGCATCAGCATTGACGGTGGCACTGTTACGATCGGTGCAATGACCACACAGCATGAACTGATTACCAGCGACACGCTGCATGGTGCGGCGCCGATCATTCGTGAAGCATCGCTGCAGATTGCAGACCCGCAGGTGCGGTATGTCGGGACGATTGGTGGCAATGTTGCCAATGGTGATCCGGCGAATGACATGCCCGGCCTTATGCAGACGCTTGACGCAACCTATCATCTGGCAGGGCCGAACGGCGTACGTACCGTGGCTGCACGGGAATTCTACGAGGCAGCATATTTTACCGCACGTGAGGATGATGAAATCCTGACTGCGGTGTCGTTTTCCGCGACGAGTGGCGGCTATGCCTATGAAAAGCAAAAGCGGAAAATTGGTGATTACGCTACCGCCGCTGCCGGTGTGCTGCTGACCATGGATGGCGGTGTGTGCAGTTCTGCATCAGTCGCGCTTACCAATCTGTCGGACACGCCGGTGTATTGCGAGGCGGCTGTTGACGTTCTTGTTGGCAGTTCAGTTGACGATGCGGCGATTGCAGAGGCTGTAAAGGCAGCTGTTGATGCGTCTGACCCGGTGGCTGATACGCGCGGTCCTGTTGATTTCAAGAAATATGTTGCCGGTGTGATTGTGAAGCGCGCGATCCACAGCGCCAGGTCACGGGCATAAGGGGGATTAGACATGGAAAAGATGCATGTGAAAATGACGGTCAACGGCAAGAATGTTGACCTGCTGACCGAACCAAGGACCTTGTTGATCCACGCGCTGCGTGAGGAGCTGGGCATCACGGGCCCGCATGTTGGCTGCAGTTCATCGCATTGTGGTGCCTGTACGGTCGATATGAACGGCATGTCGGTGAAGTCCTGCACGGTGTTCGCCGCACAGGCCGAAGGTGCGGATATCACAACGATTGAGGGTCTGGGAACGCCTGATGCGCTGCATGTGCTTCAGGAAATGTTCAAAGAGCATCATGGTTTGCAGTGTGGTTACTGCACCCCGGGGATGATCACGCGGGCCTATCGCCTGTTGCAGGAAAACCCGACTCCGACCGAAGAGGAAGTGCGGTTTGGAATCGCCGGCAATCTGTGTCGGTGCACAGGGTATCAGAATATCGTGAAGGCCATTCTTGAGGCCGCCGCGAAAATGAATGACATGAAGGAGTCAGCGTAATGAACGAGTCTACCCCTCCGAAGGAAGAGCGCTCCGCAGCGCTGAGTGGTCTTGGCACATCGCGTAAGCGCGTCGAAGATGCACGTTTCACACAAGGCAAGGGCAATTATGTCGATGATATCAAGCTGCCGGGCATGCTGTTTGGCGACTTTGTGCGTTCGCCATATGCACATGCCCGCGTCAAGTCGATCAATACGGAAAAAGCAATGGCGGTTCCCGGCGTTCACGCCGTTCTGACTGCGGCTGACCTGGCACCGTTGAGCCTGCACTGGATGCCGACTTTGGCCGGTGACAAGCAAATGGTGCTTGCCGACGGCAAGGTTTTGTTTCAGGCGCAGGAAGTTGCGTTTGTTGTTGCCGATGACCGCTATGCCGCCGCTGATGGCGTCGCCGCTGTCGAGGTTGAGTATGAAGAACTGCCGGTGATTGTAGATCCGTTCAAGGCAGAGGCAGATGATGCCCCGGTCCTGCGTGAGGATATTGCCGACCAGAAGGAAGGTGCCCACGGGCCGCGTCGTCACCCCAACCACATTTTCACATGGGAATCAGGTGATCTGGAAGCAACCGAAGCGGTGCTGGCAGAAGCAGATGTCGTTGCCGAAGAAATGATCTATTACCACCGCACCCACCCCTGTCCGCTGGAGACATGCGGCAGTGTGGCATCGATGGACAAGGTAAATGGCAAGCTGACAGTCTGGGGAACGTTCCAGGCGCCGCACGCGGTGCGGACAGTGGCTTCGCTGATTTCTGGTATTGCCGAGCATAATATCCGGATCATCTCGCCTGACATTGGCGGCGGCTTTGGTAACAAGGTTGGCGTCTATCCGGGCTATATCTGTTCTATCGTTGCCTCAATCGTGACCGGCGTGCCGGTAAAGTGGGTCGAGGACCGCTCTGACAATCTGATGGCCACCGCTTTCGCGCGTGACTATTGGATGAAGGGCCGGATTTCGGCGACCAAGGACGGCAAGATCACGGGTCTGCATTGTCACACAACCGCCGATCATGGAGCGTTTGATGCCTGCGCCGATCCGACAAAGTTCCCGGCCGGCTTTATGAACATCTGCACCGGGTCGTATGATATCCCGACAGCCTATCTGGCGGTTGACGGTATCTACACAAACAAGGCACCCGGCGGCGTTGCGTATCGGTGCTCGTTCCGGGTAACGGAAGCTGCCTATTTCATCGAGCGGATGATCGAGGTATTGGCGATCAAGCTGGGCATGGATGCTGCCGAATTGCGGGTGAAGAACTTCATCAAGAAGGAACAGTTCCCGTATCAGTCCGCACTTGGATGGGAATATGATTCCGGCGATTACCACACCGGATGGGAAAAGGCCCTGAAAGCGGTTGGTTACGAGGATCTGCGCAAGGAGCAGGCTGAGCGTGTGGAAGCGTTCAAGCGTGGTGACACGCGCAAGCTTCTGGGTATTGGCCTCAGCCACTTTACCGAGATTGTCGGTGCTGGTCCTGTCAAGAACTGCGATATTCTGGGTCTTGGCATGTTCGACAGCTGCGAAATTCGTATCCATCCGACAGGCTCGGCTATTGCCCGTCTTGGTACGATCTCGCAGGGTCAGGGCCATGCCACAACCTTCGCGCAAATTCTGGCCACTGAAATCGGCATTCCTGCTGAAGACATCACGCTGGAAGAAGGCGATACCGATACGGCCCCGTATGGTCTTGGTACCTACGGGTCACGCTCCACCCCTGTTGCAGGGGCGGCAACGGCAATGGCTGGCCGGAAAATTCGTGCAAAGGCACAGATGATCGCGGCCTACCTTCTCGAGGTCCACGACAATGACATTGAGTGGGATGTTGACCGGTTTGTGGTCAAGGGTGCGCCAGAGCGGTTCAAGACAATGAAGGAAATTGCCTTCGCGTCTTACAACCAGGCGATCCCCGGTGTTGAACCCGGTCTGGAGGCGGTCAGCTATTACGATCCGCCAAACATGACCTATCCGTTCGGATCCTACATCTGTGTCATGGAAATCGATGTTGATACAGGCACAACCGAGATCCGTCAGGTCTTTGCGCTTGACGATTGCGGTACCCGCATTAACCCGATGATCATCGAAGGGCAGGTCCATGGCGGCCTGACCGAGGCGCTGGCGATCGCCATGGGGCAGGAAATTGCCTATGACGAACAGGGCAATGTGACAACCGGAACGCTGATGGACTTTTTCATCCCGACGGCTGTCGAGACACCGAACTACCAGACCGACTACACAGTGACACCGAGCCCGCACCATCCGATTGGTGCCAAGGGTGTTGGTGAAAGCCCGAATGTTGGCGGTGTACCGGCCTTCTCGAACGCGGTGCATGATGCCTTCCGTGCGTTTGGCCTGACCCAGTCGCACATGCCGCATGACCATTGGCGGATCTGGAAGACAGCTGAAAGCCTCGGTCTTCACGACTGAGCAAACTGAAAAGGGATAGGCAGGGGGTTACGGCCCCCTGCCACCACAATATGACCTGGAAAGATCTGAAAGCACGCCTCGGGCACGCCGGCTATGTCTCGTCGAACGAGTTGGCCATGGCCATTCATATCGCCCTGCAGCTTGAGCGGCCGATCCTGCTTGAGGGCGATGCTGGTGTTGGCAAGACACAGGTTGCCAAGACACTTGCCGAGATTGAAGATGCCGAGCTGATCCGCCTGCAATGCTATGAAGGGCTGGACGCAGCTGCTGCGATCTATGAGTGGAATTATCAGCGCCAGCTTCTGTCGATTCGCGCTTCGGCTGATAGCGGCGCGAGTCCGGACGCCATCGAAAACAGAATTTTCTCGCGCGAGTTTCTGCTTGAACGCCCGTTGCTGCGCGCGATCCAGCAAGAGCGGCGACCGGTTCTGCTGATTGACGAGATTGATCGGGCGGATGAGGAATTTGAGGCCTTTCTGCTGGAAATCCTGTCTGATTTTCAGATCACCATTCCCGAGCTTGGGACCATCGTTGCGACCAGCAAGCCGATTGTCGTGCTGACCGCAAACGGCACGCGTGATCTTTCAGACGCGCTGCGCCGCCGCTGTATCTACAGCCACGTGCCTTATCCTGATCGGGCAACCGAATTGGCAATCCTGAAGGTGCGCGGCCCAGAATTGTCACCGCATCTGGCTGGTCAGATTGTCGGGTTTGTCCAATCTATCCGCAAGGAAGACCTGGAAAAGAAACCGGGAATCGCAGAAACGCTGGATTGGGCGGCGGCACTTGCCGGGCTGGGTTTGAAAGACCTGACAGACGACCCGGTAGCCTTGCAGGCATCACTGGTGGCGTTGCTGAAAACCGAAGCCGATCAGGCAGCCATGCCGGGTGAGGTCGTGCAGCGCCTGGCTGGTGTTGCCGGATAGGCGCTATGGTTACCGTTACCAGATTTCCGACGCGTGCCTCGATCGCTGAACGCATGGGTGATTTCACGCGGCATCTGCGCCAGAACGGGTTTCGTGTCGGTGTGCAGGAAACCGAGATGGGGCTGCGCGGTCTGGACAGCGTTGATATGAGTGATCCGCAGGAAGTGAAGATGGCCCTGAAGGCTGTCTGCTGCGCCGATCTGCATGCGTTTGACCGGTTTGATGATCTGTTTGATGCGTTCTGGCTGAACCAGTCAGTGATGCGCACCCAGCATCAGAAAACACAAGTGAACAAGCCGGATGTATCGACCATCAGCAACCTGTCAAAATTTATGGCGCAACATGACACCGGCAGTACCGGTGACAGTGATTCGCCTGACAATGACAATGATGGCGAGGCTGACAGCGATGGTGAAGGCAAGCTGGTGTCGACGCGGGTGGTCAATAACAACCGGACCGACATGCGCGAATACCTGCAGCCCGAAGACCGGGCCCTTGCCGAACGGGCAGCACAGCGCATTGCAGCGGCCATTCGTTACCGGCGGTCACGCCGCCGCAAGGCTGACCGTAAAGGCGCGATGATTGATCTGCGACGGGTGATCCGGCGGTCAGTCGGGACAGGTGGTGAGCCAATGCAGTTGCTGCGCCGCCGTCGTCCTGATCGTCCGGTACATCTTGTCTCTATTCTGGATGTGTCAGGATCAATGACACTTTATGCGCGGGTCTTTCTGGCGTTTATCCGGGGGCTGATTGATGTAGACCAGCGGGCCGATGCGTTTTTGTTTCACACCAGCCTGATGAATGTGAGTGACGCGCTGCGCGACAATGACTCGCTGCGGGCCGTCAACCGGCTTTCGATGATGGCGCAGGGTTTTGGCGGTGGCACCAGAATTGGTCATTGTCTTCATCAATTCAACAGCCAGTATGCCAGCCGCATCATCGGGCGTCGCAGCGTGGTAATCATCATGTCGGATGGTTATGATACCGGCGACTCGCACAGCGTTGGTGCTGAATTGGCCCGCTTGCGCCGGAAGGGATGCAAGATCGTCTGGCTCAACCCGCTTCTCGGCTGGAAGGATTATGAACCGGTTGCGGCCAGCATGAGCGCGGCGTTGCCATATCTGGACAGGTTTGCACCATGCAATACGCTGGAGAGCCTTGCAGCGCTGGAATTTGAACTGGAGCGATTATGAACCGGCCTTCGCATATCGCCATCGACAAGACACAGGAGCAACTGCGCGCTGACGGCGTTCCGCACGCGGTGGCAACGGTTGTCCGCACGCTGTCGTCGACAGCTGCCAAGCCGGGCATGAAGGCAATCATTCTGGAGAGTGGTGAGTTTGCCGAGGGCTGGCTGGGCGGTGGATGCGTGACATCTGCGGTGCGCCGCGCGGCAAAGACCGCCATTGAGACAGGCGAGGCGACCCTTGTCTGTCTGCGCCCTGAAGAACTGCTTGGCGATGATGCTAATGAGACAATGGTCACGCTGGCGCGAAACGGGTGTCCCAGCAAGGGTTCGATGGACATATTTGTCGAACCTGTTGTGCCGCTTCCTGAATTGACTGTGTATGGCAGCGGGCCTGTAGCACTGGCGCTGGCGCAGATTTCACGTGCATTTGGCTTCACCCTGACAATGTGCGGCAATGATGAGGCTGGCGGACTGGATGCAGATCGTCATTTTGTGTCGCCGAATGAGCTGGACCAACACCCGCATACCAACGCTGACCGTTATATTGTGGTGGCAACACAGGGCGGCGGTGATGTTGCTGCACTGACCTCGGCTCTGTCGGGCGCGGCGGTCTATATGGCCTTTGTCGGCAGCCGCCGGAAATTTGCAGCCTATGGCCAAAAGCTGTTGGCAGCAGGCATCAGTCAGCAGCGCCTTGATGAGGTGTATTCTCCGGCCGGCGTGCATATCAACGCTGTAACGCCTGAAGAAATTGCCCTTTCGATCATGGCGGAAATCGTAAAAGTGCGCCGTGCCAAAGGCCGGAGCGAGGCCATTGATGGCTGATGTTGCCGCGATCCTGCTTGCTGCCGGGTTTTCACACCGTATGGGCCGCGCCAACAAATTATTGCTTGAGATCGATGGTGTCGCCTTGCTGCGCCGCACAGCTGAAATGCTGGTCTCTGTCCCCGGGGTGAGGGTGACGGCTGTGCTGGGGCATGATGCGGAACAGACCGGTGCATTGCTTGCCGGGCTTGATGTTCAGCTTACCGTCAATCCGAATTATGCAGAGGGTCAGCGGTCAAGCGTCTTTCATGGCCTGTCGATGGCGCATGAGGCACCTGTCTCTATGGTTGTGCCAGCCGACCTGCCGCTTCTGTGCGTTGATGATTGTCTGGCATTGCTTGATGCGCATACTGGCGCGCGCACCAGTGCTGCCAGCGCTACCAGTGCTGATGGTACTAACGGTGCTAACAATGCTGCCGTCACGATGCCGGTGCGGTATCGTGATGGTGACATGCAGCGCGGGAACCCGGTGGTGCTTTCAAGGGCAGCGCGGCAAGACGTTGTGCGCGGCGGCGTCAATCTTGGATGCCGCGGCCTTATCGAGCGCCGTCCTGATCTGGTGAATGTGTTTGAGAGCGATTCCGACGGGTATTTTGTGGATATTGATACCCCGCAATCCTACCGGGATGTGGCAGGGTGATGCGGCCAGGTGAGGCCACCACGTGATGCGGCCAGGTTATGCGACAAGGCGATGACTGGCTGATGAAGGGACCCAACCCGTGAATGATATCCCTTTTTCTCGTTACGCTATCTATGCGGTCCCTGATCCTGACAGTGCGCTGTTCACGGCCGCAAGCCGGTGGCTTGGCTGGAACTGTGTCACCAACGCTGAAACGCGCCATCCGGTACCAGATGAGCTGAAGAATCCGGCTGGAGTTGATATCTCCAGCGTCACTGACACACCGCGCAAATATGGCTTTCATGGCACCATAAAACCGCCCATGCGATTGGCAGCAGGCTGTGACATTGCCGCGTTTGCAAGCACGGCCCGACAGATCGCTGCGGAATTGCCGAACATTGTGATCCCGCAGATGAAGCTGGCCAGAATTGGCAGCTTTCTGGCATTGGTGCCGGCGGCCCCTTGTGCGTCGCTTGAAGCCGCGGCGGCGCGATTTGTAACCGAACTTGATCCCTGCCGCGCCCCGTTGAACGAAGCCGAACTGGCGCGCAGAAGGCAAAACAATCTGTCCGCGCGGCAAGACGCCCTGTTGGCGGCCTGGGGATATCCCTATGTGCTGGACGAATTCCGGTTTCATATGACCTTGAGCGGGTCACTTGATACCGCAACGCTGGCAGCCTGCGAGGATATGCTGACCGATTGGATCCTGCCGGTCCTGCCTCAGCCCTTTACGTTGGAGCGGATGGCACTGGTCGGCGAAGGGCCGGATGGACGCTTCAGGCTTATTGATTGGCTGACCTTTCGTGGGCATCCATGATTGACTTGATCGCCTCGGTCATGCGTGCGATGCCATCTTTTATACGGCAGTCATTGTTAACAATGACTGCATTTTCCGGTTCTTCAACAGTGCTGCGAGCAAGTCTCGCCTGAATGATGTCGGGCGCTTCGCGGCCCCGCGCGATCAGCCTTTCGGCCAGCGTTTCACGGTTTGCAGCCACCCAGATGATCTTCATGTCGGGCCATGCTGCACACTGCGCCTTCAAGGCTGCGCGCGATCCGTTGAAAACAACGCTATTGCCGTTCCGCACCAGTGAAGCGGCGTCGATCGAAATACCATAATCCAGATCATGTGCCTGCCAGTGAAACAGCATCTTGCCGGCGGTAATTTGCGCCGTAAAAGCGTCTTTGGTGAGTTCGATATGATCTTCGCCGCCGGCGTTGTGCGGCCGTGTTATGATCCGGCGCATGAAATGAACGTGCGGCAACTGTTCACGCGCGCCATTCAACAGACTGTCCTTGCCAGCGCCTGATGGTCCCACAACTGCGATAAGGCAGCCAGGACGTGTGTGCATCATCATCATCCTCAGTTTCCCCCAAACAAGCTAACATCGATTTCCCGGTCGGCAACTGCATCACGCACAATTGCGTCGTGAAAAATGCCGATAACTGCCGCGCCGCGTTGCTTCGCTTCGACAATCAGGTCCAGCACCGAGTCTCTGTTCGCGGCATCAAGGCTGGCTGTCGGTTCATCGAGCAGCAAAACCGGATAGGGATGAACAAACCCGCGCACAATATTCACACGCTGCTGTTCGCCGCCGGAGAAAGTCAGTGGTGAAAGCTGCCATAACGTTTCCGGAATGCGAAGACGCAACAGCAATTCACGCGCTATCTCCTCGGCCTCTGCCTCGTTGCCACCAGCAAGAATGTAGGGTTCTGCAACCACGCGCAGCGTCGGGACACGCGGCAGCACTCGCAGGAACTGGCTGACATATCCGATGGTACCGCGACGCAGCGCCATCACTTCGCGCGGGGTTGCCGTGACCACATCAGTGCCACTGATCCGAATGCTGCCGCTATCAGCGCGATAATTTCCGTAGATCATCCGCATCAATGACGACTTGCCACATCCTGACGGGCCGGTAAGTGCGACGCACTCGCCAGCTGCCACATCGAATTGTGCACCTGACAGGACCGGGATATGTGCGTTGTTCTGCTGGTGCAGATGGAACGATTTTTCAAGATTCGAAACTGACAACATCATCATCACACCTGCAGGGCCGAGCTGACAAGAAGCTGGGTATATTCGTGACTTGGATCATCAAGCACCTGATCGGCCAGGCCGGACTCGACCACCTGGCCGCGGCGCATCACCATCATCCTGTCGGCAAGCATTCGCACCACGGCCAGGTCATGTGTCACTATAATCACGGCGATACCAAGTTCGGCAACCAGACCGCGTAGCAGGTCGAGCAAGCGCGCCTGAACGGATACATCAAGACCGCCAGTCGGCTCGTCCATGAAAACAAGACGAGGGGCCGTGACAAGGTTGCGGGCAATCTGCAGGCGCTGCTGCATGCCGCCGGAAAATGTCGACGGGCGATCATCAATCCGTGCCGGATCAATCTCGACCCGCTCCAGCCAGCTTGTTGCCGTGGCACGTATGTTGCCATAATGGCGGTCGCCAATGGCCATGAGCCGCTCGCCGATATTGCCACCAGCCGAAATCGCCATCCGCAACCCGTCGCGCGGGTTCTGGTGTACGAAGGCCCAATCGGTGCGGCCAAGCTGGCGACGTTCAGCCTCGTCCATGGTCAGCGTGTCGCGGCGCACCCCGTCGCGCAAAACAAATTCAACGGACCCGCTATCGGCCTCCAGATGTCCTGCGAGACAACGTAGCAGCGTTGTCTTGCCAGACCCTGATTCGCCAACGATGCCCAGAACCTCACCCGGATAGACATCGAAACACACATCCGCGCAACCGATCTGGTTGCCATAGGATTTTGACAGTCCGTTGACCCGAAGAATGTCAGTCATGTCGCATCCCCCTGTTGGCCTTCATGGCCGGCTTCCAGCCTGCCGCCGCAGTAGTCAGTATCGGAACAAACGAACATTCTTGTGCCCTTGTCATCCATGATGACCTCATCAAGATAGGAATCTTCGGCTCCGCAAAGGGCGCATGTCTGATCTGCGCGCATCGGTTCAAACGGGTAGTCATCAAAATCGAGACTGTGCACCCGTGTATAAGGCGGAATGGCATAGATGCGCTGTTCGCGGCCCGCACCAAACAGCTGAATAGCGGACGAGCCATGCATCTTGGGATTGTCGAATTTTGGAATGGGCGATGGGTCCATCACATATCGCCCTTCGACCTTCACAGGATAGGAATAGGCGGTGGCGATATGCCCGTGCTGGGAGATGTCTTCATACAGCTTGACGTGCATGAGACCATATTCCTCGAGAGCATGCATCTTGCGCGTCTCTGTTTCCCGTGGCTCAAGAAAGCGAAGCGGTTCGGGAATGGGCACTTGATAGACAAGGATTTGTCCGGCGACAAGCTCGGTCTCGGGAATGCGATGACGGGTCTGGATCAGCGTGGCCTCACCAGTCACTTCGGTCGTCTGAACACCCGCTGTGCGCTGAAAAAACCGCCGAATGGATACAGCATTGGTGGTGTCATCTGCGCCCTGGTCGATGACTTTCAGGCAATCGTCAGGAAGCAGGCACGCCGCCGTCACCTGTACGCCGCCTGTGCCCCACCCGTAAGGCATTGGCATCTCGCGGCTGGCGAATGGCACCTGATAGCCCGGGATAGCGAGTGCTTTCAGAAGGGCGCGACGGATCATCCGCTTGGTCTGCTCATCCAGATAGGCAAAATTATAGGCTTCGCCACCAGCAGCCTTGGCACTGTCAGTAGACGGGCCCGTTTCTGCAGTCTGCATGATCTGGTTCATTCTGCTGCCCCCTTCATGTCGTGGCCATTCTCGAGATCAGCCTGAATGCCTGCCTCTGCCCGAATGCGACGGATGAGCTCCAGTTCGGACTGGAAGTCGACATAGTGCGGCAGCTTGATGTGCTCGACAAAACCGGTGGCCTGTATGTTGTCACAATGCGAAAGAACAAATTCCTCGTTCTGCGCCGGTGCGCCAACATAGTCCTCGCCGAGTTCACGCCAGCGAAGCGCCCGGTCGACCAGCGCCATGGCAATTGATTTGCGCTCTTGCTGGCCGAAGACAAGACCATAGCCACGCGTGAACTGGGCCGGTTCGGTTTTGGACCCCTGAAACTGGTTGACGGTCTCACACTCGGTAATCTCGATCTCGCCAATGGTGATGGCAAACCCCAGTTCAGGAATGTCCATTTCGACCTCGACAAGACCGATCCGCAGTTCACCAACAAAGGCATGGTTACGCGCATACCCGCGCTGGGTGGAATAACCGAGCCCCAGGATAAAGCCTTCATCGCCACGGGCCAGCGCCTGCAGGCGAACAGCACGGTCAGCAGGATAGGTCAATGGCTCGCGCGTCAGATCGGGAATGGCATCATCATTGCTCGTAGCGTGCTCGGCCTGCATAAGACCTTCCCGGCCAATCAAGCCAAGAACATGCGGTTTGGCGGTGGCGTCGTCAGCACCTTGTTCAGCGGCAGGTACTTGTCCCGTCTCGGCCAGATCAAAATCAAGAAGCCGGTGCGTATAGTCGAATGTCGGTCCCAGAATCTGGCCACCCGGAATATCCTTGAACGTTGCTGAAATGCGTCGGCTGCAGATCATCGCGCCGGTGTTGACCGGGCTAGTGCCGCCAAAGCGCGGCAGGGTTGTGCGAAAGGCCCGCACAAGAAATATTGCCTCAATCAGATCTCCGCGCGCCTGTTTTATGGCAAGCGCAGCAAGGCGCGGATCGAACAGCGATCCTTCTGCCATCACGCGTGCCACGGACAGGGACAGCTGTTCAACAATCTGGTCGAGTTCGAGTTCGGCAACTGCCTGATCGCCGCGCCGCAGCTCGGCAAGCCAGCGATGCGCATTGTCGATGGCCTTTTCGCCGCCTTTGACTGCTACATACATTTATCGCTTCTCCCTATCGAAAACGCGCGTGCTGCGGGGGACAGCGGCCAGCTGGTCGCCGGCAGTCATGATCATGTCGATGCCAAGCGGGCTGCGGTTCGCATTGAAATCCAGCAGCGCAGTGTCCGGGATATTGAGCGACGCAGTCGACTGAATGCCCGGTCCGCAAATGACAGTGCCCTTGTCGGTGAGGGCAGGCTGCGTGACGACCAGCGTGACCGATCTGTCGGGGTAGGCAGCGGTGCCGATCTGATATTGGTCAATCGGCAATAATTCGTCCCAGTGGCCGATCGCAAAATCAGCTGCACCACTCGCAACAAGTGGCGCGCCGGTGTGAAAGGTCAACCAGCTTCTGATGGCATCGCTGTCGACACTGGGTGCCAGGAAAATCTTTGTTTCATGATCGGCAAGGGTCAGCAACATGGCACCTGCTGCCGGATCCATCGGTAGAGGCGGCTGTGCAGCTGACACAGTTTCGATCCTGCCGGGATGGGCCATGGCGTTCAGCACAGCACGGAATGTTTGCGCCGACTGTACCGGTGCATTTGCAAAGCCGCCTTCAAGTCCGGTGGTCGCCATCAGTCATCACCCCGTGCCATGGTAAAGAAATCAACTTTTGTTGCGGCGGCGCGTTCGGCGCGTGCGGTGTGTCGGGCTTTGCGGTCGGTGCGCAGGGGCGCAATTATTCTTGTCTCGATCATCTCTGCCTCATGGCCTTGCATCAGCGCATCTACCAAAGCGATCGTGCGGGCCTGGGTTTTGTCGCGCCCCTGGCACCAGCCATGTCCGATCGTCCCGTCAGCAAGGCGCAAGCTGGTGCGTGTTACGGTCATCTCACCAAGATTGAACGCGTTGCCGGTGCCGCCGGCGCGTCCGCGCACCATCACCGCGCCAATTTCAGGTTGCCGCAACATGGTGAAATCCGGGGTGAGGCCCACCGCCTCCCACAAAGCAGCAAGGCGCGCACCGTTTGATGTCGCCATGAGGCTGAGCCATTCCTTTCGATCCATCATTTTCGTCCCTTACGATATGTTTGGATGCCGTAAAAACTAGACAACTATACAAATTTGTATAAAATATCATTACTATCAGCTAGTTATATTAGCATACCTTTACAGTTTCATGACAGGGTTTCGTATGGCATTTCGATGGCAACAGATTGCCGATACAATCACGTCGATGATTGCGAACGGCAGCTATCCGCGTGGCAGCCGTCTGCCCACCGAGGCAGCGCTTGCCGACAGCTTCGGGGTTAACCGTCACACGGTTCGGCGGGCCGTCGCCGCGCTTCGTGATACCGGACTTGTGCAACCGCGGCAGGGGGCCGGGGTTTTTGTAACTGGACAGCCGCGCACCTACAGGCTGGGAACGCGGACACGCTTTTCACAAAATATTGATGGCCGGGGCAGCCAGATGACGATGACATTGCTGTCGCTTATAAACCGGCGGGCCAGTGCCAGCGAATATGACAGGTTTGAAGTGGACAGACCAAAGACCCTGCAGGTGACAGTTGCGTTTGGGATCCGGTCACTGGAGCAGGAACCTGTCAGTTTGTTTTACAGCCGCATTCCCACAGCCATTGCCCCTGAATTTGGTGCGGCGCTGGATGAACACGGATCTATCACGCGTGCCCTGCGGGCGTGCGGCATCCCCGATTATATCCGCAAGTCCACCAGCCTGATGGCGGTTGTCGCTGATGCTGCGCAGGCGCGTCACTTGCACTGCCAGCCGGGTGATCCCCTGTTGCGCAGCGATTCTGTCGATGCCCTTGCAGATGGCCGTATTGTCGAGGTTGGCACGTCCTGGTTCCGCGGTGACAGCATCCGTCTGCTGGTTGATTGACCGCAATCGCCGCAGTTGCAGAGATCAGCCGTTATGCTTTTCAAGAAACGCTTCAACATCAAGGCTGCGGAAATCTTCCAGCGCATCGCCAATTGCCTCATGGCTCCAGTCCCACCATGCAAGTTCTATCAAACGCTCGCCGATTGATGCGGTGAAGCGGGGGCGTACCAGTTTGGCAGGAACGCCTGCAACAATGCTGTAAGGGGGAACATCCCTGGTCACCACGGCGTTGGATGCCACCACGGCACCGGTACCTATGGTTACATCCGGCTTGATGATGGCCGCATGGCCGATCCAGGTGTCATGCTGGACATGGGTTGTGCGTGACGCCCGATAGGCCAGAAAGGCCTCATCATGCGTCTTGTCCGGCCAATAGTCGCGGCTGCGATACTGAAAATGGTGCATGCTGGCCCGGTCCATAGGATGATCTGTCGGGCCGATCCGCACAAAGCTCGCGATGTTGGAAAACTTGCCAATCTGTGCATTGGCAATATCGCAGTAACGCTCGCAATAGGAATAGTCACCAAGCTGGCTGTTCAAAACGCGCGAGCCCTTGCCAATTTCGGTGAAGCTGCCAAACACGCTTTCGGCGATCTGGCAGTCGTCGTGAATGTAGGGCGTTTTGCCAAGTGGCTTGGGGCCTGGCCCGTGCATGCTAGTCGGACCCATGGATCAGCCAGCCACGAATTTTTCCGGACACATAATCCATCACCATCACCATCAACACGATCAACACCAGATAATAGGTAACCTCTTCCCAGTTTTTCTGGGTGATGATGGCTTGTGTCAACAACAACCCTATTCCTGCACCTACAATAGCGCCGATAACGGTTGCCGAACGCGTGTTCGATTCCAGATAGTAAAGAACCTGAGAGAGAAATACCGGCATGACCTGCGGGATGACACCAAACCGATATTTCTCAATGCCCTTTGCGCCGGTTGATTCAACGCCGTCGATCTGCTTGTTGTCGACATTCTCCAGCGCTTCCGAAAACATTTTGCCGAATGAACCGATATCGGTGATCAGCATGGCCAGCGCACCAGTCATCGGTCCAGGGCCAAAGGCGCGTGACAGAATGATAGTCCAGACAAGATGATCTACACCGCGCAGGAAGTCGAAAAGCCGGCGGACACCGAAACGGACTGTCTTGGCAGGTGAAAAGTTGATAGCTGCGAGGAAAGCCAGAGGCAGGGCAATGATCGCCGAGAGAACGGTGCCGAGGAACGCCATCAGCACTGTTTCGCCAATGGCCCAGGCAACCTTGTTGTGATGCCATATCTTGTTGTTCCAGACATCATTCACAATGGCAAGGAAGTGGCTCTGGCCATCCGCAGCCTCACCAACCCCGAACATCATGCCGATGATCTCGCCATTGGACTTGCCGTAATACGGAGAATCCATAGTGAAGAAGAACAGCTCCCATCCAGCGGCATAGCGGAACACGCTGGTCTTGGACTTGGTTATTGTCAGACGCCCGCCGGGCAACACAGCGGTAAAGCGTGTCTTCGACGCATTGACCCATAAAGGCAGATCGGCATCATCCGGATAGTCTGTCTTCAGGCCGCGGCGGGATATCTCGGTCCGGATCACGCCATATTCAGGCACGTCCAGCGTCACAATGTCTTCATTGATGGAGACGGTGATATTTTCCTGCAAAGACACATCAATGATGTCGCCATCCTTCTGGATCCAGCTTGGCCAATTGTTTTCACCATAGGTGCCGGATTTTTCATTCTCGATCGATACCGCAACAGCGCCGCCTCTGTTCTGTCGTTCAAGGATTGTCTTGTAGGATATTGCATCCGACATCAGGATCGAGGCGTTCTTCCATTTTGCGCGATCGAGTGCTTCGGGAATGCCCAGCGCAAAAACCACAACAACCAGATAGGCAAACACCAGTGCAGGCAGGCCAAGCGACATCAGCCGCTTGCGTCGAAACAGCCTGTCGATTTCGTCAGGAATGGGCGGGGTGATTGTAGTCGCCATATTGCTATTGCTTTCCTGTCAGGCGGTTTCGCAGCATGCTGGATAACTGGTCAACGAGAATGATGGTGCCGAATAGCAAAATGAAAATAGCCATCGCGTTATCGTACTTGCCCTGACCCCAGGTCATGGTGTTTCGCAACTCATAGCCAATGCCGCCAGCACCAACAAAGCCCAGAATGGCCGAGGCGCGAATATTTATTTCCAGTCGCAGCAGCGCATATGAAACGAAGTTGGGAAGCACTTGCGGAATCACGCCGAACATCATTTTCTGGGTCCATGTCGCACCGGTCGAGGCCAACCCGTCCAGCGGCTTCAGGTCCGCATTCTCGTTAACTTCGGAGAACAGCTTGCCAAGCGCACCCGCTGTGTGAAACGAGATGGCGATGATGGCCGGGATCACACCACCGGCGAAAACGAAAATCAGGATCAGCGCAATGACGACATCGGGAATGGCGCGCATGACATCCATCAGTCGGCGGATATAGGGGATTGCAGCCGGGTAGTGGGCGAGGCCGCGTGTAGCAGCAAAGGACAGAAATACGCCGATGATGGCACCGATCAGCGTTGAGACAGCTGCGATATTCAGTGTCTCCATCAAAGCCGGGAAATAGGTGATGAAATGCGCTGGAAATTCGTCAATCTTGGTCCAGCTTTCCTTCAGGACAGTCGCCGGAAAATCACCCAGCGATGTCAGGCCCGCCAAAAAACCGCCGGCGTTACGATCCTCGGCTACAGCAAAACCCGACGCAAGAATTACAACGAACAGCGCGAGCGAGATGCCATTATACAGCCGCCTGCGGGTCACCTCGGCGATATAGCCGGTCAGCACGATATTTGAATTCGATGTCATATCTTAAATCCAGTAAGCAGGGGACCGGCAAGTCGCCAGTCCCCTGCAATGGCGGGAGCTGTTACTGTGACTTCAGCTTGCGTGCTTCGATGATCACTTCATAGGCATCATGCGTGATCGGCATCACACCCTTTGCATCGCCGAAAAGCATGCCATAGGCGCAATCCGGATCCAGCGCCGGGATCGAGGCGATCAGGCCGGTGAACTTGATCTTCACATCTTCAGGCAATGACTTGCGCAGCACGAACGGGCCTTCCGGAATTGGCTTTGACTGCCAGATCTGAACCAGATCATTCATGTCCACCAGACCAGAATCGACAGCAGAACGCAGGGCGCCGGAATTGTAGCCGTCTTCCCACTCTCCAAGGCCGTCAGCCCAGGTTACACCAGCATCAAAGTTACCGGCGTTGACGCCGACAATTGTCTGCTCATGGCCACCTGAGAACTGGATGTCACCAAAGTAATCCCCACCATCCATCGAATAGCCAGCCTCGGGAATTTCGATAGACGGGATCAAAAAGCCGGATGTGGAGTTCGGGTCACCAAATGCGAAGACCTTGCCTTTCATGTCATCAAGGTTCTCGATGCCTGAGTCCTTGCGGGCGAAGCCGACAGAATAGTAACCATAGCCACCATCCACATTGACCTTGACCAGAACCGGCTCAACAGCATCCGGATCAGCGAGGAAGGTCTTGGCATAGCTGGAAGCGCCAAGCCATGACGCGTCAAGCGTGCCACCAAGCAGACCTTGAATCACGCCGTCATAATCGGCAGGCGTGAACAGCTTGACCGGAACACCAAGAAGGTCTTCCGCCTTCTGACGCACACACTCGTAGTTATTCAGACGGTCTTGGGTGTTTTCACCACCAAGCAGGCCGATACGAAATTCATCAATCGAATGACCATCTGCGACGGCGACAGTCGAGAAAGCGATCGAAGCGATCATTGTAATCAAGGCTTTTTTCATCGTTAGCTCCATTGTGGGTCAAGGTAGCCGCACCGTTGGGCGTGGCTGGTATGATTCCCTTCAAGCGAGTGCTGTCTCGGGCACTTTTGATGCTTGCTGCAGAGAATCAATGCTGGTTGAGGTGGTGTCTTCGCTGAATTCTTCACCAGCCCCGTAAATCTCACGCGCGACTTTCGCCGTCAGCTCAGATGAGGCGCCGTCGAAAACAACCTCGCCATGCCGCATGCCGATCACCCGGTCGCAATAGGTGCGCGCGGTATCGAGCGTGTGCAGGTTGCAGATGATCATGCGGTTGTCCTCTTCATGGATCCGCCGCAGTGTCTGCATGACAATTTGCGCATTCATCGGATCAAGAGAGGCGATTGGTTCGTCGGCAAGGATGACGTCGGGGTCCTGCATCAGGGCGCGCGCAATCGCCACGCGTTGCTGTTGACCACCGGACAGAGCCTCGGCCCGCTTGGGTGCGTGATCGACGATGTCGAGCCTGTCGAGAATCTCGATTGCTTTGGCAATATCCTCGCGCGAAAACAAAGACAGCATCGAGACAAGCGCTGACTGGCGGTACAGGGTGCCGAACAGCACATTTGTTACAACATCGACTCGTGGCACGAGATTGAATTGCTGGAAGATCATGGCACAGCGTGCCTGCCATCCCCGCTTTTCGCGACCGCGCAGGGCCGTCACGACCTCGTCATCATAAATGACCTCACCGTCCGTGGGGTCTGCCAACCGATTGATCACACGCAGTAAAGTTGACTTTCCTGCACCTGAACGTCCGATGATGCCTACCATCTCTCCCGGGTGAAATTCCAGAGAGACCCCATTTACGGCGGTTACAGTTCCAAACTTTTTGGTCAGGCTGCGAGTGGATAACATGAAGCGCTTTTCCTTATTGAACGGTCGGTCGTAACAGCCATTCTTTTCAAAGAAATTGCGATTTTGTTGCAAAGTGTGACGGTCACGGTCTTTGCCCCGGAAAGGCCGGTTTCCGAACTCATGGTGATTGTTTGAACTTCACGGGCAGTGCCAAAAACGGGCGTATTTCAGGATGTGCAACAGGTGCTGTATGCGCGCGCCAGGTGATTCGCTGGCGACGGCAATCGAGTCGTTATGATGGCGAGGGGTCGCAAATCTGTAACATGTCTGTCATCTATGTGTGGCATCAGCACAATAATGCATTCAAGACACAAAGAGATCATAACGTGACGAACATTTGCCTTGCCAATGCCAGCATTATTCTTGAATCCGAAATCCTGCATGGCAGTGTTCATGTCGAGAACGGGAAAATTGTCGATATCACCAGTGGAGTCACTGTGCCTGCCGGCGCGACCGACATGGATGGTGATTATCTGTCTGCCGGACTGGTCGAACTGCACACAGACAATCTGGAACGGCATCTCAAGCCGCGCCCGGGTGTGCGCCAGCCCAAGCTTGACGCGATCCTCGCGCATGATGGTGAGTTGGCCAGCACGGGTATCACCACTGTTTTTGATGCGCTGCGTGTTGGCTCAGTAGTGTCTGACAATACCGAAAGCTATGAGCCCTATGCGCTGGAGACCGCCGAGACAATTGCGCGTCTGATTGACAGCGATAATTTGCGGATTGATCACCATATCCATCTACGCGCAGAGGTGTGTTCAGAGACGCTTACGCAGGAACTGAATGATTTTGGAGCGGCGCATGGCGTGGGTCTGCTGAGCCTGATGGATCATACGCCGGGGCAGAGGCAGTTTGCCGATACAAAGCAGCTGGAGCGCTATCTCAAAGGCAAACACGGAATGGATGATGAGCAGATGCAGGCGCATTTCTTGACTCTTCAGGCAATCAGCCAGAAGCATGCTGAAAAGCATCGCGAGGATGCCATCGGATTTGCCCGGCAGTTTGGCTGTATTCTTGCCAGTCACGATGACACCACGCTGGGTGATGTCGACATGGCAATTGATGCCGGGTGCCGCATTGCCGAATTTCCAACCACGATAGCGGCTGCCGAAAAATGTGATCATCATGACATTGCTGTGATGATGGGCGCACCCAATTTGATGCGCGGTGGCTCACACTCTGGAAATGTTTCGGCGATTGATCTGGTGGAACCCGGGTATTTGCGCATTCTCAGCTCGGACTATGTCCCGTCGACGCTTTTGCGGGCGGCCGTGAAGATGGGACAGATGATTGAAGATATGGCCAGGGCGATGACCACGGTAACGCTGGCCCCCGCGCGTGCGGTTGGGCTGGATGATCGCGGCCTGATTGCCGAGGGACTGCGCGCCGATCTGGTGCGGTTCAAGCTGGTGGATGGAACGCCAATTATTCGCGGTGTCTGGTCGCAGGGACGCCAGGTCGCGTGATAGCTGCCGCCAGCCGACTTTGTCTTGCGGCTGTTACAGGACATGACTTATGTCTGGCCCGTCCGTTATTGCATTACAGGCATCGCATTTCAGTGATCAGATTTCAGAGATAGTATTTTGCACCGACGCTGACATAGGTGATGCCGCACAGAAGAAGCGCGAGCATGACGGCCGCGCTGCCATAGTCCTTGGCACGTTTGGACAGGCCGTGTGTCTTGTAACTGATACGATCGACAGCCGCTTCAACGCTTGAGTTCAGCAGTTCCACAATCAAAACGATCAGCACGCTGGCAAGCATCAATCCTGTCTCGATTGCGGTTGCTGGCATCCACAGTGCCAACGGGACAAGGATTGCTGCCAGCAGCAGCTCCTGGCGAAAGGCGCTCTCTTCGCGGATGGCAAAGACGAGACCGGCCCAGCTGTTGCGCGCAGCGCCGACAGCACGTGTGATGCCGTGATTGTCCTTATGCGGGTTATCGGCGATGTGATAGCCATCCTTTGAATCGCGCGCCTCGACCAGATGGCTGGCGAAAATGTCTGTCGCGTTATCCCAGGAAAAGGTTTCGGCATGTGCGCGTGCTGTTGCCCGCTTGATCTTTGTCGCGCGAATTGCGGCATGACCCAGATCCTCGTCAAGAACGCCGGCAGCTGAATCGCCGATCACATCAATTGGACCGGTGACCGGGAAGGCGGCAACAGGCAGGCCGCAGGCCATTGCCTCCAGCAGGACCAGACCGAACGTATCCGTGCGACTGGGAAAGACGAACACATCGGCCTGATTATAGATCGCAGGAAGCTCGTCCATCTGCTTTGGACCAAAGAATCGCACATGTGGATAGCGCGTCTTCATGTGCGCCAACGCTGGCCCACCGCCGACAATCCATTTCTCACCCGGAAGGTCCAGATCAAGGAACGCCTCAATATTCTTCTCTACCGCGACACGGCCCACATTGATGAAAATCGGGTTGCTCTTTCTTGCGGTTTTCCTGGCGTTGTCTTCTGGTTTGAAAAGGTCAAGATCAACACCGCGCGGCCAGATGACCGGATTGCCAATGCGCCAGGAAACAAGATCGTTCAGGACAGCGTTTGTCGGGGCCATCACCGCATTGCCCGGTCCATGGAACCAGCGCAGAAACGCGTAGGTCCAGCTGAGCGGGATACGGATGCGCGAGGCTACATATTCAGGAAAGCGCGTGTGATATGCAGTGGTGAAAGCCAGTTGGTTGCGTCTTGCAAAAGAGCGCGCCGCCAGGCCAAGCGGCCCCTCGGTGGCGATGTGCAGGCAATCCGGGCCAAAGGCACGCAGTTGTGCTGACACCCGCTTGCCCGGGAAAATTGACAGTCGGATTTCGGGATAGGTTGGGCAGGGAACCGTACGGAATGTTTCGGGTGTAACCATAATCACGTCATGGCCGCGCGCCTTCAATCCCTCGACTGTTTTGGTCAGCGTGCGCACGACCCCGTTGATCTGCGGATACCACGCGTCGGTAATGATTGCGATTTTCAAATTTACATACCTACGCCGGGAAGTGCCGGTTCATGTTCCGGCATGGAACGAGATGCCTTTTTTTTGACCCTGCTGTCGGCATTCTGCCAGTTCACCAGTTCAAGCCGGCCATCATGATGTTCAACAAGCGCGGAGAGAGATTCTACCCAGTCACCGTCATTCAGGTACAACATGCCGTCGACCTCGCGCATCTCCGGCTTGTGGATATGGCCGCAAACAACGCCGTCGCATTGGCGTCTGCGGGTCTCGGTAAGCATCGCTTTTTCGAAAGCCGAGATAAACGAGACTGCCGATTTCACGCGATGTTTCAGAAACTGTGAAAGCGACCAGTAAGGCATGTTGAATATGCTGCGGACAAAATTCAGGAGCCGGTTCAGTTTCAGCAAAGCCGTATATGCACGGTCACCAAGATAGGCGAGCCAGCGGGCATGCTGGATGACATTGTCGAACAGATCGCCATGCACAACCCAAAGACGTTTGCCGTCGGCCGTTTGGTGAATGTCATCTTCCTTGATCGCGACATCACCGAAATTATAGCCAAGATAATGGCGGGCAGCTTCATCATGATTGCCCGGAATATAGATCACGCGGGTGCCGTGACGCGCTTTTCGCAGCAGTTTCTGGATAACGTCATTATGTTCCTGCGGCCAGTAGAAGCGTTTTTTCAGCTGCCAGCCATCAATGATGTCGCCGACCAGATACAGGGTTTCGCTGCGCGTATATTTCAGAAAATGCAGCAGCTCTTTGGCACGGGACCCTGGCGTTCCGAGATGCGTGTCAGAGATCCAGATGGTTCTGAACGCGAGGACATTTTTGTCATCATCAAGCAAGAGAACACCCTCGCGATTGCACTGTGATGACGTAGATACGTGCCTTTTGTGACGCCGATATTTCGTCTCTGTGACATTGGCATTACGGATGGTGAGCCGGCTGAAAACAGCCCGCCAATTAATGGGCTGGCGAGCAGCGCATAAAGGCCGCTTTCACCATCATATAACCACTCCCTGCAACGCGAATGGCGCGTCGTGCATCGTGCACTGGGTACGGGGTGGTCACTTTTTGTTTTTTTGGGTGTGTCCCGATTGGCACACACATCACGTCAATTGGCTGTTCACGTGAAGTCGCTTGCTACCTGTCCGCGATAGGATTCGACTTTAACATCGGCAAAAAGTTCACCGTATTTTTCACCAAAACTGGCCGCATTTTCATTCCAAATTTTATCGCAGGCCTCATAGGCCTCCATGTCGCGATATTCGAGCCAGTTTCCAAACATGAGCTTGCCTTCTGGCATGAACATGCGGCTGGAGTGGAAGCGTATCATTCCCATTGGCCGCAGCTTGTCAGCCAACAGCACCATCTCCGTTTTGAAAACGTCACCCGCCTTTTCCATAACGCTCTGGTCAGGAAACTCAATTGTGGTAAAGCTGATAATCACGTCTGGCATAAGAACTCCATAAGTCTCTGTTTGAACATATTTCTTTTTCACAAGATACGAGTGCTCTGTTTGGCTTCCTTGTTGCGCGAGGCTTTTTCCAGCGACAACACGGCTAGATGTTTTCAGCAATGAATCTGTCGCCGCTTTGTATGCAAACAACAGTATGATTGAAAATCATCACCCCTACTTGTTCCTGATGTTTTGAACGGCAGCCGCTGTATCAAGTAATGACTGCTTAAATGGCGTTGGTGTCCACTTGAACGTGTCACGTGTTTTTGAATTATCTGCTGTCAAATACATACCAACCAAAGCGAGCATCCCTTTGGCCTCTCTATCGAATATCGCCATGATTTTGAGCAACCAGCTTGGGGCTTTTTTAGTGCTTGGTCCCTTATACCCTTCATCTAGTAAAATCTGTGCGGCATCAGCAAAACCGGTCGGTTCCGTACCAGAGGCAATAAAACGTTGCCCGGCAACATTTTTGTTTTTAATTGCATCGACATGGAGTTTGGCTACATCTCTCACATCCACCATTGGAAAGGCGGCATCTGGTACCATCGGCACCTTTCCATCAAGCATCTTTGCCAGCACTGTTAAAGACTGGCCTGTGATATCCGTCCCAAGAGGCGGGCCAAACACCCCCCCGGGAGCAATAACAACCAGTTCTGGACCTTCGTTTTCGTCTACAAAATTCCACGCTGCTCGTTCGGCAAGTGTTTTGCTTTTGATGTAGGTGCTTAGATTCGGGTAGGTGACGTCAGTCCAGTCATCGGCTGTAAAGACACCACGACGAATACTGGACATCATCGAGACAATCGAACTTGTCAGAATGACTCTTTTGACTTTCGCTTTTTGCGCGGCGCGAAGCACACGCAGTGTGCCCTCAATAGCTGGCGCCATCATCTCAGCTTCATTTTTGGGATTGGCGATCCAAAAGGGAGAGGCGACGTGCATGACATAGTCACACCCCACCATTGCTGCCTCCCAACCGGCTTCAGTAGTCAGATCCAAAAGGGTAAACTCAAGACTCTCGGCATCGATATTATGAGTGGTCATGACGTGTTCAACTTGCATCTGCTTTTCATGGCTTCTTACTGTTCCGCGAACCTTGAATCCTGTCTCAATTAGCTGCTTTGCGCAGTGGAGCCCGATAAAACCTGATACGCCCGTCAGCAGAACTTTTTCTTGGCCGTTTGTTACGCCATTTGACATGTCTGTTTACCTTCACCTGTAATTTATATACCATCTGGTATCTTACTTTATGTGAGTTCGCAACGATTAAAGTACCGACTGGTTCAAAAGTGAACACAAAAGAAAATTCGAAGCGTGGCCGCCCTCAAACTTTTAATAGAGATCAGGTGATCGAAGTCGCCTTGATAAGCTATTGGAGAGACGGCTCTTCAAAGGTTTCATTGAATGAAATCTGCAAGCGAGCCGGTGTCTCAAAGCCCGGAATTTATCGTGCGTTCGATGGTGAAGACGGGCTGAAACAAGCGGTGCTTCTGGAATACCGTGCCAGAATTCTGTCTCAGTTCCATCATATCCTGCAAGTGGAGCAGCCGTTTAATCAGACGGTGACGTCTCTTGTCGCTTTCTTGCAAATGGACAGAGCCACGCTCGGACTGCCCGCCGGCTGCCTGCATGCAGATATGTATGAGGCAAAAGGGGAATTTGGCAGTTTGACGGTCCAAACGATTGAATCCATTCGTCAGGAAAGCCTTCAACAGCTTGAAAGCTGGGTTGAGAGAGCCAGAGGGGCGGGCGAAATCAGTCCAGCGATGCCGTCATCAATCGTTGCACTCTATATTTATGCACAATTGCAAAGTGCGCTTCGGCTGCAAAGAGACGGGGTGGATCAAGAGCATGTGCTAGCATGCTTTCGCCTCGCGCTATCGGTTCTTGATGAAGACGCACCGCCTGAACCTGATCAAACAGTGACCCGCCACCAAGGGGGATAACACCGTCGCACGCCGCGTCATTTTGGATGTGGATGCGCGTTGCTGCCATCTATGGGCCAGCAATCTATGGGCCGGATTTTTTGCGCCGCAGCCGCCGGTCTGCGCATAGCATTTCGGCGGTGATCACCAGGATCTAGTCTGGCTTGATGCGTTTCAGTGGCCGGCCTCCAATGCCGAGTGCGAGCACCACCAGGATCTCGTTCGGGCGGGGCGCGTCGGGTACGGTGATCTCGGCAGCGTCCATATGGTCAAAATCCCATATGCTCAGCTTGCTGGTCAGCGGCACAGTGAGTGTTGCGCCTGGCCCGCCAATTTTTTTCGTGGAGGTGATGATCTCGCTGGCCTCGCCCAGCGCACCGCGGACCGGGGCGCCGAACCGGGGATGGATCAACGCGGCGGCGTGTTCGATCTCGCCATCAACACCGACAATGGCACCCTTGCCATAGGACTGTACATCATCAGGCCCGGCGGAAAGCGCGTCGCACCCGCGTTCGACAAGCTGTGCAGATATATCGGCTCCTATGTCCTTCAGGATATCGAGGTCAGCATCGGGTTGGCCGGCAAGCGGGTTGGTGATCACCGCAGCGACAACACATTTGCGACTTGGCGTTGCGAGTTGCTGGCCCGCCTCGCGGTGGATGTCCTCAACCGAGGCAATCATTTTGCGGATGTCTGCTTTATTTTGCATCATGGCGCTCCGTATTTTTGCAAAGGTGCCTTTTTTGACAGGCGTTTTAAGTGGTCCGTCTTGGTGGCTCGTCCTGGTAGCCTGTACTGATCCTGACAAAACCATAGCGTCAGCAGCGGGCAAGTCATAGCCTCACCACCAAAAATTTTATCATTTGGTAAAAAATATTGGACAAAGCCGATTTATCAGGCATTCTTTTGATCTGGCAAGGTGCGCAGCAGCGCTATGTGCAAGAGGCATATGGAACAAGCAGAAATCAAGCCTGCTATGTGCCAGGATGATGCAGGCTTGGATGGTCACCTTCCTATGACGGAGGCATGCATGGTCGACAGATATCTTGAGGACGGGGTTATTGAAGGCCGTCTGGATAGCGATCTATATGAACAGAATTTTGCGGATGCGCATCCACCGCTGGACCCGCATGAGGCGTTGGTCGCTGCCGACAGGTGCTATTTCTGCTATGACGCGCCATGCGTGACGGCCTGTCCGACGGCAATCGATATCCCCAAATTCATTCGGCAGATTTCCACAGGCAATCTTGAGGGTTCGGCCCGGACGATCTTTGACCAGAATATTCTTGGCGGGATGTGTGCTCGCGTATGCCCCACAGAAACCCTGTGCGAACAGGCCTGTGTTCGCGAAACGGCAGAAGGGCAGCCTGTACAGATCGGCCTGTTGCAGCGCCACGCCACCGATCATGCGATGAAGAACAATCTGCAATTCTATGACCCTGCGGAGGATACCGGAAAGACCATTGCTGTCATTGGTGCCGGCCCCGCCGGACTTGCCTGTGCACATCGCTTGGCGATGAAGGGCCACAAGGTCGTCATCCATGATGCAAACCCGAAGGCGGGTGGCCTGAATGAATATGGGATAGCAACCTACAAATCGGTCGATCAGTTTGCCCAGCACGAGGTTGACTATGTGACCGCGATTGGCGGCATCAGCATCGTCAATGACAGCCGGCTTGGTGACAATCTGACGATTGACGGATTGCTTGATGAACATCATGCAGTGTTTCTTGGCATCGGGCTTGGCGGCGTGAATGCGCTCGGCGCTGAAACCGATAGCGATGACATCAGCGTGAACGCTGTCGATTTCATTGCCGAATTGAGACAGGCTGAGGATTTCGCGAAGGTTGCGGTCGGGCGCCGCGTCATGGTGATTGGCGGCGGTATGACGGCCATTGATGTTGGCACGCAAGCCCGGCTTCTGGGTGCTCAGGATGTGACCATTGCCTATCGCCGGGGGCGCGACAACATGAATGCCTCATCTGCGGAACAGGACCAGTCCAGCGCAAAGGGTGTAAACATCCGCCACTGGATGCAGCCTGTTGAGGTGACAAAGAGCGGTTCTGGCAGCCTGAATGTAAAAATGGAATTCACCACCCTGTCGGAAGGCAAGCTGACCGGCACTGGGAAGTTTGAGACTGTCGAGGTCGATCAGCTGTTCACAGCGATTGGCCAGACATTGGCCGCGGGTGAGGCAATTGCCTCGATTGCCGTGGAGCATGGCCGTATTCGTGTTGATGAAACATTCAGAACCTCAAACCCGTCTGTCTGGGCTGGCGGCGACTGTGTTGCTGGCGGCGATGACCTGACTGTAACAGCTGTAGCGCAGGGGCGTGACGCAGCCGAAGCAATCCACGCGGCCCTGGTAACATGAATACCAATATGACTGCTGGCGTAAAAATCAGTGTGAATATCGATGTGAATAGTGGGGCGACCCAAAGCCAAGGGAGACAGACATGGCTGACCTGAGACATAATTTTGTAGGCATCAAATCCCCCAATCCTTTCTGGCTGGCATCGGCACCGCCAACAGACAAGGAATATAATGTTGTGCGCGCCTTCAAGGCGGGCTGGGGCGGTGCTGTCTGGAAGACGCTTGGCCTCGATCCGCATATCGTCAATGTTGGCGGACCGCGTTATGGCGCGATCTGGGGTGCTGACCGGCGGTTGCTGGGCTTGAACAATATAGAGCTGATCACCGACCGGCCTCTGGATGTAAACCTTCAGGAGATCAAGTCTGTAAAAAAGGCCTGGCCTGACCGGGCGCTCGTCACCAGCCTGATGGTGCCCTGTGAGGAGCCGTGCTGGGAAGGTATTCTGCGGCAGGTGGAAGATACGGAATGTGACGGGGTCGAGCTGAATTTCGGGTGTCCGCATGGCATGTCGGAGCGCGGCATGGGCGCTGCCGTGGGTCAGGTTCCCGAATATATCGAAATGGTCACTCGCTGGTGTAAAGACAAAACCCGCATGCCGGTGATCGTCAAGCTGACGCCCAACATCACCGATGTGCGCTATCCGGCGCGTGCGGCCAAGGCTGGCGGCGCGGATGCGGTATCGCTTATCAATACAATCAGCTCGATCATATCGGTCGATCTGGATCAGTTTGCGCCGGAACCGACGATCGACGGTAAAGGTACCCATGGCGGCTATTGCGGGCCGGCTGTCAAGCCGATTGCCCTGAATATGGTGGCGTCAATTGCGCGTGATGCGGAAACGGCCGGTCTGCCGATTTCGGGCATTGGCGGCGTGACCACCTGGCGTGACGCTGCCGAGTTCCTGACTTTGGGCGCTGAAAATGTTCAGGTCTGCACCGCAGCAATGACTTATGGGTTCAAAATTATCGAAGAGCTGGTCGAAGGGCTGGCACAATGGATGGACAATGCTGGTCATCCGGACCTTGATTCAATCCATGGCCGGGCGCTGCCGAATGTCACCGAATGGCAATATCTGAACCTGAATTATACCGCCAAGGCGCGGATCGACCAGGACAGCTGCATCAAGTGCGGACGCTGCCATATCGCTTGTGAAGATACATCACATCAGGCGATCACCAACATGGTGGATGGCGAGCGGCGCTTTGAGGTGATCGACGAGGAATGCGTTGGCTGTAACCTGTGCGTGAATGTCTGCCCGGTTGAAAGCTGCATCACCATGGAAAAGCTGCCAGCGGGCGATCTGGACAAGCGTACAGGCAAGGATGTGTCTCCGGACTATGGCAACTGGACGATGCATCCCAACAATCCGATGCGCGATGCCGCCGAATAGGGGCCTGATGTTGCTGTCGGCAGCATGGATATCACCGGCATAATTCTGGCCGGCATAGATGCGGCTGCCAAGCGGTCTCAAGGGACGTCATCAGCGCCCATAAGGCGGCCAAGGAACAATGTGTCCAGCATCTCTGCCGCGTCGGCGTAATAGCTCTTGTCACCTGGCGGAAGGCCGAGCACATGGCGCACCTGAACGCTGAAATCGGCGTAATGCTGGGTGGTCGACCAGATGGCAAACAGCAAGTGCCGCGGGTCACAGGGGGCCAATTGACCATTATCAATCCAGCGCTGCAGAATCTTGGCCTTTTCATCGACAAGCTGTTTCAATTCGGTTTGCAGGAAGGTGCCGATATGCGGTGCCCCGGCCAGAATTTCATTGGCAAACAGCCGCGATTCGCGCGGAAATTCCCGTGACGATTCCAGCTTGCGCCTGATATAGGCACCGATTTCCAGCGTCGGCTCACCATCTGCGCTGATTTCGCGCAAAGGGGCCAGCCAGACATCAAGAAGGCCGGTCAGCAGGGCAATGTGAATTTCTTCCTTGTTCTTGAAATAATAGAGCAGGTTGGGTTTCGACATATCTGCGGCGCTGGCAATCCGGTCCAGTGTGGCCCCGTGAAAGCCGTTTTGCGAAAACACCTCAAGCGCGGCAAGCAGGATACGCTCTTCGTTTTCCTGCTGAATGCGCGTCTTGCTGCGTGGATGCTTCACGCTTGTGCTGGCTGTCGATATTTGTGCCATCTCGTCCCCCACATCACATATTGTCATTTTATTGTTTTGGACATTCTAAGAGATTTGACCAAACGGTAAAAATGTTATTTCATAAATCTGAAACCTGATTTCGATCCGGGTTGCAGGAAGCCCTGCCCGGTCAGCAGCGCGAGGTGTCTGAAACAGGCGATGCGCGGCGAAATTGATGGAGAGTGCCACAATGCCTGACAGCGCAACCCCTCAGCCAAATGATTTACGCGCCTTCTGGATGCCGTTCACCGCGAACCGGCACTTCAAAGGCAATCCCCGCATGCTGGTCAGCGCAAAGGACATGCATTACGAGACAGTTGAAGGCAACAAGATCCTGGATGGCACCGCCGGTCTGTGGTGTGTCAATGCTGGTCATGCCCGCCCGAAGATTGTTCAGGCGGTACAGGATCAGGTGGCGCAGCTTGACTATGCGCCGGCCTTTCAGATGGGCCATCCAAAAGCGTTCGAGCTTGCCAACAGGCTGGTCGATATCACGCCAGACGGGATGAATTACTGCTTTTATACCAACTCCGGGTCGGAGTCGGTCGAGACAGCGCTGAAGATGGCAATTGCCTATCAGCGGGTGCGTGGCAATGGCAGCCGGACCCGGCTTATCGGACGTGAGCGCGGTTATCATGGCGTCAATTTTGGCGGCATTTCGGTGGGCGGTATCGTTGCCAACCGCAAGATGTTCGGCAGCTTGCTGTCGGGCGTCGATCATATGCCGCATACCCATGATCTGGCGCGCAATGCCTTCAGCCGCGGCGCGCCTGAGCACGGCGCCGAACTGGCTGATGAGCTGGAGCGGATTGCCTTGTTGCATGATCCGTCGACCATCGCTGCGGTGATTGTCGAGCCTGTGGCAGGGTCCACCGGTGTTCTGATCCCGCCCAAGGGCTATCTGAAGCGACTTCGCGAAATCTGTGACAAGCATGGTTTCCTGTTGATCTTTGACGAAGTGATCACCGGATTTGGCCGTCTGGGAACGCCGTTTGCCGCTGATTATTTCGATGTAAAACCGGACATCATCACGACAGCCAAGGGGCTGACCAGCGGGGTGATCCCGATGGGTGCTGTATTTGTCCGCGATGAAATTCATGACGCCTTCATGAACGGTCCGGAAGAGCTGATCGAGTTCTTTCACGGCTATACCTATTCAGGCAATCCAGTGGCTGCTGCTGCGGCGCTGGGCACGCTGGATACGTACCGTGATGAGGGGCTGTTGACGCGTGCTGCCGATCTTGCCCAACATTGGGAGGACCGCCTGCACAGTCTGGCCGACCATCCGCATGTTATCGACATTCGCAACATTGGCCTGATAGGCGCTATCGAACTTGAACCGATAGAGGGCGCGCCAACCAAGCGGGCCTTCTCGGCATTCCTGAAGGCGTTCGAGAAGGGTTATATGATCAGAACCACGGGTGATATCATCGCGCTGTCGCCCCCGCTGATCATAACAAAAGACCAGATTGACGAGCTGATTGAGGCAGTTGGCGAGGTGTTGCAATCGCTCTAGCCAGACTGGCGCTGGGGCGGCAGACAAGAAAGGTAGACAGGTCATGGCATCTGATATGAATACCAGGATGATGGATCAGCGCGGCAAGAATTTCCGGATCAATGGCGACCGGTTATGGGACGCGCTGATGGAAATGGCGAAAATTGGCCCGGGTGTTGCCGGTGGTAACAATCGGCAGACCCTGACGGATGAGGATGCCGAGGGACGTCACCTGTACCAGTCCTGGTGCGAGGCTGAAGGGCTGACAATGGGGCTCGACAAGATGGGCAACATGTTTGCCCGCCGTGAAGGCACCGATGCGTCGCTGCCTCCGGTCATGGTGGGAAGCCATCTCGACACCCAGCCAACAGGTGGCAAATATGACGGCGTGCTTGGCGTGCTGGCTGGACTGGAAATCATCCGGACCCTCAACGAAACCGGTATCAAGACACGTCATCCGATCGAGGTTGTGAACTGGACGAACGAAGAAGGCACACGCTTTTCGCCGCCAATGATGGCATCGGGTGTCTTTGCCGGGGTACATACTCTGGACTGGGCCTATAATCGTAGCGACGCAGCCGGAAAAACGGTCGGCGGCGAGCTGGAGCGGATCGGCTGGATTGGTGATGAAGAGGTCGGCGCGCGCAAAATGGCCGCCTTTTTCGAACTTCATATCGAGCAGGGGCCGATCCTTGAGGACGAGACTATCGATATTGGCGTGGTCACCCATGGACAGGGGCTGAACTGGCTGCAGATTACGCTGACCGGCAAGGAATCGCATACCGGGTCCACCCCTATGCCAAAGCGGGTCAATGCGGGTCTTGGCATGGCACGCATCACACAGCTTGTCGACGAGATCGCCTGGTCGCATGCGCCGCTGGCGGTGGGTGCAGTCGGGCATTGTGATGTCTATCCAAATTCGCGCAACATCATCCCCGGCAAGGCGGTCTTCACCATCGATTTCCGCCATCCGACGCAAGAGGTGATTGATGATATGGAGGCGCGGCTTCGGGCTGGCGCAGCCGAGATCTGCAAGGAACTGGGTTTGGAGATGGAAATCGAGCAGTCTGGCAAGTTCGACCCGGTGAAATTCGATGATGACTGCGTTGGTGCCGTCCGCCGTGCGGCCCAGCGCCTTGGCTATTCACATCGTGACATCGTATCGGGCGCTGGTCATGATGCGTGCTGGATCAACCGCATTGCCCCGACGGCAATGGTCATGTGTCCTTGTGTTGACGGGCTGTCACACAATGAAGCCGAAGAGATAACAAAAGACTGGGCGACCGCTGGTGCCGATGTGCTGTTCCATGCCATCGTTGAAACTGCCGGAATCGTTGACGATTGAAGCTGGGAGAAAAGATCATGAGCACAGTTATCAAAGACGGTATGATTGTTACCGCTGACCGCACCTACAAAGCCGATATCCTTGTTGAAGATGGCAAGATTGCCAAAATTGGCACAGGGTTGAGTGGCAATGAAACGCTGGATGCCACCGGATGCTATGTGGTGCCTGGCGGGATTGACCCGCACACCCATCTCGAAATGCCGTTCATGGGTACCTACTCGAGTGATGATTTTGAATCTGGCACGCGTGCAGCCCTTTCTGGCGGCACGACCATGGTGGTGGATTTCTGTCTGCCCGCTCCGGACCAGTCCCTGCTGACCGCGATTCAGGCCTGGGACAACAAGTCGACCCGTGCCACGACCGACTATTCTTTCCATATGGCGATCACCTGGTGGGGCGAGCAGGTATTCAATGAAATGCCCGAAGTGGTGTCCAAGGGGATCAACACCTTCAAGCATTTCATGGCCTACAAGGGTGCGCTGATGGTGGATGATGACGAGATGTATGCCAGTTTCCAGCGCTGCGCCGAACTGGGTGCGATGCCACTGGTGCATGCCGAGAATGGCGATGTTGTGGCCCAGCTCCAGGCCAAGCTGATGGAGGAGGGCAATAGCGGCCCCGAGGCGCATGCCTTTTCGCGCCCGCCCGAGGTCGAAGGCGAGGCGACCAACCGTGCGATCATGATTGCCGATATGGCGGGTGTGCCGCTGTATGTCGTCCATGTATCCTGTGAACAGTCGCACGAGGCAATCCGCCGTGCCCGCCAGAAAGGCATTCGTGTTTATGGCGAGCCGCTGATCCAGCATCTCTTGCTGGATGAGAGCGAATATGCGCACGAGAACTGGGATCATGCCGCACGCCGCGTGATGTCGCCGCCCTTCCGCAACAAGCAACATCAGGACAGCCTGTGGGCCGGTCTTCAGGCGGGTAGTCTGCAGGTGGTGGCAACGGATCATTGCGCGTTCACAACAGAACAGAAGCGCTATGGTCTCGGTGACTTCACCAAGATCCCGAACGGGACCGGCGGTCTTGAGGACAGAATGCCCCTTCTGTGGACGCATGGCGTGGAGACGGGCCGTTTGACAATGAATGAATTTGTCGGTGCGACCTCGACCAATATTGCCAAGGCGCTGAACCTCTATCCGCGCAAGGGCGCCATTCTTGAGGGGTCTGACGCCGATATCGTTGTGATTGATCCGGCCCGCGAAAAGACCATCACTCACACAGCACAGCAATCTGCCATCGACTACAACGTGTTTGAAGGGTTCAAGGTCAAGGGACTGCCCCGCTTTACCATGACACGTGGCTATGTGGCGATTCAGGAAGACGAGGTGAAAACACGCGAAGGTCATGGCAAGTTCGTTCCGCGTGAGCCGTTCGCCGCGCCGAACAAGGCGCTTTCGAAATGGAAGGCACTGACCGCACCACGCGCTGTTATCCGTGATCCTGCGAACATGCCGGCAGGAGTCTGATGACAGCTGAAACATCAAGCAACGCGGTCATCAATGCCAATGGTCTTTGCCTGACATTTGACTCGAGCGACGGGCCGGTTCACGCGCTGAAGGACGTTGATCTGCAGATCGATAAGGGGGATTTTGTCTCCTTTATCGGCCCGTCAGGGTGTGGCAAGACTACCCTGTTGCGGGTCATCGCCGATCTCGAACACCCAACCCGCGGCTCGATCTCAGTCAATGGCATGACGCCTGAACAGGCGCGACTTGAACGCGCTTACGGGTATGTCTTTCAGGCGCCGGCGCTGCTTGCCTGGCGGAGCATCGAGCGCAATGTTGGCCTGCCACTCGAAATCATGGGGATCAGCGCAGCGGAAAAGGCCGAGCGGGTGGCCAGAACGCTGGAGCTTGTCGGGCTTGACGGGTTTGGCCGAAAATTTCCGTGGCAGCTGTCAGGCGGTATGCAACAGCGCGCCTCGATCGCACGGGCGTTGGCGTTTGATGCTGACTTGTTGCTGATGGATGAACCGTTTGGTGCGCTTGACGAGATCGTTCGTGACCATCTGAATGAACAGCTTCTGGAGCTGTGGCGCAAGACAGGCAAGACGATCTGTTTTGTAACCCACTCAATCCCGGAAGCGGTCTATCTGTCGAACAAGATTGTTGTCATGTCACCGCGCCCCGGCCGGGTGGCGGATATTATCGAATCCAATTTGCCGGATGAACGCCCGCTCGATATCCGTGAGTCAAAAGGCTTTCTGGAAATTGCCCAGCGTGTACGCGCCGGGCTTCGCCAAGGGCAGGTCTGAGATGAACGCAGCGGTCGCACGGGTGTTTCCGATTGCCACTGTCGTGGCCGCCATCATGATCGTCTGGTACGGTTTTACGGTCTATCTGAACGCACCCTGGCAGATTGGAAAATACGAAAAGGCCGGCATCGAATGGCAGATGGAAGATCTTGTGCGCGATACCATGGCGCTCGATCGTCCGATCCTGCCAGCACCGCATCAGATCGCAATCGAAATCTGGCAAACCACAGTTGAGAAAAAGATTACGTCAAAGCGTTCGCTGATTTATCACGGCGGGATTACGCTGTCTTCGACGCTTCTTGGATTTCTGATGGGCACGGTTCTGGGAATCGGACTGGCGGTCTCGATTGTCGAAAACCGGGCGATGGACAAATCGCTGATGCCATGGATCATTACCAGCCAGACGATTCCGATTCTTGCGATTGCGCCGATGATCATCGTGGTCCTGAATTCGGTCGGGCTGACCGGACTGCTGCCAAAGGCATTGATTTCAACTTATCTGAGCTTTTTTCCGGTTGTTGTCGGGATGGTCAAGGGGTTGCGCAGTCCGGACCCGATGCATATCGATCTGATGCGCACCTACAAGGCGAGCCGCATGCAGCTGTTCTGGAAGCTTCGCCTGCCAGCCTCCGTGCCGTTCCTTTTCGCATCCATGAAAGTGGCCATAGCCATCAGCCTTGTCGGCGCGATCGTTGGTGAACTGCCCACCGGCGCCATTGCCGGGCTTGGCGCGCGCCTGCTGGCCGGCTCCTATTACGGTCAGACAATCCAGATCTGGTCAGCGCTGATTTCTGCAGCCTGTATGGCGGCGATTCTTATCAGCATCGTTGGCATTATCAGTCACATCACACTGAAACGCATGGGGCTGCAGCAATGACCGGCTTTCAGACATTGCTGTCGAGGTTAGGTGCGGGCGCGGCATTGCTGGCGTTGGTGTCCGGATTTCTTGGTGGTGGCAGTGACATGGCGGTGATCGGGGGCAGCCTGCTGCTAGTGCTGGCTGGCGTCCGGCATGTCTCTGGTATCCTGCCGCATATCGTGATTGATCTTGCCGCCGGGCTGGTGGGAATGGCAGTGCTGCTTCTGGTGTTGGCTTCCGGAATGGGTGCAGCTTTCTGGTGGCTTCTGGTGGCCAGCTGGCTGTTCTGCTGGCTTGCCGTAGAGCGCGGCATGATGGCATCGACAAATACGGCCATGTTTTCAAATGTCATTCTGCTGGCCGTTCCTGTGTTCTTTGGGATATGGATTATTTTCGTCTGGCAGATGCTGGCAGTCGGGCTGGACATCCCGATGGTGCTTTTGCCATCGCCTGCGCAGATTGCGGTGCGTTTCATGGCCTCCACCTCCGTGCTCTGGGCGGACTTCCAGCAGACATTCCTGAAAGCGGCGCTGATCGGCTATATCCTTGGTTGTGGCAGCGCGTTCATTCTGGCGATCATCATTGATCGTGTACCCTTTCTGCAGCGCGGCCTGTTGCCAGTCGGCAATTTCGTCTCAGCGCTGCCGGTGATCGGTATCGCGCCCATTATGGTCATGTGGTTCGGTTTCGACTGGCAGTCAAAGGCAGCGGTTGTCGTTGTGATGACCTTCTTTCCAATGCTGGTGAATACCGTCGCAGGCCTGCAAGCCAGCCAGGCGATGGAACGCGATCTGCTGCGTACCTATGCCTCATCCTACTTTCAGCTGTTGATCAAGCTTCGGCTTCCGACAGCGGCCCCCTTTATCTTCAACGCGCTGAAGATCAACTCGACGCTGGCGCTGATTGGCGCCATCGTGGCCGAATTTTTTGGCACCCCCATTGTGGGTCTTGGCTTTCGCATTTCCACCGAAGTCGGACGGATGAATCTCGACATGGTGTGGGCGGAAATCGTCGTCGCGGCGCTTGCCGGATCGATAAGCTATGGCCTTCTTAGCCTGCTCGAAAAGCAGGTGACATTCTGGCACCCCTCAAACCGCCGGAACCATTCATAACCACCCAGGGAGAATGAAATGAAGAAACTTCTGACATCACTGGCCGTTCTTGCCATTTCGGCAACAGCCGCCTCGGTGGCGCAAGCTGCTGACAAGCTTGCGCTGCAACTGCAATGGGTCACACAGGCCCAGTTTGCAGGCTATTATGTGGCACTCGACAAGGGGTACTACAAAGATGAGAACCTCGATGTGACCATCAAGCCCGGGGGCCCTGATATTGCGCCACCACAGGTGCTTGCTGGTGGCGGTGCCGACCTGATGCTGAACTGGATGCCGTCTGCCCTTGCGGCACGCGAAAAGGGCTTGCCCCTGGTGAATATCGCGCAGCCGTTCAAATCGTCAGGCCTGCAGCTGACCTGCCGTAAGGAAACGGGCATCACGTCGCCAGAGGACTTCCGTGGCAAGACCATCGGCGTCTGGTTCTTTGGTAACGAGTATCCGTTCCTGTCCTGGATGAGCCAGCTTGGCATTCCAACGGATGGCGGCGACAATGGTGTGACCGTTCTGAAGCAGGGTTTCAATGTTGATCCGCTGCTGCAGAAGCAGGCTGATTGCATCTCGACCATGACATATAACGAGTACTGGCAGGTCATTGATGCTGGCATCTCACCGGATGATCTGGTGGTGTTCAAATATCAGGATCAGGGTGTCTCGACCTTGGAAGATGGCATCTATGTTCTTGAAGACCGGCTGGCGGATGCCGCCTTCCAGGATCAGTTGGTGCGCTTTGTAAGAGCTTCCATGAAGGGCTGGAAGTGGGCCGAGGAAAACCCGGATGCCGCTGCTGATATCGTTCTCGACAATGACGCCTCTGGCGCCCAGACCGAGAAGCATCAGCGACGCATGATGGGTGAAATCGCCAAGCTTACAGCTGGCTCGAACGGTTCACTTGATCCTGCCGACTTTGACCGCACGGTTGCGACATTGCTGAAAGGCGGTTCCGACCCTGTGATCACCAAGAAGCCGGATGGTGCCTGGACCCACATGATCACTGACAAGGCGTTATAAGCCGAGGTTTGTGACAAAAACAAATGGGGCTGTCCTTGATGTTGACGGCCCCATTTCATTAGGGGAACACGTCATTTGTTTTTGTATCTGTGATCTGTGCTGCATGTCGCACAGGGTGGCATGTTGCAGAGTGTTTTGGGAACACGCTGAATTTGTGATGGGATGAGAAAATGAACCGCATACATACCCAGGATGAGTGGGCCGCTATCGCGAAAGAGGTATTGCCCGCCAGTGGTTTTGGAAATTTTGACCATAGTGTGATCATTGCCAGTGGCAAAGGCAGCCATGTCTGGGATGAAAACGGCAACGAATATGTCGATTACCTGATCGGGTCAGGCCCGATGCTGGTTGGGCATGGGCATCCTGAAGTCCTGGAGGCGGTGCTGGAACAATTGCCGCTGGGCATGACGTTCTTTACCAACAATGCCCGCGGCATTGAACTTGCCGAAGAGATTGCCAGGGCAATGGCTTGTGTGGAACAGGTCAGGTTCGTGACCTCTGGCAGCGAAGCGGATATGTATGCCATCCGCCTGGCGCGCGCTTATACGGGCAAGACCCGCATCCTGAAATTCGAAGGTGGTTATCACGGGATGAGTCCTGAGGCGCAAATGAGCCTCGCTCCTGAAATTGAGGTGAATTTTCCCCAGGCCATACCCGACAGTGCCGGGATACCCGACAGCGTCATTGACCAGACACTGATCGCGCCATTTAACGATCTTGAGGCTGTGGCATCACTGTTGGCTGAACATGATGACATCGCCGCCATAATCGCCGAGCCATTGCAGCGCATCATAGCGCCAAAGCCCGGCTTTCTTGAAGGTCTTCGGGCGCTGTGTGACAAGCACAATGTTTTATTGATTTTTGACGAGATCGTTACCGGGTTTCGCCTTGCTTATGGCGGTGCGCAAGAACGCTATGGGGTGACGCCAGACATATGCACTCTGGGCAAAATTATCGGCGGAGGCTTTCCTCTTGCGGCGCTGGGCGCGCGTGCCGAGATCATGCAACATTTCGACAAGTCTGTTGTTGGTTCCGATAAATGGCTCATGCAACTTGGCACACTGGCGGGAAACCCGATTGCCGCGGTTGCGGGGCTGAAGACAATGGAAATCCTGCGTCGTCCAGGCAGTTACACGAAGCTGAGAGAGATAGGCACGGCCATTCAAAACGTGCAATCCGACGCCTTGTCCAATGCCGGGATCGATCATCAGATTTGTGGGGATTCAACACTTTTCGATATTATGTTTACCGATGCGGCGTGCATTGATTATCGAACGGCCAAACATAAAGATGCTGAAAGCGGCGCGATCTATAACACCGTTTTGCGCGCGCATGGTATTTTGAAGGCGCCGAGCAAGGTCTATCCATCGCTTACAATAACTGATGCAGATATCGACCAGACGAAAACCGCAGCAATTGCCGCCGCCGCCGCGGTGGCCGCGCACAGGCAAGGCGGTTCAGCATAAAAGACACGCCTGTCCATGCTGTATTCAAGATGCGATGCCGTTTACCAGATGAACAAGTTGCACCTTGTGATCGCTACATAGCGTCACTCAGAAGCTGCAGATAGTCGCGCGCATCAGCTGGCCGCGGATTGGTTGCCGAAAGATGATCCCTCGCTGCCTTTTCGGCAATCGACGGAAGGGCGGCCTGCTGCACCCCGAGTGTTGACAAGGTCGTTGGCAGGCCGATGCTGGCGACAAACCCTGTCATCCAGTCATCAAGATCGGTTGCCAAAGGCACACCCATAGCATGGCGCAAATCGTCAAATGCGGCATCGGCATAGCCTTTGTTGAAGCGCAGGATGTGTGGCAGCAAAATGCCGATAAGGGTGCCGTGATGAAGGTGAAGTTCGCCAAGCGGGGTGGCCATAGCATGTGCGCCGCCGAGCGCTTTTTGCAAACACATGCCACCCATCAGCGAGGCCATCATCATTTCCCGGCGGGCGGTGCGATCAGCACCATTCTCTACAGCAACAGGCAACCAATTTGCTGCGCGGCGAACAGCCTCAAGCCCGATGGCGGCGGCTGGTGGATTCTCCCATGTGCTGCAATAGGTCTCTACACCGTGGCTCAGGGCATCAATACCGGTGGCGGCGGTCAGGCGTGGCGGCAACGACAGAGTAAGTTCCGGATCGCAGATCACCAGATCGGCTACCAAATTCAGGTTCACCGCTATAATCTTGCTTCCGTCCAGAAGGCTCATTACGCAGGCTCGACCGACCTCGGCCCCGGTGCCGGCGGCGGTGGGAATGGCAATCTGAGGTGAGACCCTGCCGATCTTTGCCGACCCGCCCATCTTCACGTTGTAGTCCGCCAGATTGCCGCCATGGCTGGAAAGCAATGAGACCGCTTTTGCCAGATCGATGGGCGAGCCACCGCCAAGAGCGATAACTCCGTCGCACCCCTTGTCATTCCAGATGTCCAGACATGCCAGCAACGATTGTTCGGTGGGGTTTTCGGTAGTGGCGTCATAAACAACAGGCCGCGATGGCGCGGCAGCGTCGAGGGCGCGCTGCAGGATGCCGACATCTGCAATGCCTCTGTCTGTGACAAGAAGAGGTCGTTTCAGCCCCATCCTTTCGATTTCGGTGCCAAGATTGTTGATAGCCCCAAAATCAAATTCGATGCGGGCAAGATAATTGATCGTCGGCATCAGTTTTCTGTTTCGAGATAGATATGTTTGGTCTCAAGAAAGTCATTCATCGCCTCAATGCCATGAAGCCTGCCGATACCGCTCTCTCTATATCCGCCTGTCTCGACCTCGGCCAGAAGGCGGTTGTGGCAGTTCATCCAGACTGTACCGAACTGTAGTTTTCTGCCCATCCGCATGGACCGGTTAAGATCGGATGTATAGACGGATGCTGCCAGCCCGTAGCGGGTGGCGTTCGCCTTGGCAAGCGCCTCCTCCTCGGTGCCAAACCGCTCCAACGAGACGATTGGACCGAAGAGTTCATCCTGAACCAGATCGTGGCCTGCATCATCGATTTCGAACATCGATGGCGTGATGAAATATCCCTTGGCAAGGTCACCTTGCCCAAGGCCGCCATGAACAACCATGTCTGCTTCGCTGGCGGCACGGTCGATGATGCCGGCAAGGCGTTGCTGGTTTGCAGCGTCAATGATTGGGCCGAGTTCCGTTGTATTGTCGCTGGCATCGCCTGCTTTCGCCGAAGTGAGTGCATCTGTCAGACGGGTCTTCATGCTGTCATAGACGCTGTCCTGAACCAGAATACGGCTGATGCAGGTGCACATCTGACCGTTCAAAGCCAACACACCGCGGCGGACTTCAGCCACCGATTTGTCGAGGTCAGCGTCATCGAAGACAAGCGCCGGTGCCTTGCCGCCAAGTTCAAGTGAGACATGTTTGATGGTGCTGGCCGCGTTGGCCATGATGATCTTGCCGGTACGTGACGAACCGGTGAATGAAATCACGTCAACTTCCGGATGCGTTGACAGGACCGTTCCAACCTCGGTGCCATGTTCGTTTACCGAATTGACGATGCCCGGCGGGAGCGAAGATGCTTCGTGGAAGCAAGCCATGACGGCAGCGTTGGTGAGCGGG
>ERZ802821.42-NODE-42-length-59182-cov-74.5845_pt1 | contig 59182 bp, 62 predicted proteins | sample MGYA00345648_ERZ802821 | MGnify/ENA primary metagenome ERZ802821 (study PRJEB30503, sample SAMEA104212357) | marine metagenome | biome: Westerlies Biome; feature: [SRF] surface water layer (ENVO:00010504) within the epipelagic zone...; material: water (ENVO:00002006)... | reverse complement strand
CCAATAACTAACATTTCCCACTGAAAACGTTTCGAGAAAGATCTTGCTATCTCTTTTTCTTTGTCAAAAGTGAATTCATCAGATACGTCTATGTTTTCCAAAGCCAAGTACCTCTATGTTTTGCTAATAAACCAAATAAAAACCCAATAATGTAAAAAAACAACGGATTCTTATCAAAACCAAAATTTAATGCTAGAGCATTAAAAATACTTCCCCAAAAAATTAAACCAAACCAAACCATATTCCAATGTGAAATGTGATTCGTTAATAACTCATTAAATTTATTCATTTTATAATTTATATCTCAAAAATGTATATAAATCTATAGTTATAGTAAGCAATTGAGGATTGGGTTTTTAGGAATTATAAATAAATTATAGTTACAATGGGTACAAAAAATATAATATGAGTACAATTTACACTTTATGCGTACAAATAACTTGGAATATATGAAAAAATAAATTATTATGAGTTCATAAAGTAACAAAATCTGGGTACAATATGAGTACAAATAATGATAAATACCTTGTTTTAAGGGGTAAAAATAAAGATATTTACTTCATTCAAAAACGTGTTTCAAAAAAAGTTTCATCAATAATAGGAAAGGATTTTATCAAAAAATCACTTGAAACAAGCGACATTAATGTTGCAAGGGCTAAAAGAGATGAAATTCTTAAAGAATTATTGACATATGAGTCTTCTGAATATAGTAATGAGTTCGCGAAATTAGATAAAAATTCTATAAATACCTCAAATAAAACTACTTTAAATGAAAAAACTCGTATTCAGACAGAAATAGACGATGTTAAAACTGTTGAGGGAAGCTATAGCACTTTCAAGATAAATGAACTTGAAATACCTACCAAGGAATCAATTATAAAAACAATTGACGCTTTTATACCTATTTCTCTGGTAATAATTACCCTACTAATTACATATCTTGTGGGATAACTATAAAAAATTAGCTAATTTATTCTCTAAAGCACTTATTTGAAGTTCTTTATTAGTAATTTTAGATAGATCTGCAACTGTAAGGCGCCACATATAATCTAAAAATATTGAAAAGATTGACCAATTTTGTAGTTTTTCTCTATCTAGTAAGGATTTATTGTCTGAATACCCTTTCCAAAGATAATTTATATCATCATCATTCAATTCGAGTGACATACTAATTGATGCAAGATCAAAGTATGGATCATTAGGACCTGCATATTCCCAATCAAGAAAATAAAGATTTTGGTTTAAAATAATATTTGATTTATTTAGATCATTATGAGAAAGAACATATTCATTTGAATTATCACTCAATCTATCAAAAATAGAAAAGCCCCTATCTAAAAATTTATTATTTGAATATTTCAATAAGTTTGTTTTATAAAATTCTATCGAGTTTAAAAAAATATTTTTTGTGTTTTTAGGTACTTCAGTTATATGTAATTTCTTTATTGTTTTTCCAAGAAGTTCTAAGAGATTTTTTTTGTTTTCTGATTTTAAGAAAACTTCTTTCCCTTCGATATATTCCCAAATTAGAATTTTCTTTTCTACATCATGATGTAGTATTTTTGGAGTGAATTTAATTGGTTGTAATTTATTAATAATTTCTACTTCAGTTGATCGATCAAACTTCATTTGTACAGACCAAGTTTTATCAATTCTAATAACTGCCTTTTTTTCTTTATACTTACATAAAAAAATATCTGAGACAGGGCCAGTTTTTATAGTCTCTAGAATTACTAATTCTTTTTTATAGGCATTAAATATTCTTTCTAGATTCGACATAATTTTCGTCTCTAATTTTTGTCCAAGATTTGTATCCAAAATAAATAATTATGAGGTAAACAAAAAACAAAAGTGCAGTTAAAATTAACCCTCGTGACATAAATAAAAATATTGAAATAGAATCAATAACGAACCAGTAGGCCCAATTTTCTAACAATCTTTTCGCAACCATATAGGTTGCAATTATTGCTCCCCAAGTTGTTAGGCCATCTAAAAATGGTAAAGCGGCATTTGTATATTTTTTTAAAAAATACCCCGATAATATTGCTAAAATAATTATTGAGCAAATTGCTTTAACATGATTTGATACTTTCCAAGTCCTAACTAATAATTTAGTACTATTGTCTTCACTAACTCTCCATTGAGACCATCCATAAAATGCCATAGCTATATAAAATATTTGCAACACGGACTCCATATATAAGCCTGCTGAGTACATGATAAAGAAATATAAACCTGAACTAAAAATAGCCGCATACCAACACTTTATGTCTTGTTTTACAGCTAATAATAAATAAATAATTGCAGATAAAACCGCTAATACTTCCATCCAGTTTTGATTAAGTAAATCAGAAATCATATCTCACTGTAACACCATAATGCTTGGGATCTCCATGTCTCTCATATAGAGTATCTTCAAAATTTGGGGCTTCATTACCGAAATAAAAACCTCTTACAGAATAGTATTTGTCAAAGGCGTTTCTTATCCAAAATGTATAAGTCCATTCATCTTTAATATACCCATAATTGATGTTAGTCAGTGCATAAGATTTAGACTTATTATTATGAGAATCTGAATAATAAAAACTGCTTTTACCAACAATATCTATAGATAAAAATGTTTTATTTGTCGGTCTCCAATTCATTCCAAATGAATAACTTTTTTTAGGTGCATGAGCTTGAGCTCTTCCTTCTAAATCAGGTCTTGATTTCCAGTTCTTTATCTCAGTTTTTAATAAACCAACATTTGTAAATATATCTAGAGACTCGTTAACTATCATGCTCATATTGATTTCTAAACCCTGATTAATTCCTTCTGCAGCATTTTGCGTCAAGAATGAAAAAGTATTTGGGTCGCTTGGATCTACTTGTGTTGAAATTAAGACTTGTTGATCTTCTCTATCTGAGTAGAAAATTACAGCTGCAATATTCATTTTGGAATCTAGAAATTTAGAATTTATTCCTAACTCATAATTTGTTAGAAATTCTGGATCGAAATATAAATTGTTATTAGTTGATTCAGGGGCAAGTCCAAGATTAAGATTAAAGCCTCCTTGGTTATATCCTCTAGCAACACTAACAAAAATATTAGAATCATTAATTAATTTTTTAATTAGTGAAATCTTACCGCCGGACATTTTGTCAGAAGGATTAAAAGACTCACCAAAAGAATCATCATAATCTGATTCATAATCCTCCCATCTAGTCCCAAATGAAATCTTAGTAGATTCACTAATCAAATAGTCTAAGTTTCCAAATAATGAGAAACTCTTAGAAGAAAAGTTACTTGATGATGAACTTTCACTTACATATGGACCATAAGGATCTGAGAGATCTCCGAAAATACCATCATCTTTCTTCAAATTTGACTCTTTTACATCAAAAAAACTCATTCCAAGCACCCATTCTATGCTTTGATTGCCATTTGAATCAGTTAAATCTGATACTAACCTAAATTCTTGGCTAAAAGTCTCTCTATTTCTTAATGTTTCTGAAAAATAATCATAAGTATATGGCGCATGAGAGTCTTTATTACCCCAATCAGCGTCATAGCTTAAAGTCACATCAGTATCTGTAACGCTTGTTAGGCTTTGAAGTTCAAAACCATCAAATTCATGAAATATCTTTACTCCATATGCATTAGTTTTCTGAGAATCCATGCCTGGTCTATCTGATAGGGTATTAAGGCTTCCATCAATTGTCCAAATATCAGCCGGATCGTCTAAATCAATTTGGGTAATAAGAAATTTAAAAGTAGTTTCATCACCTGCTTGCCAATCTACTTTTAAACGAAAGGTACTTTCATCCTTTTTTGAGGTATCAGATCTATTTAGAAATAAATTTTTTCTAAACCCATCTGAATAATCTTTTCGTAACGCTAACCTATAAGAAATATCTTGATTAGATTTTATTGGTCCGCCAAAAGCAATACCTAAATTTTTTGATCCATATATTCCTGTAGTAAATTCATTACTTATCTCAAACTTTTCAGTTGGCTCTTTAGTCCTAATATAAATTAATCCTGCCATAGCATTAGATCCAATTCTTGATCCTTGTGGACCTCTATGCACCTCAATCTGATCTACATCGAAAGTAGTTGCAATACCACCTTGACCTGAGTAATCAATATCATCGATTAGAAATCCTACTGCTGAATTTGGAGTTCTCTCATATCCTGATCTTTCTCCGATTCCTCTTATCTGAAAATGTCTTGCCCTTGAATCACTTGCTGCAAAATTTAAATTTGGTATCAAATAAGTTAAATTTTCAAAATGCTTTATGGCTTGAGATTCAATTATTTTAGTTCCAAGAACTAAAACACTTGAGTCTTCTTGAGAGACTAAGCCTTCCCTCCAGTCTCCTTTTACGATTATCTCCTCAACAGTTTCAGAGATTATTTCTATACTATAAAAAGAAATAGAAAAAGATAATAAAAAAACAAATAGATTATATTTAATGATATTCATGCAATTCCTCCGCCATTATTGTATGGATCAGGTTCAAAGGGTCCCCGTTAAGATCTCAGGTCAAAATAACCACCCCTTTGCAGTTAAAGCTATGATATTAGTTTTAAAAATAAAAATATATACTTATTCGAATGAAAGTAACAATTGATGTAAGTATGTACCCTAATAGGAAAGATTTTATTCCTCCTATTGATGGTTTTATAGAAAAAATTAATTGTTATAAAGACCTTAAAGTCGTTACGCATCCAACAAGTACAGTCGTTCAAGGTGAATACGACTATGCAATGAATGCAGTCCAAGAAACTATCGCAGCATGTTACGAAGAATATGACATGGCTGTGTATGTAACCAAAATTATTCCTGGTTACGAAGCACTTTAACTCATTAATAGAGCCTACTAATTGTCGTTTAAATCAGTTTTATAGGTTTCAGTTAAAGCCATTACTGATAACAAGGTAAGCAACGAAGCAAAGGCTATATAAACCGACACCCAAAAAATACCAAAGTCATTCCACAATAAGGCTGCGATCGTTGGGGCAAATGCTCCGCCAAGAATTGCTCCAAATTGATAGCCCAATGTTGCTCCTGAATATCTTACTTCGGTGCTAAATAACTCAGTAAAAAAAGCTGCCTGAGGACCATACATCATTGAAACAAATGTAAGTCCACCAGATATAGCTAAAACTATTAGCCAAAAGTTTCCAGTATCTACTAACGGAAATATCGCAAAAGCCCATAAGCCTGTGAGAACTGCTCCGGCCATGAATATTCCTTTTCGTCCGTGTCTATCAGAGTAAGATGAAAACATAAATTGAAATGGCACCATAATTGCTGAACCAATCAAAACTGCTGCCAACATATCATCTCTTGTTATATCTGCACTCGATACGCCGTATGCAAGAAGAAAAGCTATTAAAATATAAAAGGTAACTTGAATTGAAAGAAACGCACCTGCAGCTAAGGCTATTCTTGAAGGATACTTTCTGATTGCTTCAAGTATTGGAGATCTTTTGATGATCTTTTCATTACCATCTTTTTGACTTTGTCTTAAAGCCTCAAGCTCTTTAAAAGCTTTTGTATCCTCTAAATTTAATTGGATGTACATACTAATTGCTATTAGTACTGCGCTTGCTAAAAAAGGAATACGCCATCCCCATGAATAGAAAGATTCTTCGGAAACTAATGAGCTAGTTATTATAAAAGCAAGATTAGCTAAGATAACTCCTACTGGAGCACCTGCTTGAGCAAAAGCGCCATAATATCCTCTTTTATCAGATGGAGCACTTTCGGTAACTAATAACATTGCCCCGCCCCATTGACCACCAATTGCAAGACCTTGAGCAAATCGGAGGGAAGTTAATAATATTGGGGCCGTAACACCTATCATTGCATAAGTTGGCAGGAGTCCTATTAAAGTTGATGAAACTCCCATTAAAATTAATGCCATCACAAGAGTTTTCTTTCTGCCAACTCGATCGCCGTAATGACCAAAAATAATTCCGCCAATTGGTCTTGCAATAAAGCCAGCTGCAAAAGTAAGTAATGACAAAATTAAAGCAGTAGATGGTGTAGCTTCACCAAAAAAAGCCGTTGGAAATATTAATGCTGCTGCAGCCCCATAAAGAAAAAAGTCATACCATTCTATGCTAGTGCCAGCTAGAGCAGTAAGAGCAACTTTTTGCATGTTTGATTTTGATTTATTAATATTTTCCATATAAAAATTTAAGGATTAGATTCTATTAATAAGTTAGGTTTACCTTGTCTTTTTTTAAGAAGAAACTCGTCATAAAGTTTTCCTGTAGCAGTATAGGCTCGAAATCTTAAGTTATTTTCTTCAATATCAATTATTTGATATAGCTGAGTATTCTCCGCAAATTTTTTAGCATAGGCCCCTTTAGTGATTTCATACATCTTGGGACCACTGACAGAAACCACATGCACAGTCCCAATATTAGGATCATATGCTTGCTTATAACCTGTAGGGATATTTTTAATACTCTTGGAATCAATTAAGCCAGTCCTTGAATAAGTATGATCATGACCACTTAAGACTAAATCAACTTTAAATTCGTCTAATATTGGCTTCCATAATTGACGCATTTCTTTATTGTCTCGTGAGGAAGCAGGCGAATACAATGGGTGATGGAAAGTTATTACTGTCCAACGATTAGGATTATTCTCAAGATTAGTTCTTAACCAATCTATCTGATTTTCTAAAGCAATATTAGAGTCTAACGAGATAAAACGAACATTTTGATAGTCTATGTAATAGACAGTTTCTTTTAATCTTTCATCAGGAACATCTTGAATAGGGAAAGAGAATTGTGGCCGCCAATGACTGCTTACTTTTTCAATAGTACTTGATCTCCTTAGACGATCGTATAATGGTGCCTTACCTCCTAAAATAGGTTGATTAATAAGCTCATTTTTTGTGTAGCCTGTGATTAATTCAATTCCCTCATCAACATTTAATATTTTTCCAGACTTTTCCTTGATTTCTATCGTTCCTGTTTGACCTTTTGAATCTTTAATATCTAATATAAATATTCCTAAAATATCATTATTTAAAGATTCAATATCAATATTTATGCTTTTGCCCTCTTTAGATGTCCAAATTCGCCTAGTTTCTTGTTCCTTTTGGTATTCATGATTTCCTGGCGTTGCAATAACAGGGATGGTTCCGTTTACCCAGTCAGGCCCTTGATGCCAATCTCCCCACTGAGAATCTAAGTTATGAACATCAACAAGATCTCCAGCATGCAAAGTAAATGCAGCCCTTGGGGCATCACGGAATGCCTCTCTGAAAACTCTTGACCAATGAGTCTTTACTTCATTTTGTGCATCTCCAAAGTAAATAAAGCTAAAAGGTTTTTCTTCAGAGCTGGCAGTTTTAAAATGATAATACTCTGTCCAATTTACACCATCACCAACTCGATACGCATAGAGAGTATCTGACTTAAGATTCTTAAATGTAACACTGTGATAGTGAGCTTGATTGATATCACTTTTAAAATAAGTTGTTTCTGCTTTAAATTCTTTTGGTTCTAGCGCCCTTCCATTAGAGTTTGCTATTGCCAGTTGTGCAATACCCTTCTGAACAGATACATCAGTTCGCCAATTTACTGCCTGAGTTGTGGCGGGATCGTCATTCCATGTTAAAACAACTCTATCAGGCAAAGGTGTTGGGAGGTATGCCATCTCATATGAATACTTTTCTGTAAGTGTGTTTGGATGGGCAAAAATATTTAAGCAGAGAAAGAGAAAAAAATAAAAAGGAAGTTTTTTCATATAAATTAGTGTGTGACGTAAGATAATAAACTATCTAGATAACAAAACAAACAATATGATTTTATGTTTGTGATATAAAAGATAATAAAAATGAAATCTAGGAGAAAAGAATAATTCAATTATGTTAATATACCCCCCATGGGTATATATAAAATTATAATTTTCTCTTTAGTCTTTTTAATAAATATAGATGCTAGGCCCATTTCTTATTCAGGTGGCACTACGATTATGTATAAATCAGATAGTATGAGTAATTCTTTTTATGCTCATTACTCCCCTACTTATAAATATTCAATTGGTATTGAAAACGTGGATGATAAATTTTTTAATGAAAGTTATAACTACTTGAGACTTACATACTTGTTAAATAGAAAAAATACCAATATTTCGCAAAGAAACTTATATTTCCAATCTGGTATTTCGGTAAATAATACTAATAATATCTTTTATGGTATTCATGGCGATTGGGAGACAAGAAGATGGTTTACAGGCTTTGGTTATAAATATGTTGAAAATTCCTTTGGCAGAGACTTCAAGGACAGATTCATCCAGCTTGGGGTTGCACCCTATTTGGGTGAATACGGAGATTTGCATACATGGGTGATGCTTAAATCAAAAACTAATTCATTAACTAATAACAGGTCCACTTATCCAGAACTAAAATTTTTTAAAGGAAATACTCTTCTCGAATTTGGTTATAGTGATAAGACTGAATGGGATCTACATTTTATGTATAGATTTTAAAAAGGAGAACTTATGAAAAAAATATTATTGACTTTACTGCTTGCCAGTCCATTAATATGCGCTGAACAGGATAATTTAGATATGCATGATCACTCTCATGAAGGTCATTTGCATGACACAATGGTTGATGGAAAAAATCTTAATGTAGATCCAGATAGATTTGATAAATTTATGGAGGAATTAACAGACGTTAAAATAGCAATCGTTAGTGTTAAAGGAATGGTCTGTGATTTTTGTGCGCGCGGAATTGAAAAGACATTTTTGAAAGATAAATCTGTAAAAAAAATTGATGTCGATTTAGCTAATGGGAAAGTAATAATTGCTTACTTAAAATCAAAAAATATTAATTCCGATGAGATAGAAAAGAAAATTCTTTCTAATGGGCAGAATATGTCAGATTTACAAGTATTAGAGGTTTAATGAACGATAAAACTTCAAATTTCTTCTCTTTATTTGCCTCGTCATCAACACTTATTTGTTGTGCATTGCCTGCTATCTTTGTTGCATTGGGAGCTGGCGCAAGTTTTGCGAGTCTTATTACGGTTTTTCCATTTTTAATAGTACTCTCTCAATATAAGACGTCGATAACCCTCTTCGCGGTTCTGATGATTATTATTGCTGGTTATGTAAACTATAAAACTTATTATATGCCCTGCCCTGCCGATCCTGAACTTGGAAGAGCCTGCATACAAACAAGAAAGAGATCTAGGTATATTTATTATGTTTCTGTAGGTATATTTATTTTTGCATCAATTTTTACATATATAATCCCGAGGTTTTTATAAAATATGAAATATCCATGTCATAAAGAGCAACTAACAAGTCTTCGGAGGATTGAAGGCCAAATTCGAGGAATTCAAGGAATGGTAGAAGAAGGGAAATATTGTGTTGATATTCTAAATCAAATCAAAGCAGTTAAGAGCTCAATTACAACCGTCGAAGGTAAAATCCTAAAAACTCATCTTCATGAATGTATTAAAAATTCACTTAAAGGAAATGATGATTTTAACGCAAAGATGGATGAGATTGTGAAAGTTTTAAAACGATGAATTTTTTGGTTCGCAAGATACACAAGTATATAAGTTTCTTTATCTCATTACAGCTATTACTCTGGACAGTTTCAGGCATCTACTTTGCTTTTAACAAAATTGAATTAGTTAGAGGTGAGCAATATCGTAAACAAGTTGAGCATCCTATTGATCTTGGTGACTTTGATTTTGATATTCCTAATACTACTGATGTTAATATCCAAAAAAGACTAGGCGAGAATATTGCTGTGATCAAAGTTGATGGCGCAACTAAGTACTTAAATAGATCTGGTAAGTCAATATCAAAACTAACTGCATCTGAAGCAATGGATACGGTTGTCTTGAATACAACTTTATCTCCGGTCTTGGTTGAAGAAATAGTCAATGACCGCTCAGGCTCTGAATACAGAGGTAGATCGCTGCCTATATACAAGGTTGAAAGCAAAACAAATGAAGGTCTTGATATTAATGTTTATCTCAATGTTTACTCTGGTGAGGTGGTGGCAATTCGATCTAATAAATGGAGAATTTGGGACTTAATGTGGGGGCTCCATATTATGGATTGGAAAGAAAGAGATAATATCAGCAACATATTACTTAAGGTTTTTTCTATCCTAGCATTGGTGAGTTCAATAACTGGAATAATGCTTTTCTTTAAATTAGAATTTAAAAACTCTAATCAAACATAAGTAATTTATTAAAATGGTGGGTCTGGGTGGACTCGAACCACCGACCTCACCCTTATCAGGGGTGCGCTCTAACCAAGCTGAGCTACAGACCCGTATTGAAACGGAGACGCATTTTAACTTTTATCTATAAAAGATAAAAGACATACAAGCATTCTTATTTATTGATTCTTTAGGGACTTATATAAACTAAAATATACATAACCCCATGGAATTACTACTACATATTCAAGCACAGCAAGCACTGCTATTTGTCCAATACCTGGTTCTAGTATTAACTGAAGCAATGAAGCTATTAAAAAGGTTATTAAGAAGAAGGCCAGAGTGAGGCCAAATAATATTCCACCATGCTCATCAGTTTTATCCCATGAAAGTCTTAAAGAATCCATAACTCCTTTATTTTCGAGCATCATCAGTGGAGGAAATAATGCAAGTCGTCCAGCTACATAAAAAGCAGGAAGAATAAGAAGAAAAGCACTAAAAAAGATAGCAATAGAACAAATAAAATAGGCCCCTAAAAATGGAAAGAACTTTTTAAAGCCTCTTGAGAGAGCATTTAGAGGATCTATATTTTCGCCTTTATCTTTTAAATCATAAGACACATAGAGCCCGCCTAAAAAAGATATACTTAAAACAATTCCAAAAAGTACGACAAGACCTATTAAGGAGGCGTTACTATTAAAAAAATCAACTACATCCTCAGGCTGCGTAAGATTCTGAACAGGTAAAATTAAATAGGCAACTAAACCTTCAATAAACATTACAGGTGCTGCGAGCATAAAAAAATACTGCCAATTATTGAGGTAAAAATTCCATGCGTGTTTGAATTGATTCATGCGCTAATTGTAAAGTATTATTATTTTTATGCATAAAAAAAATATATTTCTTTTGGGGATGATTATCCTTTCATCCTGTTCTTCGCAATCAGATAAATTAAATTACCCAGAATCAAAAAAAGTTGATTTTTCTGAAACCCTTCACGGATATGAGATTGAAGATGCTTATAGATGGCTTGAAGAATTTACAAGCGAAGAATCTATTGATTGGATGGAAAGACAAAATCAATTCACAAAAAAATTTGTTGGTAAAAATAAATTTCAAAAATCTATCTCAAAAAACTTAAATACAATATGGAGTAATGAGTCTATAAGCATGCCCTACAAAGTAAAAGATAAAACTTTTTACTATGTTAATGATGGAAGCTGGCAACAAAGTAAGTTGATGATTAAGGATTGTGAGGATTGCAAAGAAAGAATACTTTTAGATCCAAATACATTCTCAAAAGATGGAACTGTATCATTGGGCAGCACAAGCGTAAGCAATGATGCATCTCTTTTAGCATACTCTATATCAGATGGTGGCTCAGATTGGAGATCTTGGAGAATACTTGAAATAAATTCTGGAAAAGTTCTTGAAGATAAGATTGAATGGGCAAAGTTCTCAAATGCATCTTGGGAAAATGACGATTCAGGTTTTTACTATCAAAAATATGATAAGCCAAAAGGTGAGCTACTTAAAGAACTTAATTCTTTACCAAAACTTATGTTCCATAAAATCGGAACCAATCAAGAATCAGACATTTTGATATATGAGAATCCGAATAAGCCAAGGTGGGGTTGGAGTATTAGCATTGTAAAAGATTCACAAATAAAATTTTTATCTATATCTGATGGAACTGATGAAAGAAATAGGTTGTATGTGCAACTTACGCCCGAAAGTTCATTTATGCCTCTTATTGACGAATTAATAGGAGCTTATCAGTATCTTAGTAGTCGGGATAATATTCATTGGTTTTATTCAACTCAGGGAGCAAAAAATGGAAAAATAGTTTCGTTAGAAATTAAAAATAGTTCGTTTGTCTGGAGTGATTTAGTTAAAGAAAGTTCTTATCCTCTTCGAAGTGCTAATTTTATTAATAACTCTATTGCGGTTACTTACTTAGTAGATACTTTTTCTGAAATTCATTTTTTTAATATAGATGGAAGCTTTAAAGAAAAACTATCAGGTTTACCTAAGGGAACTATTGGCGGCTTTGGAGGAGGTATTGAAGATACATCGACTTTCTTTTCTTTTTCAAACTTTATTACTCCGAATGAAATTTATGAAATTAATTTAAATGACATGTCGAAGAAACTTTTTTGGAAAGAAGATATTGATAGTTACGTAATTGACTCTTATAAGTCAGATTTTAAATTTTATACTTCTAAGGATGGAACACAGATTCCAATTCATATTAGTTATAAAAAATCTGCAGAGTTAGATGAAAATACTCCTATCCTCTTGTATGGATATGGAGGTTTTAATATCTCAAGACTACCTGGTTTTAGTAAAAGTTTTACGTCGTGGATGAACGAAGGTGGTGTTGTTGCTATGGCTAATTTACGAGGTGGTGGAGAGTATGGTGACAAATGGCATGAAGAGGGAATGCTATTTAATAAGCAAAATGTATTTGATGATTTTGCCTATGCAGCTAAATTTCTCCATAGTAAAAATATAGGATCTCCAAATTCAACCGCTATTCAAGGAGGATCTAATGGCGGCTTGTTGGTAGCAGCGACTATGCTACAAAATCCAGATTTATTCAAAGTTGCTATTCCACAGGTGGGCGTTCTTGATATGCTTAGATTTCATAAATTTACCATTGGCTGGGCATGGGAAAGTGATTATGGCTCTCCAGATAAAAAGGACGAATTTGAGAATCTATTAGCGTATTCACCTCTTCATAATATTAAAAAAGATGAGTGTTACCCAACGACTCTTGTTACAACATCAGAACGTGACGATCGCGTAGTGCCTTCTCACTCTTTTAAATTTACTGCAAAACTTCAAGAGTATCAGGGATGCAATAATCCAATATTAATTAGAACTGAAATGAGAGCAGGTCATGGTGCAGGAACGCCTAGAGAGAAAAGAATTAATCAAATAGCTGAAATTTACGGATATGCTTTATCGGTTATAAATGGTGTTTAATTCTTACTGAATATCTAATAATTCTATATCGAAGATTAAAATAGAGTTAGATGGGATACCAGGCCTTCCCTCATCTCCGTAAGCCATGCTCGGATCGATAAATACCCTCCATTCGTCTCCCTTCTTCATCAAAGAAATAATTTTTTGGCAGCCTGTAATTAGTCCAGATAATTGAACAGTCAACGGTTCATTAGTATCAACAGAGCTCCAGAAAACTGTTCCGTCTGTGAGAGTTCCGTGAAAATGAGCAGTTATCGTGTCTGTTAATTTAGGTGATTCTGAATTTTTATCACCGCTACTCAAAACTATATATTGAAGCCCAGGTTCAACCTCGTTAACTTCAGCATTTTTAATATTATCAATAAAGAATTGCATGTTAGCTATCTGTTTAACGTTAAGACTATCTTGATTACAAGCAAATAAAAATAATAGGCATGATAATTGAAGTACTTTGTTCATTTTTACGTCTTAATTTTAAGGAATTTTCTCTTACCAACTTGGTAAATAGCTTCAGATCCTTTCTGTATCTCTAACTTTGGATTCTCAACCTTAACAGAATCTATCTTAACCCCGCCTTGTTTTATTAATCTCATTGCTTCGGAGGTGCTTGAGGTCATATCAGCGTTTTTGAGCAAATTCACTAAAGGAATTGATGTTGTATCTAATTTCAATGAAAAAGTAGGAATGTCATCTGGCATTTGACCTTTTTGAAACCTTTTTAAAAAAGCCTCTTTACATTTCTTACCATCGCCCTCTTTATGAAATCTGTCTACAAGCTCTTCGGCTAATATAAATTTAATATCCCTAGGGTTTTTCCCAGAATCTGCTTCCTTTTGTAAATTTTTTATTTCTTTATCTGAAATAAAACTTAATAATTCAAACCATCGCCACATTAAAGTATCTGAGATTGACATTATCTTTCCAAACATATCATTTGGCTCTTCATCAATGGCAATAAAGTTATCAAGAGACTTGGACATTTTATTGGTCCCATCTAAACCCTCTAAAATTGGAACAGTTATAACAACTTGAGGCTCTTGGTCATATGTTCTTTGAAGCTCTCTTCCAACTAGTAAATTAAATTTTTGATCAGTTCCTCCACATTCAACATCAGCCTCTAAAGCAACTGAGTCGTATCCTTGAACTAATGGATATAAAAATTCATGAACTGCTATGCTTTGATTAGCGCTGTAACGTTTATTAAAGTCGTCCCTCTCTAGCATTCTTGCAACATTATATTTAGAGGCCAGAGATATCATTCCAGCTGCTCCTAACTTATTGCACCACTCTGAGTTAAATTTAACCTCAGTCAGTTCTTTTTTAAGAATTTTAAAAACTTGCTTCTCATAAGTTTTAGCATTTAATGTTAATTCTTTAGAACTTAAAGTAGGTCTCGTTTTATTTTTGCCAGAAGGATCTCCTATTTGACCCGTGAAATCTCCTATTAAAAATATAACTTTGTGCCCAAGATCCTGGAAATGCCTTAGTTTGTTTAAAAGTACAGTATGTCCAAAGTGAAGATCAGGAGCGGTTGGGTCGAATCCAGCTTTTATAATTAGCTGCTTACCAGATTTTAATTTCTTTTTTAAATCAGATTCTGTAAGAATTTCATCCGTGCCGCGTTTAATTAATGCAAGTGCTTCTTTCATATGACTATCATAGTATTTTTAATCAATTAATAAAAACAGTAAGTTGCTAGTTATTACTTTAGGATTAAAATATTGTATATGGCCTTATCAAAGAATAAATTTCTTTCTGAAACTTCAATTGTTTCTGGTCTTTTAAAAGATTCAACTTTCCTCGATGATCCGTCCATCTCAAGCAATGCAAAGAAGATAATAGATTCTTGCAGAGATCAAAAAAGTGAAAGAACTAAATTAGATGCTTTTTTAAGTGAGTACGGTCTGGATAATCAAGAAGGGGTAGCCCTGATGTGCATGGCTGAGTCTATTCTTAGAATTCCAGATAGTAAAACAAGAGACTTAATTATTTCTGAAAAGCTTTCAGAAGGCAGATGGATAGATCATTTAAATAAAGCAGATAGTCTATTTGTAAATGCTTCAACATGGGGCCTGCTTCTTGCCGGCAAGGTAATAACAACGCCATCTGAGTGGTCAAAAAACCCTAATAGCTTTTTAAATAAAATGATTTCTAAATCTGGAGAGTTCCCTATTAGAAATGCAGTTGTTGCTGCAATGTATATATTAAGCCAAGAATTTGTAATGGGTAGAGATTTTGATGACATCAAAAAGATAAGAGACATTGAAAATAACATTTACTCATTTGATATGCTCGGAGAGGCTGCTAGAAATGCTGATCAGGCAGATACTTATTATCAATCATATAAAAATGCTATTGATGAGGTTGGAAAGATTAATCAATCAAAAAATACATTAAATGGTGTTTCAATAAAGATATCAGCTCTTTTCCCTAATTATGAAATGAGAAAATTTAATGAGATTAAGTCAATTCTTGTTCCTAAGTTAATAGAATTAACTGAATATGCTATAGATAAGAATGTTGAAATTACTATTGACGCTGAAGAGCAAGATCGACTTGGTGTCAGTCTTGAGATAATAAAAAAAATGGCACTTTCACAAAAGATACAAGACTGGCCAGGATTCGGAATTGCCCTACAAGCATATGGCAAGAGAGCACCTTTTGTAATTGATTGGTTGAGTGATCTATTAAAAAGCAGAGGCTCTATGCACTTAAGGCTAGTTAAAGGAGCCTACTGGGATTATGAAATAAAACACGCTCAGGTTTTTGGATATGAAAATTATTCAGTCTTCACTAAAAAATCTGTTACTGATCTTTCTTATTTGTCTTGTGCAAAAAAAATCTTTGAAATAAATTCTATTTATCCAAAATTTGCCACACATAATGCTCATACTATCTCTGCCATACATCATTTGGGTGGCGATAGAGATTATGAGTTTCAAAGACTTTTTGGAATGGGAGAGTTGTTGTATAAATGTGCAGATAACGTTCTCAATCATCAAAAGAAAACATCCATATATGCACCAATAGGAAAATATAAAGATCTTCTGCCCTATCTTGTAAGAAGATTGCTTGAAAACGGAGCTAATAGTTCCTTCATTAATAGATTACTAGATCCTAAAACAGATTCTAATTGGTTATCTAGTAGCCCCCACCTTAAAATAGCAGATGAAAGCAAAGATATTCCTTTGCCTAATAAAATTTATAACGATAGAGAGAATTCAAAAGGAATGGATATTTCTGAAAGGAAAAACTTAGAAGAAATTAAAACTAAGATTAATAAATATAAAGGTTCTTTACAGAATGTTTCATCTATTTATAAAGGAAGAAATGATAATGATTTATCAAAGAATAAAATTTTTTCTTTAGGTGATGCATCTGAAATAGGCACTAGCGTATTTGATAATCTTCAAGAAATAGAAAATTGTCTTAATGCTAATCATACAAATGATTGGGCAAATATGTTGCCAGAAGAAAGAGGAGCAATATTAACTAGTATTTCTAATGATCTTGAAAATGAACCATATGAGTTAATTTATTACTTGATGCATGAAGCTGGTAAAACTATTCAAAATGCAATTGATGAAATTAGAGAGGCAATAGATTTTTTAAGATACTACTCTAAGGAAATAATTGATCTCACAAAAAAAGATAATACTTTAGAGGGTCCAACTGGAGAAATAAATGTCCTATCTTACTCAAGCAAAGGTCATTTCCTATGCATTAGTCCATGGAATTTCCCTGTTGCAATTTTGATTGGGCAAATAAGTGCAGCTCTTGCATGTGGCAACAGAGTTACCATTAAGCCATCTGAGCATACTTCGATACTGGGCTATCTGATTGTTCAAAAGTTTCATAAACATGGTGTTCCAATTGACGCACTTGAGTTGATTCTTGGCGATGGCATTTATGGTGATATGCTCTCGAAAATAAAAACAGTAAAAGGTGTTGCGTTCACGGGATCTCTAGAAACTGCAAAAAAAATTCAAACAAATCTAAATAATAGTCATAAAGAAATAATCCCTTTAATTGCAGAAACAGGCGGAATAAATGTAATGATTGTTGATTCTAGTGCGCTACTAGAGCAAGCTAATGATGATATTATAAGATCTGCTTTTGATAGCTCTGGCCAAAGGTGTTCAGCCTTGAGGTTACTTTGTATTCAAGATGAGATATACAATGATTTATTAAAAATGCTTAATGGAAGCATGCGTGAACTCAAAATTGGTAATCCAGAGGACCTTGATACTGATATGGGGCCGATAATTAATAAAGAGTCATTTAAAAAATTATCTAGCCATATTGAGTTCTTTAAAGAGAGTGGAATGCCAGTTCATCAGTCAACTGATCAAAAATTCTCAAATCATATCCCGCCTACTATTATTGAAATTGATAAATTGTCTGATTTAAAAAATGAGCAGTTTGGTCCAATACTACATATTTTAAAATTTAAATCTGACGAGGTTGATGAGCTTATAAGGGAGGTGAACGATAGTGGCTTTGGTTTAACAATGGGAATTCATACCAGAATCGAATCTAGAGCAGATATGTTCAGTGAAAAATGCAACATTGGCAATATTTACATTAATAGAGATATGGTTGGAGCCGTTGTTGGCTCGCAGCCGTTTGGTGGTCAAGGACTTTCAGGAAGCGGTTATAAGGCTGGTGGGCCAAATTATCTACTACAATTTTTAAATGAAAAAGTTGTTTCAAAGAATTCAGTTGCATTTGGTGGCAATGCTGAATTACTTAATATACAAGAAGAAAAATGATTGGATTTAAAAAAGTCCCGACAAAGGCCATTTCAATTATTTTCTTTATTTCGATATTGCTAATACTTCTTCTTTATACAGATCTAGAGACATACGATGCTTTGCCAGTAGAAGAAATAGAAATAAGTGAAGATATTCAAGAACAACTTCCAGAAATGCCAACCTATATGATGCATGAAGTTCAGGATGGTGAAAATTTATCAATTATCTTTGAAGAATTTAAAGTACCTTTGAATACAGCATATAAAATCTTTAGGTTAGATTCTCAAAATTTATTATCAAAAATAAAACCTGGAGATGAAATGAGGTTTAGTTATCTTGAGGATAAGATAACAAGCATTGAAATCATGAAAGATAAGATAAATTCATTATTAATCAACATTAATAATGATATATCTATACAAAAAATTGAAAAAAATGTTGAACTTATTACTTCCTTTAAAAGTGGGACAATTAAATCGTCTTTTTATCAATCAGCACTTGAGTCTGATATCCCTGATAGCGTTATCATGGATTTTGCTTATATTTTTGGGTGGGATATAGATTTTGTATTTGATATAAGAGAGGGGGACGCTTTTTATGTCATATACGATACGCCCTACTCTAATGGAGAAAAAGTTAAAAATGGTGACATAGTAATAGCTAAATTTATAAATGATGATAAAACTTACTTTGCAAATAGATTCTTTACCAGGCCTGGAAAAAAAGAATACTTTGATGATCTGGGAGACAATATGCAAAAAGCTTTTTTAAGAGCTCCGCTTGATTTTGCGTACATTAGTTCCCATTTTAATCCAAATAGGATGCACCCAGTGCTTCATAAAATAAGAGCTCATAATGGGGTAGATTATGCAGCGAAAAGAGGCTCTCCAGTCAGAACAACTGGTGATGGAACCATTTCATATCTTGGTCAAAGAGGTGGATGTGGAAAAGAGATAATAATAAAACATTCCAATGAATACTCTACAAGATATTGTCACTTGGATAAATTTCAGAAAAATATCAAGAAAGGTTCTAAAGTAGAACAAGCCGATGTAATCGGATTTGTTGGGAGTACTGGTCTTGCTACTGGGCCCCACCTTCATTATGAATTCAAGGTTGGAAATAAACATACTGATCCTGTAAAAGTAAAACTCCCATCTGCAGAACCAATATCACAAAATTTAAAAACAAGTTTTGATACACTCGTATCAGAGAATAAGTTATTACTTAAAGAATTTACTAAACTTTTGCCGAATGAAAATGAATAAAACGATCTATATTGGAGCAATGAGTGGTACCAGTCATGATGCCATCGATGTGTCTATCATTGAGATTAAAGATAAAGTAAATTTATTGTATTTTTATACTCATAAATTTTCGACTACCTTAAAAGAAAAAATATCTAATCAAATAGAATTTAATCAATCATCACTTTCCGATCTTGGAATACTTGACAAAGAAATAGGCACTTCATTTTCAAATGCTATAAAAAAAGCTATTGAAAAAAGTAAAACAAAAATATCAGATATAGCTTGTATTGCAATTTCTGGACAAACTATAAGACATGAAATTCATAAAAAGCATAGTTTTTCAATGCAAATTGGTGATCCTAATATTGTTGCCTCAAAGATATCAGTACCTGTGATAAGCGATTTCAGGAATATGCATATTGCACTTGGAGGTCAGGGAGCTCCATTGGTTCCTGAGTTTCACCAAGAGATTTTCTATCAAAAAAATATATCTAAGATTATCTTAAATATTGGTGGGATTGCTAATTATAGTTTTGTTAAAAATAAAAAAAGTCTTTGGGGTTCGGATGTTGGTCCAGGAAATGCTCTAATGGATGCTTATTGCAGAAAATTTCTTAATATCCCTTTTGATAACAACGGTTCTTTAGCAGCGAAGGGAACGGTTATAAATTCTGAACTTAAAAAACTATTAAATCATAGGTTTTTTAAATCAAAGTTTCCAAAATCAACAGGTAAAGAAATTTTTAATCTAACCATGCTATCTAAAACTTTTCTTAATAAAAATCCATCAAATGTTCTTGCAACTCTTTCAGAATTTACAGCACAATCAGTATCAATGGCAATTAATAAGAACAAACATGTTGTGAAGGATATAATTGTATGCGGTGGCGGTGCTAGAAATAAGGATCTTTTGAGAAGAATTTCTAATCTTACTAATACTAATGTAAAACTTTCAGATACTTATGGTTACAACCTACATGCAGTTGAATCAATGGCATTTGCATGGCTTGGATATAAAAGATTAAATCTTATGCCAATAAAAATACAGACAGGTAATAATAAATTTAACAAGGGTTTAGTGGGTTCTATTACTCAGTCTAAACGGTAAAAGACTCTCCACAACCACAAGTGGTCTTTGCGTTGGGATTTTTAATAACAAATTTAGCTCCTGAAAGATCTTCAACAAAATCAAGAGTTGCTCCATAAAGATATGGGTATGACATAGAATCTACCAATACTGTAAAACCTTCACACTCTATAATATCGTCATCGAATGCTGCATCAGAATCAAACTTAAATCCATATTGGAAACCAGAGCAACCTCCTCCAGTTACATAAACTCTAAATTGAGAGCCTTCATTTTGTTTTAAAACATTTAATATTCTTGTGGCGGCTGGCTTGGTGAGAGTAATTGAATCTATATTATTTGTGCTCATTTTTAATTAATTCTTTTTACTTTTATTTTCATATCATTAGATTCGTTCACCATCCAAAAACTTCCCATTCTTGATTCTTTTAATTCAATCTTAGTTCCTTTTTTAAAATAAGAAATTTTATTTGGTGGAACAGGTGAAACAGATTGCCAAATATGATCATTCATTAACCGATATGTGAATTTTCTAGTTATTTGTTTTGTAGCTTTTGTAATTGATGAAGCAATAATTTTCGTTTCTTCACTTTTATTATTTTCTTTGATTTGACTATATGTAAGGCCGAAGTTGGATTCGATTTCATTATTTTTTTTGTTACCGTTATTAACAATTAGTTTTTCTTTATTCCTATTTATTAAATAGTTCTTCTTAAGGGTGTCTTCTTTAGATGAATAGATCTTTTTATTTTGGTAAGGTTTTTCTCTTTTAAAAAATTTGTCATAACAAGCTAACCTACTGGCATTAGATTCTATCTTTGCACAATCACTAGGTGAATCTTTAGCAAAAACTAGTCCTACTGAAATAAATCCGAATATGTAAATCAACTTTTTCATAGATTAAATATACTACATTTTAAATTATTTATGGGTCGTTATGAATTTTTATCAAGATCAATATAGAGTAAAATATACTATTCTGATGCTTAATTTAATAAATATACAAAATTAAAAAATGAACTCTACTTTAATAATTTACTCTACAACTGATGGTCAAACATTAGATATTTGTAAAAGGATTGCTGAAATAATTAATACAAAGTCAATTTCTAAAATAGCATCTTTTGAGGATGCTGAAACATTAAATCTTTCTAACTACAAAAAAATAATTATTGGTGCAAGTATTAGATATGGGAAACACAAGCCAGAGCTATATAGCTTTATCAGAGAAAATTTAGATACCCTAAATAAAATAGATAGCGCTTTTTTTTCTGTAAATGTAGTTGCTAGAAAATCAGAGAAGAATACTCCAGAGACTAATCCTTATATGAAAAAGTTTATAAAGTTATCGCCTTGGAAACCAAAAGATTTAGCTGTTTTTGCAGGAAAGATTGATTATCAAAGTTATAAGTTTATTGATAGGCATATGATTCGTTTGATTATGTGGATCGGTAAAGGGCCTACTAATCTCAACGGGAGTTATGAGTTTACAAATTGGCAATCTGTAGATGCCTTTGCACATAAGATGAATATATAATGAAAACAAAACAAAATAATTTCTAATTGAATAATATAAATAAATCACTTGAGCTTTTTAAAGAAGCAGAATTGTTAATGCCTGGTGGTGTAAATTCTCCTGTAAGAGCATTTAAAAATATTAACGGCAACCCTATTTTTTTTGAAAAAGCTAAAGGAGCTTATTTATATGATGCTGATGGTAATGAGTATATTGACTACATTGGGTCATGGGGGCCAATGATAATGGGCCATTCTCACCCTAAAATAGTTGAGGCGGTAAAAAATCAAGTTGAATTAGGAACAAGTTATGGAGCTCCAACCGGTCTTGAATCAGACGTTGCTAGGCTTATAAAAAAATGTATCCCGAGTATAGAAAAAATTAGAATGGTCAATTCTGGAACTGAGGCGACTATGAGTGCAATAAGGCTAGCCCGAGGATATACAGGAAGGAATAAAATTATAAAGTTTGATGGTTGTTATCACGGACATGTTGATTCGCTACTTATAAAGGCTGGATCAGGGGTTTCAACTTTTGGTCTTCCTGATTCTCCAGGCGTTCCGGATGATTTAGCAAAACATACCTTAAGCTCACCTTATAACGACATCGATGCATTTGTTGTAGCTTTTAATTCAGTAAAAGATGATCTTGCAGCAGTAATTATTGAGCCTATTGCTGGTAATATGGGTTTTGTTCCAGGCGAGCTTAAATTTTTACAAACTTTGAGAGATTTGACCTCTAAGAACAATTCATTATTAATATTTGATGAAGTAATGAGTGGCTTTAGAGTTTCTCTTGGAGGAGCACAAGAAATATTTGATATAGCTCCAGATCTAACAACACTTGGCAAGGTTATTGGTGGCGGCCTTCCTGTTGGAGCTTTTGGTGGAAAAAAAGAAATCATGGACTGCTTGTCTCCTATTGGGCCTGTATATCAAGCAGGAACTCTTTCTGGAAATCCATTAGCTATGGCAGCAGGATCTAGTCTCTTAAATCTAATCATCGAAGAGAATCCCTATCAAGAATTAGAAAATCATGCTTCTATGCTATTAGTTGAAATGAGAAATATTATGAATTCTGCAGGAATCCCATTCTCCACTAATCAAATTGGCGGAATGTTCGGTTTCTTCTTCTCTGAAAAACTTCCTAAAAATATAGAAGAAGTCTCAGAAACTGATGATAATTTATTTTCTAATTTTCTTAACTCCTGTATGAATAATGGAATTTACTTTGCCCCTTCAAAATACGAGGCAGGATTCATCTCATTCATGCACAAAGAATTAGAAATTGATAAAACATTAGGTATAGTTAAAGATATTATAAAAAAAGGGATTTAATATGAAGTATGACATCAGCGCTCTTGGAAATGCACTAGTAGACACACAATACAAAGTTGATCATGATTTTTTAAACAGTTTTGGTCTTGAAGCAGATGCGATGACTCTTGCTTCATCTGAAGAGCAAGCTCCAATAATAAAGAAATTAATTGAAATAGGATCTGAATCAATGTCAGACTGTGGTGGCTCAGCCACAAACTCTTTAGTTGCGGCTGCAAATTATGGCTCTAATTGTCATCATGTTTGTCGGGTGGCTGATGATGAAGATGGCAAAAAATATCTTGATAGCCTCAGATCGGCAGGAGTTAAGCATATAGGTGTAAGTGAAGAGAATACTGATATGCCAACAGGAAAATGTTTAATTTTAGTAACTCCTGATGCAAAAAGAACGATGATTAGCATGTTAGGTGTTAGTGCTTTCTTGGGTTCATCTGATATTGATTATGACGTAGTGCAAAACTCTAAGATTTTTTATATTGAAGGTTACATGGTAACGAGTGATGACAATTTTAATGCGGTGATATCTGTTTTAGAAAATCTCAAAGCAAGTGAAACCTTAAAAGCTCTCTCATTATCTGATGCTGGAATAGTTCATGGGTTTAAAGAAAAGTTTGATCTAATAGAGTCCTATGGAATAGATATGATATTTTGTAATGACGATGAGGCTATAGCATTTTCTGGAAAGGATAGCTTTGACGATGCTGTCGAATTCTATAAGTCTAAATCCTACATGACAGCTATAACAAAAGGCTCAGAAGGAAGTGTTGTAATAGAGAACAATAATGTTCATCTAACAAAAGCAGAGGAAATCATTCCAATTGACACTAATGGAGCAGGTGATATGTTTGCAGGTTCTTTTATGCATGCTTACCTTGAGGGTCATGATATTCAAACTTGTGCAAAGTTTAGCAACTATGCTTCTTCAAGAGTTGTTGAAACGTTTGGGCCTAGATTGGATGCTAAAGGATATTCAGAAGTTTTAAATAAATTAAAAAAAAGCTAGCTAATTTGGTCAGTATCTGATACTTTCACAGCCCTAAAAAACAATATAATTCTTTTTAATGGTCGTAAAAAAAACTAAGGCTACAAAAAAAACAGTAAAAAAAGCTCCAGTAAAAAAAGCTCCAGTAAAAAAAGCTTCAGTTAAAAAAGCACCTGTAAAAAAATCTCCTGCTAAAAAAGTAACTGCTAAAAAGGCGCCAAAGAAAGTTGTTGTTAAAAAAACTAATAAAGCTCCCTCAACCATAGCTAATAATAAATCCAAAATTGCGCCTTATAAGCCAAAGAAGAAAGAAAAGTATATGAGTGCTGCAATGAAAAAACATTTCATAGCAGTTCTTCTTTTGTGGAAAGAGCACCTGAAAGATGAAATGAAAAAAACTTTTGATCATCTTAAAACTAAAGGTGAAACTTACGCTGATCCCGTCGATAGAGCTTCTCAAGAAGAAGAATTTGCTTTTGAATTAAGAACAAGAGATAGAGAAAGAAAGTTAATAAGTAAAATTGCTACTTCGATTGAACAAATTAAAAATGATGATTATGGCTGGTGTGAATCGTGTGGAGATGAGATTGGAATTAAAAGACTAGAAGCCAGGCCAACTGCTACACATTGTATTGACTGTAAAACACTTGACGAGATTAAAGAAAAACAGCTAAATGGCTAATATCTTTAATTTTTCGAACTAATTTGATAGATAACAAAAAGATAAGCAAATTTGCTATATCTGTTGTAGATGATCTCCAGAAAAATAATTTTCAAGCTTATTTAGTCGGTGGATGTGTCCGAGATGCACTTTCGGGTATCGAGCCTAAAGACTTTGATATAGCTACAAATGCAACACCTGAACAAGTGCGCAAAATATTTAAAGCATCAAGAATTATAGGTAAAAGATTTAGATTAGTTCATGTATTTAATAGGTCTGAGCTTCTTGAAGTAGCTACATTCAGGTCAGGTGATAATGATAAGAATGATCCTGATAATCTCATTACAGACTCCTCTGGGAAAATAATTAGGGACAATATTTGGGGAACTCTTGAACAAGATTGTAAAAGAAGAGATTTCACAGTAAATGCTCTCTACTACTGCCCAATTTCTAAAAAAATAGAGGATTATAATAATGGACTAAGGCACATCCATAAAAAAATTATTGTTTCTATTGGAGATCCACAAAGAAGATTTGAAGAGGATCCAGTAAGAAGCCTTAGGGCCATTAGATTTAGCAATAAACTCAATTTTAAAATTGATAACCCCATTAAAGATGCAATATATGATAAAGGCCATCTTCTTTCTAATATTTCAAATGCAAGAATGTTTGATGAATTTTGTAAGATTTTTCTCAATGGTATGGGAGAGAAAAACTTTATTAAGTTGTGTTCCTTTAATCTTAATAAGTACTTAATAATTTCTAGACCAGAAAAAAATGATTTCTCTAACGACGTCATATTACAAGCGCTTAAAAATACTGATGATCGTGTTAAAAACCAACAATCTATTACGCCAGGATTCCTAATGGCTGCATTATTATGGCCAACTTTATTAGAAAAATGTTCAAAGGATGGGGAGATAAACATCAGAAAATTCTTTAGATCTATGGACGGAGTTCTTAGAAACCAGCAGAAATTGACTGCAGTACCAAGAAAATTTTCTAGTTATATAAAGGATATATGGGTTCTTCAGTTAAAACTTCATAGCAGAATTGGTAGCCAGCCATATAAAACTCTAAGGCATCCTAGATTTAGAGCAGCATATGATTTCTTATTGGTCAGAGAAAGAGCGGCTAATGATAAAAATGGTCTTGGCAAATGGTGGACTGATTTTCAAAAGAATGATGACTCCTTGAGAGGATCAATAATAGCTCAAATGAAAGAAAAGAATGATGAAGAATCATCTAAAAAATTTGGCTTCTATAACGAGTTGAGATAATCTAGAATAAAAATATAAACTTTAAAAATGAAGCCAGCTATTAAAGAAGTACCTCTTCCTAAATACATCGCAATTGAAGGACCTATTGGTGTCGGAAAAACTACTTTAGCAAACAAGATTGCTGAAACTTTTAATTACGATGCTTTTTTAGAGCAGCCTGCAGAAAACCCTTTTTTAAAAAACTTTTATAGAAATCCTAGTCAATCTGCCTTAGCCACACAACTATTTTTCTTGTTCCAGAGAATGCAGCAAATTCAGGATTTAAAACAAAGAAGTCTTTTTGAAACCGTTCGAGTGGCTGATTTTTTAATTGAAAAAGATAGGCTTTTTGCAGAAGTTACTCTTTCTATGGAAGAAATGGACTTATATGACAAAGTCTATGATCACCTTACCCTTGATGCTCCAACTCCAGATCTTGTGATTTACCTTCAAGCGCCAATAGATGTTCTTAAGGATAGAATTACAAAGAGAGGAAATATTAATGAGCAGTACCTTACTCTTGAGTACTTAGAGAAATTAAACGATGCTTATTCAAGATTTTTTCTAGATTATAACAATGCCCCACTCTTAATAATTAATGCTGCAGATATTAATTTGGAATCAAATGAAGGTGATTATGAATCATTAATAACAACCATTATGTCGAATCCAAAAGGTAAAAATTTTATCAACCCACAGCCCTCAATTATTTAATTAAGTTTTTTAAATGGTAGATAAGATTTATAAACCCCAAACCGAATCTACTAATATTCACATTAAAAATATTCAAGAGTACGAAGACTTATACAATCAATCAATTAATAATCCCTCAGAATTCTTTGGTAAATTAGCAAAAAATGATTTGCATTGGATTAAAGATTTTGAAACTACACATAATAATAAATTCTCTGATGCTAAATGGTTTGAAAGTGGCAAAATTAATGTAAGTCAAAATTGTATTGATAGGCATCTTGATGATCATGCAAATAAAACTGCTTTGATATGGGAGGGAGATGACCCAAATGATTCTAATGAATTATCATTTCAAGAGCTTCATGACGAAGTATGTAAATTTGCAAATGTTTTAAAGGATTTAGGAATAAAAAAAGGATCAAGGGTTTGTATTTATATGCCAATGGTCGTTGAAGCAGCTTTTGCAATGCTTGCTTGTACTAGAATAGGAGCCGTTCATTCTGTAGTTTTTGGTGGTTTTTCACCAGAATCTCTAAAGGATAGGATTCTTGATGCTGATTGTAAGATAGTCATTACGGCAGATGAAGGGCTGAGAGGAAGTAAAAAAGTACCCTTAAAAACAAATGTTGATGAGGCGCTTAAAAGCTGTCCAGATGTAACAAATACTTTGGTTGTAAGGAGAACTGGTGGTGAGATTTCTTGGGATGACAAAAGAGATGTATGGTATGACGAATTATCAAAAAATGCAGAAACCTCATGTGAACCAGAACCTATGGACTCAGAAGATCCTCTTTTTATACTTTACACTTCAGGCTCAACTGGAAAACCAAAAGGAGTGCTGCATACTACAGCAGGTTATTTGTTGGGTGCTCATTTAAGTTTTAAATATCTTTTTGGTATTAGGTCTGAAGATAAATATTGGTGTACAGCTGATGTTGGTTGGATAACCGGTCATACATATATTTTATATGGTCCTTTATCTAATGGGGCTACAACCTTAATGTTTGAGGGAGTTCCAACCTATCCTTCTGCATCAAGATGCTGGGAAATATGTGATAAACATCAAATAAACATTTTTTATACTGCCCCAACAGCAATAAGAGCACTTATGGCTCAAGGCGATGAGCCTGTTTTAACAACAAAAAGGAATAGTCTAAGAATTCTTGGAACTGTCGGTGAGCCAATAAATCCTGAAGCATGGGATTGGTATTACAGTGTTGTTGGTCAGTCTAAATGTGAAATTATTGATACTTGGTGGCAAACAGAAACTGGATCAGTTCTTATATCTCCAATTGCTGGCATTACTCCAACAAAACCAGGCTCTGCTACTCTTCCTTTTTTTGGAGTTAAGCCTGCTCTTTATGATGAGCATGGTAATTCACTTGAAGGTTCTTGCTCAGGGAACCTAGTCATTGAACAGTCATGGCCTAGTCAAATCAGAAGCATCTATGGAGATCATCAAAGAATGATCGATACATATTTTTCTATGTATCCAGATATCTATTTCACTGGCGACGGTGCACGAAGGGATGATGATGGTTATTACTGGATAACTGGAAGGGTTGATGATGTCCTTAATGTTTCAGGCCATAGACTTGGAACAGCTGAAATTGAAAGCGCACTTGTCCTTCATTCAAAAGTGGCTGAAGCAGCCATAGTTGGATTTGATCATCCGATTAAAGGTCAAGCTATATATGCATTTGTAACTCTAATGACTGGTGAAGATTTTAATGACGAACTTAGTAATGAACTAAAGCAATTTGTTTCAAAAGAAATAGGATCAATAGCTAGGCCTGAACTTATACAAAATGCTCCTGGTCTTCCAAAAACTAGATCTGGAAAAATAATGAGAAGAATTTTAAGAAAAATTGCTGAAGATGATTTAACGAATCTTGGTGATACAACTACACTTGCTGATCCATCTGTTGTTGATTCTTTAATAGAAAATAAACAAAGCCTATGAAAAAAATCTTAGCTATATTTCTTCTATTTATTTTTGTTGGTTGTTCAGCGTCTCCAAAAAAAATGGAGGAACTATATGCAGACAAAACTTCATATTACTCACCAGCTGAAACAATAAAGTGTATGCAAATGGCTCCACCCCAAAGACCGACGCCAATAAATAAAAAGGGGGAAACCAGAGAAAGTTATGATCAAAACGATTGTTATGACGACCTACTCTTAAAAGATCAAAGAGAGCTAGAGTTTTCTTTTGGCAAATCTAAAATACTCCTTGAAAATAAAAAGGAGGTAGAAAAATTGCCTGATGCTAAAAAAGATTCTATTGATGATATAGATATAGATGCCATAGAAGAAAAAGTTATAAAGAAAACAAAAGAAGACTAAGTTTTTTTATATAAACCTTCATCTTTTTTAGCCTTTTTCTCGTCAATAAGTTTTATCAAATGTGCTTCTAAACTAAATTTAGCTATTGGGTGAAGTTGTTCAGAAACATCATCATAGACAAGTTTAGTTAAAGCATCCAAACTAGCCTTGCCCTCCTCTTCAAGCTTTCGAAGAACTTTGCCTTCTCTGGATAGTCTATGTCTAATAATTGATTGAACCGTTTTTTTAGGCTCATAAATATAGTTACCATGTCCAGGTGCAAAATAGTCTATCTCGAAATTTGATAACTTTTCTAGTGAATTAATGTAGCTAGTCATATTGCCATCTGGTGGACCTATGACAACAGTAGACCCATCCATGATGTGATCACCTGTTAGAAGACATTTTATATCTCTTATAAGAAAGCATAGATGATTCGATGCATGTCCAGGTGTATGTATAACCTCAATTGTACATTCTTCAGTTTCTAATATGTCTTTGTCACTAAGAACGATATCTGGAATGAAAGTTTCGTCTTCCCATGAGGATTCACCATCGACCAATCTTCCATACATAGGAACATCAAGTAATTTAGATAGAGGTAATGCAGCAGGTGAGTGATCAGTATGGGTATGGGTTACTAGGATTCTTTTTATTTTTCCATCTGCTGTATTAATTATTTCATCTATATGTTCTGAAATATTAGGGCCTGGATCTACTAGCGTCACATCTTCTCTACCAATCAAATAAGTATTAGTTCCTCCTCCAGTAAAAATTCCTGGATTTGGCGCTGTTATTTTGGTTACAAGTTCCATATAAATACTTTAGTGACTGTCATAATCTGGATCACCTGGAAGTAATCCAAACCATTTGCCGTTTTCTTTAAAAAATTTTGGCAATATAGGTGGAAAATCTTTTTTGGTAAGTTTTTTTTGATCTTCTAATAATTTTGATGCTGAAGTGTAACCTTCACATTGTTGAAGGTTTTTAATTGTAGGCATAATCATCTGAAGTTCTCCTTTGAAAGCTTTTTCTAAAGCAATATTTGGATTAATCCATAGGCTATGTGTTAGCTCACTTCCATCATGTTCTCCTGTTTGATTCTCAGGCAAGTATGCTATGAAAAATCTGGTATCAAATCTTCTCTCTTCAATTTCTGGTGTTATCCAATGTGAAAATGGAGCTAGGTTTGAAGTTGTCAATATCAAGTCTTCTTTTTTAAGAATTTCATACAAATTAATTTCATTTTTAAGAAGCCTTTCCCTGTAATTTTTATATTTTTCTTTTTCTTGAACATCTAAATCTAAATCGTCACCATTTCTTTTTCTAGCTAATAAAATACCAACTTCTTCAAAGCACTCTCTTATACATGCAACCCAATACGCAAGACCACCAGATGCAAGGCCAAGCTTAAGGGAAGCCTCTTTATCTGAAATGCCTTCACATAAATCAGCAATTTCTTGACTTGAATCATCATCATCTATTTTGCCGCCAGGGAAAACAAATAGATTTCCAAATGGGGGTCTTTTAGATCTTTTTACCATTAAGACTTCCATACCAACTTGGGAATCTCTAAGTATTAAAACTGTTGCTGCTGGAGTAAGTTTAAGTTTATTCATAAATTCATTTAATTTAGCTTAGAATACTGTCTATGGAAATAACTGACAATCTTAATCAAGATATTATTGATGCTCCTGAATGGTTTAAAAAGGCTATTTCAGAAAAATCAACAGACGGAAATATTGAAAGTCCTCAAGGAAATATTTCTTATACGCAGTGGGATGCGAACGAAAAAAATGATAGTCTCATAATTTTTATTCATGGAACGGGTGCTCATAAGAATTGGTGGGATCCAATTGCTCCTCAGTTTAAAGATGTTGCTAATGTTGTTGCCGTTGATCTTCCTGGAATGGGAAATTCAGCTTTTAGAGATGAATATAGTATTAAAGATTTTGGTAATTGTATTATTTCTGTTATTGAAAAAGAAAATTCAAAAAGACAATTCAATAAAATTTCTATAATTGGACATTCTCTTGGTGGACAAGTTGCTGCTTATGTAGCTTCTGAAAGAAAAGAGTTGATACAAGAATTAATAATGATCGATACTTTTATAAGACCGCCTGACTATAATCCGGATGATCATAAAGGAGGTCCTCTTCGTAAAATTAAATATTACGACGATAAACTAACTATTTTGAATAGGTTCAGGCTAATGCCTAGTCAAGAATGTAGTAATGACTGGTTTTTAAGATATATAGCTGAATATTCTATAAAGCAAACATCAGAAGGTTGGCGATGGAGATTTGATGATGCAATGTTTAATAGCCTTGAAAGATTGTTTGGATATAAATTTTCTTTCGAATGTCCTGCTTTATTTATTCATGGAGAAAAGAGCTTGCTTATGTCTGGTAATATTCTTACAAACATAAAGGAGACTTATGCAGATGTTATGGACTTTATTGAAGTTCCTGATGCTGCTCACCACGTCCCTTTGGACAAACCGCTAGAGATTGTTGATATAATCAAGGAAAGATTATTTAACGGGGGTTAATTGAACTATTTTCTTGGAGCATGCTTTCTTATAAGTGGGTTGTTAATTCTCTTCAAGCCTCTTTATGAAAAACTTACAGACTACTTCATTCTAAAACTAAACATTGCAGGGCTACTTAATATTGCTTTTGGTTCGGCTATTTTCATATATGGAATATCTCAACCAGATTGGAGCGAAAGACTATGGTCAATTATTTTCATTGTATTTGGAGTTATTGCAGTTATTAAAGGTTTTTTATTATTCTTTTTCCCAAGACGTTCTGAGAAGCTTACTCGGTATTTTGTTCAGCACTATTACAAATTTGTTTTACCAATGTCTGCTGTTTATATTTTTTTATCTTTATTAACAATTTCTACTGACTATATTGGGCCTCAAAATGATATTAATAAGTGCGAATCAGATTCTTATATAAGTGTTTTATGTGGATTCTCAAACCCCGAAGACATTGAGATTACTCCAGATAAAAAATTTTTATTTATGTCAGAGTTTGGGGGTATCGGGCCTTATGAGGAACCTTCTGCCGGATATTTTGCGATGTTAGATCTTGAAAGTAACAAGAAAATAGTTCCAGAAATAGTTATTGGAAATAATGATTGGGGTAATCCAGAGTGTTCTAGAAGCACTTCAGATAGCTATGGTCCTCATGGTATTGATATGGTTCAAAGAAATGATGATTCTTATCAAATAGGTGTAATAAATCATTTTCCTAAAGAATCTATTGAAATGTTTGAGCTTTCTAAAAAGGACTCATCTTGGAGTCTCACTTGGCGAGGATGTATCAATGTTCCTAATGAATATTACTTTAACGACATAGGGCTCAAAAAGGATGGAAGTTTTTATGCTTCTCATATGTATAAGAGAGATATCACTTTTTCTGAGTGGCTTATGGTTACGATTTTTAAAAGTAATTCTGGGCACGTTGTTCTTTGGGAAGGAGACGAATTTAAGAAAATTCCTAATACAGATGGGAGTGGTCCTAATGGAATAACTTTAGATGAAGTAGAAAACTTACTTTATATAAGTTACAACCAAGGAGATCAGATAGTTATCTTTGATCTGTCTGAAAATATTAAAGTTAAAAGTTACTTTGTTCAATCACCAGATAATATTCATCTTGAAAGCAACTCTGCATGGATAACATCACTAGATTTTCAGCCAAATGATATTGGTGATTGTGATAAAAGAATTAGTTGCTCTCTTCCCTTTTCAGTTCATGAGCTGGACAGAAATTCATTGGAGTTAAAAAATAAATACTCATTTAGTAAAACAGTATTTGGTCTACCAACAGTTGCGGTGCCTGTAAATGAAAAAATTTATATGGGTTCTTTTCATTCAGATCGAATAGGCTATTTTATAAAAGAATAAATCTATGGCTCTAAAATTTAATTTTGAAAGCTTAGATAATAAGCTACCCAAAAGAGATATTAATTCACATAAAGGCAATAACGGAAGAGTTTTGATTGTTGCTGGATCTGAAGGTATGGGTGGAGCAGGAATTCTTGCCTCTGAGGCAAGTCTTTTTTCTGGCTCAGGCTTGGTTAGCTTGTTTACACATAAATCAAATGTAAGTGCTTCTCTTGAACGTAATCCTGAAATAATGGTACTTGGCATTGATGACTGTATAGAATATTCAAATAACTTAGACGTTTTATTGATTGGTCCGGGGCTTGGAAGCGATAAATGGTCAAAACTTATGTCAAAGTATCTTGATCAAGTTAATAAAAATATTTGCTTAGTTGTTGATGCAGGAGGTCTTAGTTTTTTAAAATCTACTCCTTTAGTTTTAGAATGTAAAAGTACAATTTTGACACCTCATCCAGGAGAAGCAGCCAACTTATTAGATACAACGGTAGAAGCTATTCAAGGAGATAGAGAAAATTCTGCAAAAAAAATAGCAGAAAAGTATGGCGTATCAGCTGTTATTTTAAAAGGGCATAAAACAGTAGTATTTTTAAGTGCCACAGATAGAACTTTCGTGAGTGATATTGGGGGCCCAGAGCTAGCTTCTGCTGGTACAGGAGATGTTCTAGCTGGTATTCTCAGTGCCCTTCTTGCTCAAAATATGAATCTTGAAGATGCTTGTTTATTAGCTGTTGCAGTTCATTCTAAAGCTGGTATAAATTTTAAAGAGGATATTGGAGAAATTGGTTTAAACGCTTCGGCTTTAATTCCATTAATTAGGAAGTTACTTAATCAATGAAAAAATTAATTTTACAAAATGATGATGCAACTAATGAGCTAGGAGCACAAATTGCCAAAGAAATAAATAAATCAACTAGTAATTGTATTGAAATTCATCTTGAGGGTGATTTAGGTGCTGGTAAAACATTTATCTCAAGATCGATAATAAAAAATTGTGGATGGCAAGAACTAGTAAAAAGCCCCACTTATACTTTATGTGAAGAGTATGATTTTAACGAATTATTATTCTTACACATTGATTTATATAGAACAGAGGAAGCCCAAGACATTGAAATTTTTAATTTAGATAGAAAAGTAGATTCAAAAAAAATTATCCTTATTGAATGGCCAGAAAGATTACAATGTCAAAGAAATTTTGATTTGAAAATTGTTTTTAAGCATCTTGAAAAAGGTAGGGAGATATCCCTCCTAACTAAAGGTAATATTTTTTCTGATTGGGTAAAGAATTATGAATAAATTAATTGCGTTATTAATTATTACAAGTTTTGTCCAATCCAATGAATTATCTTTACAAAAAATCGAAGAAATTGAAGATGCAAATATCAAAATTACATTTGAGATGGATAGAGTTGCATATGTTAATTCATATGCTTTAGAAAACCCTTCTCGAATTGTTCTTGAGGTTAATCAAACTAGTCTCAAAATGCCTATAAACGAAGCATATAATTATCCAATCAAAAAAGTCAGAGCATCCTCTGATAATGATCTTACAAGAGTTGTGATTGATTTGTACGAATCTGTATATTGGCGTAAACCAATTCAATCTCAAGCAGATAAAAATGTTCTATTAGAACTTCAGATTAAAAAAGATAGAAATCTTAAAAAAAATAACAGAGATATCATAATCGCTATTGATGCTGGACATGGTGGTAAATATCCAGGTGCTGTTGGGCCAAATAATATATTAGAAAAAGATGTAACTTTACTGATTGCAAAAGAATTAGAAAGAACATTAAGAGATACAAAAGGCTATCAAGCTGTAATGATAAGAGATAATGATGAGACGATCAGTTTAAATGAAAGATATCAATATGCTAGAAAATCTGGTGCAGATATTTTTGTTTCCATTCATGCAGACGGTTTTAGACTAGAGTCAGTAAAAGGTGCTTCTGTCTTCATATGGTCTGATGAGGCATCAAGCACTATAGCAATGAATTTATCAGAAAAACAAAGAAAAAGAATACAGGCAGACATAAAAAACTTAAAACCAAATGATTTTGATGAAGATGCAGCAAGAAATAAATATCCTGAAATTTATGAAAATAAGATTAATCAGAGCAAAATTTTAGGTACTAAAATTCTTGATCAACTAAAAAGAGATCCTTATACAAAAATTCACAAAAAAAATGTCGAATATGCTGACTTTAGAGTCTTAAAATCAATTGATATTCCATCCATATTAGTAGAGTCAGGCTTCATAACAAATCCAGAAGATGCAAAAAGGCTCAAAGGAAAGGCAGGAAGGCGCATGATAGCCAGATCTGTCTTTCTTGGAATACATAATTACTTCAAAGAGGTGCCGAAACCAAATACTTTTATGGAAAAGGATCCAGGTTACGTTATGTATGAAATTCAAAAGGGAGACGTTGTATCAGAAATAGCAATAAGATTTGGAGTTACGGTTGAAGAAATAAATGACACTAATCAATTAAACAATAAATCTATATATCCAGGTCAATTAATAAAAATAATTATTTAATTAATATCAATAGGATCAATATCGAAAGCCCATTTTACTTTTTTAGATTCTGGCCATTTATCGAATTCTACTGTTAAAAATTTAAGTACTTTATTTAAGAACGTTTTCTTCGAAGACTGAATATAAATATGATGTCTATAGTTACCTTTTGACTTTGATATTAGTGATGGCAATGGTCCGATAATATTAATACCTCTTCTGTTTGAAAGAGTTAAAACTGCCTTTTCTAAAAAATCTAAATTGCTTTTTTGTGTTGGTGAGGAGCTTCTAAGCAAACATAGAGTTGAATATGGTGGGAGATTCATCTTCATATTATTATCTAAGCATTGTTTTGCAAAATTCATATAATTCCCTGTCTTTATCTTATTAAGATTAATATCATCGGGGTATCTTGTTTGGATAATTACTTTTGCCAGATTATTGTTCCTGCCAGCTCTTCCTGATACTTGAATAAGCAACTGGGATATCTTTTCTAAAGCATTAATTTCAGGTGATATTAATCCATTATCTGCATTTAAAATTACACTTAATGTAACTTTCGGAAAATCATGTCCCTTTGCTAACATCTGAGTTCCTACAAGAATGGCGGCTTCAGAAGAATGAATTTTTTTTACAATAGCCTCCATTGCACCAACTTTTTTTGTTGAATCATGATCAACCCTTATTATTGATGTTTTTGGAAAACTGCTTTCAAGAACCTCTTCCACACGCTCAGTACCAGCTCCGTGAAAATGAAATTCGTCTTCATTGCATACAGGGCAACATTTGTTAACAGCATAAGCGGATTCGCACCTATGGCATATCAGTCTATTTCTTGATTGATGGAATACTAAATTAGTATCACATGACTTGCATTCAGCCACCCACCCACAAGAGCCACATTGATATAAAGGAGCAAAGCCTCTTCTATTAATAAAAACTAATACTTGCTCTCCTTTATTAATTACATTCTGCATAACACTTATTGTTTCCATAGCAAGACCACCAATCAAAGGACTGTTGTTAATATCAAGAGCTATTAACTTTGGAGGCTTTCTGCCATCAACTCTGCTTAAAATGTCTACTTTTTTAAATTTCTTTTCTCCAACAAGTTTTAAAGATTGAAGCGATGGAGTTGCAGAGCCAAGTACAATTGGAATATCTTGTAATTGAGATCTCTTAATACCAAGGTCTCTTGCAGAAAATTTGAATCCCTCTGATTGTCTAAATGACTGATCGTGCTCTTCATCTATTATTATCAATCCAATGTCTTTCAAAGGCATAAGAACTGCAGATCTGGTGCCTATTATAATTTTTATATTTCCAAATTTAGCTTTTAACCAAATTTTTAATCTTTTACTAGGAGTCTGCCTTGAATGATATAAGCCAATCTCTCCATCAAATCTATCTTCAAATCTAGAGAGCAACTGAGGAGTTAAGTTAATTTCAGGAACTAAAATTAATATAGCTTTGTTTTTCCTTATGCAGTCCTCAGCAAGTCTTAAATAAACTTCAGTTTTGCCTGAGCCTGTTACTCCATACAATAGTGAGGGTAAAAAACCCTTAGCCTTAGATAATTCTTTTACAGCTTTATTCTGATCCTTGGTAAGATTAAATTTTTTATCTTCTTCGTTTATAGAATATTCAGATATTTTTTCAATGGGTTCAATTTTATTATTATTTATTTTTCGTAATTGAGTTGGAATAAACGTATGGAAAACCTCTCCTATAGGATGATGATAATAATCTGAAGCCCATAAAATAGAGTTAAAAATAGATTTTTCAAATAAAGGATATGCATCCATGATTGAAATAATCTCTTTGATAGCCCCTATTTTTCCTAATAATTGTGGTTTTTGAATGTTTTTATTAATTACTCCTACCAGTAATCTATTACCAAAAGGTATTGATACTCTTGTTCCTTTTTTAATTTTTAATTCAGAGCTATATGTAAAACATTGTCTCAACGGCAGTGAAACAGCAACATCATAATAAAAAATATTCATTTTTTAATTGTAATGGAGATAATTTTTGATATAGTTCTCATCCTAATTTAGATTTTATTATGAAAAAAGATATACATCCTGAATACCGCGAAGTTTTATTCCATGACACTGGTGTAGATAAGTACTTCATAATCCGTTCAACACTAGACACAACTCAAACGAAAGAATGGGAAGATGGAAAAACTTATCCATATTATGCTGTTGATATATCTTCTGCTTCACATCCTTTTTACACTGGTAAACAAAAAATTATTGATACTGGTGGTAGAGTTCAAAAATTTGAAGAGAGATTTGGTAAAAAGAAATAGATTAATCAATTTAGACCAGAACTCCCAAAACCTTTTTCACCTCTTTCAGTTTCTTCAAAATTCTCTACAACATTAAATTTTGCCTGTACTACAGGAACAATAATCATCTGAGCTATCCTGTCACCTGGATTAATTACAAAATCATTGCTGGATCTATTCCATGCAGGAACCATCAATTCACCTTGGTAATCCGAATCAATTAATCCAACTAAATTACCAAGCACAATTCCATGTTTAGACCCAAGACCAGATCTTGGTACAACTAATGCAGCAAGATCACTATCTTCAAGATACATCGCAAAACCTATTGGAATCAAATGTGAAGAGCCTGCTTCTAGAGTTATTTTCTCATCAAGGCAAGCTCTAAGGTCTAACCCTGCGGAGCCCTTAGTCTTATATTCAGGCAATGGAATAGACTTGCCCATAAGAGGATTAATAATTTTTATTTTTACATCTTTCAAAATTTAAGCTCCTTAGGTTTGATAAACGATTTTAACGTACATTTTTTTAAAGGCACGTCTTTCCAAAGATTTTCTGTTGTAATTTCTGCTAATGAGCATGTTGGAAATTTAATAAGCCTTTGCTCTGTAAGTTCTTCTACCAAATAATGCATAGTTGGATTATGGCCAACCAATAATACTGATGAAATTGATTCTTTTAAGCTTTTAATTAGACTAGAAACTTCTGAGATTCCACCAAAATATAGTTCATCCAAATAATCAGCCTGATTAATAGGAAAATTAAATCCATCAGAGCATAAATCAAATGTTTGTTTAGTTCTTTCTGAACTACTACAGTAAACTTTATCTACTGAATAATTATTTTTTCTAACATATTCTGAAATTTTTGCTGCATTATTGATACCTCTTTTAGATAAAGGTCTGTCAAAATCTTGTTGTCCTAAATTGCTCCAATCTGATTTAGCGTGTCTTAGTAAGAAAATTTGTTTCATAATAGTATTGCTATGTCTGTCAGGGTTATATAAAATCGCGTTTCAATGAGTAAAATATGTCAAGTAACAGGTAAGATACCACAGTCTGGGAACAATGTTTCTCATGCTAAAAATAGGACTAAAAGAAAGTTCTTTCCTAACCTACATACGCATAAGTTCTGGGTAGAATCAGAAAATAGATTCGTTAATCTTAAAGTCTCAGCTAAAGGCATGAGAATAATAGATAAAAAAGGAATCAGTGAAGTTCTTAAAGATTTAAGAGCTAACGGTCAAAAAGTTTAATCATAACTAGCTTCTTGAGCTAAAAATACAGCTTCTTTTTGAAGCTTTCCTAGTTTTTCAACTCCAATGGTATCTTCAATAAAAGAGCCCCATTCTGCAATAGATTCATCTATTTTAGCTCCTATTAAAACAGGAAACTCTTTGTTGGCTGAAGCATAATCACCCTGTGCTTCTTCTGAAGATAAATACTCTAATAATTTAATTGCTTCTAGTTTATTTTTTGAAGTTTTGACAAGGCCAGCTCCAGATATGTTTACATGAACTCCTCTATCATTTTGATTTGCCCAAAATAATTCTAAATTATCATACGCAGAATCAGATAAAAGTCTTGCTAAATAGTATGTATTAACGATCGTAAATCCGCACTGCCCACTAGAAACAGCCTTTAGTGCATTAGTGTCATTTGAAAAAACATCTGTAGCTAAGTTTTTAACCCAACCCTGAACTACTTTCTGAGTCTTCTCAAAACCATTGGCATCTATCATGCTAGCTATCAACGATCTGTTATAAACCTTCTTTGAGGTTCTTAAACATAATTTACCATTCCATTTTGGATAGGATAGATCTTCATAAGAAGAAAAATCTTCTTTTGAAAACTGATCATTAGAAAATACTATCGTTCTTGCTCTTTTTGATAAACCAAACCATTCTCCATCAACATCTCTTAGATGTGATGGAATATTAGTATTTAAAATTTCAGATTTAACACTTTCAAGAATTCCTCTTTCAGATGCCTGCCATAAGACACCGGCATCAACTGTCATAAAGATATCTGCCTTTGAATCTTTTCCTTCAATGTCTATTCTTTCCATAAGTTGCTGAGCATTTCCAGAGAGCAAAGTTACTTTGATACCAGTCTTCTCAGAATATCTTTCTAATATAGGTTCAATTAGCTGAGGTTGTCTGGAAGTGAATATTGTTAGTGAATCTTGAGTATTATCTTGACTGCATGAAACTAAAATTATTATTGCTAAAGCTAGAGTAAGATTTTTCATATTTTTGTATCGTTAAGAACACGCAATGATAATCAATTGCATTTAGAACTTCAATTTAAATTTTATTTAAACCTGATGCATGTTTTATAAAAAAAGCTTTTATAAACCTAGATTTGTTAAATGTGGTTAAGCCCCAATTTCTTAAAATTCTTAAATATAAGTTTTCGTTATTAAAGAAGTTAACAAAAAAGTCCATAGACTTTAACATTACAAGATTCATACCTTTTCTTCTAATTTCGTATCTTTTTAATAAAGCTTTTTCGTTTATTGAAAACCCTTTATTGTAAGCATTGATAACCTCTTCACAAAAAATATCTGCATCTGCGAATCCAAGATTAATTCCCTGACCAGCAAGCGGGTGGATGGAATGAGCAGCATCTCCGATTAGAACTAGAGAGCCATTAATGTATTTATCTAAGTGATGATTTGATAATTTAAAATTCAATATCTTAGACTCTACAGACATATTTAAATTAAGTTTTGATTCAAAATAGCTCAGATAGTTGTTAACGTAATCATTTATATCAGTATCTTTTATTTCTGAATCATTAATAGACCAAACAACAGTATGCTTGTTGTTGTTATTTGGCATAGGCATAAGAGCAAAAATTCCTTTTTCTGAAAAAACCTGATAAGCATTCTCATTAGTGTTTTCTTTAACACTTACAACAAATGTTAAAGCTGTTTGCTTATACTCATTAAAAGAACCGGGAAGGGCTGCTATTTTAGCTACATTAGAGTTTCTGCCATCACAACCAGCTATGATTTTAGTTCTAATAGATATCCCATCTTTTAGAATTACTTCTGAATCAATTTCATTATCAAAATTTTGTATTGATTGAACTTCATTACTAAAAATAGTATTTTCTTTTTGTGCTTTCATTAGCATGTTAGCCAGATCATTAAACATAACAACATAAGAAAGATTCTTTTCTTCAATGTCTTCAGCAGAGAACTGTATTCTTCCAGTACCCTCTCCATCTGAAACAATTATCTTGCTGATTAGCGCAGTTTCTGGATCAATGCCAACGTTTTGTAACATTGAAAGAGACTGTTGATTTAAAGTTAATGTTCTTATTCCGCCTGGAGGAAGTTCTGAATCTTCAGATTTTTCCACAATAATAGAATTTATGTTATTTTTTTTTAATCTCAGTGAAATGTAATTACCTATAATTCCTCCACCAGAGATAGTAATTGGAGTATCCATGAATCTATGCCATTAAAGCTTCTATCTCTGAAGGGTCAGATGGAACTTTAGCTGTTAGATTGATATTGCCTGACTTAGTAACTAAGATATCATCCTCTATTCTTATACCGATTCCTTTCCATTTTTCTTCAACATCCATTGAGCTACTTATATATATTCCAGGCTCTATAGTTGTAATCATTCCTGGTTTAAATTTCATATATTCACCGTCTTCCATATAATCACCAACATCGTGAACGTCCAAACCAAGCCAATGGCCAATTTTATGCATATAAAAGTTCTTAAAAGCTCCTTCGCTGTGAAGTGAATCTAGATCACCGGAAAGAATACCTAATTCTAAAAGACCCTCTGTAATAACTTTTTCAGAAATCAATTGGGGTTCCATGATGCTATTTCCAGTTTTTACAGCATCGGAGGCAGCCTTGTTAGCTTTAAGGACTATGTTATAAATTGCTAATTGTTCTTTTGAGAATTTTCCTCCAACAGGGAAAGTTCTTGTGATGTCGGATGCATACATTTCAAATTCACAACCTGCATCTACTAGCAAAAGATCAGAACTATTTAAATCTTGATTATTTTCTATGTAATGAAGTACACATGCATTTTCACCACCAGCAATTATTGGATTATAAGCAGGGAAACGGCCTCCTCTTTTTGCAAATTCATATAAAAACAGAGCTTCTACAGATTGTTCATTGTCTTCAGGTGTTATAGCTTTCATAACCTCAATGTATGATTCAGCAGAAATGTTGCAAGCATGTTTCATTATTTCAATTTCATGATCATCTTTTATTAGTCTCATATTGCCAACTAAGGAAGATCCATCAATGATATCTATTGAATGCATATACCTATCTTTTGAGTTAGCTGCACATGTCCAATCAATTACTTTTTGATCGAAACCTTCCTTCTTTCCTATTGGATAAAATACTTTTTCAATACCTTGGAGTAATTCAGGTATGAGTTCATCAATCTTATTGTTTTCAAAGGCCTGATCAAATAAATAATCTTCTACAGCTCCGATAGGTCCTGCTCTGTATCCGTCCCATATCTCTTTTAACTTATCTTTTGGAGGAACAAAAATAATAGAATCAATTGTCTTGCCATTGTTAAGTAAAACCATCAAAGAAGACGGCTCACAAAAACCAGAAAAATAATAAAAACTACTTTCTTGTCTTAGATTGTAAGCAGCATCAGAGTTTCTGTACTGAAGGTCGGCTCCAGGAACAATTAATGCACAATTTATAGGCAAATGATTGATTAAAGACTCTCTTCTATTTTTATATATTTTCTTATCCATAGTTTATTTTACTCTTTTATTAAACAAACTTTCCAATTCATTAATGTGCAATTAAACTAATATAATGACAAAAAAAGAAAATTCATCTTTAAGCGATTTAGAAAAAAGAGTAGATCTTTTAGTAAAGCGCTTTGAAGAGCAAAAAGGAATAATAGATTCGTATATTGTCAGAGAAAGAGACTGGAAAAAAAATAAAATTATCCAAAATAAAGAAATTACCAAATTAAAAAATAAGATAAATAAGAAGGCTCAGAAATGAGTGACATGGAAACACTTTCTTTAAGAATCTTTGGAAGAGATCTTACCCTTGCTTGTCCGCCTGAAGAAAAGGATCAGTTAATAGAGGCATCTAAATTACTAAACAATGAGCTTGATTCTATTAACGATAAAAATAATGCCTTGATTATTGCTGGTTTAAGCTTGGCCAACAAACTACTGTCTAGCCCATCAACATCTTCGTCAAATTCTAGTGAAGATCTATTAAGTATTATAAAAAAAATAGATTCTGTTTTAGAAAAATAATCTTTAACTTAAAGCTTATATATCCTATACTTTTAGAGCATTCTGGTTCATTCGCTAATGTGTTAATAAATTTGAACCGATACAATTAAATAGGTGATATTCCTCTATCATTGTTGCGCAGTACCTTCATAGGGAAGCCTGATTTGATATGAAATTCACCACCTGACCCTTCGGTTCAGGTATGACACATGGCGGTGATTTGGTTTGTCAGCCTCGGCACAATTTATGGTGAAAAATAAACTAAGGAAATCACTCTTTGAGCAGGGGCAATCTTTGTCTGATAGTTTTATTACAGATTCAAATTTAATCATTCAGTCTCAAGCAATAGAGAGTATTGATTTTAAATCTATTATTAATAATCTTTTATATTTTCCTTATCGGTATGAGGTATCAATAGAGCTAATTGAGAAAGAAATAAATAAATATTCCAATAATATTTATATGCCTCGAATTATCTCTGATAAAAATATGTTATTTAATCTTTTAGATGGAAGTCCCTTGGTAAAAAATAAATATGGAATAAATGAAATAAATAATAATAAATATCTTGATCCATTATCTTTTGATTGTATGTTCATCCCTTTCGTTGGAATAGATTCAAACGGTCAAAGGCTTGGATATGGAGGAGGATATTTTGATAGATCACTAGAAGTACTTAAAGGCACTAAAGAAAGACCTCTAATTGTTGGCTTGGGTTACGACTACCAAGTATCTAAAGAAGTTTATGGAGAAAAACATGATCTAAAATATGACTTAGTTATAACCGAAAGACGTGTACTTTCTTTTATCTGAAATATAAAATACCTATCCTTACTCATGACCAAGTATCTTAAATTAATCTTCCTTATTCTAGCTCTCCCACTGAATGCAGAACCAATATTATTGGATGGTGAGCTTTCAGAATCTGATTGGGAAAGTGGATTTGTTATTACAGACTATTACGAGACAGTTCCGTATACCCTGAATAAAGCGAAAGTCAAAACAAAAACTATAATTTTTTCAAATGAAGACGGCATCTATGTTGGTTTTACTAATTATCAAGAAAATTCTTCTATGCTTTCCAATAAATCTTTAAGAGATGAGATGGGGGTGAATGCTGATCAAAACGGAGTAGCTATAAATTTTGATAATGATGGGTCTAAAGCATATATGTTCATGGTAACTCTGGCTAATATCAAAAAAGACGGCATTAGACCTTTAGGCGGTTGGCCAAAAATGGACTGGGATGGGGATTGGGAAGTTCAAACTAAAAAATACGATGGCTATTGGGTTTCAGAATTTTTAATTCCATGGAATGTGGCCTTAATGAAAAATGTTCCAGGAGATAAGAGAAAAATTAATATATCAACTTTTAGGTACTTAGGTATAGATAAATCTTGGTTAAATGATACTAAAACTAGTGGATTTAGAACTAATTTTCTTTCAAACATGAGAACAATTCAAATAGATAACTTTACTAAAAGAAAGCTAAATTACTTTCCATATATATCAAAAACATATAATTCTGTAACAGGCTTTAATGAAAATAAGGTTGGTGCAGAAGTTTTTCTCAATACTGGGAAGGGTAAACAAATTAATCTCACTATTAACCCAGATTTTGGACAAGCTGAAAGCGATGAAGTAATAATAAATTTCTCTGCTCAAGAAACTTTTTATTCTGAGAAAAGAGCATTTTTTAATGAGAATCAATCCTTATTTAACTTATCTCATTACGATAGGTACAGCGTAGTTAATACAAGAAGAATTGGAGCCTCAAGTAAATATGACTGTTCACAAACATTAGATGAGGAAGCTTGCAATAATTCAACAAAGAACTACACAGATATTGACTTTGCTCTTAGGTATACACAAAAAAATGCAAATACTGACATAGGTGTATTTGTTGCTCAAGAATCAAATGAGGCTTTTACTAAAGGTAAAAATTTTTATGCAGTGAGATCAAAAAAGAAGATTGGAGGGAAGTCATTTGGACATTTCATAACTCACGTTATTGATAATTATTCAAATGCAGAAGCCACTGTGAATGTATTTGATTTTAACTATGTTAAGTCAAATAAACTCACTCTTTATACAGATATAATGTCTTCAGAAAAAGAAGGTGAATCTGGTCTTGGATTTAGAACTCAGTTTGTTTATAAACCTACAGCACTTAGTAAAAGGTCTGGAAGCATTTTATACTTTGAAGATGATTTTAAATTAAATGATTTTGGCTACTTAAAAAGAAGTGATTGGATACATGTTGGTTTTGGATCAGATGTCACCAAAGTTGGTTTTGCAAATCAAAGTGATATAAAAGAACTTAAAATCAGCATAGATTTTAACTATGATTCTGATACTTCTGGTAACTCTAATCCTATAAAAATTAGTCAAAATAACGAATTCACATTTAAAAATGCATCAGAGTTTCAATTTTCTTGGGATTTAAAAACTTCAGGAAAAAATACAACTATTACCAGAAAAAATCCTTTGTTCCCATTTGTAAAGAGAAATGGCAGCCTAAGCTTTAACTTGGACTATGAATCTCCTAGTTATGGTATTTGGGAATATGATTGGCGTATAGGTTACGAAACTGCTGACAAATATGACTCGTGGAGTTCTAATGGCTATGAAAGAAGATTCGCAAAAATTGCAGGTTCTTTCTACCCAGTTGATCAATTTAAAATGGGTTATGAATTTAGAGTGAGAGAAGAAGACGAATGGCTTAATTGGATTAAAGATAATGAGCTTGCAGTATTTGATCTTAGTCAGAAAATTATTTCTTTGAACATGAACTGGTATAAAGGAATAAAACATGAGATAAGATTAAAGAGTCAATTTGTCGCTTTAGAGGCCATGAATCCAGTAAGTCTTATTACAAATTCTGCTGGGTATCTTTTGAATCATAACAATGATGTAAAACCATTTTCTGAGGGTATAACATCATTTCAAGTTAGGTATAAATATGAAATTGCCCCGTTGTCCTATATTTATCTAGTATATACAAAAGGTGGCAGCGTATATGATGATGAGAATGAAAAAAACACATCAAGTATTTTTAAAGATCCATGGCAAAATCCAGATAACGAAATTTTTTCTTTAAAATTTAGACTAAAATATTAACCTTTATTTTAAAAAATCTTTATAAGCTTTATTTGAGGTTTCTTCGATAAAAGAGGTTCCAGATTTATCTAAATGCTTTATCAATAAGGATTTATCTTTTCCTTTGTCCTCAATACCAATTAAAATTTTGGCAAAAGCAGATCCTAAGTTCCTGTAATGAAACAAGGAAATATTCCTCTTGCTACCAAAATTCTCTAAGAAAGATAGTAACGCGCCTGGCTTTTCTGGGAACTCTCCTCTAAAAATTCTTTCATTGCTGCCAAGTTGCTCATTGTTTCTTCCTCCAACCATATGTCTTAAATGATCATTAGAAATTTCATTTTTAGTAAAGTCTGTAAAAGAAAATCCAGATTTTTTAAGTTTTTGTTTTAAAGCAATGAATGATTTTTCATTTTTTGTTCTTACTCCAACTAAAACAAAAGCATCTTTTGAATTAGACTTCCTATAATTGAATTCTGTGATTTGATTATTGGCAAACATCTTAGCAAGTTTTAAAAAACTTCCAGCTATTTCGGGTATTTTAATACTTAATATCTTTTCTCTATTTTCACCAATTTCAGATCTTTCAACTATAAAGCCTAATTTTTGAAAGTTAATATTTGCTCCAGAGCTGATAGCTAGGAGGTTCTTTTTCTTCATTTTTTTTGAGTATTTTTTTAAGCCTGCCAATGCAACTGCGCCAGATGGTTCTGATAGAACTCTAGTGTCTTCAAATATATCTCTAACAGCTGCACATAGCTCATCTATATTTACTGTAATAACTTCATCAACACATTCTTTAATTACATCAAGATTATTCTTACCAACCTGAGATACCGCAACGCCATCTGCGAATAAACCAACTTTTTTTAGAATAGGCCTTTTGTTTGTTTTAATTGCCTCAGTCAAACATGCTGAGTCATTGACTTCAACTCCAATTATTCTAATCTTTTTATTATGTTGCCTTACCCAAGCAGAAATCCCTGCAAGAATACCCCCTCCTCCAACTGGAACAAATATTGCATCATAGTTGATTCCATCATCTAAAATTTCTCTACCTATGGTTCCTTGACCAGCTATCGTATATTTATCATCAAACGGATGAACGAATGTATATTTATTTTTTTTCGCAATTTCATCAGCCTTAATAAGCGCTTCTGCTAAATTTTCTCCGTGAAGTGTAATTTTAGCTCCAAGTCTCTTTACAGAATTAAACTTATTTTCCGGAACTGTTACAGGCATAACTATGTTGCATTTTAATTTTAATTTTTTACATGCCAGTGCAACTCCTTGAGCATGATTTCCTGCTGAAGCTGCGATGATGCCTGATAACTTTTTCTCTTCTGACAGATTAACTATCTTGTTATAAGCACCCCTATTTTTAAAAGAAAATATTGGCTGCATATCCTCTCTTTTTAAAAAAATATTATTATTTTCTTTAGCAGATAAGTTGATAGCATGTGTAGTAGGAGAGTTGATAGCAACATCATAGACTGAAGCCTCTTCGATCATCTTTAAGTATTTTTTTGAATGCCTAAAGTTTCCTGTTTTTTTAATTTTTAATATCAACTTAGTTTTCTATAGTTATTTTCTTGTATTATAACGTCATGAGTGCCTCAAAGATAAATGTTTCTAAACAAGCTATCGACTTAATAAAACATAAATTATATCCAGAAACAGTTTTGGGTATTGGTACTGGCTCAACGGTTAACTTTTTTATCAATGAACTTAAGAACCTTAAAAATAATTTTGCAGGAGCAGTTTCAAGCTCAGAAGCCTCTTCTGTTTTGTTAAAAGAAAATGGGATAGAGGTTTTTAATCTTAATGATGTGATTGAAATTGCTTTTTACATTGATGGAGCTGATGAAGTTTCCCCCAATAATGAATTAATAAAAGGTGGAGGTGGAGCACATACAAGAGAAAAGATTGTTGCATCAGCATCAAATGAATTTATTTGCATTGTAGATGAATCAAAAATTGTTACTGAGTTAGGCGCCTTCCCTCTTCCTGTAGAGGTTATTCCGGAGAGTAGAAGTCTAGTAGCAAGAAAAATAATATCTATGGGAGGTATTCCAGAATATAGGTCAGGGTTTATTACCGATCAAGGCAATCACATATTAGATGTAAGAGATATTGATATATCAAATCCACAATCATTAGAACTCATGATTAATAATATTCCAGGTGTTGTTGATAATGGAATCTTTGCTGCTAATAAGCCACAAATAATTTTAGTCCCAAAATAAAACTATAAAATTTGTTCTATTGCAGATATTAAATCTGGAGAGTCAGGCTTAACACCTGATCCATAAGTTGATGCAACTGTTCCATTTTTGTTTATTAAAAACTTATTAAAATTCCAACTGGGTTCAAAACCAGATTCAGCTTTTAATTTTTTATAAAAAGGATGTGCTTTTTTTCCTCTTACTTTCACAGTAGAAAACATAGGGAAATCTACTCCATATTCTGTTGAGCAAAATTCAGCAACGTCACTTTCATCACTATATTCTTGAAAGAAATCCCTAGAAGGTACGCCAAGAACTACGAAATTCTGATTTTTATAATTTTCATATAAATTTTGCAGTCCAGAATATTGATAAGTGTAACCACACCTACTAGCAACATTAACAACTAAAATTGTTTTACCTTCATACTTACAAAGGTTTTCAGTTTCTGCAGAATCTAGAATCCTCATTTCAGTATCTAAAAGATCTGAGCATGAATGACCGTCCAAGGAAAATAAAAGTAGAAAACAACCTATATATAATTTTTTCATATATTAATTATATATTAGTAACTAATTTATAGGTGCAATAGCTACTATTGATATGACAAAAACACTAACAAGAACGAGGGTTTCAAAAAATTCTTTAAGTTTGTCCATAATTTTAGCCTTTTATCATTAAAATGGAGGGCGATGCCCTCCATATAATTTCAGAGTGTCAGCAAAACAAATAGGGGAGAGGAGTGCTGACACTTAATATTATATATACTTATAATTAATTATCAATACAATTGATAAATAAAATGCTATTTTTTTATGTATAATGATTTGCTAAATTATTTTGGAGAATAAATTGAAAGGAACTGTTCATTATGAAGTTAGAGATGGCGTAGCCCTATTAACTGTTGATAACCCGCCTGTTAACCCTTTAAGTGAAGGTGTTCGCAACGGATTATATGAGGGCATTGCTAAAGCTGAAGCTGATAGCGAGGTTGTTGGAGTTGTTTTAACAGGAAAAGGTAGAGCTTTTATAGCTGGTGCAGATATTTCAGAATTTGGTGGCAATCCATCCGGTCATAGCTTAAATGAAGTCTTTAGAAGTCTTGAATACTGCTCAAAACCCCTTGTTGCAGCAATTAATGGAATTACTCTTGGTGGCGGTCTTGAAACTGCTTTATGTTGTAACTATAGAATAGCTTCTAAAGAAGCCTTTGTTGGCCTTCCTGAAGTAAATCTTGGACTTTTACCTGGTGGAGGTGGAACTCAAAGACTTCCTAGACTCACTGGTCCATCAGAAGCATTAAAAATGATGCTTACTGGAACACATGTTCCTGCAAAGAAAGCTTTAGATATGGGCATTGTTGATCATTTGTCTGAAAATGTTGTTGAAGATTCTATTGCTTTTGCCAAAGAAAAGGCGATGGATGACATAAAACACCCAATGGTAAGAGATTTAAACGACAAAATGATTGAAGCTAGAGGCTCAGAAAATGTTCTTGTTGAGGCGCAAGCTATTGCTGCAAAATCAAGAAAAGGCCAATTTGCTCCTGGACAGATAATTAAATGTGTAGAAGCAGCAATAAACTTAGATGATTTTGATGAAGGTTTAAAGAAAGAGGGAGAATACTTTCTAGAGTGTTTAATGCATCCTCAAAGAGAAGCAATGATTCATATTTTCTTTGGTGAAAGAAGCGCTTCTAAGATCTCTGATGTTCCAAAAGATACTCCTATTATGGACATAAAAAAAGCTGGAATTATTGGATCTGGAACAATGGGTGGCGGTATTGCAATGTGTTTTGCAAATGCTGGCATACCTGTACATATTATTGATCAAGATGAAGATAATCTTAAAAGAGGTCTTTCAGTTATTGAAAAAAATTACGACTTCATGGTTGGTAGAGGTCGGATGACAAGTGAACAAAAAGATATGGTTTTCGGCTTAATTTCATCAAGTTTAGATTATAAAGATTTACATGATGTAGATATTGCCATAGAAGCAGTTTATGAAAATTTAGATCTAAAACTTGATATTTTTAAAAGCCTTGATGAGCATGTTCAGGAAAATGCAATACTTGCTAGCAATACCTCAGGCCTTGATGTTGATGCAATAGCAGCAGTAACTAAAAGACCTGAAAAGGTAGTGGGTACTCACTTTTTTAGTCCGGCGAACATAATGCGATTGCTTGAAGTCGTTAGAGGTGAACATACATCACATGAAACATTAGCTACTGTTATGAGTACAAGTAAAAAGATTAAAAAGGCTGCTGTAGTATCTTTAAATGCTCCAGGATTCATAGGTAATAGAATGTTATTTAACTATACTGCTCAAGCAAATATGCTTCTTTTAGAAGGAGCTCTACCTCATCAAATAGATCAAGCTATAGAATCATTTGGACTTAATATGGGTCCATTTAGAATGATGGATTTAGTAGGATTAGATCTTGGTTGGAGAGCTAGACAACTAAGTGGAGTGGAATCCCCTCTTCATGCAAAAATTGGTGATCACCTTTGTGATAATGACAGATTTGGTCAAAAAAATGGAAAGGGTTACTATAATTATAGTGAAGGATCTCGAGCTCCTAATCCTGCTCCTGAAAATGAAGAAGTATATGAAAAAATATCCTCAGATAATGGTTTTACAAGAAGAGAGATATCTGATGAAGAGATTACCGATAGATGTATTCTCGCATTAATAAATGAAGGTGCAGATATACTATCAGAGGGAGTAGCTCAAAGAGCAGCAGATATAGACGTAGTTTATATAAATGGCTATGGATTCCCGATATGGAGAGGTGGTCCTATGCATCATGCAAATGCCATGGGTCTTGATGTTGTAGTTGATAAACTTAACAAATATTATGAAATTACAAGTAATAATGCTTATAAACCAAGTGATTTGCTTATTAAATTAGCCAAAGAAGGTGGTAAATTAGCTGATTCTCCATCCGATGAGAATAGAAAAGAGAAACTCAATTTTGCTAAATCATCTGTTGCAGGTAACTTTTAGTAAAAAATAGTAAATAAATAGGGATTTTAAGCCTTAATAGTAACTTTTGTCCCTATTTTAACTAAATCATACAACTCAATTACATCAGCATTAAACATTCTAATACATCCGTCTGAGGCTTTTAGTCCTATAAGACCCTCCTCTTGAGTGGCATGTATATATATGTATCTGCTGAAAGAATCAATGCCTTTTCCTTTGTTTACACCAGGCTCTAAACCGTCCAACCAAAGTATTCTTGAGGTCACATAGTCGTTGGGTGTATCTATTTTTTCATGTGTTATATCAGCAGTCCTTTTGGTATCAATTCTTGATTTAAAAATAGTGTTAATTGGAGCATTATCGCCAATCTTTTCTTTTATCACATGTTCACCAAGGGGGGTTTTATATGAGTTTTCAATACTACCCTCTCCATATTTTGATGTACTTATGGGATAAGAGGCCTCTAGACTCTTATTTTTATATAAATATAGTCTCTGTTCTGATATATCAATTTCAATAATACGATCAGATGCCAAAGAAGAGCCACATAAAAATAAAAATAGGCCTAAGCACGTCTTTTTGTACATAAATTTATTATAACTGAAAATAATATAACTATTAATGCAAATAGGTATGGTATTAAATATCCATAAATATTGTAAAAAGAACGCTCTTTAAGCAATGAAATACTACCATTTAGTATGCTAGAATCACCCTTTCCGATTTTAGTAACAATTGTTCCATTATTATCAATTATTGCTGAAAATCCATCATTTGTTGATCTAACTATCCATTTATTATTTTCAATTGCTCTCACTCTAGCAATATCTAAATGATGATAAGGACCTATTGAACTTCCAAACCACGTATCATTACTTATATTAATCATAAAATTAGAACTTATGTTGCTTTTTCTTACTGTATTGCCAAAAGCAATGTCATAACATATCAAAGGTGCAAACTTAATATCGTTAAAAGAATTAAGTTTCATGGCGTTTTGCTTTGCACTTCCGTGAGATACGTTTGACATTGGCATATCAAAAAAGGCAATTAACCCTCTTAATGATGAAAAGAAGGGAATATACTCCCCAAATGGGACTAAATGCTGTTTGTTGTATATTTCACTAGTATTTAGGTTTACTAGTGAATTAAACAGGCTTCCATCTTCAAAATGCCATGCTCCAGTTAATATTTCTTGAGAATGATCTAATTTTCTTGAAAATTCATTAAATTCTTTACTTTCCAAAGCATAAGGTAACTCTGCTTCTGGAAAGATAACTATATGAGACTCTTTAGATCTATTTCTATAGAGATTTAAGAGATTATTTTCTATAGTGTTTTTATAGCCATTTGAGTATTTTAAAAATGGGTCGGATGCTGGCTGTATTATAGAAACATTTATATCTTCAACTGTTTGATTCTTATATAAAGTATTTGGTAATAATGTAATGAATGTAAGTATAAAAAAAGCATAGGATAATCTTTTATTTTTTATCCAAGATATGGCCATTAAAGCTGCTAAAAAATATATGATAAAAGACCCACCAGCTACACCTAGAATAGGGTATAAATTTTGAGTAATGGTATCTAAAAATATAATTCCTGGAATAATCCATGGAACACCATTAAGGAGATAATACATCGACCACTCGCTTAAAATAAGTAAGCTACTTATGTATAAAATTTCTGCAATTCTTTCGTATTTAAACCCATTAAATAATCTAATTTTCATAACTAATAATGGCATGCTGAATACTGCGGTGAGTATTAATACAAGAATAAAAAAAATAATTAAAGATATATAAATATTGGTATTACCGTAATAGTAAACGCTTACTATTATCCATGACATACCAAATCCCCAGTGGCCAAGAGACCAAAATACTAGTTTCTTGATACTACTATCATTCTTATAAGCAAGTTCTTTAATAAGATAGGCATATGAAAGAAAAATCAGGGGCTTAATCGAAAAGGGTGCAAACGATAAAATACCTAAAAAACCAAATAAAAATGGAGCTACATATTTTTTAGTTAGCATTAGTTCTTAGTAATAAGTACCTTGTCTATTTTCCTATCATCAGCGTGCGTAACTTTTATAGTTAAATTATCAATTTCAATTTTATCGCCGACCTTTGGAAGCACTCCAAGTTGATTAATAACGAATCCTCCAAGTGTTTCTGTGTCTATCTCTAACAAGTCTGTATTTAAATTAAAGAACTCAACAAATTCCTCTATTTCTACTTTTGCGTCTGCTGAAAAAGTTCCTTTTGAAATTTCTACAATATTGTCCTCTTCAATATCATGCTCATCTTCAATCTCGCCAACTAATTCTTCAAGAATATCCTCAATAGTCACTAAACCACATATAGTGCCATATTCATCTATAACAACGGCAAGATGCGATTTGTCTGTTTTAAATTCTTCTAGTAATGAGTCTGCTTTTTTTGTTTCAGGAACAACATTTGGCTCTCTTAACATATCCAGGAGATTAAAATCAGCTTCTCCGTTAACAATTTTTGGTAAAATATCCTTAGCTAAAAGGATTCCAGCTACATCATCCCTTTCATTCCCTATAACTGGGTATCTTGAGTGTCCAGATTCTATTATTCGATCAATAATAATATCGGTTTCTTCTCCCAAGCTAACAGTAACCATGTCTACTTTTGGAACCATTATTTCTTTTACAGTGGTTTTTCCAAGTCTGATTGCTTTATTTGCAATTGACTCTGCCTCTTTGTCAATAATATTTAAATCTACTGCATCTTTTAAGAAATCAGTTACCTCTGATACTGATTGAGTCTTTATAAAGAATGGATTTTTAAAATATTTCTTTAGTTTATATATGATTCCCGAAGGAGGGTGAACGTCTTCGTTTTCTGATTTTTGATTCATGTTAGTGATATGGATTATTTATATTTAGTTTTTTTAGTGTCGATATTTCTTTAGACTCCATAACTTCTGCCATAGAATCAACTTGATGATCATGTCCTAGTATATGATATATGCCGTGTGCAAGCATATGAATCATGTGTTCATCAAAATTTTTGCCTATATCTTCTGATTCATTTAAAACATATTCAACGCTAATAGCAATATCACCAATATTATTTGTCTGTTTTAAAGAAATATCGTCATTAGTAAAAGATAGGACATTTGTGGTTTTATCTTTATTTCTAAATTTCATATTTAACTTTTGCATCTTTTTATTATCCACAAGCCTTAGATTGATTATTGCTTCATCCATTTTTTCTTCAGCTAAAATTAAATTAGTTACTTCTTCTAATTTTTTATTAAGTTCTTCACTTATTGAGACGTTCTTATTTGATGATATTAAAAGACTCACTTAGAGGTTAGTTCTTCAAATTTTTTATATGCATCTATAATTTTTCTTACAAGAGGATGTCTCACCACATCTAATGATGAAAACTTTGTAATTCCAATACCATCAGTATCTTTTAAAACTTGCATTACATGATCTAATCCTGAAGTAATATGTTTTGGTAAGTCAATTTGAGTAAGATCACCATTTATAACAGCATAAGATCCATAGCCAATTCTTGTAAGTACCATTTTCATTTGTTCAACAGTAGTATTTTGACTTTCATCCATAATAATAAAAGAATTATTCAAAGTTCTTCCTCTTAAGTAGGCTAATGGAGCAACTTCTATCGCTTCTCTCTCGATAAGTTTTGTTACTTTCTCAATTCCAAGCATTTCATATAACCCGTCGTATAAAGGTCTTAGATAGGGATCTACTTTTTGAGAAAGGTCACCTGGGAGAAAGCCTAGCTTTTCTCCAGCTTCAACAGCTGGTCTAATTAAAACTATTTTTTGAACTTTATCGTTCAGAAGGGCGTCTACGGCTGCTGCTATAGCAAGATAGGTTTTACCAGTTCCTGCATCTCCTATTCCAAAATTTAATTCATATTTATTTATGTTCTTGATGTATTTTTGTTGGTTTATGCCCCTTGGTCTTATTATTTTTCTTGGAGTCTTTATTTGAAGGTCATCTTGTAACAAATCAACTTTGTTATATTTAGACAAACTTAGATTTAAATGAGATTGAATGGTTAGATGCACAGCCTCTTTACTAATTTCAATATTTTTTTTAGTTAAATTATATAAATCTAAAATTGCGTCGGATGCATGCTTAATATCCTTTTCTGCTCCAGTAATATTAATTTTATCGCCCTTATGAAATATCTTAACTGAAAAACTTTTTTCTATAAGTTTCAAGTTGCCATTAAGTTCACCAACAAATAATGCTATTCGTTCAGCGCTTGATGGATTAAGTGATATATTTTTGAGAGCGGTTTGCGTTTCCTGCATTAAAATTTAATTTTTATCCTCTTGGGTTATGCAATGTTCCTAATAATGAATAGGATAATGCCTCATCAATATTAATGTCTACTAATTTGCCTATAAAACCTATTTTTTTTAGGTCAAAATTTACAACCCTGTTACATTCTGTTCTTGCCTGAAGTTGATCTGGTCTTTTCTTTGCAAGACCAGTCACCAAACATCTTTGTATTGAGCCAACCATATTCTCACTATGATCTTTATGATGTTTATTAAGTTGGCTTTGGAGAATATTTAGCCTTTCTTTTTTTTCATCCATTGATGTTTTGTCCTCTAATTTAGAAGCAGGAGTCCCTGGCCTTTTTGAATAGATGAAACTAAAAGAAGAATCAAACTTGATTTCGTTAACAAGGTCCATGGTTTCATTAAAGTCTTTACTCGTCTCTCCAGGAAATCCTACAATAAAATCAGATGAGACTCTTAAGTCCGGTCTGTGAGATTTAATTTTCTCTACAGCATTTAAAAATACATCAATTGTGTAATTTCTTTTCATCTTCTCAAGGATTTTGTTAGAGCCAGATTGAACTGGTAAATGGAGTTGGCTTACAAGCTGAGGAACAAACTGATAAACCTCAATTAAATCATCTGTCATATCTAAGGGATGTGAAGTGGTGTAACGAATTCTATCTATTCCATCTATATGACTAACAATTTCTATAAGATCTGAAAGTCTTAATATCCTATCACCATAAGGCATCTTATATGAGTTTACATTTTGGCCAATAAAAGTTATTTCAGATACTCCTTGTTCGGCAAGTCTTGCCACTTCATCAAATATCTGTTCTGGTTTTCTGCTAACCTCATCTCCTCTTGTATAAGGAACAACACAGAATGAACAATATTTTGAACAACCTTCCATAATTGCAACATAGCTTGAAGGTCCTCCAGAAGAGGGCTCGGGTAAAGAATCAAATTTCTCTTCTATTGGAAAAGTTATGTCTATAGCTTTTATACCTTTTGATTTATTAGCATCAAGTAAGTCAGACACTCTGTGTAGAGTTTGAGGGCCATAGATTAGATCAACATATGGAGCTCTTTTTTGAATGTTCTTACCTTCTTGAGTTGCAACACATCCTCCAACTCCAATTTTGAGATTAGGTTTTTTTTCTTTTAATTTATTGAGTCTGCCCAGCTCAGAATAAACTTTAGCTTCAGCTTTATCTCTTATAGAACAGGTATTAAGAAGGATGATGTCTGCCTCTTTTATATCGTTAGTAACCTCAACTCCTTTTTTCTCTTTTAAGATATCAACAGTCTTATCAGAGTCATACTCATTCATTTGACATCCATAAGTTTTAATATAAAGTTTTGTTCCCATATATAATTAAGTATTATGAAAAAAAATAATGTTTACAAGATAATTTTTATCCAGCTCGGAGAGATTTACGAAGTTTTTGCAAATCAAATTTATCAAAGTGACATGTATGGTTTTATAGAGGTCGAAGATTATATATTTAATAAAGACAAACAACTAGTTGTAGATCCTACTTCTGAGAAACTAAAAAATGAATTCTCTCAAGTGCAAAGAAGTTACATACCCATGAATGCAATTATTAGAATTGATGAGGTAAATGAGACAGGAGATGCAAAAATAAAAGAAAATAAGAATCAAGTAAGTCCCTTTCCTTTAAATATTCAACCAGCAACTAATAAAGATTAATTACCCATCAGGTAGAAATAAGTTTTTATAAAACTTCAACTCAGCTACAGACTCTTTAATGTCTCCCATGGCTCTATGTGAGCCTTGTTTCTCATATACTTGTGCCTCATTCATCCATCTGACTGCAGCTTCTTTAAACGAAGATGCATCAATATGTCTATAATTAAAATATGCTTCTAATCTAGGCATATATTTAATTAAAAAACGTCTGTCATGTGAAACTGTATTTCCACACATTGGAGATTGTTTTGGTCCAACATATTTTGAAATAAATTCTAATGTTTCTATTTCAGCCATTTGCTCAGTGACCGCACTTTTTTTAACTTCATCTATTAAACCAGAAGAGCCGTGCTGATTTTGATTCCAGTCATCCATTTGATCCAGAAGACTTTTGGATTGACTAACAATTATATTAGGCCCCTCAGCAAGAATATTTAGCTGAGAGTCAGTAATTAATGTAGCAATTTCAATAATTCTTTCCTTTTCTGGATCAAGACCAGTCATTTCTAAATCAATCCAAATAAGGTTGTCTCTTGATTGCATGCTTTTCATAACTTTTTATATTCCTTTCTTTAGTGTATTTTGTGCTTTATATGGAAAAAGTTCAATCAGGATATGTAATAGAGTTTTACTCTAATAGCTGTTTGGTGCGAACCAGTGATGCAGATATTAATTGTATTGCTATTAAAGACGTAATTGTTGGTGACTTTGTAAATATAGAGATTGTCCAAGATAGCAAACAAGTAAAAGGAATAATCCTATCAAGAGAGCCAAGAATTTCAGTTTTAGAAAAAAAAGATGAAATTAAAACAAAGGCTATTGCAGCAAATGTTACTCATGTAGGAATTCTTGTTACTCCTGAGCCAAAAACTAGTACTGAATTTATAGATAAATGGATAGTTACAGCTATCTTATCTGGTATTACTCCTTTTATTATCAATAATAAAATTGACCTTAATCAAGATGATAATTATCAATCAAAATTAAATATTTATAAAAATCTCGATATTAAATTGATAGAAATTTCTGCAAAAAATAAAAGTAATTTAGATGAATTAATTAAATATTTAGAAAGTGATTGCGTAGTCTTTGTTGGTAATTCTGGAGCAGGTAAGTCAACTCTTACCACATCAATTACAGGTAAAAAAATAAAGACAAATGTCTTATCAAATAATCAAGGAGTTCATACAACCTCTATTTCATCACTTTATGAGACTAACAAAGGAACAAAAATTATTGACTCACCTGGAGTTAGAGATCTTCCTATTGCTGGCTGGGACAAAGAAGAAATCATACGAGGTTTTTCAGAGATATTTTTAATTTCTAAGGATTGTAAATTCAATGACTGTAATCATATAAATAATGAGGGATGCGCAGTCACAGCTGCACTAAATGATGGAGAAATAAGCGAAAGCAGATACAATAATTTCATCAATTTTAGAGATAATAATGAAAATGAATAAGAAAACTCATTTTGGCTATAAAGAGGTAGATAAAAAAGATAAAGAAGTTCATGTTGGTAATGTCTTTTCCTCTGTTGCAGGTAGCTACGATATCATGAATGATGCAATGTCCATGGGCATGCATAGACTATGGAAAATGATTTTAGTAGAGCTTGCAGGGGTTTCAAAAAAAGATACTATTTTAGATATTGCTAGTGGTACTGGTGATATTGCTAAATTGATTTCCCAAGAATATCCAGAAACAGAAATATATATGACTGACATCAATATGGACATGCTTATTGAAGGAAGAGATAGGGCTGTAAATGAAAGCTTTTACTCAAATTGTCATTTTTGCCAATTAAGTGGAGAGATTCTTCCATT
>ERZ802821.41-NODE-41-length-59260-cov-16.4122_pt1 | contig 59260 bp, 53 predicted proteins | sample MGYA00345648_ERZ802821 | MGnify/ENA primary metagenome ERZ802821 (study PRJEB30503, sample SAMEA104212357) | marine metagenome | biome: Westerlies Biome; feature: [SRF] surface water layer (ENVO:00010504) within the epipelagic zone...; material: water (ENVO:00002006)... | reverse complement strand
ATCTGGTAACTGTGCCGGCCTCTTTCAACCAGATAGCTTCTTCCAACGCGATTTCGTCAAACGGTTTCATGGACATTTTGATGTTGGCAAGTTCAATACCGCAGCCATCCGAATTCATTCTTATTTGCACGTTGTAGTCGGCAACGCGTTTGACGGGGGCTAGGGCCTTCACAGTGGTCTCTTCAATTTCCCAAAGCCATCTGAGCTCCCAAAACCCTGCGGTCAATAAATGGGACTATATGAAATTCTCGTTAGTATACAAATATTGTTTTTCAGACATAAACTGAGGTGTGTAATCGCCATGAAAACGAGCTCTAGCACAGTTAAGCCAGAGTGCTCAGGTGACATTATAGGTTTTTGCCTCGGACAATACTCCGCAAAATGCCTTCACACTTCGCGATATGCCTTGTGGGAATAATCACACCTCAAGCATTGTCTTTCAAGGAATTTGGGACAAAACCCCCCGCGAATGCGCGTCGTAAGATCAACACTGAATTCTGCTGTGGTAAGGCGATAGGCTTTGGGCTGAAAAATTGATGGGCTTCAGCGCTATTGTCACTTGACGGTTGATTGTTAATTTTTAATTTGTATACTAACAATAATATTGTTTTGATACGAATGAAAAGGGCTGGCGTGATAAAATGACCAGCCAGCGGGCAGCAAATTGACGCTCTGTCAGACTGTTCTGCTGCTGGGAGATGCGAAAGTATGCGATTTGAGAACCCTTTTGAGCTACAAGAAGCGTATTCGATACTTGCAACCGGTGACTGGAGGGTGCTTGCCGGCGGCACAGATTTTTACCCGTCTTTGAATGGGAGGGTTCCCCAAAGCAATGTCCTTGATATCACCAATCTTAAATCCATCAAAGGTATTAGCCGGGATGAAGACGGTGACTGGCACATCGGCGCGCTGACCACTTGGACAGATTTGATCGAGGAAGATCTACCAACTTCTTTTGACGGACTTAAACTGTCCGCCAGGGAAGTGGGTTCGGTTCAGATTCAAAACCGGGCGACCGTCGTTGGCAATATCTGCAATGCCTCTCCCGCCGCTGATGGGGTTCCGCCACTCCTGACCCTTGGTGCACGGGTGAAAATTGGATCGATGGCAGGCGAGCGTCGCATGCCACTCCGTGATTTTATTCAGGGCAATCGAAAGACGGCTCTAAAGCCCGGTGAAATCGTCATCGGCGTGGTTTTGCCAGCAAACTCTACGTCCGGCGTGTCTTCTTTCCTTAAACTCGGCGCTCGGAAATATCTCGTCATTTCCATTTCGATGGTTGCATCACGCATTCACGTTTCTAACGGGTGCATTTCAGACGCAGCCATCGCCGTGGGGTCTTGTTCATTGGTCGCCCAAAGGCTCTTGGACCTTGAATCGCTAATCATCGGAAAAGAGGCAACTTCAGACGTCGTCGACCTTATCAAGGAAGACCATTTCAAAAATCTCGCAGCCATTGATGATGTGCGCGCGACCAAGGATTACCGAATGCATGCTGCCAAGGAGATGGTGGCGCGGGCGCTTACTCAAACCCTGGAAGCCACAATATGATCAAGGTCAATTTTGAGCTAAACGGGAAAAGTCGCACTGAAAGTGTGGATCCGATAAAGCGTTTGTCTGAGTTTCTGCGCGACGATATGGGACTGACTGCCACTAAAGTTGGCTGCAATGCGGGCGATTGTGGTTCCTGTACGGTGATGATCGATGGGAAAACGGCTTGTAGTTGTTTAGTGAGCGCTTCCCAGATCAATGGTTCGAAAATCGAAACGCTTGAGAATATGGCCCGTGATGGTCAGCTGTCTCGCTTGCAACGCAGTTTTCTACATTTTGGTGCAGCACAGTGCGGCATCTGTACGCCGGGCATGTTGATTTCTGCCAAAGCCCTTTTGGACAAACAGCTCGAGCCGTCTCAAAAGGAAGTTGAAGACGCATTGGGTGGAGTATTGTGCCGCTGCACAGGATATAAAAAGATCATCGAAGCGGTGGTGCACGCCCATGAATTTGCGGATGAGGAGATTCTTCCCGAAGCAGGCAAGGGTGTTGGCGCAGCGATCCGACATCTTGACGGTCTTCCGAAGGTCGATGGAACCTTAAAATACGGTGCAGACACAATCCCAGAAAATGCGCTTTATGTGAGGGTTATTCGTAGTCCCTACCATCATGCGAATTTCACAATAGCTGACAAAGACGCCTTCGTGCGCGATACCGAGGGTGTTGAAGCCTTTTTCGATGTGACCGACCTGCCAGGTAAGAACTGTTTTGGGGTTATACCGCCCTTTGCTGATCAACCGGTTTTTGCAGGAAAAGTCGCCATTTTCCGCGGGGAGGCCGTGGCTGCCATCGTGGGGGATGAGGATGTAGTCCGACGTCTTGATGAAGGCGATCTCCCCATCCGCTGGACTGAGATTAAACACGCTCTGCTGCCTGATGAAGCAAGAGATGGGAATCTCAATGACATTCATGATGGCCGTAAGGGCAATATTCTGGTTGAGGGCTATGTTGAAAAAGGCTCGATCGCCAATGGGTTTGCAAACGCTCGCCATAAGGTGAGCGTCAGAACATCAACGCCTTTCATTGAACACGCCTATATTGAATTGGAAGCAGGGTACTGTGTGCGAAAGGGTGACCGATTGGAACTTTTTGGCTGCACCCAGGCAGCGATGATGGATCGCGACAGTCTGGCTGAGATCATGGGGTTGTCAGTTAATGACATTCGCATCATGCCTTCTGCGGTCGGTGGCGGGTTTGGCTCGAAATTGGATATTTCCTTCCAGCCCTATATTGCTTTGGCGGCATGGAAGCTCAATAGACCGGCTTTCATCAGCTATAGCCGCAATGAGTCGATGCAATCGACAACCAAACGCCATCCCTCGGAAATAGCGCTCGAGATTGGCTGTTCTGAGGACGGTACAATTACAGCCTTTAATTTTGAAGGAACCTTCAACACAGGCGCTTATGCAAGCTGGGGTCCGACGGTTGCCAACCGTGTGCCGGTCCATGCGTCTGGTCCCTATTTCATCGAAAACTACCGGGCAAAAAGCTATGCTGTTCATACCAACACACCTTCATCGGGTGCATTCCGCGGATTTGGCGTGCCTCAATCGGCGATTGCCCAGGAAACCGCCTTTGATTTGTTGGCAGATAAGGTTGGCATCGACAGGCTGGAGTTCCGCATCAGAAACGCGCTTCAAAATGGATTGCCAACCGCAACCGGCCAGATCTTTGAAAAAGGTGTTGGGATCAAAGAGTGTCTGGAAGCAATTCAGCCCCATTGGGCGAGAGCAAACGCGGAAGCGAGAGCATTCAATGCAAAAGCCAATGGCTCTGTTATCCGCAAAGGTGTAGGGCTTGGTTCTTGCTGGTATGGGTGCGGCAACACATCGCTGCCAAATCCGTCTACGATCCGCTTTGGCATCAAAGCCGATGGGACCATTGTTCTCCATCAGGGCGCAATGGATATTGGGCAGGGGTCTAATACGGTCATCACCCAGATTGCGGCTGATGGTCTGCGGGTGCCTGTCCATTCCATTAAGCTGATTGATGGTGATACTGATCTGACGCCCGACTGTGGTAAAACATCTGCATCCCGTCAAACCTTTGTAACCGGCAAAGCAGCGCAGCTGGCAGGTGAAGCACTGCGTCGGCAGATCTTACGAAAAGCCAACGTGAGCGAAGCGGCGTCGCTTGAATTTTCTGACGGCCTCATCAAAGCGTATGAAGGCGATACATCTGTTGAAATTGAGTTGACCAGGTTGGAACCCAATGCGTTCGGCTACGTTTTTATGGCTGAAGAAACCTATGACCCGCCCGTTAAAGCGCTTGATGAGAAAGGTCAGGGTATGCCCTATGCCGTTTATGGCTATGGAGCGCAGCTCATGGAGCTGAGTGTTGATACAAAGCTCGGTACCATCAAGCTTGACCGCATTACCACGGCCCACGATGTGGGCAAGGCCATCAACCCCATGCTTGTGGAAGGACAAATTGAAGGGGGCGTTGCCCAAGGTATTGGGCTTGCTTTGATGGAAGATTATTTGCCGGGCAGAACAGAGAACCTGCACGATTATCTCATTCCTACTTTTGGCGATATGCCTGAGTTTGTAAATCTGATCATCGAGGTCGAGGACGCTGAAGGCCCCTACGGCGCCAAAGGTCTTGGTGAACATGTTCTGATCCCGACAGCCCCTGCAATTTTGAACGCACTGCGCGACGCGACAGGAGTGATTGTCGCTGCCTTACCGGCGACCCCTGACAAAGTGATGGCGGCGTTGATGGCGCACAATGAGGAATAGTTTGAATGTCTGATAAACCAGCAAAACCAGAAAAAATCAGGTGTGATGCCTGTCCTGTGATGTGTTACATAGCCGATGGCAATTCCGGCGCTTGTGATCGTTATGCCAATCATGGCGGTGAACTTGTTCGCCTGGATCCGTTGACTGTCATTGAAAACCAGATTGAAGAAGGAAAACCTGTTGTCGCCTGTCTGACAAATGGTGAAGACTGGGATGGCAGTGTTGTTCATTCCAAAGACCGGTTTATAACGGCGATTGGTGCAGGCACCACGTATCCAGATTACAAACCAGCACCGTTCATCGTTTCAAGTGAGGTCAATGGCGTTGACACTGTAACAGTCGTCACGGAAGGCATTTTCAGCTATTGCGGCGCCAAGATCAAGATCGACACGGACCGCCATCTTGGGCCCGAACGCAATCTTGTCCGGGTCGATGGCGAAGCCGTTGGTCACGTGACAACTGCTGAATATGGCTCTCAGATGTTGTCCTTGGGAGGTGTGCATCACCTCACAGGTGGCAGTAAGAAAGAAGGCCGTGTCACCTGTGCTACTCTCCTTGCACTGTGCAACGGGGAAGCGGTGACTTTGACCATTGACGATGGGGCTGAAGTTGTGGTGCAGGCCAACATGCCACCGATTATCAATGGTGTTGTTGAAGAGCGCATGCGCGTTGGGTGCGGCTCGGCCGCCGTGGGCATGTTTGCGTCCCAATGGAAAGACCTTGTTGATGAGGTTGTTGTTGTCGACGATCACATCACTGGTGTCATGTCTCAACACCAGGCTGGAAAGGTGATTGGTTGGCCGGAAAGCGGAATTAAGATCAAGGGCCGTCGTTCAACACCAGGTCGCTATTTCCAAGTTGCCAATCCCGGAACGGGATGGGGTGGGACGGATCTTGAAGATCCACTTACCATTCTTGGAGATTTCAACGACAAGAAAGCCTCGCCTGGACAAAGCCTTCTCATGGTTTCAACTACGGGTGAGCACTTTGCCTACTACGAATTGGATGACGACTTAAAGCCAGTTCAAAAGGATATGCCGGAACGGCTTAAGCCGTCCATTGAGCGGATCGATGAGAACTGCGAACCGGCGCTTTGTTCAGTGGTCTTTATCGGTGGTGCAGGTGGCTCGTTGCGATCTGGTGTTACAGAAAATCCGGTCAAGCTCACTCAGTCTGCGCAATCAGCATTGACCAATGTGACCTGTGGTGGAGCACCTTCATATAGATGGCCCGGCGGCGGTATCACGGTCATGTCCGACGTTGCCAAGATGCCGGAGAACTCTTTTGGATATGTTCCAACACCAGCCCTTGTGGCACCCATAGAATTCACCATGAGTTTGGAAGGCTATCGCGCGCTTGGCGGGCACGTTGATCATATCATTGATCTGGATGAAGCGATTGAAGCCAATTCAGGAAAGCAAAAAGACCATATTCTGAGCGGTCAAAGGTTTGTGGCAAATCACCAAAGCAATCCTTGGCCAACGGATGTTGGCAGTGGTAGCAAGGGATAAGATGGAAAAGGCATTTGTCGCACTGGACCAAAAGACTAATCGGATCGTGATGAGACACGGTCCGATTGATCTGTTTGTAAAGATCGATGCGGATGATCCCAATGTGCTTGGTGCGGCCTTAAGGTTCATGAATGAACCTCTTGGGGAGATTCTTCCATCCCTTTGCGAAGAGCTTCCCGTGCTGCTTACAAATGTTGAACATATCGCTTTCCCTCCGAAGGGCACGATTGCAGAAAAGATGTGTGAAAGTGCTGCTTCTTTTTCTGGGTTCGATATGGTTACGCCCATGATTTCTGTTGCTGGTTCGGTCGCTGACTATGTTTGCGGTTTAATCGACGATAATTTTGAGACGCGGCGCATCATTGTCAATAATGGCGGTGATATTGCTTTCAAACTCGATCAAGATCAGACGATGGCTGTTGGTATCTGTGACGATGTCACTGCGCCGGACATCTCAACAACCGTAACATTGGGCTGGCTAGATCCGGTTGGCGGCATCGCCACTAGCGGTTGGCGCGGCCGTAGCTTTTCCTTGGGCATAGCAGATGCTGTCACGGTTTTGGCCACAACTGCATCACAAGCTGACACTGCAGCAACGCTTATTGCCAATGCTGTCGATCTGCCAGGCTCGCCGAAGGTAATCCGTCAATCTGCCATTGAATTGTCACCGGACAGTGATTTGGAGGAACGAAAGGTGACCGTTGATGTCGGTGCTCTTTCGCAACCTGAAATCAGTCAGGCTCTTTTAAATGGTACCGAGATAGCCGAATGCATGAAAGCTGCAGGCCTCATTCATTCTGCCTATCTATCCTTAAGAGGGCATAGACGGGTCGTTTGTTCACCGGTGGGTGTTCGGACCGGCTCCAATTCCCATCAACTTAATCATATTGCGATTTAATCATGCCCGAAGTTATTGTTAGAAAAACAGTCATCAGTGTAGAAGAGATTTATCATGAGCGGGGTCCTGTTCTGGATCAACCGCATCGCCGAGCCTATATCGCCTCTGTAATCCAAAATCCGTTTGCCGGCCGGTATGTGGAAGACATTGTAAGCTTTATAGATGATCTAAAACCGCTGGGTTTAAGTATGGCGAAGCAGCTCATAGAGGCACTTGGCGGCGATGCCGGTGTGGTTGAGGCCTACGGAAAGGCATCTGTTGTCGGTGAAGATGGGGAACTGGAACATGCAGCTCTTTGGCATGCGCCAGGGGGTTATTCAATGCGCGAACAAATGCCGAATTCAAAGGCAATTGTACCTTCAGCAAAGAAGGTAGGCGGACCTGGGGTGCGCATTGATGTTCCGGTGACCCATTCGAATGCATCCTATGTACGCTCGCATTTTGACGCCATAGAGGTGGGTATCAACGATGCGCCTAGGAAAGATGAGATGATGGTCATTCTTGCGATGACAACCGGTCCACGGGTTCACCACCGTTCGGGCGGGTTAGCAGCAGAAGACATCTTTGGAAATGACGGACTGAAATAAGGAAAACGTGATGAAGATTCGCAAAATTGCAGTGACACTTGAAGAAACACATCTTGAGATTGGGAAAGAGATTTCGCCGCCGACACGCCGTGCAGCAGCAATCGCAGTGATTGAGAATCCGTTTTCTGGGAAATATAAGGAAGACCTGTCTGAGTTGATGGCGATTGGTGAAGAATTGGGTGGTTTGCTAGGCAGAAAGTGCGTGGATGCGCTTGGGATTGAGCCAGCAGACGCTGAGAGTTACGGCAAAGCAGCCATGGTTGGTGAAAACGGTGAGTTGGAACATGCTGCCGCTATCCTCCACCCAAAACTTGGCAAACCTTTGCGTGCAGAAGTCGAAAAGGGAGCAGCATTGGTTCCGTCGTCGAAGAAAATGGGGTCCATGGGCCAGCCACTTGATGTACCGCTTGGTCACAAGGATGCCGCTTATGTCCGTTCCCACTTTGATGGTATGGAAGTTCGGCTCAATGACGCACCCCGTTCCGATGAGATCATGGTCGCAATCGCTGTGACGGACTCTGGACGCCCTTTACCTCGCGTTGGTGGCCTAAAACATGAGGAAGCTGAAGGGAAAGATGGTTTGCGGTAGCAACTCTTCTTTGCATTCTTGTTGCAAATAAGGGTATTAAACACTTTGAAGGTTCGGCGAATCCACCCGCTGGCAAAAATATGAAGAAAAAATAATGTCAGACTTAAACTATATTTTGGATGATCAGATCGGTTATGTACTGCGACTGTTAAGTCAACGTCACGGCGTAATCTTTCAAAATCATACTATTGATAGTATTACACCCACTCAATTCTCTGCGCTTGTGCGTATACATGAGAATAAAGAATGCTCTCAAAACCATCTTGGCCGTATTGCGGGCATGGATGTGGCCACCGTCAAAGGTGTCGTTGACCGTCTTATCGATAAGGGACTTGTCCAATCTCGCGTCGATCCCGTTGACCGCCGCAGACATCTCGTATCACTAACCAAAACGGGCAACGATATTCTTCAAGAAATGGTACAAGCCAGCAAACGGATCACCGCAGAAACATTGAAACCGCTTACTGCTCAAGAACAGAAAAGTCTCCTCAAGGCTTTGAAGAAACTGATCTAGCTTTCCCCAAGTTTGGGAGAAGGCTTAGTTGGATTGAGGCGGCTTCTTGAAAAATGATTGGCGTGCGGACTCTAGGTACACCATCAAGATCCACCCGCATTTTGCGATGTTCAAATTGCGGTTCGTTAAAGGCCTCTTCTATCGTATTGATCGGACCGGCCGGAACACCCGGACCTTCTAGGTTTTTCAAAAGATCTGCTTTGGAAAAAGATGCTGTTGCACTGCTAAGCAATGGGACAATACGTTCTGGATTTTCAACCCGCTTCAGAATTCTTGACAAAAAATACCAAATCGTGAATGTTAGTATACAAACAGGTTTTGGATGCTCTGCGTAGTGGCGTTGTGATGCACAGATGCCAAGTTTGATATTTCTCATCCAATTCTCCGATAAGAAGAAAAGAGGATGAAAATCATGGCTGATGTAAAAAAAGATACTCCCGAAATAGGCCGCACACTCATTAAGAATATTGGTCTCTTACTGTCAGGGGATCTGGATAAACCCATTGCCGATAGCGACTGCCTTCTGATTGAAGATGGCATCATCCATGGCTTTGAAGAGGGCGACGCTGATCGCACGATTGATGCTGCCGGCTGTGCTGTTGCACCAGGTTTGATCGATGGTCATTGCCACCCTGTCTTTGGTGATTGGACACCGCGGCAAAACCAGATTGGTTGGATCGAAATGAACGTCAATGGGGCGGTTACAAGTTTTATCTCTGCGGGTGAAGTTCATCTTCCAGGACGCCCCAAAGATGCGGATGGCGTCAAAGCATTGGCAATGGTTGCCCAACGTTGCTTTGAAAACTTCCGCTCAGCCGGTGCCAAAGTCATCGCTGGTGCGCCTGTGCCGGAACTTGATTTTGATCGTGATTTTTATGTCGACATTAAAGAAGCTGGCATTCGTCATATCGGCGAGATTGGCCTGGGGACTGTGGCAAAGGGCCCGGATGCAGCTCGCGTAACAGGCTGGTGCCGGGAGCTCGGCATTGAAACGATCATGCACACGGGCGGTCCTTCTATTGCGGGATCTCACCATGTGACAGCCGCTGATGTCTTGGAAGCGCAACCGGATGTTGTAAGTCACATTAATGGTGGCCCCACATCAATTCCTCACGAAGAAATCCACGAGCTTTGTCGCAATGCAACCGGCGCGTTGGAAGCGGTACACAATGGCAATGAGAAGTCGGCATTGGTGGCATTGGAAGGCGCGATGGCCGAAAACCGACTGGCCGATTATCTAGTGGGGACGGATGCACCGGCTGGTTCCGGTGTTCAACCCAATGGTATGCTGCGTATGGTGACGCTTCTCGCAAGTTTTGGAGGACTGCCCGCTGAGCAAGCTTGGTGCTGCGGGAGCGGAAACGTAGCCAAGCGCCGGGACTTGAAGCAAGGGATTGTTGAGAAAGGCCGCCCTGCCGATCTTATCTTTATGGATCGCCCAACCGGATCGGTTGGTGATAATGTTTTGGGCGGCATGACAGTTGGAAACATTCCTGGAATTGCAGCTGTGATGATTGATGGCAAGATGCGCACAGGCCGCTCACGCTCAACACCGCCGTCGCATCGTGTGCCCGTCCTTTGATTTTGACAAGACGTTCTTGAGCGGTCAGATTAGACGATAGAAGCGGCTGGGTTGAAAAACTGATCATCGTCTACGCATCGCGACGTTTCTTCAATTCGACGGGCTTTGGCGGCCGAACCTTGGCCACCACGCCGGAACCCCCCGATGCAACGCCCGTACCTTTTTCAATCAGACATTCATAACCGAGTTTTTGGAGGTCTTTGGCAGATTGTGGCGCCATTGCCAAGCAGCTCTCATCGCGGTGCAGCTCTTTTGCGACACCGATCGTCATTTGTTTGGCCATTCTTTGTTTTTAAATTTTGAAGGCAGATCAAACCACTTTAACGCCGGTCTTCTGGAACTCTTCCATTGCTTGAACCATGGAACCATTAAGATCGATGCCTCGGCAAAGCTGCTCGCGAATTTCAACATCAAACCCTAAATTGGCACCGTCAACGGCTGAGTAATTGACACAAAAATCAAGTGCCAATCCAACGACTGTGAGCTTGGTAATACCGCGCGTTCTCAAATATCCCTCGAGACCGGTTGGGGTTTTTCGATCATTTTCAAAGAAGGCAGAGTAGCTATCGATATGGCTTCTGAAGCCTTTACGAATGTTGGCATGCGCTGCGTTGATGTGCAGATCGGAATGAAACTCCGCGCCTTCGCTGCCTTGAATGCAGTGATCTGGCCACAGTACCTGCGGGCCATAGGGCATGTCTATCACAGACATCACCTCAGCATTTTGATGGGAGGAGGCGAAGGAGGAGTGGCCATTGGGGTGCCAATCCTGGGTGAGGACGACTGTCTGAAATTCACTCATCAGGGCATTTACGCCTGGAACAATCGCATCACCTTCGGGAATAGCGAGTGCGCCGCCGGGACAAAAATCATTTTGAATATCAATAATGATTAACGCTTCATCTTGTTTTCTCATTGTCTTATTGGTTGCCTTTCAATTCATTTGCATCGTTTAAACACCCAGATATCGCTTGACGGTTTCGGGTGCATTTTTAAGTTCTGTGGCTGTGAGCGTTTCAACGGATTTGCCATTTTCAATCATCGTTATACGATCAGCAACTGAGAGGACGGCATCGATGCGCTGTTCAACGAGGATGATCGCAAAGCCTTCGCTTTTCATATTGATGATCACCTGTCGGATTTGCTCACTCATGGATGGTTGCAGACCTTCTGTTGGTTCATCAAGCATCAGCACTTTTGGTCTTAGTGCGAGTGCACGCGCGGTGGCGAGCATTTGCTGTTCTCCTCCCGATAGGGTGCCAGCAGCCTGGTGCAAGCGCTCTTGAAGATGTGGAAATAGGCCCAACACCCAGTCTTTTGTGTCACTTGACACGTCGCGTGTCATCAGCCCTATTTCAATATTTTCTTCGACTGTTAATTCGGGAAACAGACGGCGTCCTTGAGGGATATATCCAATCCCCATTTTTGGTATTTGATGATTTTCCAGTTTGGTCAGCTCTTGATCATCAAGGGTGATGCTTCCGCTTGTGGCACGCACGATACCCATGATCGTTTTAAGTAATGTTGTCTTGCCGGCCCCATTGCGTCCCATGACGCAGAGGATTTCTCCAGCATCTACATTTAGTGACACACCATTGAGAACTTTCACCTGCCCATAGGCAGCATTTATATCTTTAACATCAAGCATCGGTAGTTTTGCCCAAATATGCGTTTTGTACTTCTTTGTTTTCTTGGATTTCTTTGGGCGTACCTTCTGCCAATAACTCCCCAAAGTTGAGAACAGCGATATGGTCGGCAGCGCGCATGACCACGTCCATATTGTGTTCAATAAGGAGTATTGTACTCTTACCGGCGAGGCTATTGATGAGTTCGATAAACTGCTCAACCTCCGCATCTGCCAATCCTTGTGTGGGTTCATCCAGAATGAAAAGCTTGGGCTTTTGAATGAGGCCCATCGCTATTTCCAGAATTCTTTGGTGACCATAGCTCAGGTCAGCTGCTTTCTGATCTTTTCTGTCAAGCAAATCGACGCGTTGCAGTACCTCATCAACCGCATCAAGTATTTCTGATTTTGGTAGTGATAGAGCTCTTCGCGCCGCCAATTCCACGTTGCGCTGAACGGTCAATCCGGGAAAGATTGAGGTAATCTGAAACGTGTAAGCAATGCCCATGCCGATACGCTTGAAGGCAGGCAAATTGCTGATATCGACACCATCAAAATGGACACTGCCTGCGGTGGCCGTAATACGGCCACTTAACATGCCTACAAAGGTAGATTTACCAGCCCCGTTTGGACCGATCAGCGCTGTGATCTTGCCTCGGGTTAAAGAGAAATCGATGTTGGTATTTGCACTAAGGCCACCAAAAGTTTTGGTCAGGCCTTTGGTTTCTAGTATGCTCATGGAAGCCATTTGAAATAGCTCCTGCGAAGCTCACCGGCTAAGCCTTGTGGTGCATAAAGTGTAAGAAGGACCAGGACGACACCGGCCACCAGCATGTAGGCCATCGTTAAAGAACTGGAATAATCGATTAGGTAGAACATAAAGATCGTTCCGATCAGTGGTCCGATCGTGACGCCAGCTCCACCCAGCAAAACCCATAGAAGTGGGAATATTGAATACTGAACGGTTGCAAAGGTTGCCCCCGCATATCCAAACAGCAAAGCATAGGCTGCACCCGCTGCTCCGGACATGACCCCGGAAATGACGACCGCTTTAAGCTTAAGCGTCACCACGTCATAGCCTAGCATTTTTGCCCGCTCTTCGTTTTCCCGAATTGCAATCAGCGCAAGCCCAAAGCCGGAGCGAACGATGTACATTATCAGAAAGAAACAGATTGCGAACAATAAGAGCGCTGCAAAATACCGTCCGGCAGGACTTGTAAGGTCCAGTGAACCGATAACGCGTTCTGATTGCTGAAGGACGAAGCCCTCATCGCCGCGCGTGAACTCACCGAAATACAGAACCGTGAGGTAACCGGCCTGGGCAAACATGAGAGTGACAATCATAAAAGCAACGCCACTTGTACGCAGAGCCAGAAATCCAACCACCGTCGATGTGATTAATGCTGCGAGTAGGCCCATCAGAATGCCGCTGGGTACAGCGAAATCCATGTGATACATGGCCAGTCCCAGACCATACATGCCAGACGAAAAGAAGAGGGCATGTCCAAGGCTCAGCAAGCCCGTATATCCAAAGAGTAGATTGTACCCCATGGCATAGACAGCCAGAACCATAATGCGTGCCAAATTCCCTGAGTGGTATTCGGGCAAGACGAAATATGAAATTAAAAGAAGACCTACTATTCCTACGTGAAGTCCATAAACGCGCAACTCATCATTCATTACTGCAGTTTCCCCATCAGACCTTGTGGTCTGAATACCAGCACCATCGCGACCAATAGCGTGGCTATTATTTTAGCTAGAGTTGGAGAGAAGAACACGGAGATGATGCCATCACTCATTCCGATTAGAAGTGCGGCAATCACTGTACCTGGCAGACTGCCAAGTCCCCCGATGATGACCACAATAAATGACAACAGCAGCGGCTCATTGCCCATGAGATAGTGTGCTTGTTGAACGGGTACGATCAACACGGCGCCAATCGCTGCGAGGCCGGCTCCAAGTCCAAATACCCAGGCATAAACACTTTTAACCGGGACACCGAACGCGCCGGCCATTTCACTATCTTGTTGTGTGGCTCTCATCACCAGGCCAATGCGTGTTCTGGTCATCAATAACCAAAGTCCGATCAGCAAGGTTATCGCAGCCAATATGATGAAGAGCTTGTAACTTGTGATGGACAAACCCCAAGGCCAATAAAGTTGGAAACCGCTTTCACCAAATTCAAACCAAGGAAGGGCAAGTCTTTGGTTAAAGGGTGGCTCTACTGGCCTTGCGTCAGGACCGAAGGTCATCAGGGTCGTTTGCTGGATGATGTATAACAATCCAATTGTCACGACGATCGTTCGATCAGGGTCATAGTTGATTTTCTGTAGAATGATCCTGTCTGCGGCACCTGCGAGAATACCTACGAGCAGAGGCGCGATGATAATTGCAGCCAGGAAGCCAATTGCGGGATGTGCTCCCAACGAATAAGCCACAGTCCATGCGATTACCGCACCGAGCATGAAGAACTCGCCATGCGCGACATTCACGACGCGCATAACACCGAAGACAATACTTAATCCCATAGCGGTTAAAGCAAGCACAGCTGCAATCACCGCTCCCTCCAAGGAGGCGAGCATCAAGTGTGGACCAAACTCCATAGAAAAACCTTCCTGTTATCTATTTGGTAATCAGAAAGATTGTTTCGTGTAGTCGACCTCATCTTCATATAAGGTATCTTCAATGGAAGTCTTATGTGCCACTTTCAATTTGCCATCCGTCACCTTTGTAATGAACTGATGACCAAATGTCTGGTGGGTCTTTCCGTTGAAGATTTTCTTGCCTTGCGGATGGTCATCCGACTCTGGCATTTCGGTCATTGCCTCTACAGCTTCGATGAGCGCTTGACGATCATCTGGGCTTTTGTAATCCGCAGACTCCATACCCTTCTTGATGATGTTGAGAGTCTCCCAACAGCCAAACATGTGGGAATAGGTGGAGACGTCTTTGCTATCGCTTGTTGAAGCACCTGCTGCATCTACGCCACAAGCTTCGCGATAGAGTTTTTCGTGCGAAGATTGGTCAGCCTGCGCATAGCGTGGCATGCCTTCCCAGAAGTAAGTGCCATCAAGGAACTCCAGACCTGGGCTGGCAATGTCCACGGCTTCTACACTGTCGATGAAACCAAACATCTCTGGTCGACTAGGACCGAAGAATTCGCCCATTTCCTTCACAAAGGTGAGGACAGCTGGCCCAACCATAACATGGTAGATGACTTCGGTATCACGCGGGATTTGCGGGAAATACTTTGTGAACGATGTCTCTGTCGGCGGTATCGCGATTTTTGCAACGACGTTGCCGCCCTGGCGCTCAATGGCCTCGGAGAAGAAGTCGCGATGATCATGGCCAAATGCGAAATCTGGGTAGATCATAGTGACTTTCTTGCCGAGGTTTTCAGCAACGAATGGTGCCATGGCCTGCACCTGGCTTTTCACATCAGTGATGCCCGCTTGCAAAGTGTATCTGTTAAGTTTGCCACTAGCGACGTGGTGACCTTCTGAGACCACGAAATATGGTATCTTCAACTCACCGGCACGAGGCGCTGAACCAAAGACTACATGGCTAAACAGAGTACCGAAAGCCACGTCACAATTATGTTTATTTGAGAATTTCTCAACGACTTCAGCGCCGCGCTTTGGATCTGTACCATCATCCTCAGCTACGATTTCAACAGGACGGCCGTTGATACCACCCATGTCATTGATGCGTTTCGCAGCAGCAGTTGTCGTTCTATCATACCAACGTCCATATGCAGCACCGACACCGGTTCTGTGAACCTGGAAACCAATTTTGATGGATTCTGATGATTGAGCCTGTGCAAATCTTGAAGTCAGTGGCAAGCCGGTTGTCGCCAGCAATGCGCCTGCGCCAAGACCTTGCAGCGTAGTCCGGCGTGAGATCGTTTTTGATCCTTTTTTGTTATCTGCCATTCCCTTTTCTCCCTAGAAGTTCATGTTTAAACATACCTCTAGTATGTTAGTATACTAACGAGCTGTCTAGCTTTTTTTTAATACTCCCTCAGTTTAATGGATCTATGCACCCTTGGGAGCGGCTAAGAGCCATAGCCCAAACCATGTGTAGGCAGCCATGAAAATTGCAATCGGAACGTGGAAGGCAATAGCATCCTTTCTGGATGGAAACTGACGGGCGATAAGGTAGTGCGCCATGAGGACAGCGAGGATGTGTCCAAAAACTACAAGACCAGCTTGTGTCAGCCAAATTTTGCGCACACTGGCGATGTCACCAAGGTAGCCGGTGGTGACCTGATAATCGACCAGCCTGAGGTAGTTTGCGCCTGCCGAAAAGGGATCGGATAAGGCCGCCACGAGGTACTGCGAGTTTACCAGAAAAGAGATGTAGTAATGCGATCCATGATAGACGGCAGTTATTGGCAAAACAGTAAGCGCCATCATGTTAAACAGAAGTACGTACTTCTTATCGTGTTCTTTGGAATTATTGGTGAAATATCGGACTAGTACCGTACTAAGACAGACTGTGATTGCGAAGATCGTACAGACCAGGAACAGCGCGATAAACATGCCTGTTGTAGACTGAATAACGACGGCTGAGCGCCCTGGAAAGGCGAGCGGGTTTATCCCAATTTGAGCCAACCACCAGAAGGTCTCGTTTAAACCATCAAAGCTACCACAGGCCAGAACGGTTAGAAGAAACACAGCCTCTGATAATGAGGTTTTTTCTGTGAGCGAGCGCCAGCCAAAAAGCCCAATCCGCCATGTGTTCGAACGCGTGTCATGGTGGAGGGGCGCAAGGCGGGAAAGCAGTGTGAAGAGCACGGTGAAACACTCGACATTGTTCATCCACGATTGACGCCCAAACAGGGCAATTCCAAGAAAATTGAATGAAAGATACGAAAATACAACGATGGCCAGTCGCGCCGGATCGTCTGGTGCAAGATCAACGATGATGAATAAATAAAATATAAAAAACAGTATGATAGCTGACCATTTATCAACCCAATGCGGCATATCAAACAACCCCTTGGGATTTCTTGCGACCAGATTCCAGACGCCGGTCCAGGGATTAACCCAGGCCCAGATATTCCCCATCAAACAGTGCAGCATATATAGAAGTATCCAGAAAAACGTCCATATTGTGAGCGGTAAGAGGTTGGTCAGAGGATCTCTTGATCCTATCAGCCCCAATATGATCAGCCAAATGACCAGCGTTAGACTTGCTATGCTTGTAACGTTTCTCAGACGTTGGTTGAGAAACAGCGGCTCAAGAAGACTGAGTTTCAGTTCTTTGGTTGAAAATATACTGAACACCATTCGATGCGGCAGCATTGTCACGATGACCATTGAAAAAATGACAGCTAAACAACCGCTTAAAATGTAAGTACCGGTTGGAAGCAGGAGTACGATGCCTTGTTCAGAAACATGGGCCAACACTTCGCTGCCACTTGCAAGTAAGATGAGCACGCTGAGAATAGACAGGCCTGCAGCAACGAACTTTGACTTCAAATCTTGACTCCTTTACCAAAAGTATTATTGTTAGCATACTAACAAGTTTTTGGATTGGCAAATGAGAAAATATTTAACCGTTGCAGGCGTCCTCATATTTGCGTGTGTCCTTGGCACAATTGTTTGGAACTTAACATCAAAGGTTTCGCCGATCATAACGACAAATGGTCGAGCCGTTTTGGTTTCGGACAATATGTACGCACTTTATCTTGATATGGAAAATCAGGGACCGGCTGACGTGCTTTCCGGCATTGATCCCGAAACCAAGGGCCAGGTGTCTTTCATGGGCGTGGGAGCTGGGCTTAAACCGGTGATCCCTGAATCCTCAAAAGCAAGTTTTTCTGCAGACGGGGCTCACATTATGTTTCGTAGCACTGAAGAGCTTAAACCTGGCTCGTTTATTTCGTTGTCGCTCAGCTTTGAAAATTCTGGAGACGTTCCAGCAAAACTGTTGATCAAGGTTGGCAGTAAGGCAAAGGGCGATACCGGTGAAGCGATGGATCACTCGATGAATGGCACAAAGAGCGAAGAGCCCGCGAAAATGGACCATTCGATGCATGCCATGGGTTCATCAATGAATGTTAATGATCCAAGCAAAGCGCCTACGATGATCATGGTGCTCGATACAAATAAGGATCGCACAGCCTCCATTTCACTTCAAACAGAGAACTTCAACTTTGTTGAGCTTGTTGAAGAACCGGCAGCTCACGTCGATGGAGAGGGTCATGGGCATCTGTATTTGAATGGCTTGAAGATACAAAGAATGTATGGACCAAGCACGAAAATTGGTGCTCTGCCAGTGGGGCGTCATGAAATCTCTGTAACGCTCAATACCAACGACCACCGTTTTTATGCCGTAAATGGTGAGCGCGTTGAAGCTTCAGAACAGATCAACATCAACGAGTAGTGTCCGTGGTCTTGGCAGAGTAATGGCTGTTTCCCAGTCCCCGTTGCGATTGACACTACGATGTGTCAACTTAGAAAAAGGAAATTAAAGAGTACCAAAAGGGAACTCACAGATTAGTTTTTAGACGATTAAAAACTTATAAAAAAAATGCAGTAAGATTTACGTTAATTCTGGCCGTGGGTACAATATATGTCAAAATAAACATCAAAGAAAATGTATGTTCATGAATGACTACTAAACTTTATCTTATGAAGCGTTTTGACACGTGAAAGGTTATTGTGTAATTCCTCATGTAACAAGTATCAAGAAGTTACAGACCAAAATATTCCAGCAAGATAAAACATCGTCCTGTAGAGCAAAAAATAAAAATATTTTACTCAAAAAAGGACCGGTTGCATTAAAAAGGACAGCAGATTGAATATGAAGAATTCAAATACGGTATTGATTGATAGTAATCCAGGTAGAAACTCTCAAACATATGGCATTGCGCGAGAACTAGGTACTGAAGTCGATCTAATTCATGAGCCATCTGTTGGGGTGGTTGGTAACAAGGGAGACTCTCAATGCTACATTGGTGTTCTCCAAAAGGTAAATGTTATACATGACGCCCTAAAAGATAGGGTAGGTAGTCAGCAGGGAAAATTGTCCATGCGACTAATACAGCCGGAGTTTACCGTCGCTACTTCAGATGGCATCCGAAATGGTACAAAAGAAATGAGATACTCTTTAATTGGTAGAGAGGTAACTAACGATACGCTATCGGAGCATTTAAGCGCTACTGGGTTGGAGGGTCTCATTGCTGTAGTAGCATGCGATAAACCGCCCGTTGGTACACTTGCTGCAATTCTTGAGCACAATCGGCCAGCAATTATTATGTCTGATGGCTCCATTAGGCCGGGTGTCGACTCGAAAACGGGAGAAAGTATTGATCTTATTACGGCATATCAATTGGCAGGTAGTGCTGACGAGAAGCTGAAGCGCAGGATTGCAAAAGAGGCTTGCCCAGGTTTTGGAAGTTGTGGCGGTATGTTTACGTATAATACTATGCAATCATTTATCGGTGTCGTTGGTATGCAGCCATTGCATATGATTTCCCCAGCGTCTCAGGACACGCGGCGTCTAAAGGAATTTCCTATTGAGTTAGTGGATTATCTTGCCAATCTTATCGATCGCAATATCACTCCGCGCGATATCGTGACCCGAGAGTCTTTAAGAAATGCAATTATTGTTGCTATGTCTGTGGGCGGTTCAACAAATGTTCTTTTGCATGCTCCAGAAATAGCAAGAGCTGCAGGTTACAAAGATTTTTCAAAAGAAATCATGAGTCCCGAAGAATTCAATGATCTTTCAAAAAATATAATTCCAGTTGTGATCAACGCTCGACCGTTCGGTCAATATTCTATGGTAGATATTGATGCAAAAGGTGGCATGCAGGTTATTGTAAAAGAACTATTGGACGCAGGTCTCTTAAATGGTGAAACGTTAACTTGTACAGGAGAGACCCTATCACAGCAGATCAAGCGGTTAGACCCACCTAAGCCAGACGGTGATGTGATTTACAGTGTGCAAAAGCCATTTAAAGAAACTGGTGGTTTGCGTCTTTTGGGGGGTAATTTATCTCCAGAGTATAGTGCAGTATTAAAGTTAGCGGGTGTTGAGGGAGGATTAGAGAATAATGTGTTTAAAGGTAACGCCAAGGTATTTGACGGTGAACAAGAGTTACTTAAAGCATTAGACTCAAACCCAGACGTTTTTGAGAACTTCGATATGATTGTGGTTCGTTACGAGGGTCCCTTTGGTGCTCCAGGTATGCCTGAAATGCTCGATTCTACATCTCGAATAACTGCATTGTGTCGCCAAAAAGGTATCGTAGTAGCACTTATGACAGATGGTAGATTTTCTGGTGGCTCAGTCGGACTCGTCATTGGACACGTGGGGCCTGAGGCTGCGGCTGGTGGTGCAATCGCTTTAATCGAAAATGGTGATGAAATACTTGTTGATTTGAATAAAAATGAACTGAACTGTACGCAGTTGCAGGATCCTGAGGTATTAGAGGAACGCCAGTTAGCATGGGAAAAAACAGTATCAGCTAACGATGGAATGCATCCATCTGTAGGCAATGCTGATACGCGACTGCTTAACCGAATGCGCAACTCGGCAGTTTCAGCAGTGTTTGGTGCGGGTATGCATCCCAATCGTTCATTATGGGTGAGGGATCCTCGAACTCCACAGAAGTCAGGTTTTAAACCTCATAATAAATTCAGATAGTTTGGTTTTAATCAATTTATTCATCTCTGGCTGGTATGTTGACTGTCATGCCTAAGCCTGTTGGGGCGATGTATTCTGTTATGAAATGAAATTTCCTGATTTAGCTGAATTTGTGGATGTTAGTCAGTATCATAATTTGATGAGGCAATAGTGCTACTATTGTGCTAGTTGGTAGGCAACTGTGGCTTGATCATAAGATAAGCTGGGAAGGACCTAAAAAATGAAGGTATTTTACACAGAGGCACACAGAAAGCGGGCGTCAAAGACCGAACTATATGGCGGAGAATTAGTCCGACCGTTTGAATGTCCTGAGAGGATGGATTACATAATCGGTCGGCTCAGCGAGACTGGATTTGGTGAAATCAATCCTCCTACTGAGGTTCAGTCAGACGCGCTGCTAAAAATCCATGATGCTGGTTACTTATCATTCTTGAAATCAGCTTGGGATGATTGGAAGTCAGCGGGTTTCAAAGGTGAGGCAATTGCTACTGTTTGGCAGTCACGCTCGATGCCATCGCCTCATATACCCGATTTTATTGAAGGTAAGATGGGATATTACTGCCTAGCTGCCGAAACCTCTATCAGTAATGGGACAGCGGAGGCTGCTTGGGCATCACTAGATGTCGCATTGACTGGCACAGAGCATATTTTGTCTGGTGATTACTCAGCCTTTTCACTTTGCCGCCCACCAGGGCACCACGCGTCACATGACCAATTTGGTGGTTACTGTTTCATCAATAATGCCGCAGTGGCGGCGCAGCATATGCGGGACAGGGGTTTGGAAAGAATTGCCGTGCTTGATGTGGATTTCCATCATGGTAACGGAACACAGGCTATTTTTTATAATCGTTCGGATGTTTTATTTCTGTCGCTACATGGTGACCCTATGGCTGCGTTCCCACATTTTCTTGGACATAAGGACGAGATCGGGATTGGTGATGGGGAGGGTTTCAATTTTAATTTTCCAATGCCAGCTGGAACTTCTTTTTCTAAGTGGCGTAATGCGTTGGACTCAGCATTGCATCAGATATCAAAATTTGGAGCGGACGCAGTTATCGTTTCGCTTGGTGTTGATACATTTGAACGAGATCCGATCAGCTTTTTCAAATTGAAAAGTGATGATTTCATCAAAATGGGTGAATGTATTGCTTCGTTGGACTTGCCAACACTATTTGTGATGGAGGGGGGCTATGCCGTCGAGGAAATCGGTATCAATACTGTCAACGTCTTGACGGGATTTGAGGACGCAAAGGTGTAGGTTCAATAATTGTATAAATAGGCACGCACTAATTCCATCCGCTCGGTGAAATAATTTCTATAATTTATAACTGTAAAATATTACGTTGCTTTCACCAAAAGTCCCAAAGCTGTGATAAATAAAATTGCTAATACAGCTATCCGAAAACTATCTGGTGACAATTGACTTCGTATCCTCGATCCTAATTGTAGGCCCAAAAATACGAAAATTAAGCCACTCATTGAAATTTTCAGCACAGTAAATGTGAAAAGCTCGAGATGTATTAAGCCAATAGCCATAATTAAGCTAGATATAGTAAAAGATGTATTGGTAGCTTGAATAAACACATTTCTATCTAACTTAAGGGCCATCAAATAGGGGACGCAAGGCATCACTTGCGATCCAGTCAATCCATTAATGAATCCAGTAGATAAGCCACTCAAAATTCCAATTTGTCGTTCTTTTGGCTCAGGTAATTTAAAGTCTGGAGCGATATATGAAAACATACACCATAATATCAATATTAACCCTAAAACAGCGCCAGCTAAGTTTCCGTCAATTACTGAGAGTAGAGTTAACCCAAAAATAACACCTAGTGACGTAGCTAGTAGCATTGGTCGAAACCTGTAAAGGGTCGTTTGAAAGTTACCCACCTTTTTCATAATGATTATATTGGATAACAGTGATGGAATTATAAGCAGAGGCAAAGCGGCTTTAAGGCCAACGGTCAGCGCTAAAATTGGTAAGCACACTGTAGAAAAACCAAGTCCAGTGACACCTTTTACTGATGAGGCAAATAAATACGTCACTAAAATAATTATAATTTGAAACAGGCTATAATTTTCAATCAAACTTATGCTCATGAACTTTGAACGTTAAAATAAAGTGGCTTTGAAATATAAATGGATTCCTATCTTTAGGAAGTATAAATTTCATATTTACCTAAGATAATTTTATGACGTAATGGTAGGCTAGCTTTAAATAGCAATTTTATTTACTTCACAGATTTATTAACCAATCTGGCAAATCAGACTTCGCAAAACCACTTTGTGCCGTTTGTGCGCAGTCTTTTAGACTACCAAAGCGTATTGCCCTACCTGTTAAACCTCCTGCGTAGTGCGCATATTTACCGGAGTTTGTCATGATCACTGATGCCTCAACTGGAAGGACTGGTTCCTTAATTGAACACCAGCAGATATCAGATAAAACCTGAACCCCAGCACTTTTAAGTTGGTCAACTATACCTTCTTTTTTTGCTGCTGAAAGTACATCGCGACCAATTGTGATTATTGTTTGAACATTTGTATTACAGGATTTGCCGTTTAAAAATTTAACAAAATTGCGGCACTCAGATATAGAAGCGTGAGGGCTCCCAATAGCCACGAGATCAACTTTTGTATCAGCAACATTAAACTCAACCCAAAGCTTAGTTAAATGTTCGCTGGTAATATTAAATTTTTCTAAATGTAAAGGTTCTGCAAGCTTATCTCCTGGTGTATGTCCATTTATGTGCATCATAGGGGCTGCTGATGTGGTGCCAAATGCAGCGCAAAGTGCTTTTAGGTCATCAACGGTCAGCGATGTATGCTCTAAACCAGTTACCAGTGGGATTTTGTTTGGAGAAAACTTGCCTACTAACCAGCCAAGCATGGGCCAAATTGAGTCGTCAAATGCATCGGGCAGATCGACACAAACTTCATGTCTAGGTACTCTATTTTCTCTCAAATATACTCCTGCCTTTGGTGCTCGCCCAGTCATGGAAACAAATAAATCAAAGTAATCAGGGTGCTTTTGTGTTTTTGCCCCTAAAATCGAATTTGCATATATGACAGCGTTGGACTCAGACCACCCTATTGCTTCATCTTCGCTGGGTTTATCGTCCAAAAGATAAGGAGCACATGTAAATGTAGGATGTGCACCCATTTTTACGTAGGCATCCGCAAGACGGCTTGCCTTATTTCCAAAACTCGTTGCAACTCCCTGACTTTGCCAATTATTACGATCAACTGAGATTGCATTTATTGTTGTTGGAATATTTATTTTCGCGCCTAGCTGATACATTTTTTCTGCAAAAATCAAATTTGCGTCATGTGCAAGAATACATCCGTCAATATGTCCCCTTGTTATATCGATTAATTTACTTGCATCTTGTATTACTGCCATTTTACAAATTGTTTCCATTGCGATTTTTTGAGCATCGCCATGTTCACCGTTGAGGACACGCCGATCGTTTGTACTTAAATCCAGCGTCCCAATATTTAATTCTCTTAAATTGATCGCATTTGAGCCAAAAATAAGAGTATTTTCCAAAATTTCTGCTTGATGTGCTTCACTAAGTTCAGAATATACACCCTTAGATACTCTAAGAACTGCAATTTTTTTACCAAATAGCTGATCAGCCACGATTGCACCCAACGTCAAAATTTCTTCGGGTTCGTAAAAAATTAGTGCAGATGGAGCCAGCCCATTTTGTGCCAATTGCAATAGAACACCGCTTCCACTACACGAGCCTCTTGACGTTGGCATTAATACAAATTGTCCAGATAAAAGGCTGCCATGGTTGGGGTGGTGAATATCAATTATAAATCCCGTTGTGGGATCCACTCCACCCCAAAAGCTTAATCCTTCATCGCATACAAATATCTTGCCTTTTGCATTGGACTTCACAAGTACCTCAGCTTTTGTATGGGTGTCATCTAGCATTGCGTCCAACTTTTAGGATGTTCAGTTCATCAAACAACTACTATATTATCAGGTATCTTTTGACCAACAAATATGATTGTCTTTATTTGATGTCACTTTTGAATTGAAAAAGAGATACTATAATTTGATTTACGTCGGATGATGAGTAAACACTCTCTGTAAATGATCCAATTTACTTACCATTATAAGATGTAATAAGTTAAACTTCTAATATGCAAGAGGCTGTTAATGAGCGATTTTCTGACATTAAAGGTAGAAATAATTAAGAATTTTGGGACACCCTGTGCCGTAGTTGATCTTAACGTTCTTGAAAAAAATATATCTCGTGTACAGAAAATTTGTGATAATGCGGGGCTATCAAACCGGCCACATATAAAAACGCATAAATCTGGAGAGATAGCACGCATGCAGATTGATGCAGGTGCTTCCGGGGTCACTTGTCAAAAATTAGGTGAAGCAGAAGTTATGGCTGCTGCCGGTATTACTGATATTCTTATTGCAACTAACTTGTTGGGTGCTGCGGCGTCAGGTGCACTATCAGCTTTGCAAAGCCGTATTTCTTTGAAGGTCTGCGCCGATAATACCTACTCAATTTCTGCCTATGCAGAGGCCGCTAGAGACGCTGGACGTATTTTGGACGTTTTGGTTGAATGTGACACTGGTCAAAAACGGGCCGGCGTCGAAACTCCGGAAGAAGCATTTAATTTGGCTCAGTTGATTGATAATGACAGTCATCTCAATTTCAAAGGACTGCTTTATTATCCAACTAAAAATAACTGGAAGAAAACACAGCTTTTTAATGCAAAATTGGTAGAGCTATTGAGCAGTAAAAAATTGATACCAGACATAGTTTCCACTGGAGGCACTCCAAATCTTCAAAATTTGGGCACGCTAAGTGGTTCCACAGAACATAGGGCAGGAACATGTGTTTTTAACGATTTAATGATGGTTAAAGATGGATTTGCTACGATGGATGAATGTGCGCTCAGGGTGTATACAAGTGTAGTGAGCCGTGCTGGTAAAGATCGAGGTATTCTTGACGCAGGTTCTAAGGCACTAACTTCAGATCAAGGTGGACTAAATGGCTTTGGGTTCATTCAAGAATACCCAGATGCTTCTATACATAAATTAGCGGAGGAACATGGGTTTTTAAATCTTGTGAATTGTGCTGTTAAGCCCTCCGTTGGAGAAATTGTTAGGGTGATACCCAATCACGTATGTGTTGTTGTAAATATGTTCAGAGAATTGGTTTTGGTGCGCGATACAAAAATAATTGATGTAATTAAGGTTGAAGCCCGTGGGATGCTAGTGTAGCAATTTTGAATACAGATTTTTACTTCTTTAGACTGATAGCCATCCAGCATTTTTTGATGAATATTGTATTGCCTCAACCAGATGTTGGATACGAGCTCCTTTCCGAAAGGGAAATAGCTCAGGCCCTTTCCCCATAATTGCATTTATATAGCCGTTAATCTCTATTGCCTTTAAATCATTGAAGCCGATTTGGTGCCCAGGTGCTACGCAAAAATTACCGTAGGGATAATGATCCGGTGCTGCTTCAATTTTTCTGAAGCCGCGCCGTCCTTCTTCATCTTTAAGGGAATAAAAGTGCAGCTCATTTAATCGCTCTTGGCTGAAAAAAAGGGCCCCTTCGGATCCATGAATTTCAAAATCATGTTGCATTTTACGACCAGTCGCTACCCAGTTACCTTCTATATAACCTGTTGCCCCATTCGAAAACCTTAAGAATGCCCTTCCAATGTCGTCTACTATGACGCTCTTTTTTTTGCCATCAATGCAAGGGCGTTCAGCAATTACATTAACACAATCACCCATTACCTCCACAATTTCTCCCAAAAGAAATTCCGCTGTAGCTAGCGCGTGACTACCCAAATCAGCAAGGGCTCCCCCACCAGCAGTTTCATGGCGAAATGTAAATGGGTCGCTGGCATTTGTCATATAGTCTTCTGCGTGGATACCACGGTAGGATCGAATTTCACCAAGTTCACCACTGGCTATCATTTCTTTAGCGAGCCGCATCATTGGATTGCATAGATAGTTAAACCCGACTTGAGTTTTCACACTCTTTTTTTCTGCAGCGTCCGCCATTTCCGTTGCATCTGAGATCATTGGTGCCAAAGGCTTTTCGCAATATACATGCTTCCCAGCGGAGATGGCTTCGAGTGCCATCTCTTTGTGGAGTGCATTTGGTGCGGTAATATCAACTATATCAATTTCAGAGTTCTGAACTATATCACGCCAATCATCTGTTGAGTTGGCGAAGCCAAACTCATTTGCAGCGGCTTCTGCAGTCTTTTTGTCTATATCTGCTAAAGTATGTAATTTTAAATTTGCAGGCAAGTTAAACACTTTTTGGGCCGTGGCGAAACCAAAAACATGTGCTTTCCCCATGAAGCCTGAGCCTATAAGTCCTATTGAGAGTGTTGGCTTGCTTGTCATAGTAAGGCTTCTTTATTAACTATTAAATTTGGGTTTATTGTTCCTTTAAGATAATTGATTGCATTATCAATACATGCCAAAGCCATGCGTTCGCTTGCTTTATCTGTCAGCCCAGCAATATGTGGCGACAATAGGGTATCATCGCGATTGCAAAGTTCGAGTTTAGAAGATGGGGGCTCCTGTTCAAATACATCAAGACCGACGGCGTGAACCTGTCCTGAATTAAGAGCATTTAACAGAGCCTTTTCGTCAATGACGCCTCCCCTTGAGGTGTTGGCAATTATCATGCCTGGCTTCATATGAGCAAATGCGGTCTCGCTTATTAGTGGTTTTTCACTTTTAGGAACATGGAGTGACAAACAGTCTGCCCACGATAATCCTTGATATAAATCTGTGGCCCTTATCACATCTTTGTGCGGCCATTTATCCGTGACTATATATGGATCATAAGCGCGCACGTTCATATTAAATGCTTTGGCCATTTGCGCTAATTTTTGACCCGCTCGACCAAACCCAACTATCAATAGATTACTTCCAGAAATTTCCCGTTGCTCAAGTTGATTTCGCCAATTCCATTTAGAGGGGTCACGTACTGATCGATCGGCTCGAACAACATGTTTTGCGCATGCAAGAAGCTGCATCATGGCATGCTCAGCAACTGAAACAGAATTTACATCTCCAACAATTGTAAGAGCAATCTTGCGTGAATTAAGCGCCTGTAAATCTATTGCATCGTATCCAACACCGTGACGAGATACGACTTTTAGGTTTGAAGCGTTATTTAAGGTTTCTGATGAGAGTGGTTGCGTTCGTATTACCAGAGCATCTGCATCTGATATTAAACTTGAGTAGGAGTTTTCTGAAATATCCTCTATGTACGTTACTGAATACCCTTCTTTTTTTAATTCAAAAATTCGGTTCACTCCTGTTGGATGTAGTTTGCCAGCAACAAGCAAGTGGGGCATCAGTAAACTCCGCCAGTGACTACAACATTTTCTTCACGCCCAGTTAGGTTTCGCCAAGTTGAAACTGATGCAGACGCTGCACTTGCAAGTAGTTTAGTATCCCCACCAATTGTAGTTAAGTTATAACCCCATCCGATAGCTTTTGAGGCGTATTCTGCAGTTCCGCAGTGAATACCGGCTATTATCTTGTGCGTATCACAAACACTGGCAACCCTTTTTATGAGAGAAACCATTTCATCTTCCATTCGATCAAGTCCGGGAGGCAGGCGGCCTTCCTGTGTTCCCAAAGTGAGGTCAGCAGGTCCAACATATATGCCATCTAAACCGGGTGTGGCTGCAATCGACTCCAGATTTTTCATTCCATCAGCGGTCTCAATCATTGCAAATGCTAATACTTCATCATTCGCATCAACCCCATAACCTGGAATTGAAACGGCTGCCCTAGTGGGGCCAAAACTGCGCTGACCCAAAGGAGGATAGCGCATGTATGATACAAATTCTGCTGCCTCCTTTGCGGTATTTATCATTGGACAAATAATGCCCATTGCACCAACATCTAAGGCCTTCATGATATAGCCTGGGTCACGCCAAGGTACGCGAGCCATAAGTGTTGCGCCTGAGGATTGCATCGCCTGAAACATTGGTAAGACATGGGAATAATCCAACGCACCGTGTTGAATATCAACGGTTACACTATCATAGCCCTGTGACGCCATGATTTCTGCAGTGAACGAATTTCCAATAGAACACCAAGCGTTAAGAATTGGTTTGCCGCTAGACCATAAGCCTTTTAATTTATTTTTTTGCATTTGCTATACCCAGATTATTGTTTAAATCCACAGTTTAATCTTTCAATTGCATTAGTAATACTTTGTCAATATGCATAGCCCGACGCGCTTAAAATTAAATGCTAGAGGTTAAAATGACTGGGAAAACCGTAAAGCTGACAGTAGGTCAGGCAATCGTACGATATTTAATTAATCAGTACACAATAATAGACGGGGAACGTCATCAGTTATTTGCTGGAGTATTTGGTATTTTTGGTCATGGTAATGTTACCTGTCTGTCAGAAGCCCTTGAGCAAGTTCAGGATCGTTTGCCTACATGGCGGGGCCAAAACGAGCAATCCATGGCTTTAGCTGCAATTGGATATGCCAAGGCCAAACTTCGCCGTCAAATTATGATTGCAACAACTTCGGTTGGGCCGGGTGCCACTAATATGGTGACTGCGGCAGGGGTGGCGCATTCAAATCGGCTGCCTGTTCTGCTTTTATCTGGGGACACTTATAATAACCGCTTGCCAGATCCAGTTTTGCAGCAAGTAGAGCATTTTGGCGAACCTTCGACGACAGTGAATGATAGTTTTCGATCTGTATCGCGTTTTTGGGACAGGATCACTCATCCTGCTCAAATACTTTCTTCATTGCCACAGGCCGTTGCTACGATGATGGATCCGGCAGATTGTGGACCGGCTTTTATTGGATTGCCACAAGACGTTCAGGAAATAGCTTATGATTATCCAGTTGAATTTTTCAATGAAACCACTTGGAGAATACCACGAAGCAGACCTGACCTTCAGCAGGTTGATGAAGCAGTAAAGATATTAAAAACTGCAAAAAAACCGCTTATTATATCTGGTGGTGGAGTGCGATACTCTGGTGCTGTGGAAGCGCTAGTAAAATTTTCTGAAGATAGGATGATACCAGTTGCAGAAACGATTGCTGGAAAAGGAGCATTCGTCCATGACCATCCTTTTTACGTTGGAGCAATAGGTATCGAGGGAACTGACGCAGCTAAAGAGTTAGCAGAAAATGCAGATGTGATCATTGCGGTAGGAACTCGGCTTCAAGACTTTACTACAGGATCTTGGACCACTTTTCGATATGATGCTAAGTTTATAAACATAAACACTGCCCGCTTTGATGCAAAGAAACATTTTTCAAATCCAGTTGTTGGTGATGCTTTAGAATGCTTAAATGAACTTAATTCAAGAATGGAAGACTGGGTGTGCGATACAAACCGCATCGAAGAAGCTCGCAAGCTTTATGCAAATTGGAATGAAATGATAGACAAAGGGCAGGCACCAACAAATGCATCGGTTCCTAGTTATGCTCAGGTTATAGCAGTTGTAAATAAGCATGCAAAACCACAGGATACTATGGTAACGGCAGCTGGTGGACTTCCGGGAGAGACTATTAAAAATTGGCGGGTAAAAGCTCCAAATACTTTTGACTGTGAATTTGGGTTTTCATGTATGGGGTATGAAATAGCTGGAGCCTGGGGACATGCTATGGCAAAAAATGGCGAGGGTGTGCCAATCGTAATGGTAGGTGACGGATCATACATGATGATGAACTCAGATATTTATTCATCAGTTTTATCTGGTCATAAAATAATTGTTATTGTCTGTGACAATGGTGGCTTTGCTGTAATAAATAGATTGCAAACAGGTTTGGGTGTTCCTGGTTTCAATAATTTACTCAAAGATTCACGCATAAGAAATAAGGAAAATCCTCCACATGTTGATTTTGCTAAACATGCTGAGGCAATGGGTGCTTTGGCCAGGCATTGTGAGAGCCTTTCTGACTTAGAAAATGCGATGGACTGGGCCCAAACGACAGATAGAACGACTGTAATTTCGATAAATTCGGATGCTTACTCATGGACCCCTGGTGGAGCTGATTGGTACGTTGGGGTTCCCGAAATAAATGATCGAAAAAGCATAAGGGATGCTCGAGAGGGACAAGAGGCGTTCCGTAAAAAACAACGGCAAGGTATTTAACGAAATAAAAACTGCTTGATTAGCTATGGGCATGAGGAATTTATGATAGAAAAATTTGATGAGACTACAGCTCTTTTATTAGTTGATGTTCAGAAAGGCGTTAACGAAGTAAAATATTACGGTGGGCCATCAGGGAAAAGAAATAATCATAGTGCAGAAGAAAATATGCGATGTCTCTTGGCTGAGTGGAGGAGGCTCGGAAAGCGCGTGGCATTTACTAGGCATAATTCGCGCGAGATCAACTCACCTTTAAAGTTGGAGCTGGAGACAGGAAATCAAATTGAGGGTCTTGAAATAAATGGCCCAGATATTGTGGTCGAAAAGGATGTAAATAGCGGCTTTATTGGGACTTCACTGGAACTTGAGCTGCGGCGAAGTGGAATCAATCGTCTTGTGGTCATGGGATTTTATACTAATTATTGTATTGAAACCACTGTTCGCATGGCTGGGAATTTAGGGTTTGATACCTACTTGGTTCATGATGCCTGCGCTGCCGTTAATACTTTGGGATATGATGGCGAATATTATGAACCTGACTTGGTTCACAACATGTCAATTGCAAGTTTGCATGGAGAATTCTGTACCGCTATATCTAAAGAAGTAGCGATGAGGCTTTGCTTAGAGAATTGCGTAGACCTAGAGCGCGTCCAAGGAAACGAATGAAATTTGGTGTCGCTTCAATGACTGCACCTCTTAAAGAGGTCGCACTTCGACGCCCAGGAAATTCTCTAATAAAGGCTGATCCAAAGGCTTGGAACTACAGTAAACACTTTAATCCAAGTGAAATTGAGAATGAATACGAAAGTTTTGTTCTTGCACTAGAAAACTTCGGCGTAAATATTCATTGGATTTTGGGAGACGACCTCGGTAATGCAGACGCTGTATTTGCCTATGATGCATCTTTGATGACTCCTCGAGGTGTAATTTTAATGTCTCTTGGGAAAGAAAAAAGGTGGGGTGAAGAAGGTCTTCACAAAAGTTTTTATAGTAGCAAGGGCATAACAATCATTGGGCAAGTTGAAGCTCCCGGTACGGCAGAAGCTGGTGATACACTTTGGCTTGATGAAACTACCGCAGTAATTGGTAAAGGTTTTAGGACAAATGATTTGGGTGCAGAACAAATCAAAAGTATTTTAAATGCGATAGGTATTAAATGCTATATTTTTGACTTACCTTTTTACCAAGGTAAAAGTGCGTGCTTACACTTAATGTCACTAATTAGCATGGTCGACACTAAAACAGCCCTCGTTTACGAAACATTACTTCCTGTAGGTTTGTGGAAGCTCTTAAATGAAAAGAACATCAATATTATTTCTGCACCGGAGAATGAGTTTTATGACAGCGACACGTTAAGCACTAACGTTTTGGCTTTAGCTCCTGGTGAATGTTTGATGCTAGACAATCTTCCTGAAACCAAAAAAGTCTTAAGAAATGCTGATATAAAAGTTACCACGTTTCAAGCACCGGCACTTTGTATTGGGTGTGAAGGTGGTCCCACGTGTCTTACGAGGCCTTTATTCCGTGATGCTGATGCTTAAATATACATTGAAATGCTTCGGTGAGACTGCACAAAAGAAAGTCTGTAAAATTATAGTGTAGATCAAAGTAAATGTTCAAAAATTGGGCGGCTTAAAATCTAATCTCGAAGATGATTTTTTGAAGAAACAAGCTAAGTTTTAAGAAGTTCCAAAATTAGATTTTCATCCAGAACAACATGGGTTGCGTGACCACCCATAAGTGCGGCTTTAACTGCGTGTAGTTTTTTTTCTCCAGATGCAACCATTATCCGTTTTGGAGTTTTCCTTATTTCGTCCGGTGTTATTGAAATCGTACAATCTTGAAGAGGATAATGAAGAGTATCGCCGTTAGTCTTGATAAAATAGCCGCAGAGAAATCCGACCCCTCCACTTTCAATAATTTGGTCCAAGTGTTTTCGTTTAATGAGGCCCGATGAGAGGACATGAGTGCTTTCTGTCAAATCTCCAACTGATGTAAGAATAGCATTCAAGTTTTCTAATCTCTTCAACTGTTTTTTTATTGTTGGTTCAGATCTTAAAGCTTTTGCGAGGCTTGATGATGATAAAATAGCTGGAGCATGCAGTGTGTGGCATTGGGCACCAATTTTATTTGCTATTTGGATTGCACAATCCTCTGCACTTAGTAATCTATCGGACTCCATAGAGCCAATTACTTGGCATACTTCAGTAGAAGGTATTTCTCTGTTTGGCAGTTGTTCTCCAATTAGCTTGATCGTTTCGCCCCATGCAACTCCTAATAAGTCACCTGGATTGATTATGTCATGAAGTGCAAGAGCGGCGACACGAGCAGTATGTCTCAATGAAAAGTCTGATTTGGATTTCTTGCCAACATATGCAACGTAAACTCCTTCAAGATTATATTTTTGGACTAAGTCTCGTGCTATCGTTGAAGAGTTAAGTGTCTCACCATTTACTCGTATATCAACTATGCCTCTATCTCTCCCTTCTTTGAGATAATTTAAAATAGTTGTACGAGACAAACCAAGACGGGTTGCAATCTCACTTTGGTTGAGACCTTCTTGATAGTACAATAGGGCAATGTTTGCGAGATAACCGTCATCTCGTAAAATATAGTTTGGGGAGTTATTGAATTTTTGTTTAAGTTGCTTCAATAGTTTTCATATTACCTTAATTTGCTTTAATTTCACTCAGCGCAGACTGGCCTCTATGTTACCGCCATCCACGGTCATGACGTGACCTGTTGTACTTTCTGCACATGCTAGTGAAGTGAAAGCATCTGCCACATGCTCAGCTGTAACCTCCTTATTTAAAAGATTTCCAGCCATATAATCAGACTCTGAAACGCCGCGTGATTTAGCTCGGGATGATATAAAGTCATCGGTAAGAAGGCCGGAGCGAATTCGGTCAGCGTTTACGCCATTAACACGAATTCCGTTGGCTCCTAGTTCAAGCGCTAGCTGTTTCATTAAGAAAAATGTAGTGGCCTTAGGCATACCATATGCTCCAAAATTCTTTCCTGGGTTCACTGCTTGTTTTGATATATTGAAGAGTATTTGTCCGCCACGGTTTTGATTTTGAAAAATTTTTGCTGCTGCCGTAGAGAAGGAATAATGTGAGAAAAAATTTAGTTCAAAAGCATCTCGTAAATCATCTTCTGAAATACTGAGCATTGGCCCCGCATGTGCCGCGCCGGCATTAGAAATCAATATATCTAATCCACCAAATTTTTGTATCGAACCTAACATAGCCTGTTCGGCTGCGTCGGGGCTAGTTACATCAAGTGTGAGATATCCGTGTCCGGTTCCCAGACTATCAACGGCTTTTTTTAAGGAAGTTTCATCTTTATCAATTAAAATAGTTTGTGCTCCAAGTTTAGAGAAGGCTTTGGCGATTGTGAAACCAATTGTACCCGAGCCACCAGTGATCATTACAATTTTACCTTGATACTTTGGTGCTGCACCTTTCCCCAGCTTAGCCTGCTCCAGTGACCAGTACTCGCAATCAAATAAGTCTTTTTCTGAAATAGGTTTGAATCCTCCTGCATCTTCACCAACTGCCCTTACACGGGCGTTTTGCACTACAAGGTCACCCGCTATGCTTGCCGCTTTTGCATTTGAACCCAATCCAATAAGACCAATGTCTTCCATCCAAATATTTTTTGGATCAGGTGAAAGCATTTTCTTAGGTTGGTCTGCTAAAGGTGCCTGGCGATCAAACATGGCTTTATATTCGATAGCATATTCATTAAGAACTTTTTTGATGGCCTCCCGACCACTAGACCAAACAGACTTTCTTAAGATTAACGGCCTACTTTTTATTCGAATTACGTGATCTGGCGAAGCCGTGCCTCTCTTTGAAAGATCGTCAAGATCTTCACGTTTAAGAAATTGGAGCTCTTCGGTTCCATTCCTTAGATCCATTATTGGCATTGGTGAATTTGGTCCAATCATATCACCTATTAGGCCCCTAATGACTGGGAAAACCTCGTTCGCTTTGTGATCGTTGCGAGTAAATAGTTTTGTTGGCTTCTCCATTTTAAGGTAGGCTGCTACGGCTTGAGTGTGAGAAATGATTTGATCGTAGCTACTTTGTGCGGTCTCTCCGAAAGCAAAATGACCGTGCCCTAAGAGCATTAGCCCTTCAACATCTGGATTTTCCTCAAAAACCTCTGCCGCTTTTTTGGCTAAAGCAAAGCCTGGCATAATGTAAGGAACTATTCCTAGCCTATCCCCAAAGATTTCTTGGCAGACTTGTTTTGCGTTTGGTAGATTTGCCAGGATGAGAAAAGGCGTTGCGTGTGTATGATCTATAAATTTATGAGGAAGAAATGCATGTAGTAATGTTTCTACTGATGGGTTGGGTGACCCACTATCTAACAAATTTGCTCTCTGTATATTTACCATTTCTTCGTCTGAAAGCCGTTCAAGTTCGCGCAATTTCTTAAGTGGTTCTAACCATAGTCCGGGTAGTCCTGGAGCAAGGATCGTATCTAAGTCCCATCCAGATCCTTTGACGTGCATTACTTTGCAAGTTTCTCCAAAAAGGTTTTCTCTCTCCACTTTAACAGAGGTATTTCCACCTCCATGCATTACGAGATCTGGATTTTGACCAATTAATCGAGATGTATAAACTCTTAGCGCTAGTTGTTGGTCGGCATCATTTTTAGCTGCTTTTGAAATCCAATTTTCAGCATCTTGTTTCTTGTAATTATTTTCAATCATTGTTAGTGGCTCCAGCCTTTTCGGGGAACATTTCTGCAAGGGCGATTTTTGAGGCCTCAGAAATACCTCTCTCGGTTATTAACCCAGTAACTAATCGATTTGGGGTTACATCAAATGCTGGATTCCCACCAGAAACACCCTCAGATGTAACTTGAATTTCTGCAATATCTTTTTTTGCGTCTCGTCCTAAAATATGAGTAACTTCCTTTTCTGGTCTTTCCTCAATGGGTATATCCTTTAGACCGTCATTAATCCGCCAATCTATTGTTGGAGACGGGAGTGCTACATAAAAAGGTACTTTGTTGTCGTATGCAGCTAAGGCCTTTAAATAGGTTCCGATTTTGTTACACACATCCCCTTGAGCTGTTGTTCGATCTGTACCCACAATTACCATATCAACCAAACCTTTCTGCATAAGATGACCACCGGCGTTATCGGTTATATAAGTATTGCTGATTCCGTGGCTCTGTAGCTCCCAAGCAGTCATTCCACCTTGGTTTCTGGGTCTTGTTTCATCTACCCATACGTGAATTGGAATATTTTCATTATGTGCGTGATACATGGGTGACGTTGCAGTGCCCCAATCAACAGTGGCGGGCCAGCCAGCATTACAATGAGTAAGTAAACGTACAGGTTCACCTTGTTTTTTAGACTCGGCTAATTTTTTTATTATCTTTAAACCAAATTCTCCAATATTTTTGTTTATTTCAACATCCTCATCGGCAATTCTATGTGCAGCTTCCAATGCTACTACCGGGCGTTGGCCTTCTGGTACTTCAGCTAACTCCTTTTGCATGCGGTCAAGTGACCAACGTAAATTGATTGCCGTAGGACGAGTTTCAATTAAGGTGTCATACGCAAGTTTCAAATTATGGTTAGATGAGTCGGTTCTTAACGCCACAGCAATTCCGTAAGCAGCAGTGGCGCCAATTAGCGGGGCTCCTCTAACCCACATATCCCGTATTGCCGTTGCAAAACTTTGTAATGTCTCTAGCTCGGCTATTTTGAAGTCATGCGGCAACCAGCGTTGGTCTATTATTTTAACTTTTGAGAGTTCATGGTCATACCAAATTGACCGGTAATGAATTCCGTTTACTTTCATAGGTGTGTCTCCGAGTTGTATTTTCTTGCAAGCACTTGAAGCGCACTAATATTTTTGATTTGATCTCTCTCTAAAATCAGCTGGCGGCCCATCAAAAGGTTTCTGGCCTCCAGTCTTGATCGTATTTTTAGGTCAGAAATATCTTCAAAATCTGCGTTATGAGCTAGGGAAAGAATACGTCTGTGCATTTCTATTCCACATACACCTAATGCGTCTGACCAAATATGCTGAAGCATGTCGCAAAGTGCAGCTTCTGAGCTATGCCCCTGACCTTCAAAAAGACTTTTTGGAAAGAGGATCCCATGCCTCTCATTATGCCAAAGATTACTGAATTCACTTGTGAAAGTAGAGTATATTTCTTCAATAACGGACAATATCCAATCTTGGTAATCTTCTAGATTTTCTTGACTCCTGTGACCTGGTTGACTGAAGTATGCCATTAAAAAATTGGCTATCAACATTCCAATGTCAAACCCTATTGGCCCATAAAAACCAAATTCAGGATCTATAATTTTGGTCTCACTATCGGTACACATAACTGATCCAGAGTGAAGATCTCCATGCAATAATGTTTCTGTATTTGCAGTAAATTTTAGAAGCATTTTTTGAGCTTCTCGCTTTAAAGAAACGTCAGATCTTAAGGTTTCTATAATCGGCTCGAGCCCCTCCGTATGATGGTTCATTTCTGCATCGAAATAAGGATCGGTGAAAATTAGGTTTTCAGTAATTCCCATCAGTTCAACATTGCCCTGGAAAAGTGCCGTATCTTTCTTTTTTTCACTTGTTGGCAAAGAAAGGTCTGACCCTCTAAAGGCAGTTCGTGCACAGAAATTACCGAGAGTTTTTGCTAAGCCTTTTACGTACTCTCCAGAAATTAATTTTTTCCGTAAAATTAAATGTGGAGACAGCATTTCCATTACAATTATAGCTTGTTTTTCGTTAAAATAATGAATTTTGGGGACGCTACCTGGATCACGTGCTGCTTGTCTAGTGAGTGTTTCATGTTCGAAAAAAGCGCGTCTCAGTGGTAGAGGCCAGCTGTCCCCAATAATCCTTACGTAAGGTAGTGCTTGTTTTACTATGAGACTTGCTTCTTTTCCATGAACAACAAATACGAGATTAAGGTTTCCATCACCAACTTCGGTGACTTTCCATTCTTCAGTTTGTTTACCTATTAGAGAAGTGACACTTGCCAAATTTTTAAGTCGATCTGGAAGCGTTTTGGAAGTTAGAGGTTCATACTCTAAATCATCTTTCATTTCGGGTCTCCCAACTTAAATCATCAATAATTTAAGCATTGGTAAAATTTAACTTTTGTCAAGAGTGTTGACAATTGTAAAAGTTTTGTAAACATTGTTTTGGGGAGATTAGAATTGTGAAAATTGCTTGTCAGGTTTCAGGTATCGTCAAGTCTTTTGGCCCAAACCAGGTGCTCAAAGAGGTTGATCTAGAGTTACCTTCTGCAAAAGTTACTGTTTTAATGGGGGCAAATGGTGCAGGTAAGTCTACCCTGGTGAAGATATTATGTGGAGTATATAAAGCGGACTCAGGCAATGTTACTCTGTTCGGCAAAGACTTTGCGCCTGCATCACCTGCCGACGCTTTTCAGTCTGGCGTAGTTACGGTTCATCAAACGATAAATAATGGGGTGATCCCAGACCTTGACGTAGCCTCAAACCTTATGATTGACCGGCTTGCTGATAATAGCTCAGGATTTTTCTTAAGGACCCAGAAATTGCGGGATGAAGCCAGAAAAGTAGCGTCCACAATGGACTTAGATTTAGATATAACAGCCGCAGTTAGAGATCTTGGATTGGCCGACAGGCAGATGATTGCAATTGCTAGAGCAATGACTCGCGCCCCAAAACTATTAATACTCGATGAACCAACTTCCTCTCTATCCGCTAATGAAGCTAAACGCCTCTTTAAACTTCTCTCTAACTTAAAAGAGCAGGGGGTTGCTATACTTTATATCTCACATCGAATGTCGGATATTAGAGCTATTGCTGATCGCATAGTAACTATGCGCGATGGTAAAATCTCTGGTATTTTTGATGAGCCATCTTTGGATTATGAGGGTGCAGTAACTGCTATGCTTGGTCAAAAAATGGTTCATGCTAAATTGCAAGTTCAAGAAAAGGGTATGCCAATATTCGAATTGCGTAATGCTAAACTTTCAAAATTTAGTAACCCTTTTGATTTGGTCTTTTATAAGAATGAAATTATTGCAATTACTGGCTTATTAGGTAGTGGAAAGACGGCCATAGCGTCTGCCATCTTTGGTCTAAATGGTCTTTTTGAGGGGGATATGCTTTTGCATGGCGAGGCGTATCGTCCCAAAAGTCCTGCTGATGCGATATCAAAAGGTATTTTTATGTGTCCAAAGGACCGGTCGACAAATGCTGTGGTCTCTGATTTCGATATTACAAATAATATGGTTCTCCCGTTCTTGGATCGGCATAGTTGGTTCTCATTTCTCAAGTCTAAAAATTTAGCCAAAAAAGCAAGTGTTTCCATTTTAGATTTAGGGATCGTGTGCCAGTCTGAGCTTGATCAAGTTACAACGCTCTCGGGCGGCAACCAGCAAAAGGTAATGATTGGTCGCTGGCTTTCAGAAAAATCGGAAATCTTATTACTTGATGAGCCTTTTCAGGGTGTTGATATTAAAGCTCGCCGGGATATAGGCAGTCAAATAAGGCAGTCATCGCGTGAAAGAGCAACATTAGTTTTCGTATCAGAGCTAGATGAGGCAGTAGAAATTGCCGATAAAATTGTAGTCTTACATGAAGGTTCATATGCTGGTATTTTCGAAAATAAGGAATCTAATATTGTAAATATTCTGTCTCTATATAGTGGAAAATCTGCTGGAGATGTTGCAATGAAAAGTGGAAGTTTAAATGGGTAAAGAAGTATTATGAATTTGACAGGTTTTGCAATTCGTTATGGCTTTCTCTTATTACTATTGGGTTTAGTCTTATTATTCTCCATCGTTGCTGAAGGATTTGCAGGCCCTAGATCAGCAGTTTTTATCTTTCAATCTGTTTCGATTACCGGGATTTTGGCGCTTGGTGTTACCGCAACACTGGTGGTGGACGGGTTTGATCTTTCTATAGGTTCTGTTGCAACCACAGCATTGATGCTTTCGGCGTATGTTATGGTTGTGCTTGAGATGTCTGCCTTTGCGGCCATAATATCGTGCCTTATTATGGGAGCAATTGTGGGTTTGGTGAATGGACTTTTAATCGTTAAGGCTAGGGTTCCAGACTTGTTAGCTACACTAGGAATGATGTTTTTACTTATAGGATTGCAGCGAATTCCTACTGAAGGCAGATCGATCTCTACTGGTATGAAGTTACCCAGTGGTGAGACAACCGAGGGTGTTTATTCTCAAAGCTTTTTATGGCTTGGCCGTCACCGCTTGGATTTTTTCTTAGAAAATCTAATACCAATCCCAGTAATAATCTTCATACTAGTTGGAATTGTTATCTGGTTGTTCCTTGAGCTTACAAGGCATGGAAGGCTTATGTATGCAATCGGCTCAAATGAGACTGCCACTGCTTTGGCAGGAGCGAATGTCAATAAATATAAGATTCTCGCCTACGTTATTTCAGGAATTACCGCTTCGATAGGTGGAATACTACTTTCTGCCAGATTAGGGCGAGGTGATATAGCTTCTGGAAATAACCTATTACTTGACTCTGTAGCAGCTGCACTAATCGGATTTGCTGTTCTTGGTGCAGCCAAGCCTAACGCATTTGGCACCGCAATAGGTGCTCTTTTTGTCGGAGTTCTGCTTCAAGGTTTGACGATGATGAATGCACCGTACTATACTCAAGACTTCGTAAAGGGGAGTGTTTTAGTTATTGCGCTCATTTTTACATTCGCTCTTTCATCGAAAGGGCGAAAAACTGGCCACTGAATTTAAAGGCTTTTAACATACCATGGGAGGAAAATATGTTTAGAAGATCAATACTAAAAATATTAGGAGGAAGCGTTGTGCTTCCGGCACTTTTTTCAACTGCTGTTACAGCTGGTGATATGCCCGCGCCGTTTGATAATCCAGGAGACGTGAAAATTGCTCTCGTAAGATATCTATCCACAGGCGATTTTTTCCAGGCGTATCTTTCTGGAGTAGAAACTCAAGCTGCGGCATTGGGTGTTGATTTGAGAGTGTTTGACAGCAGACAGGATGCAGCACTTCAATCTGATATGGTTGATCAAGCAATAGCACTAGGCGTTGATGGCATTGTTATTCAGCATGGCCTTACAGAGAGTATGCGGGATGCAGCTCAAAGGGCAGTTGATGCGGGTATCAAGGTTGTTGCTTTTGATGTAAATGTCGAAAATTCAGCAATACCGCAAATAGAACAATCAGATTATCTATTAGGTAAACTGGCTTTGGAGCAAGCTGTTGTTGATAACGGTACCAGTTGGAAAGCTGGTTATGTATATGTTCCAGGAATTGCGCCGCTAGATCGACGGCATGCTGCTTGGGAAGATATCAAAGCAGCAAATCCAGGCATAGAGGAAGTCGCTCAATTTGGGACACTCGATAACCCAATAGCGAACTCCAACGCAAACCAAGCGCGATCAGTTTTGCAGGCAAATTCAGATATCACAGTTATGTTCGCTCCATATGATGAGTTTGCGAAGGGTGTCAAAATTGCAGTTGATGAAGCAGGACTAACAGATCAAATCAAAATATACTCGGCTGATGTGTCAACTGCAGATATCTCCGCGATGCGAGAACCAAATTCAGCATGGGCTGCAACGGTTGCAACAAATCCGGCAGTTGTTGGAGAGGTTTCGGTTAGATCGCTTGCAATGATGCTTGCTGGAGAAAATCCTGGCAGCAATGTTGTGGTACCTCCAACATTAATTACACAAGCCTTCTTGAATGAGAATAATATAAAAAATATGGAAGACTTATCCGCAAAAATGCCTCAATTTGCGCATGCTGATGTTTCAGTGCCAAGCTGGATGCCTCTTCCTGCGAGATAAACATTTAATCAAAGGCTGGGTATATTCTTTATTTGGCCTTTGATTCTCACAAATCCCAGCGTGATCGTTTGCGTGGGCTCTTCGTTACTTTTCTATTTCGCTCTTAGAGATTGCCACCATTGTTCGCCCAGTACTCTCTGGCCCAACCGACAGATTTCAAAAGAAAGTGCGGAAATCGATCTCGGTTATAAAACCCCTTATTTATCAAATCGATTGGTCTTGGGTTTCCATGAAATGCAATTACTTTAGTTAGAGGTCCTGGTGTATTAGGTGGAAATATAAGATCTTTTCCTATTGGTTGTCTGAGAGTTCGCTTATAACTAATAACCCAAGATTTCGGCCAAAATTCAATATTTTCACAAATTTCCTGTACGTAAACTTGTTCAAGCTTATGCCGGTTAATAAAAGTGTTTAAGTTATTTTGTAAATTAGACACAAAATGCGAATATTTCCCAATCTCAAAGCAAAATATACCTGTGCCAACTACTCGTTTATGAACTGGAGTATCTTTTCCCCAAGGCCCAACATCAATTACTGAGATGGCAGTTGGCGCAAAGTTAAAAAATTCATCTATTGAGCCCATTACAAAAGTATCCAAGTCAATAAAAAGCGCATGCCCAGTTAAGTTGTAAAGGTTTTCCTTAAAAACAGATATTTTTGGCCATGCTCCATGATGCCAATGATCTTGTTCAAGTCCTATATCAGGTATCGGGTATGTTTCGACGTTAATATTTATTCCATCGTTTTTATCGGTAAGGCAAATAAAACGAAAATCGCCAGTTATATTTCTTTTAACGGCGCTATAAAGGACATTTACATAATCAGAAGAGTAAAGGTCGCCCCATTTCATGCAAATCACGGTTTTATTCATACTTTTCCTCTCGTTGAAAGCAGGTTGCAGCAGTAGGGTCTCGCCAAAAAATTTGTTAAGTCTAGCACTCTTAGACCGTTAAGGGGTTTTGTCATATTAATGATTTTCTAACTAATTAACCTGGTTTAAGCTATTAATCCCATTTTCAATGATACTGAAAGCATTTGTTAACTCATCGTTGTTAATTGTAAGCGGAGGGCAAAGTGTTAATATTGATCCACCGCCAACTTTATAGCTCAACCCATTTGACAACGAATGATAGAGAATAGCATCGGCTTGATCTGAAGCAGGTTGATTATTCAATTTTAAGTCTATTCCATAGAATAAGCCCAGGCCTCTAACCTCATGAATTATTGGATGCTTAAGTTTAAGAGCTTCTAATTGTTCAAGTCCTGAGTTACCTAAAGTTACAGCATTATTGAGCAAACCGTCTTCGATTAAACAATCAATTGTAGCTAATGCGGCTGCACAACCAACAGAACTTTTTTCATGCGTGTAATGTCCCAGAGCTCTATCTTCCACGATATCTAGGTTTTCATTGGTAAGTAACGCAGCCATCGGGAAAACCCCACCACCTAAGCCTTTACCAATCACTAACATGTCGGGCGCAACGTCGAAGTGCTCACATACAAACATTTTACCTGTTCTACCTAGGGCGGATGGTATTTCATCAAAAATTAATAGAACATCATTCTTTGTACAAATATCCCTAACTCTTTTCCAATAGTTTGGGGGTGGTAACTCGACGGTAGTCCACCTCATAGGTTCCGCAACCACGGCTCCAATATCTCCCTCCATTTCGATAACATACTCTAAATACTTGATACATCCGTCATGATTTTCATCCGCACAATTAAAATGGCATTTCCCTCTCGTAGGTGGAGGAATATGTTCTGTTCCTGGCAGAAGTGGGCCTATGTCTTTTCGAAACAATTTTTCTCCACCGATTGAGATAGCATCTAAAGAAGCACCATGAAAACTATCCCACATCGAAATTGTTTTATGTCTCCCAGTTGCATATCGAGCCAGCTTTAACGCCATGCCGATTGCATTCGTACCACCCGGTGCAAAAAGGACTTTGTTCAAATTTCCAGGTGCAAGAGAGGTGAGGCGTGCCGCAAGTTCAATTGCAACCTTATTTGTGTACCGTCTTGGACAAAATGGGAGAATGTCGAGCTGCTCCTTAATCGCCGCTATAACTCGCTTATTTCCATGACCAACCTGATGAACACTATTCCCATGAAAGTCCATAATTTTACGACCTTGGAGATCCTCTAGATATATACCGTCACTTGCTTCTAGAACATTTAAACAAGGTGTTGAGAGTGATTGATGTAAGAAGTATTTTGAGTCTTCTGATAACAATTTCTGCGAAGTTGTATCGATATTGTTTTTTGACCATTCCAACCGTCTTGGAGAGAGGTTGATATCACCTTCCGTATCTATTGGTTCTTTTGTATGCTCTTTTTTTCTCATTTTGCATCTCTTCGAAAATTGTTTCTCCATGTAAGACCATCTTCGGTTTTCGCCGATGGCCGGTATTCACAACCAAACGCCCCATTATATCCAAGCCTTTCCATTTGAGGTAGAATTGTAGAATAATCAAACTGACCTGGAATAGGTTCTGCTCTATTTTCAGCTGAAGAAATTTGAACATGACCAATACTATCAACATTCTTTGCGAAGGCATCCATTAGGTTTTCACTTTCTTTGTATACGTGGTAACAATCAAATAAGATTTTCAATCTTGGATGGTTAATAATTCTAATGATTTCTGCGGCTTGCTCTATTGTTCTAAGAAAATAGCCAGGTAATTGTTCATTACATACTGGCTCGATAAGGATTATTTGCGAAGAGTTCTTTAACGCGTATTCAAGCGAAGATATAAAAGTCTTATCCGCATCATCCGCGGTTGTTATACCTGACATTACGTGAATAGCAGGAATTTTTAATTCCATCGCGATTTTTACAGCTTCACTTATATCATGTTCATATTTTTTGGTATCTTTACTAATCGCTGCACAGCCAAATGTTTCACCCATTCTTACATTCATTCCGTTTACTTTTAGATCAAGTGTAGACAGAACGGACTGCAATTCTTTCAGGTTTTCTTTATATGGCTCATCATGGAACTCTACTATTTCAAAATCATATTTTTTCGCCATAGCCAGCCTGTCCAGAAAAGGCAGCTCTTTCCAAAGGTAACCAGTATTTGCAGAAAAATTATATTTAAAGCGCATCGCGGAACCTTACTCGTCAAGGTATGAGAACTTCTCGAACTGTTTTTGCATCATCTAGACGATCCATCGCCTCATTTAAATCTTCAAATTTTATTTTTCGTGAAAGTAGGCGATCTACAGGTAATTTCCCTGTTTGAAACATATCTAAATATTTAGGTATATCCCGCTGGGCGACACAACTTCCCATGTATGAGCCCTTTAGAACGCGTTCCTCTGCAGCAATACTTAAATGAGAGAGAGTTATATTTACTACTGGACCAGGCATCCCTGCAGCTACTGTGGTGCCTCCACGTCTCGTAATTTCATAGGCAGTTTCCAGAGCGCGGCCAGATCCAGCTGTTTCAATTGCAATATTGGCTCCTCCACATGTCAGGTCTCGCATTTCCTCAAGAAAGTTTTCATCTTTTGGATTTAAAGTATGATCAATTTTACATATATATGTCTCAAAAGTAATAATTAGTACAGGTATAAAAACGGAGCTATTTTATGTCCTTGGAAAAGCCAAATATAGAAGCGCCAAGATTAGGTGAACCCTTTCTTTTAACCCCTGGCCCGCTCACAACTTCTTATGATGCTAAGGCAGCTATGCTTAAAGATTGGGGGAGTTGGGACGGAGATTTTCGGAAAATGACCCAAAAAATGAGAGATAGGCTAATACAAATGTTAGGGAACGGCAATGAAAGTTTTGATTGTGTTCCTATGCAAGGAAGTGGATCTTTTTCAGTGGAGGCAATGCTCGGTTCATTTGTTCCAAAGACCGGCAAAGTACTTGTTCTGTCAAATGGTGCGTATGGTCAACGAGCAGCAAAGACTTTAAATTACCTTAAACGCGACTGTATTGTTTTGGATAAAGGGGATTATCTTCCGCCGCGTGGTGAAGAAGTTTTTCAAATTCTTAGTAATGACTTAGATATTACTCACGTAGTTGCAGTACATTGTGAAACGAGTTCTGGTATTCTTAATCCAATAGAGGAAATATCAGCCGCCACATATAAGGCGGGGCGAAAGCTACTCGTAGATAGTATGTCTGCATTTGGCGCAATTCCAGTAGAACCTGATAAAATAAAATATGAGGCGATAGTATCTTCCGCTAACAAATGCATCGAGGGTGTGCCAGGCTTTGGTTTTATTCTAGCTCGAAAGTCTGCTTTAGAAGCGGCGAAAGGGAATAGTCATTCTCTTTGCTTGGATCTTCATGACCAGTGGTCTCACATGAATAAAACTGGGCAATGGCGTTATACGCCACCAACACATGCTTTAGCTGCGTTTTTAGTGGCCCTAGAGGCTCATCGCAAAGAAGGTGGGGTCGGTGGGCGAGGTGCTAGGTATAAAAAAAATCGAGATACTCTGGTGTCTGGGATGAGATCAATTGGGTTTGAGACTCTTTTAAGTGAACGCTGGCTTTCACCAATAATCGTTACTTTTTTCTGCCCAAAAGATCCATTTTTTGATTTTACTCAGTTTTATGATTTGATGAAATCACAGGGGTTTATTATCTATCCAGGAAAACTAACTATTGTAGAGAGCTTCAGAATTGGTTGTATTGGGCAAATGGATGACCAAACTATGCTTAAAGTCGTGGATGCGGCACACGAAAGCCTTAAAAAAATGGGGGTTACTGATGCCTCGCCTCCAACTAAAGCTTTGGAAGAAAGAAAGTTGCTTCAGTCTTAATTTTAATTATCTAAAAAGGAATTTTATGACACTTGCACCCCATGTAATTGCTAATGAAAGAACATATTCAATGCCAAAAAGGTGTGCAATCGCAATCTGCTTGGATGGTTGTGAGCCAGAATACTTGGAAGTGGCGATAGATGAAGGATTAATGCCAAATTTAAAGATGATGCGTGAAACAGGTACAGACCGCATTGCTCACTCTGTTATCCCTAGTTTTACAAACCCTAATAACTTGTCGATTGCCACTGGGCGTCCCCCTAAAGTGCATGGAATATGCGGTAATTATCTCTTTGACCCAGATACCGGAGAAGAGGTGATGATGAACGATGTGCGTTTTCTAAGAGCGCCAACGTTATTTTCTAAATTTTATGAAGCAGGAGCACGTGTTGCAATGGTTACAGCGAAAGATAAGCTCCGTGCTTTGTTGAGCGCTGGCTTAAAATTTGATGAGGGTCGTGCTATTGCATTTTCTGCTGAGCGCGCAGATGAAACATCTATGGCTAACAACGGGGTTGAAAATGCCAGTGAGTGGTTGGGTATGCCTGTTCCAGAAGTTTATTCGGCAGAATTATCAGAGTTTGTTTTTGCAGCTGGCATTAAAATACTGAATGAAATGAAACCAGATATTATGTATTTATCAACAACCGATTACGTGCAACATAAATTTTCTCCGCAAGAGCAGGGAGCCAAAGACTTTTATGCAATGTTCGACCGCTATTTAGGCGAATTACAAAAATTCGATGTAGCAATCGTAGTTACGGCAGATCATGGAATGAAGCCCAAGCATGACAATAATAAGGAGCCAGCGGTCATTTACATGCAAGATAAGATGGATGAATGGCTAGGCATTGGACAGGCGAGAGTTATTTTACCAATAACCGATCCTTATGTTGTTCATCATGGCGCCCTTGGTTCTTTTGCGACAGCATACTTACCCGATAACTGCGATATTAATAGTCTAATCACTAAAATCGCGTCCTGCCCAGAAATTTTAAAGGTTATTAGTAAAGAAGAGGCTATAGCTACTTACGATTTGCCAGGCGACCGAATTGGCGACATAGTTATGATCTCCACTGAAAACCTTACCATAGGGACAAGTAAGGATCGACATGATCTTGCAGCATTAAAAGAACCACTTAGATCCCATGGTGGTTTAACGGAGCAGGAAGTACCATTTATCGTAAATAAGGTTATGGATTTACCGAGCGCTCCTGAACTGAGAAATTTTGATGCGTTTTTCTACGCAACACAAGCAGCAGCTTCATAAAGGAACCTAAGAAATGGAAAAACAAGATATACGCCATGAGGGAATGCGTATCGGTGGAGAAAAAGTCGTTACAGAAAAAGTCATTGAAGTGAGATACCCATATACAAACGAGGTGGTCGGTACGGTACCTGCTGGCACTTCGGAACATGCTGCTAAAGCATTTAAAATAGCCTCAGATTATAAGCCCTCACTAAGTAGATATGAGCGCAGTCAAATTCTTCGAAGAACTGGTGAATTAATTGGCGAAAGACAAAAATATCTAGCCAAGTGGCTAACTCTGGAGTTAGGCATATGTCATCAGCATGCAATTTATGAAACAAAACGCGCGCAAGATGTTTATCAATTCGCAGCAGCACAAGCAATGAATGATGATGGGCAAATATTTTCATGTGACTTAACGCATAATGGTAAAGAGCGAAAAATTTTCACAAAGAGAGAACCTGTGCGTTCAATTAGTGCTATTACACCATTTAATCATCCGCTGAACATGGTAAGTCACAAAATAGCCCCGTCTATCGCTACTAATAATTGCATGGTATGTAAACCAACTGAACTCACACCACTCACTGCAATAACTCTAGCTGATATTTTATATGAGGCCGGGTTGCCTCCAGAAATGTTCCAGATTGTAACTGGGCTTCCAGAGGATATTGGTGAAGAAATGATGCTCAATGAACACATTGATATTATAACTTTTACTGGTGGCGTGCCAGTCGGTAAGTTGATAGCATCCAAAGCTGGATATAAAAGGCAAGCTCTTGAGCTTGGTGGCAACGATCCGTTGATTGTTTGTAATGATCTTTCAGGAAGTGATTTGGAAAAGGCGGCTACAATTGCTGTAGCAGGCGCTACTGGGAATTCTGGTCAACGGTGTACAGCCATAAAGCGCATTTTAGTGCAAGAAAGTGTAGCTGATGTTTTTGTTCCACTTGTTCTCGAAAAAGCTAAGAAAATTAAATATGGAGATCCCCAAGATCCGAACACTGAGTTAGGCTGTGTGATCCATGAACAAGCAGCTGAATTATTTGAAAAACGAGTAATTCAGGCTGAGAAGGAGGGGGCTGAGATATTGTATCATCCAGGTAGAAGAGGCGCTCTTTTACCTCCGATAGTTGTTGATAAGGTTCCTCACGACAGTGAGTTGGTTATGGAAGAAACCTTTGGCCCTATAATCCCCATTGTTAGAGTTCCCGATATAGATAAAGAAGTAATAAGTATATCAAACAGTACACAGTTTGGATTGTCCTCTGGAGTATGCACGAATGACTTAAATAGAGCGATCACATACATTAATAGCTTGGATGTGGGTACATGTAATATTTGGGAACAGCCTGGTTACAGGATTGAAATGTCACCTTTTGGTGGAATTAAGGATAGCGGCAATGCTGTTAAAGAAGGGGTGATAGAAGCAATGCGTTTTTTCACAAATGTAAAAACATATTCATTGCCATGGCCAGAGTAATTATTTATTTAGATCTTACGCTGTCTAACCCTGTATATTCTACGGCGTTAAAAATTTAATAAAAGAAAGACAAATCAAAGCAATTTTAGGAATGTAAATTGGTTAGCCATATCTTTCCCAGGCATACACAGGATAAATTGCCAATAGCTTTTGGAGGCGAAGGTTGCTTTCTTTTTGACGAAACTGGAAAGAAATACTTAGATGCCTCAGGTGGTGCTGCTGTATCTTGTTTAGGTCATTCGCATCCTAAAATAATTAGTGCACTTCATAAACAGTTAGATAGCTTGGCATACGCACACACGTCTTTTTTTACTTCTGAACCTGCAGAGACATTGGCAACAAAATTGATCTCTAATGCACCCGGTGATTTAAGCCAAGTTTACTTGGTTTCAGGTGGTTCAGAGGCAATAGAGGCAGCTTTGAAATTGGCCAGGCAATATTTTCTAGAAACGGGGCAGCCTCTTAGAAAAGAAGTAATTGCAAGGCGACAAAGCTATCATGGAAATACGCTTGGAGCATTGGCGGTGGGTGGCAATGAGTGGAGACGTTCAAAATTTGCTCCTTTGTTGATCGATACCCATCATATAGCACCTTGCTACGCCTACCGAGAAAAGTATGATTATGAAACTGAATTCGAATTTGGGCAGCGTGTAGCTAATGAATTGGAACGTAAGATTGAAGAGCTTGGTTCTCAGAACGTAATGGCATTTGTTGCCGAACCTGTTGTTGGCGCAACTTTAGGCGCCGTTCCGGCGGTTGATGGATATTTTAAAACTATCCGAGAAATTTGTAATCATAATGGCGTTCTCCTAATTTTAGATGAAGTGATGTGTGGTATGGGGCGTACTGGGACACTTTTCGCTTATGAACAGGAATCGATAGCCCCTGATATTGTTTGCGTAGCAAAAGGTCTCGGCGCCGGTTATCAGCCAATAGGAGCTACTATTTGTACTGATAAAATCTACTCAGCAATTAAAGATGGTTCTGGGTTTTTTCAACATGGTCATACGTATATTGGGCATCCCTTGGCGGCGGCTGCAGCTAATGCAGTTTTGGACGTTTTGCTTGAAGACAACATTTTAGAAAAGGTTTCGGGTCTAGGGGCTCACCTTGAACAGTCATTATATACTGAGCTTGGTCAACACTCTCACGTTGGTGATATTCGTGGCAGAGGATTATTTTATGGGTTGGAGATCGTTAAAGATAAAAAAACTAAAGAGCCATTTCATTCTTCTGATAATTTAGCAAGGAGGATTAAATTGATTGCAAAAAGTAGAGGTCTATTATGTTATCCTATGTCTGGTACGGTCGATGGAAAAATGGGTGATCACGTACTATTAGCGCCCCCCTATATTATTAATGAAGACGAAATCCACAGTGTCACAACCTTACTTGCCGAAAGTATAGACGAAGCACTAGGCTGTACCAAAGGATAAGCACAGTGCATCAGGTACTAAAATTAATAATTAACTAGAGTTAGGTGGTCTAATTTTTTGCAATATTCTTATTTGGATCATAAAAGGGTAAATCAACGACCCGCGCGGCAAATGATCCATTTGGGGTATCAACATCTAGTTTTACGCCCACAGCGTTGTATTCAATGGACACCATTGCAAGAGCTATATTCTTCATTAGCCTAGGTGAATAGATGGCTGATGTTACTTTTCCTACTTTTTGCTCATCCTTTCTGATCGTCCAAAACCTAGTATTAGGGCCTGTAAGAGGATCACATTCAAGTGCAAGACCAACCTGTTTTACTTTCACGCCCTGAGTTTTAATTTTTAGAAGTGCTTGTTTCCCAACAAAGTTGTGAGACGACTTAAGATCAACAAGCCTATCAAGCCTTAACTCGAACGGGTTTGTGTTAATATCTCCATCGGCATGATAAGATAACATACCTCCTTCAATTCGCCTTATTGATGATGTATGCCCTGGCTTAAGCCCCATAGGTTCTCCGATTGACATTATGTGATCCCAAAGCTCATTCCCTTGCGTTTGATCTGTCAGGAAGATCTCGTATCCAAGCTCGCTAGACCAGCCTGTACGTGAAACAATTAACGAAATACCTTTCCACTTATACTCTCGATGCCAATAATATTTAAGATCTAAGATACTATCACCAAATAATTTCACCATAATATCGCGTGATTTTGGACCTTGTAATTGCAGGGGTGAAGCATCTGGTTCAAAAATATTTACATCAAAGTCAGTGTTTACTGCAACACCCTGTGCCCACAGTAAAATGTCGCTATCTGCCAAAGAAATCCAAAAACGATCTTCTGCCAGGCGTAAAAGAACTGGATCGTTTAAAAGTCCACCATCTTCATTTGTGATAAGTATGTACTTACATTGACCAACTTTCATTTTACTTAGGTCACGAGGCGTTAAAAATTGTACAAATTGTGCAGCGTCAGGTCCTGAAATTTCCACCTGTCTTTCAACGGAAACATCGCAGAGGATTGCGTCATTAACTAGGTTCCAGAAGTTCTTTTCCGGATCTCCAAAGTCTCTCGGTATATACATGTGATTGTAAACAGAAAATCCTGTAGCACCCCAATTTACCGTTGCGTCAAAGAAGGGCGATTTACGGATTTGAGTCCCAAATCCGAAGTCATTAATTTTTTTCATGGAGGTCTCTCAATGGTGTTGGGTCATGATGTAGCGGTTTATTCAGTTATAATTAACTTACCTCGACAATTATTCTGTATTTTGCATTAATCAACCAAAATATCTTATTAAGCTGAATTGAGAATCTAATTTAAGATTTACTTCTTTTTGTTTGACCCAGGAAGCGGTTCTTTAGTCCACTAACTCTTCGTTTAATTCCTAATAAATTTTTTAATAGAAATACTTTTGAAATTTTGGTTATTTCATAGATTAGCTCTAGGTAAAGCTCGATTAATTTACTTTCTTTTCCGGTATCATAGGCGTCAAGTCCAAACACTACTTTCCCCTTGTTTTGCGATAAGTGTAATGATCCAAAAATCCAATCCCATATTGCTAATGCCGCACCAAAATTTTTATCATAATGCTCTTCTGCAATTGAGTGATGTACTTGATGCTGTGACGGTGAAATTAAAACATGTTCTAGCCATTTCCAATACGAAATATCTATATGGCTGTGGCGCAAATTTGATCCTGTTGAGTGGAAAAAGAATACAAGAATGTTTACGCCAACAACTGTATAAAGATCCACTGCAGTGCCGAAAAAAAACAAGAATGTTGGAATAACTGTTCCTTGAGCGAAGATACTGCGCAAAGAAAACAGCACTCCTCCTAATGGGTGTACCCTATAAACGGTAATTGGGGTCATAGTTTTGGCTGAATGATGCACTTTGTGAATTGCCCAAAGAAGAGGAATTTTATGCATCCAGCGGTGGACGAAATATTTTGTAAAATCATCAACTATAAAAAGTGAGATCGTAAACAGTGCAATTATCAAACTGGATGGAGTGTTTACGAACAAATTTTGATTAAAAATTTCAACGCTGTGTAAGAACAGATATATTGCCGTCGATATAGCGACTTGTGAAATCAATAAAGGCGATATGAAAAAGGTAAATATTCTATTTATTAAAAAGAGCTTGTAATCGGCTTTGGCAGAAGATTTTGGACTTGCACTTAGAGATATTACGTCAAAATGTCGATTATCTAATTCTGCATTTGATGGACAAACCCTGCACTGACTCTTCAAATAATTAACCTAATGTTATTTGATCTGGGTCTGAATTCCTGCCACAACCCAATATACCTCATCTGATACTGAGGCTATCTTCTGGTTCATAAAGCCTGCGTTATCTCTGAATTCTCTTGCCAATGCATTGTCGGGAACAATTCCGGTCCCAACTTCGTTACTGACGAGTACAATATTAGCATTTGAATTTTTTAATGAATTAGCCAGTTCATCGATTTCTCTCTCCAAATCATTTTTCTTTAATAGATGATTTGATAGCCAAAGCGTTAGGCAATCTACCAAAATGGGCCCATTTGATCCAATTTTTCGGAGCTCATTGGTTAAGTTGAGTGGCGTAAAGAGTGTAGACCAGCTTTCGTCACGACGTGCTTGGTGTTTTTTAACTCGTTGCGCCATTTCTTCATCTAACACTTCGCACGTAGCAATATAAGTTGCTGGCGATCCAAATTTTAAAGTATGAATTTCTGCTGATTTAGACTTACCAGATCTTGCACCACCAATGAAAAATGAAATAGTCATGATCTTATGATAAACATAATTAATTTAGAAGTTTAATAGAAAACTACTTTGAAAACATATTTAGGTAAAAAATTAATATTAATACGTCATGCGCCAGTAATTTCTGATGGCTTGTTTTATGGCTCGAGAGAAGTAGCGTGCCGGCCTCCTACAATTCGGGAAATAGAAAATATTAGAAATTTGGTACCCACTAAGTTTAAATTATATGTGAGCAAGGCAAATAGATGTTTAACGACTGCCAATTTTTTATTTCCAAGCATAAAATCTGTAAAGTTTGATGGGTTAAGGGAGCAGCATTTTGGGAGTTGGGAGGGTATTTCTTACGATGAGATACCTAATATCGGACCGCTTTCGAGTGAAGATTTAGCCGATTTTCAACCTCCCAATGGAGAAAGTTTTAACGAGATGAGCCTACGTGTGAATCTTGTTCTAGAGGAAATTCTCAGCAAAATCGGGTCTAAAGATTACGGCATAATTGTCGCTCACGCTGGTACTATTCGTGCTGTCTTATCAACGCTAATTGGAAAATCAGCATTAAGTTTTCAAGTTGATAATTTATCAATGAGTGAATTTATTTTTTTGAATGATGGTATGGTTGTGAATTACTTTAATAGAGCTGGAATCCACTGATCTATTTAAATAAACTAGTAAAGATTTTGAGGGTCTTGATATGAAACGTCTATATCGCCAGGAGAATTTTGTTGATTTTATGGCTGTTGTAATGCAGTTCACACGCATTAAAGTAACGTGGACAAATTTTTCTGATGAAGCTCCAGACTTAAAACGTGCCAGTTGGGCGTTTCCGCTCGCCGGCTGGTTGCTAGGCCTGATATCGGGCGCTCTCGGTCAGATTTTGCTATTTTTAGGTTTACCGGTTCTCCTAAGTTGTACTATCGCAATAGCATCATGTATCTATCTAAGCGGTGCTTATCATGAAGACGGCTTGGCAGATATGGCCGATGGTTTCGGTGCAGGCGGTGATGGAAAAAAAATAAGCAATATTATCCATGATAGTAGACTTGGGACTTACGGCGTCTCGGCTCTAGCAATAGCATTAATTATCCGCATACTGCTGGTTTCAAGTTTAGTGGAAACTGGGCTTTGGCTATTTTTGCTAATGGGTGCAAGCTTAGCAGTAGGGAAAGGATTTATTATGATCAATCGTCGTATTTTCCCAGTTTCAGAATTCGCGGGACCTGCCACAATTTCTTTTTTGGGGAACAACAGTCGTCAAATATTTTGTTTCTTAATATGGTTTGTACCATGTTTATTTATTTTTACGATACCTCAGCTAGCAACAGGTATTATACTTGCTTTACTAATATCTCTATGGTGTGGTTTCAGGGCAAAACTTTACCTTGGTGGCATTACCGGCGATGTGCTTGGAGCTACTGCTTTCTTGGCAGAACTAGCTTTTCTGTTAGGTATATTACTATTGGTGTGATTCACTGATTTAAGTTGTTCAGTATTTTACGGTCTTCAGCCATCAAAATCTACTATCTCGGTAAGCTTCAAGGCTTTTTTCCGTAACTTTGCTATTGTCATCAAATTAACATTATCAGCATTAAAACTCCCCCAACTTTTCACCAAGTCATCTACTTTGGTTCCTGGTGCTATTGGATACTCAAAATTGGCAGTCGCATAAATTTCTTGTGCCTCGCCTGAGCTAAGAAATTCCATAAGCGCTAACGCATTGTCCTTATTTGGAGAAAATTTTGCCATTCCTATGCCAGATACATTTACATGTGTCCCTCCACCTTCAAATGTTGGGAAAACTATGTTGACGCTCTTTGCCCAGTCAGCTTGCTCAGGATCCTTAAGCATTTTCCCCATGTAGTAGGTATTACCGATAGATAGATCACATTCTCCTGCCCATATTGCTTTTACTTGGGCTCTATCATTACCTTGGGGTTTTCGAGCTAGGTTCTGCTTAAAACCATCTAACCACTTTTTGGCATAGTCTTCACCATGATGATGAATAATTGCGGAAGTTAGGGCCAGGTTGTAAGCGTTTAGACCTGAACGAGTACAAACTTTCCCGCGCCATTTAGGGTCCGCAAGATCTTCATAACTTTTGATTTCTCCAGTACGGACCCGCTCTTTGCTTACATAAATTATTCTTGCTCGGGTTGTAAGGCCGAACCAATGACCGGCAGGGTCTCTATACTTTTCTGGGACATTAGTTGAAAGGGTCTGACTGACCACCTGCTGTGTAAGTCCTGCTTCAACTAGGGCAGACAGCCTCGAAATATCCACAGTCAGTACCACATCAGCGGGGCTTCTCTTTCCTTCCGCTTTCATACGCTCGATCATACCTTTTCTTAGGTAAACTATATTCACTTTTATTCCAGTTTCGTCTGTGAATGCAGTTGTTAATGGTTCAATCAGGAAAGGTTGACGATATGAATAAATATTAACTTCTGATGCGAAGATAGGTGAACTAAAAAAAAGTGTAACAAAGAATAGTGAGGTGGCGACAAATTTTTTCATTTACTAAATCCACATTAGGTTAAAACTCAACTAAGTATTTCTGAGTAAATTTGTCAAGATAAAAGATGCTTGAAACAATGTAAAATAATTGGTTTCTAACCTGGTATAAATTCGGTATCTAGGAATATAGCTTTGTATTAAATATAATTGATAAACGTATTTTAAGGTTAGCTTTAAATTCAGTTTTAATGGATAAATACAACATGGTAAGAGTGACAGATTTAAACCATATAATTAATGAACAAAGTTATGATTTGTTAAACATTGATTTTGCCGTTGAATGTAAGAAAGACCTTGATCAAAGAGGTGTTTTGACTTTGCCAAATTTTCTAAACGCCAAAACTCTGATAGAACTCGTGGCAGAGGCAGAAGATTGTGCATCGCAGGCGTATTACACGGATTCTACTCATAATATTTATCTTACAAAAATTGATACTAATTATGCTTGTGATCATGTTATTAATAAACAATTAGTGTCCTCAAAAGGTTGTATTTGTACTGATCAAATTCCTTCAGGATCAAAACTTGAGCAACTGTACAGCTCTTCATTATTTAAAAAGTTTATTGCAAAAGTAGTTGGTGAGCCTTCCCTGTTCCCGTACGAGGATCCATTATCATCAATAAATGTCCACTATGCTGGCGAAGGACAGGAACTAAATTGGCATTTTGATAATTCAGAGTTTGCAATAACACTTTTATTGCAAAGTCCTGTTGGTGGTGGCGAGTTTCAATATATAAAAGATTTTCGAAATTCAGAAGAAAATGAGATGAATTTTGACGGAGTGCAAAAACTACTGACTGCATCAGTTTCTCCAGATACTCTTACTATGGAACCTGGAACTTTAGTCTTATTTAGGGGTCGAAATTCAATTCATAGGGTTACACCAACCGTTGGGGTTAGAAAAAGAATACTTGTAGTTCTAGCTTACAATTCTGAGCCAGGCATTGCTTTGTCCGAGAGTGCCCGCAAAACATTTTACGGTCGCCTCGGCTAACCGGGTGAAAATTACATAAAGTCTATCATTTACAAATAATGAGTATTTTAAATATCAGTGTTAGAAAGTAATTTAGACTTAATTAACTATATTAATTAATGGTTACAATCTACTCAGAATACCTCTGCCAAACATCATATTTTGGCCAAATTTTGCAGTTCGTATTTTCTATCAAAGTGGTTGCAAAATCAGTTTTGCCGATACGGCAGTATCCAACGAGCCTTTTGTAGCTCATAGCTCCCGTTAGCTCACAAATAACTTTGGACCCTTTAAATTGTAATGCAAATGCTGATGCAAATTGGCCCTCCGGCGTATCATTTTCAGGACAATTTAAGGCTGCAATACGAATGGGAATATTACCTACTTCAATGGTATCTCCGTCTCTAATGTGGGATATAGTGCCCGTTAAGGTAGAGTAGTAATCTGAGGCTTTCACTGGTGATATGATTGTCCAACCCAAGAGCAGCACAAACATCTTTATTTTTGAGACTTGCATTAGTAAGTTTCACCAACAAGCTTTAGAAAGTACTTTATCCTAATCACCCTCGATACGAGTTCCAGAAAATCTAGACTGCCAATTTTCGCATTCTTCGTCACTTATTTTTGGGAATAATACTTCTGGAACTGTGAATTTACAATTAGGTTTCAATTTGCTGGTGGCTTCAGATGTATTCTCTGGCCAGGTCCAATCGTTACAGTGCATCGCTGTCATTAGTTGTTCTGCTGCGTTCGGTATGAATGGTTTTGATAAAACTGCATAGATTCGAACCAAGTTTAGTGCTAGCCGAATTTGTCCTGCTGCCTTTTCTTTGTCTTCCTTATACACCGACCATGGCGCTGATGATTGAAGGTATTCATTTCCTAAAACCCAAATAGAGCGCAGTTCAGATGCAGCTTTACGAATTTCTATGGACTCCATGTATTTTTCAAAGGCTTTGATTTGAGTTGTTAAGTTTTCAATAAGATCATGTTCAGATTGACCGTACTCACCACCCGCCGGTATTTCTTCACCGAATTTAGACCTGCAAAACTTAGTCACGCGGCTTACAAAGTTTCCCAGCACGTCTGCTAAATCTTTATTCACGCTTGTCTGAAAATTATCCCAAGTAAATTCAGAGTCAGAGTTTTCGGGTGCATGGCTTAGAAGCCACCACCGCCAATAATCTGCCGGAAGAATTTCGAGTGCATTGTCCATAAATACGCCTCGGCCTCTCGAAGTGGAAAATTGGCCCCCATCATAATTCAGATAGTTGAATGATTTTATATAATCTACAAGTTTCCAAGGTTCGCCGGAGCCCAAAATCGTAGATGGGAATGAAAGGGTATGGAAAGGAACGTTATCCTTTCCCATGAATTGAGTATAAGTAACATCATCTGCACCCTTATCAGTTCGCCACCAGCTTTCCCAATTCTTACCTTTTCCCGCATTTACCCATTCTTGTGCGCATGCAATGTACTCTATTGGTGCATCAAACCAGACGTAGAAAACCTTTTCTTCCATTCCATACCAAGGGACATTACCTTTTCTAACAGGAATACCCCAGTCCAGGTCTCTTGTTATTCCGCGATCTTGCAACCCATCTCCATCATTTAGCCACTTTTTGGCAATCGACGTTGTTAGAATGGGCCAGTCAGTCTTACTATCAATCCAATCTGCTAGTTTTTTTTTCATTTTTGATTGACAAAGGTACAAGTGTTTAGTTTCACGCCGTTCTAGTTCTCTGGTTCCAGAAATTGAGGACCGCGGATTTATAAGGTCTTTGGGGTCCAATTGCTTCGTACAATTATCACATTGGTCACCTCTAGCATCCTCAAAGCCACATGCAGGGCACGTTCCTTCGATATAACGATCGGGTAAATATCGTTTATCAACATGCGAGTAAATTTGCGTTTCATTGACTTCATTTATTAAGCCAGCGGCTTCTAACTGACCAGCAAAGTGCTGAGTTAGTTCATGATTTTCTCTACTTGATGATCTTCCAAAATGATCAAACGAAAGACAAAATCCATCTGCCAACCGAGCTTGCACTTCATGCATTTTCTCACAGTATTCGGATATATTTTGATCTGCTTTTGCGGCTGCTAACTCTGCAGGTGTCCCATGTTCGTCCGTTGCGCAAAGAAATAATACCTCATTACCGCGTCCACGTTGGTATCTAGCGTATAAATCAGCTGGCAGTTGGCTACCAATAAGATTGCCAAGATGTTTTACGCCATTTATGTATGGTATTGCTGAAGTGATAAGGTGCCGCTGCATAGTTAACTCTTTGTTTTAATAATCGTTTAGCTTATGTCAGTGAGATTTGGAAGAGACTTAGCCAATTCAATTTGTCGTACGTTAGATCGCATAACCTTTAACCGCAATTAACGATTATTTATTATTTTTGTGATGGAACTTTAAAAGTCTGCCTATCAAGAATGATGTTCTTGGTGAGTAAATATAGTCAGTTTTCTCTTCAACAGGTGGTCTTGAAAGCATTCTATAAAATCCAAAAACAACCAAACCTACATGTCCAAACGCTATTAAGTAAAATAAGGCAGAGGGACCAAATGACTGCATTAATATGGATGCTGTGTAAGGAGCCGCTATTGCACCGACCGCGTAAAAGAACATCAGTGCAGCAGAAAGCTCAACACGCTCATAGTCCTGAGCAAAGTCATGAGCATGAGCTGCTGCGACCGAAAAAATAGGGAACGTAGTGAATCCAAAGATGCCCGCGGTCAGCATCAGAATATAAGTATTATTTGTGTTTATATTTGCTGTGACCATACAACTTATTATAGCAGCAAATGACAGCCAAATAAGTACCCAACGGCGGTCGA